>Ga0233415_10000024_pt1 | contig 69350 bp, 63 predicted proteins | sample Na_anoxic_12_MG_FD_188631 | JGI IMG/M metagenome (GOLD analysis project Ga0233415, IMG submission 188631) | Seawater microbial communities from Saanich Inlet, British Columbia, Canada - Na_anoxic_12_MG | ecosystem: Environmental > Aquatic > Marine > Inlet | place: Canada: British Columbia...
TCGCGAAAATAATCAAGATACCTTTGACGAAAAGGAAAAGACAAACTTATGGTTTTTTATTTATCAAAAAGGCCGCCCTAAGTGAGCGCCCTAAGTGAGCGCCCTAAGTGAGCGCCCTAAGTGAGCGAGATGGAACGCGACGGATTCCATTTCGTTCCATCTCGCTTTGCTAAAGTGCGTAAAAACAGTTGAAACTAACATGAAATATATAGTAATAAATGTCGGCATCTGTGTTTCTCAAGGCGTTCAACAACCATTTCGACGAATTCGTGGCGGACATTCGGTCCGTGTTTCCCGACAACAAGGACATTCTCACCGCCCAAAACGCGCTCGCCTTGTTGCGCAAGGGAAACCCCAATATCTTGATTGGGCTCTGGAACCAGCACATTGTGGCCAAGTATCTGGAGCAGATTCGGGCCAGCGACATTATTTTTTTCATTCACAACGACTACAGCGAGGACGTGCAGAGCGCGGAAAACGCCAACCAAATCATGATGTACATCGACAAGTTTCGCCAGCCGATTGCCGACATGGACGCGGGGGACCAGAGCAAGTGCATGACGTACATTCAGAATTTAACCGAGCTGACGATGAAATATTTGGATGCCAAGGGCAAACGTTAATTTTTTTAAAGAAATTCGTTGAAGCTTGGTGGTAAAGTTTTTTTAAGAAATTTGTTGGAAAATATAAAAATGAATAAAATGTCATAATATGTCATTCATTCAAACAATCAATCATGGCACACTATTCTGAATTCAAAATGGATAATACCCCTTTAAAGTACAGTTGGATTACAAATCCCATAGTTACTCCCAAGCTGATGCTCAACAGTCATGACCGCTTTGCAAAAGAGTATCGATTTGCAACACTGTTTTTGCAAACCGAGCAACTTGCCAAGTCGTTCATTGATGTGTATGGTACTCAAGGTTCAATTGAACATACTTTTCCTGAATATTGGTTGCTAGAAGACGTAATGGAAACATCTGGAATAATAGGTTGGGGTCGGTATTATTTGTCCGACGACTTGAGATGCAAACTGCAGTTTCAATACAACAACATGACTCGCACCTAACAAAAAAGAAAAGCGTTAAAAAGAAGAAATGAAATAAATATTACTGTTTTTTAACATTTAAATAAACAAAAAACAATAACAAAATGGGTTATTGTCCGTATTGGTGCGACAACTGCGGCATAGAGCAAGACAATGGATGGGGCAGCTCCAACATATGCGACGATTGCCGCGACATTATCAACCATAGTTTGGCCAATAAAACTGCATGCATGTGCATCTCGTGCGCCGACGTCTTTTATTTGAAAGACAGCAATAAAGATGACGGGCTCGATTGGGAAAGAGAACAAATAAGCAGATTGGTAAGAAAAACCCGAGAAATCTTTGACCAAAGCAAGAAACATCCTGAGCACTTGGCGCTGCTGAGCCCATGGATAAGCAACCTGGACATTCAAATACCGACCAATTCTAACAATGATTTCATGGAATTTATTCTTTGCAAAGAATGCATGCAAAAATTGCCTGCGACCAACTACGATTGTAGTTTCCTAGACGACTTTGAACTACTTTCACAGGCATAAAATCAAAATCGGACGGAATATTCCGTGTCCCAGTGCGGCAGCCCCGTAAGCAGTTCTTGGTGATTCCGCATTTTTTCTAGTTGTTGGGTGCGTATGAGCGATAAAATGTACTGCTGCTGCTCGTAGGTTTTGCGCGCCTTGTCTTCGGGCGTTGGCTTGCCCTTGTATTTATACATGAGCACTCCGCCCACGATAACGAGCAAAAGAAACAACAGTATCATGTTGTAGATGCCATTGTAGTAGGTGGTTTTAATATGATGGCTATTTTGCAGCCTCGCGGATAAAAATTGCTTGACGTTGTTTTCAATTAGCGCGGGAACTTCCTCAAACCTTTCCATTTTTCTTTTCTTTTTTGGTTTTGTTAGTCCGTTGATGTTTCGCCTTATTTATTTTTCGAGATAAATTCCATACTTTTTTTCAAAAGACAGTCAATATATTTTTGTTTGTCATCTCGTATTTTATTCATTACAATGCTATAATCACCACTCAAATTTTGAACATCGTTTTTTATGGTTGGATCTAAACAAATAATTCGTTGCTCTTCTTGTTTTCTTATGGTATAACAAATATAAATCCATGTTTGCTCTGAATATGCACACGCAAGCTCTGGTTTATAAATGGAATTGATTTTAGACGGGGACGACGATTCATACCACAGCTTCAACGCATCACGCACTTTATGGTCGCAATTAAATTGTTCCGTAAAAATGACACCTGGTTGAATTTCCGTCAATTCTCGGCTTCCGTTTGCTCCTTTAACAACAACACCTGCCTTATTACAAACCACCCATTTAAGCTTCCAAATAATTGGTATGAAAATCAATATCTCTGCCAATTGTGTTTGTAATTTCATTACGTTTGTATGTATTTCGTCCAATGTTGTGTATTTATTTATTTTACACTGAGCCGCAAAATGGCTGGTGCTTTCACAAATAAAGCACTGGTTGTTTGCACTTTTAAATTCCTGATGCAATGATTTTAATTGCCAATCTAACAACTCGACCATTGTATAAGAACCTCCACGAACATTATCAATTCCATACTTCATCATGGTTTGTTTGGTATATTTATCTTCGTCAAGCTCGTCGCAATTTGGAATTATTTGTACAATTTCAATTGGGTAATATTTAGTCGTCCAAATTGAACCAGTCCCAGTAAAATGATTTTCTAAACGAAAATTCAAATGATTTGTTTTACCGACATAATATTTATCATCTTGCAATTTAAGAATATAAATTGACGTCATCTTTTTTATATTCTTATTCTGTGTGATGATTATTCATTTTTTTTTATTTAATCATAACCATGCGAAAAAACGATAAATAAAATAAAAGGTGAATGAAAGAAAAGGACAAAAAAGATAAATGCAACACATCAGCGATTTGACATCTCAATCCATCCGCGAAAACGCCGGCATTAAATCCAACTGGGAATACCGCCAGTTCATGCAGGCAAACGGCAAGGCCATCATGAAGACCGACGCCCGTGAGTATTTTAATGCTTCGGGCAACAACCCATACTACTCTTCTTCTCAAAGCGAATCCGCTTCCATAAATAATCAGCAGAGCCCGATTTTGCTGCAAAACTCGTTTGATACACGCACGTCTGCTTTAGTTGGTGAGGAAAGCGACCTGAAACAGGCTTATTTAAAAAAACAGCGCATGGATTGTCGCCGACTTGCACCTACCGTGTTTTTGCAAAACGACAAATTGAAGTAAAACGATGGATGGATTAATTATTAATCGTTATTAATCGCCATGATTGTATCGGTCATCAGGATAAACGAAACGGCGTACGAATTATGATATTCTTTTCCACAATTTACACAATGTACAAATTCGCTATCCTCGCATAACTTGCAACGCGGATTAATAGGCTTGAATCATTTCTTCTTGCAACGACATTCTTCTTTCTTTGTTGAATAAAAAAGAATGTATTTATTTCATTTTTTTTCTAAAAATACTGGATTAATAACCATCATCACAGTTATCCAAACGACAGGCATAACATGACTTTTTAACATATGATTTTTGGCAATTAACACAAGTTACCAAATCACAATTCGAGCATGTTTTAGTGTATTTTGTTACGGTTGACATTCCCTTGCATTTTTCCTTCATGTTTTCTCCAGACTGATTCATATGGATGCAATGCGGTTCAAATTGCTTGTTAGCTGCATCTAGTTCATTGACGCCTGTGTTCCAAGCCTCACACACCTTGGCATAATCGTCCATGTTTTGTTCGGGCTCGGCTTCGCGGCCGATTTGACGCCGGCCGTTTAATTTGGCCAATTGTTTTAGATACTCTTTCTCCGTAATTCCCGTCTTGTGCCGTCCACATGGAATTTAATGTCGGCTGCCTCGGCTTTTAGTTTCGCATTCTTTTGCCGCATTGGCAAAACAACGTCTTGGTGCGCCTTGAGCAGGTTCGGATACGCTGCAAGCTGCTCCATCTTTGCGTCGTTTTCTTTTTGTATTTTTTGGATGGAAGCTTGAATCAGTTTTTCTTGCATCGATGACATTTTGTTTATTCTGCACTTTGTATTTATTCTATTTCATTTTTATTGAAATCAAATACTGATTAATCATTTTGTTAGGCCGACTTTGAATCGATTGTGTAAAAAAATATTTCATGCAAAATTAGTGAGGTTCTTATTGCAATGCACCTAACAAAACATTAAATTAACCAAAAAGATAATTGGGAAAAACAAACGTCGCATCCATCTTGCGAATAAACATGGCTGCGGGATTCTGTTTCACCAATTCGCGAATCACGTGCGCCGTCAGGTGCGGATTATCTGCCTTGGTAAAGGTGTGCGGACTTGTTGGGCCGTCTCGTCGCTTCCAGTCTGCCACCGTCGCCGACGTATTCATCACGTTTTTATCCTTTTCTATATTTTTTAACTCTTTGTCATTGTACAAACCAAGCATGATTGCAAAGACGGTTTCGTTGGCCAGGCCGCCGTTGCAAATCGTCGTGTAAATAGTGCGGCTAACGGGGTTCTTGATGTATCGCAAAATCTGGGCCACATGATTGCGGGTAAGCGTGAACCAGGGGTCGTGCATGACGTGCAGCGGTTTCGGAAAATGCCTCAGGTTGGCTCGCGTGTGGTACTCGGGGTTCCAGTCGGCGGGCCGAACTCGCATGATACTTTTGTCTTTGTTCTGAAAAAACCTTTCTTTGAATACTGCGGGCGAAATCAGGGGCGCGCACGAATCGGTCAGCATGCAAAACCATTTGTTCGCAGTGTCGTGACGATGGGCAAAAGACAGCAGGGCAACATAGGCGGGGACGACGTGGTAATAAGACGTGGTGACGACGTGGCGGGGGGGAATCGCGTGGGACCTTAACCAGGGAGAATTAATTTTGTTGAAATCCTTGTAGTGCACGTACACATTTATCCAGTCTTTGTTGGGCTCAATCCAGTTTCTCCAAAGAGATTCTTGGTTTAATACATGGGCGTAGCTAACAATAAAACAAAGGGCGACCTTGTTTTCTTGTAGTGTTGGTTTTGGTTCATATTCATTTTTGATTTCGTCCATTTATAATTATGCTTATGATAATAATTGTGATTATGTTGTTGTTGTTGCGAAAAACAAAAAAACGAAAAAAATGACTTGAATACAACGCGGATAATAGAATAATAAGCAATATGGACGTTTTATTCGCACCCTGCAAGACTCTAAAAGAAATCGGAATCGATACAGACCATATTGAACACCAGTACGCGGGGACAACCAGGTTATTAATCATTAAGTATGAGCAAAAAAATCAAGTGATTGTGTTGGTGGAATTTCCCCCAGGAACTTCCTTTTCAGACATATACGAGGAAATTGTAAAAGCCGTATCTTTGGATAAAATTCATACCCGACCGATTACCTTGAGAATCAACATGGATTTATTAGACATACTATCTCTGAATAATACAGAATTGGACCAGCTCAGTCTGTTTATTTTGGATTTCAATGAATGCTTGGACAACATCACGAGAGATTATACCGCGTGTAATTAAAGCGTGTAATTAAAGCGTGTAATTAAAGCGTGTAATTAAAGCGTGTAATTAAAGCGTGTAATTATTTTTTCTTATACTACTACAAACAGTTTTTCTATTATTTTACGCATCTAATATTGCGTAAAATAAACAACAAATGAATTGGCGGCAGCGAATTCGTTATATGCGAGCTTTACAAAGACAGCGACAAGCATTGCGACAAAGACAAAGGCAAAGGATGAGAGAACGACAACAAGCACTGGAAAGGGAACGATTGAATAGCAAGCGGTATGCGCTGTTGACGGGAATCAACTACATCGGCACGCCATACACGTTGAATGGCTGCATCAACGACATTGACAACATGCGGGCGTTTTTGCAGACCCGCCGTTTTGCCGACGACAACATCCGCATGTTATCTGACGATATTAATGAAATAAATAAACCAACCAAACAGGTGATTTTGAACGAACTCAAATCACTACTTCAAAAAGGAAAGGCGGGCGACATGCTATTTTTTCACTATAGCGGGCACGGCGGCCAGCTGCGCGACCGAAACGGCGACGAGCGGGACGGGCGCGACGAATGCATCTACTCGTGCCTGCTAGAAACCATCTCGGACGACCTGTTGAAATCCGTGATTAGACGCCATTTGAAACCCAGGGTTACGCTGGTGTGTTTGATGGACTGTTGCAACAGCGGCACGGGCCTGGACCTGCGGTTCAACTGCAAAAACAATGGCAGAATCGTTGCCAATCGTCGCCAGCTTGTGACCCGCGGCAACGTGTACATGCTGAGCGGCTGCAAAGACCCGCAAACGAGCGCCGAGACGTGGCTAAACGGGGACCCGACACAGGCTGCAGGGGCAATGACGACGGCCTTTTTGCAAATGTATCGGCCAAACGAGTCGTGGTTTCAGCTTTTGAATAAAATGAGGCGGCGACTCAGGGAGCAGCGATTCACGCAGATTCCGCAGCTTTCGTCGGGGCGCCGCTTTCACGTTCGGCAAAAAAACGGGATTTAGACCCTTTGATGTAAAAATGATTTACACCTTTGCACATTTCACAAGTTTACGAAACGCCGATTTTATAAATAGTTCTTTTTCTTCCTTGTTCTATTTGATGGCTTTTTTATATATTTTTCGGTTCTGTTATAAGTTCCCTTAATTATATTTTTATATTTATTCATTGGTATTCCTTTTATTACCCTTTCTATATTTTGCTTTAATTCTGTGTGAGTCAATCCATCTAACTTATTCAATCTGGATTTTATCATACTAAAATAATTTTCTATGGAATTCGTAAAATGTTGATATGGAACTGAATATAACAACGTATTATGCTTATTTATCAATTCTTTAATTTTTGCGTTTCTATGAGAACTAATGCAATGCATAATTTGGGTTATTATCGCCACACCGTAACCAAAAACTATGCGGAAATGGAAAAATACTATCTCATGGCCATTGAATTGGGAAATGCAGCTGCAATGTCTAATTTGGGATTCTATCACCAAAATGTAACCAAAAACTATGCGGAAATGGAAAAATACTATCTCATGGCCATTGAATTGGGAAATGCAGATGCAATGTCTAATTTGGGTTATTATCACCACACCGTAACCAAAAACTATGCGGAAATGGAAAAATACTATCTCATGGCCATTGGCAAGGGTCATGCTAATGCAATGTATAATTTGGGTTATTATCACCACACCGTAACCAAAAACTATGCGGAAATGGAAAAATACTATCTCATGGTCATTGAATTGGGGAATGCTAATGCAATGTATAATTTGAAAAATAATTATATGTCAAATATAGGTATGTTTAACGCGTTTAACAAACATTTTAATTCAAAACTTGTACATACAGATGCATTCATGGATGAATATAATAAATTGTTAGAAATAAAAAGCGTAAAGGTATACAATTGCATTTGCAATACTATTGGAATGAAATGGATGTCAAAAGAAGTGGAGGATGATGTAATTAATTTAGAACTAGAACCTCTTATATACAAAAAAACGAAATAAAAATATATGTGATTTACACAACGTTTGACATTGACACCTTTACAATTTTCCAAATTTAGAGTTGTATTCCCTGAGTTTTAGGTCGGCTTTTTCCGCGGCCAAGGCATTCATTTTTTGCATCGTATCCAGCTGCATGGTAAGCATCTCGGATAAACGCACTCCGTCCTTAATAATCAAGTCCTTAATAATCAAGTCCTTTTTCAGCAGTTGATTGTCCTTTTCCTGCATGGCAATCAGGTGCGCATTGTTGGTGTCTTTGATAATCGTCGTCAGTCCATCCATCTTGTTTTGCATTTCCAACGTCGACCCAGCATACGACATGCCAATGTACTTGTATTGCTTTTTTACCTGGCCTAGCTGGTCTGCGGTTAGCGCAATAATTTCGTTGTACTTGTCCATCTTTAGCTTGAGTCCAAACGTTTGGCAAAACGCCCGCACGTCTCCCTCTGCGTCGCACGTGAATTTCGTGTCAATGTTGTGAAACGCCACCACGTTGATATTCACGCCCTCCATCTTTCCAAACGACAGGCGATGCTGGTTCAGCCGCGTGACGAAATCCTTGGTAAACCCAAACTTGTACACGACCTGGTCGTCGTTAATTGCGGAATCAATGTTGAAGACGCCTCTCAGTGCTTTGACCGTGCCCAGAGACAGCAAGTAAATACAGGGGAATCGGTCTGCACAGTTTTTACCAAACACATCCGTCACCTGTCTCACCGTGATGCCGCACAGCTTTGCACCTAGCTTTTTCTTTTCGGGCTCTTCGCCCATCTGAATGGTGAATAATTTATTGGTGGCCCAGTCTTGAAAACGCTTTGTGTGTCCGTTTCGAGTTAAAAACAAGACGCGACACAGTCCTGCATATGTCAAGTACAAGCATCTTTTAATCGGGGCATCTTGCTGATTAAGCAAGATACCCTGAATAAAAGTCACATAATCAATTCCTCTGCTATATGCACCATTATTTGTATGACACAATGTTGTACTCAAATTTTCCATGCCAAATCCTTTGGCTACATCTCCCACATTAAAATAAATCCCATTTTCGGTTTGTTCGCCTCGCGTCTCAATCTCAATAATGTCGCCGTTTTCGTCCGTGAATTTCTCTTCGTCCTTTAGCTCAATCAGGTTTGGTGCAACCTCGTACTTGTCTTCGGTCTTGCTATCGGCTGTAGCCTTGCTGTCGGCCACGGCCTTGTCCGAAGATGCGGGAACGGCATTGTTCTTGTCCGAAGATGCGGGAACAGCAGTTTGAAAATAATGGATATCGGTCCATTCCTGACTGAGTAGCAGCTGAGCCTTCTTGCACTCGGCCGTGCTAGCCTTCCACTCGTTTTCTTTCTTGTTGAACGTCGCATAGACATAATCGTCGGTTGAAATCTTCTTTTTTTCGATGATGTTTCTCGGCTTGGTTTTAAAGCCATATTCAAATGCAGGTCTGTGTGCAAACAACTGCTTTAGGATGTAATACGGTCTAGTGTTGAACATTATGGCCAAAGGCAAAGCCAAGGGAACGATTTGCATTTTTAGCAATAATTATGATGCAAATGTGGTTGGTATCATATTTCATTTTTTTGATATTTCACTTGGCTTTTATTGAGTTTCTTTTTTTTGAAAAAATGAAATGATGTACACGCAAGGTTACATGTAATAGTAAAAGAAATCATGTACAAGCTGCGCGACTGGATTGAGTCTCACAAGGATGAATTGGATTGGAACCGACTTTCGACGGACCCAAAGGCGATGCGTTTGCTACAAGAAAACCCAGATAAAATCAGGTATAAATATTTGTGCGCCAACACGCATCCAGAAGCAATCCGTTTGATTGAAAAGGAGATTAAGCTTGATGAAGCGCCGACGGATGAACACGACGAGGCTGACAACGAATGGAAACAATTGAAACTATGGGCAGACCGACTTCAGATGGTCGAAATGGGTCGAATAAATGCTACCACCAATCCGCCTTTAAAAACAAACCATCTGGATTGGACCGTGTTGTCTAGCAACCCGAGCGCCATCAAGTTGATTGAGCGAAAACTGGCAAACGAAGAAAAAGAAAAAAGACCCCAAGATATAACAAGCAATGTTATAATATCGGACGTAATCTCTTGGGCTGCCTTGTCGTCCAACCCTGCTGCGTTTCATATTTTAGAAAAAAACATGGACAAAATCAACTGGTCCGAGCTGTCGTCCAATACATGCCCCGAGGCCATACAATTATTGGAAAACAACATTGACAAGATTGACTGGAATAAATTGATGAGCAATCACGCGGCAATTGATTTGATGGAGAAACATTCGGATAAAATTACCCCTGAAAATCTTGGACGTTTATTTGCAGGTTCGGCGTCAAATAAGATTGCACCTCCTGTTGTTAATCCATCAATGTCGAATGAGCTTCAGCGCATTATGCGTGTGGTTATGAATGCACTACCTAGCAATGATTCGGATCAGAATGACACTGCAATGACCATAATGAATATTTGTTTTAATGTGGCCGATTACTCGGACGAATATATTCGTGATTACATTGCAAAACACGTGGAGGATTTAGATCACATGTCGAAAATAGTATTTTGGGCAGTCATGTTGGGAAATTCAAAAAATATAAATATTATAAAGCAGTATTTGGATGAAGAAGACGAAAAAAATAATGAATATGGGAATGACGAAATATGGCTGGCCATGACTGACCATATTCGTGAAACATGGTCGGGCGCATGCGGCAATCAACACATGATTGACTTGTTGGAACAAAATCAAGACAGGGTTGATTGGACCACTCTGTCTCGCAATCCCGCGATTTTCACCTACGATTACGAGAAGATGAAGGAGAACTGTCTGCGGTTTAAAGAAGAGCTGATGAAAGAGCGGTTCCATCCTTCTAATCTGGCCAAGTTTCGGGAGTGGGGCATAGACGGATTTGATTCGGACTCGGATTCGGATTCGGACTAGTAGATGTGCTTGTTTTGTTTTTTTGTTTTGGAAAAATACATTGTAAAAATCTCGATAAAAAAAAGAGCGAGCTAACAAATTGGTTTAATCATTTTGTATTTTGCAAAAAAATGATTTATTTTTTCCCTTGACAAGCAACCAACTAGTGAGAAATAAACCAAGCTTTGAAAAATGGTCGCATACAAATATACCAAATCAACTTTTATTGGAAGTGGTGACGAATTGATACATGTGACGGAACTGGATTGTTCTAATTGCCAGATTACTTCATTTGAAGGACTAAATGCACCTCTTTTGACCGAGCTTTATTGTCTTTATAACCAACTGACATCGTTTGAGCATCTGAATTGTCCTCTTTTGATTGAGCTGCATTGTTCTAGCAACAACCTATCATCCTTTGAGCATTTGAATTGTCCTCTTTTGACCGTGCTTAATTGTTGGAGAAACCAACTGACATCGTTTCAGCATCTGAATTGTCCTATTTTAACCTCGCTTCAGTGTAATTATAACAAGCTGACTTCCTTTCAGTATCTGAATTGTCCTCTTTTAACCTTGGTTGGATGTGGTGAAAATCAACTGACATCGTTTCAGTATCTGAATTGTCCTCTTTTGACCGTGCTTTCTTGTGGTAATAACCAACTGACATCGTTTCAGCATCTGAATTGTTCTCTTTTGACCGAGCTTTGGTGTTCTGGCAACGCATGGGAGTTTATTCCTCCGCACATTAATCGCTTGCTAAACACCAGCAAAAATACGCAAAATGTTTACACCGATAGACAAAACGTACACAACCACCACATTCAAGAAAGCATCCGCAGCTCAATCCAAGCTGTTATTTCACAAAAACCTTGTATTTCGGACATTTATGAAACGGTTTTGGCAGACACGGTTTTAACTAAAGAAACCAAGGAAATACTGGTGGAGTACTGCAAGGACGAAAACGTGCATTCCACGCTGCGCATTACCTTTGAAGAATTGTTGGTGCACGTGTTTAGTCGCATCGAGTCAAACGAGAATAAACAGGAAATAAAAAGCGTGCTAAACATGGAAATGACCGACTCGGTTTGCAAGTGCTTTACGGGACGCATGTCGCGTCTCATCAACTGCCTAAACGGATTCGACGACCTGGTAAGCATCAAGATTTCCGACACGGAACAGATAGGACAAGTCATTGGCCAAATCAAAGAGCAACTGGAGACAACCAACGAGTACACCGTGGAAAAACATAGGGAAATGGCCACGGACGAACTGCGGGCAAGAGAATACTCGCAGGAAGTCATTGCAGAGTGGATTGGGTTCATTGAATAAATCAAAAAATGGTATGCGGGGGTGCAAGTCGCAAGCTTGTCGCAAGCTTATCGCGGTAAGCCCAATTTGCGAATATTCGGCCATGATGTTTGTTGGGATTCGTCTTTTACTTTTTTGGAAAAGAACAACATAAAAATAAATGAAAAAAAGAGCAAGCTAACAAAAGGGGTTAATCATTTTTTATTTTGTAAAAAAGATATAAACAATATAAAGCGTACATTCATATTTACTCAATGGGACATATTCCAATAGGTAGAAATAATCATCGTTGTTCATCACAACAAGCGCCACGTGTAACAATTGTTCATACAAATCAACCAAATCTACAACTGACTCGAGATATGGCTCAGTTAAATGAAAAAACGAATTTAATGGCGAATGAGCTTCAAAATCAAAAAAATATCTTGCAAAATCAAGATGGTGTGTTGGAAAATATATCAAACAACATACAATACATTATAAAAATTTTACGTAATTTTAAATGTGGATGTTAATAACTCAAAAATAATTTAAGTTTTTACATAAATGCGGGGGTGCGCAAGCTTGTCCATGGACACCGCGGTAAAGCTTAATTTGCTCATACGTCCCCAATGAAAATCGATGGTTGTTTCGTGTTTTTTTATGCGGAAAAGTGCGCAATTAGATATTTGTATAGAAATAAATCAAAACCCGCATTTTTCCGCATTTTTGAGAAAATAATTTTCGACCTACTTTTTGTCCCATGTAAGGGCTGGTAAAAAAAGCCCCCCGAGCAGCTTACATTGGGGCGCTGTTATATTGTTTGAACAAAAACGATATATAAGTAAAAGAAATAAAAATATATCCACCAAGTATATAAAATGCGGGAAAAACTTTGCGATAAATACCAAAATGAAAGAGAAGATATTTGCCGCAAGCTCATAGACATCATTCAACTCGACGAGTCCCATTCATTTTTGCTATGCGAATTAGACGGCAACTTGGAAAAACAAACGGCCATTTTGAACATGAAAGAAGAGATTCAAAAATACTTTGCTTGCTCGACTATTTCTTCCTTCAGAAAAAATGTCGCCTATAAGCGACCTTACTTAAATTTAATTAGAGGAATATTAAAACAACAGCATTATACATTCGAACGAAATGAAATAGAAATTCCCCAAGAAAATGGGCGTTATTTTCGTTCGACAAAATACCAGATATTGAGGGGTAATTGAACCAAAATCCTTCGTTAGAATGGTTTATTTTAAATATTGAGGAAATATAATATGGAACTCATCGAACGTCTGCCCTTAAAACCCATCCAATGGCTCGCCCAACTTACCCGCTCAGAATTTGAAAATCAGTGTTTGAGTGCCGACGGTGCAAAAGCCAAGAAAAAAGACCGAGATGCTCGCTTCACCATGTTGAAGCAGTTTTGTAAGACCAATTTGAAAACTAAAGGTGTTACTACACGCATATACTCTTATTCTACTAACACTCCAGCTGGATTAGGTGGGCGTCTGTTTTGTGGTGGGTCACTGCAAGGAATGCCTTCGATCGTTCGTGGATTGCTGATGGGTGACATTGGTACTGACATTGACATGGCAGCAGCGCATCAGTATATTCTTAGGTATATTTGTAAGCTGCATGATATTTCGTGTCCCAATTTAGAATACTACATTAATCATCGCGACGACTGTCTTGCCAAGTTTGAGTCAAGAGAGGTGGGAAAAGTCGCTTACCTAAAGGCTACCAACAATGACAAAATGAATAGGTCAAAAAAATTACCCGACGAATTTAAAAAGTACGATTTGGAAATGAAGCGAATTCAAAAAGTGCTGTCAACAAATATTACTTATCAAGGGTTATTTGATACTATTCCTACTACTAAGCAGTACAACTACAATGGTTCAGCCATTAACCGAATTTTATGTTATTTTGAAAATGTTATTCTTCAGCACGCAATTCATGTTGTTAATCAGCGAAATATTGAAATTGCTATTCTCATGTTTGATGGACTTATGTTATATGGCAACCATTATGAAGATAAAGGATTGTTGCAGGAAATTACGGATTATGTAGAAACACAAATGCCAGGCCTCGGAATGAAATGGACCTATAAAGAGCACAACACGAGTTTGTCCGTTCCTGATGATTTTAAAGAACCAGAAATTATTCATATTGACGAAGACCACACATTTGAACATATTGCCAAAGAATTTGAAAAAAATCACTTGAAAATTATCAATAAATCTTTGTACATTAAACACGACTCAAAGCGTACATTATATCTTACTCAGGCTCAACTCAGAACGTCTTATTCTCACATGTCCTATGAAGTACCAAAGTATGATAAACACGGCGCATGCTGTGACACTGAATTTTTACCATTCATTGATAAATGGATTGGACATACTCACAAAATATTACACAAAGAAGATGCAGACATGTATCCAAATGAAGGTGATTGCCCTGACAATATTTTTAATCTTTGGAAACCTTTTGCCATGGAATTAAAGACTGGTCCATATACTAAAAACTTGGAAGCACTTGCCTTTATTTTATTTCATATTCATATCTTATGCAATCATGAAGAAATCGTCTATGATTATTTTATCAAATGGATTGCCCAAATGATTCAATATCCACATATAAAGACTCCTATGCCGACTTTCATTGGTAAGCAAGGATGTGGCAAAAGTTGTTTGATGAAATTATTTGAATTATTTTTTGGTTCTGACAAGATTTTTGAAACCACTTCTCCAAGCCGAGATGTGTGGGGTAATTTTAATGGAATGATGAGCAATTGTTTTCTTGTAAATTTGAATGAATTGTGCAAAAAAGATGGAACAGAAGCTGAGGGGAAAATTAAAGGACTCATCACAGACGAGTCGTTAACAATTAACCAAAAAGGAATTGGTCAATATACAATTAAATCGTTTCATCGTTTTATTGCCACCACTAACAAAGAAGAACCAATGAACTCGTCTGAAGGAGATAGAAGAAATTTAATCATTCGGTCGAGCGATGAGAAAAAAGGCGACGTTGAATATTTCAATAAATTCCATGAATATTTATCAGACGAAGCAGTTGTACGTACGTGCTATGATTATTTCAAAAGTATTCCTAACATGGACCAATTTAAAAAAATTCCGCTCCCCCAGACAGATTATCAAAACAATTTAAAGGAGTTGTCCAGGTCTCCTATTGAACAATGGTTGGAGAGTTTTACACGCGAACACATTGGAAACAATAATGACAATGTCGAATTGTTTGGAGTCGAGATTTATGAATTGTTTAAAACATGGTGCGCTACCAATGGGGTTAAATATGAGATTAATGCTCTTAAACTTGGTGTGAAATTAACCAATCTAAAATTGAATGGCATTTCCAAAGGACGGCACACTAAAAAAGGTGATACTAAAATGTTCAACATTCAAGAATTAAAAAACACATTGAATTTAGGATGTCTTATTAAGGGTGAGGAGTGAGGAGTGAGAACCTATTTTGAATTGATATGGGGACATTTAATAATTATTTATAAAATGTGCACAAAATATACAAACCGAAAGAATATGTTCGATTTTTGAATGGCTAATCGAAAACATGTTCTCACTCCTCACTCCTCACCTTTTATTGTTCAAATTAAACTAGTAATTAATCGTTTTTTACCTGGATACCTTCCAATCCGTTTCATTCCAATCTGATTGAAACATTCTTCCCATATTTTGAGTTCATCCTGTGTGAATACAGGTGCTCCGTGAAAACTTTTGAGAAACAATTCTATTTTATTATTTTTGCTAAACAATACATCTGAATTTTCATTCCATTGTTCCATGACATCCATGCCAATCCGCGGCCATGTATATTGGGATTCTCCTGGAAAGTAATGGAACCGAACTGTTTTGTACCATTTGTTGTTAGTGTCGGTCTCGTTAAATTTATACACAATCCCACCCTCGGTAATGGGTTCTGGTGCGAACTCGCATATATTGACGTATGCTTTATGGTTGGACAATAGATGACACATGGTGGCAATATTGCCCTTGGTTATATTTTGTTGAACCTTAAGAGTACCTCCTCTGGTGTAAGTAGAAAACATTGATTATACAATTACAATATGTAGTTGTATGTATTTATTTATTTTCTATTTAAAACTTTGACAAGTCAAATGTATTTAATTGTTGTTTTATAAATATGTCGGTTTTATTATAATGAATATTAAATTTATGTTTGTGATACCAACGCAATAAATTAAACAATTTACTTTTATCTTCTGGATTTACAATTCCATAAAGCGATTTAACATTTTTAGATTTTAAAAAATTAATGACATATTTAATTAAATAAGGGCCATATTTTTTTTTATTTCGATATTTGGGGTAAATTTCAATATATTCTAATTTTCCTGTTTTATGTTCAATTTTACTTAAACGAATCAAGCATTGTCCAATAGGTTCGTTTCCAATTATATATTCAAATAACAATTTATTATTTTTAACGATAAAATTATCATTTATATTATATGAATTAACACGTTGCATTTATATTGTTAAAACAAGTTAAGCACATTTTATGGTTTTAATTTAATGACAAGAAATAACATGTGTTTTAATATGAATATTGAAGAAATCACGGCAGACATAAAAAAACGCGACACAGACATAAAAAAACGCAACAACGATCCAAAATGGTTTAAACAATTGGACGAACTAGGTAAGATTAGTCCTGAAAAATGCAATACTATTGTAGAACAAATGGCATTGTTCTCTGTTGAAGGTGATGACCGAATTGTAATGTGCAATGTTGAAAAAATAGATATTGAATGGAAACGATTAGATATTGAATTGATAAAAGCTGACCCAACATGGACAGAATCTACTTACAATTATATTGCTCCAAATAAAAATGCATACAATCCTGAAAAATATTTTAAATCTCGAAATGATTTAATGACCGGCAAACAAGAAGAACCGCCAAGTATTGGATTTTTTGAAAACCAATTAGGTTTTTATGATGGAAGACACCGATTTTCTAATTTGCGAGATTGCGGACAGTTGTATATTCCTTGCATCATTGATGTTGATTATTTACATTTAATTGGTAAATATATTTGAAAAACAAAAACAAAAACACAATACAATCTAAGCTTTCACACACACAAACACACTGAATTTCTGTATCGACTGCTCCATCACTTGGAAGCCTGCTTCGAGCAAGACGGACCGCAACTTGCTCGCCTCTGACCCAGCCACCATGTTTCCTGCCTCGTCCTTCTCGGACCGTATTGGTCGGCTCGACGATGTACAGGCATCCGCGCGTCTCCAAGACCCGGTGCTTCCTTTACATGGTTTTTGCTTCCATTTCAATAAAAATGATTTTCAAATATAATCATTGCAGTAATAAACGGCCAAAAACTTACGTACAACTATGAAACCCGGAATACTTTATACACGCACTCACGAGTCATATGACAAGTATGATGTCATTAAAGTAGGCATATGTAATTGCTCGATAGAACGCGATGGCACATATGCGACAGGCGAATATGTTCGTGGGCAATTTATGGACATGTATCAAATCCCAATAGAACTAACAAAACTTGTGGAAGATCAGCTACATGTGAAATTCAGCGATTTGCACAGGCAAAAATCAGGGGGAACAGAATTCTTTGACACACAAATTAGTGCGTTGATTGAACCGTGGTTGATTACACTTGATGTCGATTATCACAAATTGACGGATGAAGAAATGTGTGATTTAAACAGACAAATTAGAGAAAAGTGCAACGTAGAACTTAATAAAGCGCCATTGTTGCACCATTGTGAAACGGAACAAGATGAATCAGATGATGACCAAACATTTGTCCCAAGAGATTACCAACATGAAATTATAGCAAAATCGTGCGAACATTTTCAACACGAATCCAAAGGAATTCTTAATTTAGTTTGTGGTTTAGGAAAAACCCTAATCTCTTTGTGGATTGCTCAAGGCATTCATTCGGACACCATTTTAATAGGTATTCCCAATACGGAGTTATTGACGCATTGGACACAAGTAATTCGTATGATATTCAAAGATGTAGCACTGTTGGTTGTAAAAGGTGGGGTAAATATTGAAATGATTAAGCAATTTCTAATAATGGAACAGTCAGCGTGTATAGTATTGACAACATATTCATCGTCACATAAAGTTTATACCGCGTCGCAACATGCTAATTTTACATTTGACCTAAAAATATTGGACGAGGCTCATCATCTTACGACACCAGATTTGAATGTAAACAGTGATGCAAAAACTTATGTTCAAACCTTAAACATTCCGACCAAAAAACAACTTGCTTTAACAGCTACATTGAAACAGTTAGAAAATGTAAGTGGCACTGGAGTAATCGTGTCAAATGATGATGTGGACTACTTTGGAAAAGTGATTGACAAGAAAGGATTGTTGTGGGGCATTAATAACCAGATAATTTGCGATTATGCGATTCAAACAATCGTAACCAACGAAACTCAGTTGGAAAATCAGTTCATGAAATTCAATATAATGGATGATAATGACAAACGATTGTTTTTAAGCGCCTTTGCTTCATTGAAGAGTATATTTGACGGTAACTCCCACCATTTGTTAATATATTCAAACAGCAAATGTAGTTCGCGCAAATTAACAACCTATATAAACCTGCTCATTGATGACGCTTATTTTGACATACCAAATATATACATGTCAAACTATGACGGCGATATGAAGCAAAATAAAAAACGACACATCTTAAATAAATTTGAAAGCTCGCAATATGGAATTATTAGCTGCGTGTATTGTTTGAATGAAGGTTGGGATTTTCCAGTGTTAGATGGAGTCGTATTTTCAGAGAACATGGCATCTATAATTCGCATTCTTCAGGCAGCATTACGAGCAAGCAGAAAAAATAAAAACGAGCCAAATAAAATAAGCAAAATAATTTTGCCGATTCTAACGCGTGACGATGATTGGTTAGAAAACGGTGAAAATCCCGACTTAAAAAAAGTGATTGAAATAATCCATCAGATGGGAGTGGAAGACGAAACCATTTTCCAAAAAATTAAGGTGTTTAAAATGAACACAGAAAAGATACCAAGTAAAAAGATTTATTACAAGGGAGACTTAACCGAGGCATACGACTTTGGCGAATATGACGACGAATTTACAAAGAAGTTGAGGTTACGAACAGTCAAACGCATTGCTCCATCCATGACATTTGATAAGATTCGGATTATACTTAAAGACAAGCAAATTCGAAGCAAGGAGGAATATTATGAATTATGCGATGTAGATTGCAGACTTCCCAAAGACCCCGAGTTTGTATTTAAGGAGCGATTTAGTAACTGGATAGAATTTTTAAGCATTGAGCGAGTATATTACAACTTGGATGCGTGTAAAGAAAATGTTAATCGATATTTGAAAGAATGTTCGACCATAAAACGGGAGTATTTAAACCTTGACATTGTGTGCGAGGCACTGTGCAAACATGATAAAAAATTCCCCCCAAATGGACTGTGGGTAGAATATTATGGTGTTCATGACCTACGCGATATCATTGTAATTGTAAATAAGAAGAAAGTGGGTGGAGCATGTTGAGGAAATTTCATAAAGTATTTTTTACTTTTTCATTTCGAAAAAAATGAAATGGAATGCGTTATTCGTAGAAAGTAAAAATATCTTATAGATATAATAATGACGTCATCCGTTCAATATATTTGTCCTTTGTGCAAAAAGTCCTTCGCTCAGAAGATAGATTTTACTCGTCATCAAAACAAAAAGTCACCGTGCATTTCGTTGTCGGAAATAGAGGCACTTGCACAAAATAAAATTGTGCAAACGGATGCAAAAAATATATTAATAAATGTGTTCAAGGCAGGTTTAAATATTTTAAGGGACAACGAAGGATTAACTGGAGAAAAAGCATTGAGAAACATGTCGTATTTCTTGATACTAAAACTAATAGAACCGCATTTAGGTCGCAATATTGACATTGATGATTTCAACTACGATTTCGGACATATTGAAGACGATGCGATTGAAACGCATAAAAATAAGTTGCTGTCAATTGTTCGGTTTAGTAATCTTGCAAATGAACCCGAGGATAATATACCCAGTAACATGAAATATTTATGGGATGATGTTCTGTCAGTTCATCCGACTACAAAACACATATTTCTTGCAGGAAAAGGATTTGACATTCAGTATAAAAGTACATATAAAAAACTTATTGAGAAGCTAAATACACTTCCAGATACGGAAAATGACGTTTTGGGAGCAGCATACGAAGAAGTAATTCAGGGAATTATGACAGGAAAGGTTTTGGGTCAGTTCTTTACCCAGCCATTGATTAAAAACATGATGGTCAAGTTGTTGGACCCTCAGATTCATTCGGATGGTACTATAGAAACGTGCGGAGACCCAACAATGGGCACTGGTGGATTTCTGATAACTTATTTGAAATGTATTTTGGACCAAGCAAAGGCAAAAAATATAAGTCTCAACTGGGAGTTTATTAAGGCTGAGGGATTGTATGGCAAGGAACTTGAACCAGACACCTACCAGTTGGCCGTATCTAATATGTTAATTTCGTCTGGTCAAATGTTTGAAACGTTTGACAGGGGAGATAGTATCCGAGAGCCTATTACAAGAAAATTTGACAACATTCTCGCGAATCCGCCGTTTGGAATTAAAGGACTTAAATACGATGATTTTCAGAGCCCCTTAAAAAGTGAGTATGTTCCGATTAAAACCGATAATGCGGTTTCGCTGTTTATTCAGGCCATTATATACATGCTTAAAATTGGTGGGAAATGCGCAGTTGTTTTGCCTGATGGTGCAGATTTGCATAGTAAAAATAATGCTACTTTAGTAGCAATTAGAGAATTTTTGCTGAAAACATGCGACCTGAAAGAAGTTATTTATTTACCATCGGGGTTATTTACTTATACAAGTATCAAAACGTGTGTATTTTATTTCGTAAAAAAGAGAGAAGGAACCGACGTGTTAAATACAACTATTAAAATATCAAAAACTCAACGTGAAACTGGTAGAACCTACAAGTTTTCAAAAACACATCAAACAACCAAGGTTCGGTTTTATGAGACACAAGTACAAAAAATGGATGGCACTGACCAACTGGAAAAACAATTACTGATTGAAGTACCAATTGAAACGTTGGCAAGTAATTCATATTCTCTAAATTATGGGGAATATATGAAATCGGATGTGGAAGAACTGCAATATGAAGAAGGAATTGTTGTAAAAACTTTGGGGGAAGTGTGTAAGTTTAAAAACGGAAAAGGAATAAAAAAAGACATGCTAGTTGATGGTGAATATCCTGTAATCGGTGGAGGACAGACACCTATGGGTCATCACAATGAATTTAACACAAACGAAAACGTTATATTATGTTCATCCAGTGGAGCATATGCTGGATTTATAAGTAGGTATAATAAAAAAAGCTGGGCAAGTGATTGCTTTTCCATCATTCCAATCAATGATATGCTGACTAATGATTATCTATATTATTGGTTAAAATCCATACAATCGCAAATATACAAATCTCAAACAGGAGCAGCTCAACCACATGTTTATTCCAAGGATTTTCAAAATATTAAAATGCTTATACCTTCATCAGAAAAACAGCAAGAAATCACAAGGTGTTTGGATTTTGTAGAAAACGCCAACCAAACAAGTGAGAATAAAATCATGGAATTAAAAAAGTTGAACGAATTATGTTTAACTTCTCAAGCACGATTTGGTAATAATACAATGAAATCATTGGGTGATGTGTGTACAGTAAATTCAGGAATTTATTTAAAATCAGAAATGAAAATTAAAGGCGAATATCCTGTGTATGGAGGAGGGAATGCTGGATTTTATATTAATCAGCATAACAGAGAAAATGAAATAATAGTTGCAAAGGATGGAGTTTCTGAAAATTGCATTAGATTTGAACGAAAAAAATTCTTCTTAAATCATCATGGATGGACATTAAATTGTCATGATACTATAATAAAAAAATATTTGTATTATTATTTGCAGTCTATACAATTGCACTTATTGAGTATTGCCAAAGGGGCCGCGCAGCTTGGTATTAACCAAGAAAATTTTTATAAAGTAAAAATCCCTGTCCCAACTCTTGAAAAACAACAAGAAATAGTGGAGTATTGTGAAGCAAACGATGCACTAATCGAGCAATTAGAACAGCAAATGGCACGGAATAAATCGCAGTTTTCATTATTTAAATAAAAAATAAAACAAAAAAAGAAAATAGTCTGCTGTTTAAAGAAGATTTAATGAAGGAGCGGTTTCACCCGCGCAATCTGCCCAAGTTTAAGAGCTGGGGAACAGACGGCTACGATTCCGACTCGGACTTTGAAGAAGAGTGAAAAACAACATGAAAAGAAAACCCTAACAACAAGCAAGCAAGTAAAACATGTCAGGAAATTTAGTTCAAATGCTGGCATATGGTCAACAAGCTTATATGCTCCCAATGACGCTAGAAGACGTAATCAATCATAAAATGTGCGATAAAGAATGCGATAAGGAATGTGAGCAATATGAAAACGATAGAAATCAGTTTATTATTGCGAATAAATTGGATTTTTTACAAGACAATGCAACCACGCGCGCCTATATTGACAAATTATACCAAGCACATCAAAAAAAGAATCAAAAATAAAATGAATACATTTTGAATATACATATAATATGGGCACCACATCGTCACAACATAAAAAGCCATTACCAACGCCGAGACCGAGACCAGTTGTAGAACCAGCAATCCAAAAACAAGGACAAAAAGAAAAGGAAAAAGAACAATTCAAGACAATCGAACATATCAATAAAAAATATGATTTCAAATTGGACACAAGTATTTACGACGAGTGGGACACGGTGAATTTATTCAATTCGGACCCTAGCACATATGTCGAAAAGCCGAATTTAGACATGAATCAGCTAAATGTGCGTGGATTATATCACCAATACGTGACCAAGAATTATGAAGCAATGGAAAAATACTATTTGCAAGGTATTAGTCTGGAAAATGTAAAATCCATGAGATTCCTTGGAAGATACCACGAAGATGTGACCAAGAACTATGAAAAAATGGAAAAATACTACCAGATGGCCATTGACAAGGGCGACGGCGACGCAATAGTAAATCTGGGATATTATCACCAGTTTACAAGTAAAAACTACGAAGAAATGAAAAAATACTATCAGATAGGCATTGACAAAGGCGATGGCGACGCAATGGTGAATCTTGGAAATTATTATAAAAGCGTGGTCAAAGATTATGTTGAAATGGAAAGGTACTACAACATGGGCATTAAAGTAAAGAACGCAAACGCAATGTATAACTTTGGATATTACCATCAAAAAATAACTCGGGATTATGTGAAAATGACCAAGTACTATAAAATGGCGATTGACCTCGGCGACTGTTTTTCTATGATAAACCTTGGCAGTTACTATTACGACACAGCCAAAGATTATGCAGAAATGAAAAAATATTATCAAATGGCCATAGATTTGGGCGATACAAATGCAATGATTGCTATGGGGCAGTATCACGAAAATATCACCAAAAACCATGCAGAAATGACGAAATATTATCAAATGGCCATAGATTTGGGCGATACAAATGCAATGAATGAATTGGGGAGCTACCATGCAGATGTCGAAAACTATGAAAAAATGAAAAAATATTATCAAATGGCGATAGACCTAGGCAATACAAATGCAATGGTAAATCTGGGGAGCTACTATGAAAGTGACTCAAATGATAAAGAAGCAAAAAAATACTATGAAATGGCGGTTGATTTGGGAGACAAGAATGCCATGTTTTGTTTGGGCATGTTTTATTTGGGGGAAGGAAAAGACTCTAAAATGGAAAAATACTTTCAACTTGGACTGAATACAGAGGCAAAGGAGGAAGATTTTGCCGATGATTATGAGGTGGACTTGGGCACTATTTTCAGTCACTTGGGACGCTACTATCACGCCACAAAACAATACGAAAAAATGGAAGAGTGTTGGCTTAAAGCAATAGAGCAGTACAAAAAATAAAAAGAATGCGAATTAGCGGTTGTCTGATGACTTGATGGATAAACTGCAGGTTCAGTACAACAACATGATGAGTAAGTAAAAAATAAACAAACTATACAAATATATTTCTTATTTTTTCATGTTTTTATTTTACTTGTTCATAATATACACATACGAGCGCGCACAGTCGTTCCAGTCACTCGCCACCAATTGAATGATTTCATCGGAAGTCACAATTGTAATGGAGTTGTCACTTCGGTCGTACGAGAATTTCGTGACTTTATTGGCGTCTTTGAGCGCTCCTTTTGCGTCTCTCGGTTTCAAGACACCGGATTTTCCAACGCCAGACATTTTATCCAAAAATTTAACAAAGTTGCAGTGGACAATGTTTGACATGTCCATGCTAAAGTTGCTGGTTGCGTTGCCATGTTTTACCTTGATATGCAGGCTATCCAATTCTCTGACGAATTCAATGGCAGTCACATTTTCAATGACGGCTGCATTTTTGACAGGATTTTTGCGTTTCGTTACTTTTTTCAATGTAGTCTTTTTCGGAGAGGAGGACATTTTATCTGCTTTCTTGGTACGTTTAGTTGGCATTATTATGTAGCCAATATTATATTCATTTTTAATTTTTAGCGCTAAAAAGAAAAAAAAAATAACATAACCACATTACTTTCGATTTTCCATGCTCTGTTTGTATGCTAAATTGCCCATTTGTCGGTACGAATCAATCGGCGTGTATTCCCTCTTTGTCGAACCACCAGCTTTTCCAGCTTTCTGTGCTGGTCTGTCTTCTTCTTTTTCTTCTTCTTCCTCGTCTTCCGACACCACCTGCTGCCCAAATTCGTCCACGGTGATTCCGTAGCGTTTCTTGATTTCGCTCCGAATGTAGGAAGGCATCCAGTGGTTCCACGAAATGTAAATCGCGTTGGGGTGGTAGTATTTCACCAAAAATTTGTTTTTTTCTAAATTGTCCATGAGATACGCAATGCAGCCAGGGTTGTCAAACTTGGACACGCCGATGATATGCTCGGGGACGATAAACCAGCAGGAAACGTTGTCTGTTTTTTGGTTGGACGCGGTGCGAATGCGTCGATGAACGAGGGCCAGCTGCTTTTTAAACATGGTCAGCTTATTCAGGTCTTGGATCCGCTTTTTCTCGTACAGGTCGTCAATGTTAATTTTCTCGTACAGTCCCTCTTCGTCCATGTTGTCGAGCTCGAAAATGTTTGACATGCTTTCTTTGTTGTTGTTTTATATTATTTCATACCGTTTTTTTCATTTATTTATTTATGACAATCTCATTTTCACCGTTCATGGTTCCAATGATTCGCGGCTCTAGATTTTCCGACAGGACGCTTTCCGTGTTGTACACATTTCGGGCCTCATCCGCAAAATACTGTATTCCGTTTACGTCGTGAATATAAAAGGTATAAGTGCGGATATTTTGATTTGTTTTTTTGTTGCTATTGTTGCTATTGTTGCTATTGTTGCTATTGTCTGTATTGTTGCTATTGTTACTATTTCTATTATGATTGTTGTTCATTTGGTCCGAAATCGTTCCGAACAAGTGGCCATGATTCATGTGTTCTTTGCAAAAGCTGGTGCCATTTTTCTGCTTTCGTTTGCATTGCAGCCCCGATTCTAATTTGGCCCAGCACTTGTCCAAATGAACTTTCTTTTCCTTTGATTTATTATTCTTCCCCTTGGATTTCGTAAAATACTGGTATTCCTTTAATTTTTCCTGCAATTCATTCACGTCGTTGGGGGTGGGCATTTCCTCCCAATTGTTGGTTTTGTCTTTAATTTGCGACGTGAAATTTCGAAATGCCGACTCGTCCGACATGTTGCTTTCCTTCTTTTTCTTGTATTCTAACAACGTTGCATTTATTTCATTTTTACACATATAAATCAATCAAACAGAAAAAGATAGGGTGGTATTGCAATTTTCACTTTTGAAATTTTTCAGCGTGTGCGCCGCGGCGTCTCCGCGGCGTTTTCTGGTTTTTATTTCTGGCTTTTTCGCCCCGTTTGCGTCCGTCGTCGCGGCGGGCGCTTTTTTCTTCACCGTTTTATTCCGTTGTTTCATGTCTTTGAAAACGACGGAATAATTCTCGCGGATATAGTCCAGAATTTTATTTTCAATAACCCAGCGAATGAAATTCATTTGCGCAACGGTGGTTTTTAGTATTTTGTTCAGATACGGAATGCCGATGCGCTCGGTGCGGCAGCAGGGGTCAAATTGCTCCTTGGAATATCCCGACAGGGTTGCTTTATAGCTAACATGCACGGGAAAACGGTCCGTCGTGCCGTTGTTGATGACCAGCGACTCGTTTTTGGCGTAATTAATCACGGTCCATTCCAGCAGACGGAGCGAAATCTTGTCCTCGGACGAGATTAATAAATACAGTTGCTTGATGTGCTCGGGTTCGGCGTAGAATTGCAGCAAACTGGTGAGCAGCGACGAATTGGGATTGTAGGCTTTTAATAAGGGTGCCGACAAGGGTTCTGACAAAGGAGCGGACAAGGGTTCTGACAAGGGGTAAAAGGCAGGGCTGTTGGTAATTATTTCCGTCATTGGATATTAATAATACTTGGTTTTATTTGGTTTTATTTGTTTTTATTTGTTTTTATTTGTTTTTATTTGTTTTTATTTGTTTTTTTAATTCGATGCGTTTTTTATTTGAAATAAAAAAAGAGGAATGTTAACAAATGACCAATACATATAAATTTAAATTTGAACGCCAGGGATTTTACTACTATAAAGAAGTAGAAACGGGTAGACGCATCAAAAGCTACGAATCGCCGTACAACGAACCCAAGCGAGGCGTGTTTGACAATCCCACCTCCACCATGCTTTTTCCGACCCCCATGGCGCCGCAGCAGTTTACTTTGCGAAAGACCATGTTTTCTGAGGACGACGTTGGTATTTATTCCGACGCGGTATACGTGGAGAAATATTAGATAGGTTAGGATAGGTTAGGATAGGATAGGATATTGTCGCTTAAGCGTTAAGCGTCGTCGAATCGGCTCGGGGCTTTTCGTGTTCTAGACGGCCGCGGGGCTTCCATGATTTGCTGCTTGTCCTTTTTTGCCTTGTCCACCGTGGCAAAATCAACGGCGGCCAACGTATTCAAGGTGTCCAAGGAATAGCAGCCGACGATTCGTTCGCTGCATTCCTCCAAGTCCTGCTGGATTTGCCGATGCTTGCTGGGCGGCGTGTAGGTGGTAATCAGCTGCTCCAGTTCGTCATGGAACCCTCGAAACTCAATCAACACCACGTCGTTGGGCTGCTGCACTGGAAATTTGGTGGAATAATAATCGATTTGGTTGGCGCTTAAGCTCAAGTAATCTGGCTCGCCCATCAAAAAATCATCCAAATACTCTGAATCGTATTGCGGTTCATTTTCTACAATGTTTGTATATTCTTGATAAAGAGCTTTATGCGCATTTTTGTCCCCGAGTTGGTGTTGCACCAGCCTCCGTAAATCCTCGAAATGATGACGAATGTAAAAGTAGCACTCGTACTTGTACAAGGTCGCGGGATTGGTTTTTCGTTTTTCTTCGTATTTTTTAAACGTCTCGTACCGATAAAGTATCAATATTAAAAATGTTTTAATATAGTCCATCTGCCGCGGCGTATACGCCCCATTCGGGTCGGTCACGTGCGTATTCACCGCCTGAACAATGGTGTTTAAAAAGACTGCGTGTTCTTGCAGATTGGTGTTGTTGGTGTTTGCGAGCAAATGTTGCACAACAAGGATGCAGTCGGTGAATTTCGACCCAAAGGTCATCTGGATGGTGAATTTCATGTCGCGTTTCATGGCGTCCAGATTTTGCACGGACGACAGAGGCAAATCGGTAAAAGAGGGCAAGTAATAGTTGCCGCGCTCGTCTCTAAACATTTTCCACGGAAGCGCCGCGTGCCCTTTGATTTGCACCGTTACATCGAGGGACTCCAGCTGCTGCAAATAATGGTGGATGTACCGAATCGATTTCTGCAGCGTGGTCTGGATGATTTGGTCGTGCTTGGCGGGCTTGTAAAAGGTGATTAGGAATTCCGTGTGCCCCAACCCGCCCAGGCCGCCTAGGTCTTCCGCTTCCTCGTCCTTTTCATTCTTGACCAGCACATACACGGGCAAATTATTGATTTGTATGTTTTCGGGGGAATTGTGGATTTTCACGTTGAACTCGGTGGTTTCGTTGTCGGTGATGATTTTAAACGTTTCGTCTCGCTGGGGAGTTGTATATTCGTAGTATATGTCGTAATGGTGGTTCTCTCTGTCTGGCGGAATTTGGTACAGGTGCGGGAAAAACTCGCCCTTGGAGTTTTTGTCGCTGTCTCTCAGCGGAATCAAAAAAGGCGACTCTAGCTCATACCCGATGCTCACTATTTTATCATACACGGGATTGGGAAACAGGTTGCCTCCATGTCGCCTTTTGTTCTTATGTCTTGGGCGCCTTTTCTTCTTACGGGTTTGGCTTCTCTTTCTCTTTTCGCAACCTTGTTTCCGCCTTTTCGTCCCTTTTTTTTGCTTGTGCCTCGTATTTTTTCGCAAATACCGCATTATTATTTATACGCAATAAAATAAAAACGAAAAAATGTATTGAACACAATTTATTATTTATAATATACAATTTTTTTTATTACTTACATAGAGATGGCAACCACCGTCATGTTGTCGGCATTGCTGCAGCCAAACGTGTTTGCTACGAAATCCACGGATCGGTCGCAAATATCTTGCGGTGTTTTCTCCAGCTCTTGCTCGATTTGGGCTCTTGTTAGGCAGTTGAAATACCCGTCGGTTCCAATAATGGTGGTGGAAGGGCACGTGGCGGGATACGTTAATTCCGTCACGCTTGGTACTACACTCACGAAATGGTAGCCGAAATCCCCCAGGCCTCGGCCAATGTTTAGCTTGTTTTGCGACGGGACATGCACAAAATATGTGGCAATGTCCATGTCCACCGTGTTGGCGTACACCCCAGGAACTGTGTAATAAGGAACTCTTTTGAGTTGGCCCGTTTCATCAAAGACGAGTTGATTGTTCGCAACCTCTTTTTCACATACCTCGACTGGGTTGGCATTCATGGTGGGTGTGCTGTAAATCAGCGTGCAATCGGGGCATTCGGTTGCCACTCTCCACACCTCTGCGTCCGAGGTGCCGCCGTGGTCTTCCGTCATCTTGAACTCTTTCAAACCGCTAATCACGGTTTCCACGCCGTCTCTTTTTTTTACGATTTCAAGTATTTCTCCGTCTTCCTTTTCCTCTTCCGTGGAAGGCGGCTGCACCCTGCTGTACACGTCGCAGTCCCCCAGATTCGCCACGATTTCGCGGCCCGCGGTTTTGATTAAAATACTTACGGTGGTTCCTCCGCGAAGGTCGCCGTATGCCTTGTACAAGTGCTCGTTGCATGTCGCGAGAATTTTTGTTATGACGTGCCGAGGATATTTCAACACGTCGGACAGCCTTTCTACGACCATGCGGCTCAACTCTTTGGACGCCGCACCCGCAAACAACTCGCCGTGCTGTCCGTGGCCATCGCACATGATGACCACCATGTACTTTTTTTCTTGAAACGTGCATGTCGCAAACGTATAGGCGTCCTGGTTGTTTCGCTTCGGTCCAGACCCAGCCATGTTGCAGCTGCGGCCCATAACTTCGTGTCGAACTTTAACCGATTTGTCTTGGTGGTAAATGCTAATCGTGGGTTCCATGCTGTCTTGTTTCTTTTTTGTGAATGAATGATTTAGGTAAAAAATAATTCATTTTTTATTATTTGCCTTGTTTTTTTTAGCAAAGCTTGCGGATACGTGGCACCAACGATTCGGCCAACGATTCGGCCAACGATTCGGCCGTTTCGTACTCGTTAAATCCGTAAGCAAAAACTGTCTTTAGACCTTTGGGTTGAGGTATTTTGCCCGATTTCACCCTTGGTAATTTGCTTGGCTTAGCTTAGCTTAGACACTTCTAAATAGTTTTTTGGGAATTAACTTGTGCGCGCTGGTGTGGTGCTCTAGAAATTTCGCGTTTATCTTGGCAATCGTCACGTCGCTGACCCCCGTGGCGCGCGACAGCTGGTCCTTGGTGATGTAATTCAGCGGAAGCAGGTTGGTGTAATTGGACAAAAACAAAATGGTTCCCGCTGCGACGGATTGGGGCGTGTGCTGAGCAATAGAATGGATGCCCTTGGTTTTCGACAAAATAAACGTGCACAGCTTTACAAATTCTTGGCTGCGTATATTCAAATTGGAGCAAAACCGCGCGATAAACGACGATGCCGACGTATGCTTGGACGTGATTTTCAGGGAATCGTGGATGTTTTGCTCAATCTGCGCAAACACCGTCTGCACAATCTTGCAGCCCGCCGTCACCGTCTGGATGTCACAATTCCACAGCACCGCAAACTCTTTTACCGTCCTCGGCACATTCAGCAGCTTGCACGCCAGGTCAAAATCCCCGAATAAAATACTGTCCCTGTTTTCCGACCGAAAATGCACGTCGCTTTCATTCAAATACGTAATAATCTGCTTGTGAATAAGGATGGCGTTGTCCACGATGCGCTGGGTGAAATTCGCCGCGGAACCGAGGGCCGTTAATTCCTGAATATCGGTGAGCAGCGTCTTGTCCTTGTGCGTTAAATTGGACGAGTTGGTGTAACGAATAAGGCTGGAAATATTCTTTTTGTAGCTTGCCGAGTGCCCTGCCTGAAACGTGCACGTCAAATTGTTTTCGAAAAGGTTGTTGGACGGCATGCCGCAGCGGGTGGGGTCGGCCTCGCCCTTGTTACCATCTGCGCCGTAGAACCGCCATTCCGCCGAGGCATCGATAATGTCTGTATTCGTGAAAGCGCAGACCGAGCAGGTAATGAAGCCGTCTTCCGAAATGACCAGGTTGCTCTGTTCCTGGCAGCATGCATTTTGGTAGTTTACGATTTGGATTTTATTCTTGTTTTTTTCCTTTGTTTCTATTTTACTTTCTTTTGTTTCGGCTGACGCAGTTGACGCGGATTTGTCGTCGTCCACTTCTTTGTCGGACTTGAGCTCGTCGTAGAATTTCCATACATCTTTAATGTTTTTCCTCGTTTTATTTTTGGACAACGGGATGGGGCGATTCGAAAGCGTCGTCATGTCATTACTATTCACACACGTTGTTTTTAATTCATTTTTTACCTGTTTATTTTTTGGGTTTGCGAAAAATAAATTAGCTATATATTTAGAACATGGCAAACGGGAGCGTGTTTTTACGCACGTAGTGGCCCTTGCGATGGTACACCTTGCTGCCGCGCTTGGTCGTGTAGTTCTTGCGACCCCTACGAGTACGAGACCGCGTGCCCTTGTGCGAGCCATACGGCTTGTGCCCAGGACGCACATAACGTCTTTTACGGTGGTACACCTTGCTGCCGCGCTTGGTGGTGTAGTTTTTGCGGCCAGGGCGGGTCTTGGAGCGGCTGTTTTTCACGGAACGAGAACGAGTTCTGGCCATTTTTGCTATATTATTCTTTGGCAATATTTTATCTTTTGTTTAGTCGCGTTGAATAAAAAATCTAACAAAAAAAATTAGAATTATGTAAACAAAATACTTCAACATCATGTTTATCATTTACAATGCTTGCAAGATTGAATAGTCACCAAAAGAACAATAAGAACAAAACCGAAATAAATAAAAAATATGTATTAAATAAACTACTACTTGTTAGTATGAATGCAAATAATGCAAAAAAAGAAAATAAAATCAATGACTTGTACGAAAACGTCGGCTACTTTAGCTCGTACGGTGGCTCGGTGCTTTCTTTCTTATTCATTACTTTTTTCGTTTTCTTCATCTGGGCCTACTATGCCACCATGGGGGCAGCCGACGCGGTGAAACAAGACTGGGTGAATCAGCGGTGCAATCCCAAGGTGATTCCGTTTGCTGGCTGGATTAACAAACCCGAGAACGACGGCAAAACACCGCTCGAATTCACCAGCGAGAATTTCCAGTTTTGCACCCAGTCGATTCTGACCAACATGATGGGCAGCGTCTTGGCGCCCTTTAACGCGCTCCTGGGACAACTGACTACCGTGTTTACCGATTTAAATGCGGCCACCGACCAAAGCCGCGGCATCATGAGTAAACTTCGCTCCAACATTGCCGACATTACCCAAAACATCATGAACCGAATCCTGGGCGTCATGATTCCCATGCAGCGGATGCTCATGGCTTTCACCGATTCCCTGGCGAAAACCCAGGCCGTCATGACCTCGGGGCTTTATACCATGCTCGGGTCTTATTATACTTTGCAAAGTCTCATGGGCGCCATCTTGGAGATGATTATCAAGATGCTTGTTTCGCTGGCGGTGGTAATTGTCGGGCTCTGGATTGTACCTTTTACCTGGCCCGCCGCCGCTGCGAGCACCGCCGTGTTTCTCTCCATCTCCATTCCTTTGTCTATTATTGCTTTATTTATGACGGAAGTCCTGCACATTCACTCGTCGGGCATTCCCAAGCTGCATTCGTGCTTTGACAAGGACACGCCCATTCAAATGCTTGACGGCAGATTTCGACCGATTCATTTGATAAAAACAGGCGACGTGTTGTTTCGCGGGGAAACCGTGACGGCCACTATGCGATTACTTAGGAAAACATCAAAACAAAAAGAAGAAAAAATGTACTGGATACCCACCAACAAGTATTTTGGCGTTTTGGGTCCGTGGACTAAAGATAAAATAAAAGGTGTAGTGGTTAGTGGCACACATCCAGTGCAAAAGGCGGCGGCCACGACTTGGTTTTTTCAAGAACCGTATTCGTGGGTGTGGGCCAAAGACCATCCAGATGCCGTGCTTCTCACCGACTATGCTGAGCCCGTCATTCATTGTTTCAACACCACCAGCAAATTAATTCATACATGCGGGCACGTGTTTTCCGACTGGGATGAGCTGTTTGACTACCGCCTGGACCATGTGTTGAGCACCCCCATTGGCCAGATGCATCCCGCGTCAACCGACGAAACGATTGGTTCCGCGGACCGCATCTTTGAACACTGTGAAACCGCTTTTTCGCCTGATATGCGAGTGCCAGTAATTTCTAAAGATGTAAAAAACGACAAGGCGGCGAATCGGCTGGAATTAAAACGCATGTCGGACGTTGGATTAGGCGATTACATTGTAAAAGGCGGGACCGTGTATGGAACCGTGGACGTGTTGAACGTGGATGACGTGACTAAACCCGAGAAGCATTTGCTAACAACACTGAGTCAGTTTTCCGTCATGTATGCGACAGACGCCAACACGCACACTAAAAAAGCAGGCAAAAAGACGGTGGTACGCGACTACAACTACAACATTGACGGGCTACTGTCTTTGAAAAAATAAAATAAAATAAATCAAAATTACAAATGAAAATAAAAAATGATTTGTTTTTTATTTGTATCCTTTAGCCAAAGATTACAAATCAAAGACAACAACATGACGACTTTTATTGAAAAGATGGTGATGCTTGCGGAGGATTCGATTGCCGAGAATTTGGAGGATTTCATGCTGAGGCTTACCGCCAAGTACCATCCCGTGCTGACCAGAGGAATTGTAAAACAATCAGAGTTGGGTGAAAGGACCTTGGACCTGAATTTCAACGTGGATGATTTTGAAGAAATGTCGAGCACATCCAAAAAGTTGTCTGCCATTCAGGCATTTCGCATGTGGTTTAACGACATGTTGATGGAAAAACCCACGTTTGTGCCCGAATTGGCCAAAGATGAGGAACCGTATGATTATTGTTCGCTCAAGGGACTGAGTCTTATACGAGTTGATTTGTCTGCAAACAACAGGGGATTGATAATTCATTTGGACTGGAATAAAAAATAAAAAAAACACTAATAAAAAAATGAATTGTTTTTTACATGCAACCTGTAGCCAAAGATTATAAATCAAATCAAAGAAATCAACATGACGACTTTTATTGAAAACATGGCGGCGATTGCGGACAAAAAATTAAGCGCTTTGATGGTGCAGTTCACAATGAAATATCACCCTCTTATAACCAAAGAAATTGCTAGAAAGTCAAATGCTGGTGGAAGAAAATTGAAATTGACCATCAGTTTACAATATCAAAACTGTATAAAAATCACAGGATTGTCTGAAGTTGAATCGTTCACCATGTGGTTTAACGACGTGGTAAAGGAAAATCCCACCTTTGTTCCGGAATTGCAAGAACCAAAAGACAACAAACCATATGATTATTGTTCTCTTACACCTTTTCTCATTTCAAACGCCCATTTTGCTGAGCAAAAAAATAAGAAAAAATGCAAAATCAATAGTAGGAATTTCACCTACGATGGTCTAACTTTTTCCTCTTCTTTTTTATTATTGGAAGTGGTGAAAGACGAAATGTGAAATGGGGATGGACGTTCTTGTTTCTCTATCCATCATTTTAATTATGCATCTGACTATTTAGAGTTTAACTATTTCATTTTTTTCAATAAAATAGTTCATTAATATATATGCCTACTCGTAAAAGTAAGGATTATAAATTATCCGCAGTTCAATATTATTTAATTGAAGACAATTCGCAAGAAAATGTATGTAAAATTTTCAAATGCTCTCGTAGAAGTCTAATGCGTTGGGTGAAACAATATGAAAAAGATGGTAATGTAAATATTAAACAGAGAAAACCAATAGCATACAAGGTTCATAAAGAACACGTTGATTTTTACTACAAGAAATCCAGAAAAATAAAACAATTACAATGGAAGATTTATTATACCTATTGAAAAATAAATATCCTAAATTGGATTTAAATAAATCACATATTAACCGAATTATAAAAGATAATAATATTACATTAAAAATTACAAGAATACGCCACGAACCTATAAAACGTTTTGGTAAAGATGTTAATATTAACGCAAAAATTAAAGATTTTTATAATGAATTAAAAAAATATAAATTAGAAGACATTATTTGTATCGACGAAACCAGTATAAAATCTTTACAAAAAAGACATCATTGTTATAGCAAAAAGGGAAAACGATGTGTAATAAAAACACAATCCCAAGAAGTATTCAAAAAATATACTGGAATATTTGCTATTTCAATTCACGGAGTTGAAGGTTGGGATTTATATGAAAAAGGAGGAATAAATACAGATAGATTAATTGAATTTTTAGAAACTTATATCACAAATAAATACAAAAACAAATTAATAATTTTAGATAATGCAAGTAGTCATAGAAATCAACAAATAAAAGATTTAGTAAATAAACATAACAATATATTATATGCAGTTCCATATCAGCATTTTACAAATTCCATAGAAAATTATTTTAGTATGTTAAAATCACGATTACAAAAATTGGATGGTTTAACACATACAAAATTAAAAGAAAATATAGAAAATGTAATAAGAAAAATACCAAAAGAAAAGTATGAAAATATATTCAAAGGTGCATATGAACGACCAGAAAAATACATACCAAAAAAGAAAACCAAAAAAATCAAAAAGAACTATTTAAATTAATGGGTGTTTGAAATGAGAAAAGGTGTAAAGGATTGACGATGGATGTAATCGGTGGAGTTTATGAAGTATTTCTAGATTTGAAATGGTAGTTATCCATCGACCACCTAACAAAAAAGAAAATAAATAAAAATATCGCATAGTATAAAATGGCAACAACAGAATTTTGGCAAACATATCCATATAACGGGTTAAAAAACCTTGCATTCAATCCTACCATGGTCATTATTTTGGTCATTGTTGTGGTAATGTTTGTTTTTTTATTTAAAAGTATAGGCGGGTCCACAGCTGCTATAAATGTTGGTTCGACTGCTACAGCGACTGCGTCTTGGCCCATCTACGCCTACGTGCTCGTTGCCATTGTTAGCGTGTTTATCGTGTCGCGCATCACGGGCTGGAATATTGTGGCGTCTATTAAGGACGTATTCACTCGCACTCCCGAAGTAGACATTAAAGTCTACGAGCCAAAAGACAAGCCGCCCGTGCCCGAGATTCGCCTGTATCCCGAGGTGTACAACATTCCTGGCAACAATTACGGCTACGAAGACGCCAAGGCCCTGTGCTCGGCCTACGGCAGCCGCCTGGCCACGTACCAAGAGGTGGAGAATGCTTACAACAAGGGCGGCGAATGGTGCAATTACGGCTGGTCCGACGGCCAGATGGCCCTGTACCCGACGCAGCAAAAGTCCTACGACATTCTGCAAACGATTGACGGGCACGAGCACGACTGCGGCCGCCCAGGCGTGAATGGCGGGTACATGGCGAACCCACAGGTGAAATACGGTGTGAATTGCTACGGGCACAAGCCGCGCATGACGAGCGTCGAGCAGGACCTGATGGCAAACCAGCCGTACTACCCGAAAACGAAAAAAGACATTGCAATGGAGCAGCGCGTAGAGTATTGGAAAAAAAAGGTGAAAGATATCTTGGTGTCTCCGTTTAATCACAAAAATTGGAGCCGCATTTAATGAATTGTTGCAGTCTCGCCCAATACACACATTTTTGTATATTTCTTTTTTTTAGCCACTTTTTTTATTTTTATCTCGGGCTCACCCATGTAGATATATTTGAATTCATTGGCCAAAATATCCGCAATATACCGATACGCTGCGTTTAATATATGGTCGTCGCATTTTCCAGCGACCAAGACACTGCCCGTGCGAAAGACGGCGTACGAAACACGCATGATGTGATTTGGCAACGGCACCATCTTAGACGTGCGGTTTTTACTGGGTTTATTATTGTTAGCTGCCGATGCGGCAGCCGCTACCATTTCATTTTTAAGTGACGCATCGGCATTGGGGTCGCACATGTACATGCCCGTTTGCTCTTCTGGCGTTTTTAACGTGTCGTAATAATATTTGGATCGTAGCCCCGTGTATTGGTTTCCCGCGTTATAGATGCATTCCGAACGATATTTAGTCGCGATAATCTGTCGCAGCTTCAGCTGATTGATGCAAAATCCGCACTTGAAATTCGAATTCACCAGGATTTTCACCTGCTTGTGGTCATCTAAATTGGCGGAACAATGCTCAAATTCGCCATTCACTGAGTACATTTTCAAAATATCCACCACGCGTGCGAATAATTCTTTTAAAATGCAATAATGTTTTACTCCTTGAAAGGTGATTCGCCCCGTGTTGAAAATATTGACATTATATTCGTGGTATTTTGGTTGTTTGTCCTTTGCGTCGTCATCGGGCAAACATAGACGAATTTTCAGGCAAAACGAATTACGAAACGCCGTGTTTTTATTTTTGTGAAAATCCTTGGAGCAAATGCCGTAGGCAATCACGCTTTTGTGGTAGAATTTTCGTTTTTCGACAATCTGAATATCTGTGTGGTTGATGATTCTTTGTTTCATATAATTACACCCTGGGGTCAATATTCCCCGTTTTATCTTTACGTTATATTCGTCGTATTCGTCGATATTTTTCACCTTTATTAATGTTTGTTTTTTAATAACTCCCGTTCTCCTTTCGTCGTACGGAATGACTGGAATCTTCCAAAATATGTCTAAATCCACTGGTATTTCCAGCTGCGTTTCTTGGGACTTGGTGGAAATGATGAGCGGCGACGGCGTTGGGACGTCGCTGCTCTTGGATGGATTATCGACTAGTGTCTGATACATGTCGGTCTCCTTTGTAATGTCATTGCTCCCCTCCTCGTCTTCTTTGTGTTGACTTTCGTACAATTCATTGTTTTCCAAATAATTGTCCCACTCTTCGTCTATATCGCTCCAGTCGTCTCCTAGCTCTTCTTTATACTCGTCATTACTCATTCGCATTGTCTAGCATATGTTCAATCGTTGATTTTCATTTTTTCGTTAATAATGGGATGAGCGTGTAATCATTTATTCCGATGCCTTTTCCTTTTCCGATGCCTTTTCCATTACATCCATCCTGCTATTCAACACACACACTTTATTATTCACGTGTTGAAGAAACCAAAGTAACAGAGTGGAAACAACCATGCCTAACAAAATAATAATCTCAAGCGGTTCCATGAATTATTTGTTTTTCCGTTTATTTTATTTTTCGTTCCTTGTTACGTTCCTTGTTACGTTTCTTTTTTCTTTAGTTAAATAAAAGATGCATCCGACTGGACTCGCACCCTAGTCTCGCCACCCCTGCGGGGCGGCTCGCGACCCGAGGTTTTCGGGGGTTTTCATTTGTGACGCAATGCGTCTTAATTTATTTTGCAAAATTATATAACGAGACGCATACTGTTTTACAAAACCTCGGCCTCGAGCCGCCCCGCAGGGGCGGCGAGACTAGGGTGCGAAAAGAACCTCGCAAATCCATCACATGTGAAAAATTATTACTTTTGCGAGGTTCTTTTCGCATCCTAGTCTCGCCACCCCTGCGGGGCGGCTCGCAGACCGAGGTTTTTAGCTCTTTTCATTGTGTGACTCAACTCGTCTTAATTTATTTTGCAAAATTATATAATGAGACGCATACTGTCTCACCAAAACCTCGGCCTCGAGCCGCCCCGCAGGGGTGGCGAGACTAGGGTGCGAAAAGAACCTCGCAAATACACCCATCGAATCATAATGAAAAATCCAGGAGCTTAATTGTTCGGATTTATTTTATTGGAAATTGAAAAAGTCGATTTTCAAAACTGAGGTCTTTGGATGTGAATCCCCCCTTGCTTTTCGGATGTCATTTTTTGCTTAATGTAAATTTTTACAGTTGATTGGATAAATTCATCATGTAATTTTATGATGTGAATTCGTCACAACCTAACATATTTTATTTAACTAATGTAAAAATAGCAACATTAAGCAAAAAATAGCAGCATTAAGCCAAACATGTCCCATCGGTTTGACCTGATATGTCGTACCATTTATTTTTATCCGAAATAATCCAAGAGCCCAGTTATTCGGATTTATTTTGTTGGAAATTACAAAAGTCGATTTTCAAAACTGAGGTCCTCGGATGCGAATCCCCCCTTGCTTTTCGGATGTCATTTTTTGCTTAATGTAAATTTTTACAGTTGGTTGTGTATGTTCATCATGTAATTTTATGATGTGAATTCGTCACAACCTAACATATTTTATTTAACTAATGTAAAAATAGCAACATTAAGCAAAAAATAGCAGCATTAAGCCAAACATGTCCCATCGGTTTGACCTGATATGTCGTACCATTTATTTTTATCCGAAATAATCCAAGAGCCCAGTTATTCGGATTTATTTTGTTGGAAATTACAAAAGTCGATTTTCAAAACTGAGGTCCTCGGATGCGAATCCCCCCTTGCTTTTCAGATGTCATTTTTTGCTTAATGTGAATTTTTACAGTTGGTTGTGTATATTCATCATGTAATTTTATGATGTGAATTCGTCACAACCTAATATATTTTAATTGCTTAATGTAAAAATAGCAACATTAAGCAAAAAATAGCAGCATTAAGCCAAACATGTCCCATCGGTTTGACCTGATATGTCGTACCATTTATTTTATCCAAAATAATCCAAGAGCCCAGTTATTCGGATTTATTTTGTTGGAAATTACAAAAGTCGATTTTCAAAACTGAGGTCCTCGGATGCGAATCCCCCCTTGCTTTTCGGATGTCATTTTTTGCTTAATGTAAATTTTTACAGTTGATTGGATAAATTCATCATGTAATTTTATGATGTGAATTCGTCACAACCTAACATATTTTATTTAACTAATGTAAAAATAGCAACATTAAGCAAAAATAGCAGCATTAAGCAGCATTAAGCCAAACATGTCCCATCGGTTTGACCTGATATGTCGTACCATTTATTTTATCCAAAATAATCCAAGAGCCCAGTTATTCGGATTTATTTTGTTGGAAATTACAAAAGTCGATTTTCAAAACTGAGGTCCTCGGATGCGAATCCCCCCTTGCTTTTCAGATGTCATTTTTTGCTTAATGTGAATTTTTACAGTTGGTTGTGTATATTCATCATGTAATTTTATGATGTGAATTCGTCACAACCTAATATATTTTAATTGCTTAATGTAAAAATAGCAACATTAAGCAAAAAATAGCAGCATTAAGCAGCATTAAGCCAAACATGTTCCATCGGTTTGACCTGATATGTCGTACCATTTATTTTATCCAAAATAATCCAAGAGCCCAGTTATTCGGATTTATTTTGTTGGAAATTACAAAAGTCGATTTTCAAAACTGAGGTCCTCGGATGCGAATCCCCCCTTGCTTTTCGGATGTCATTTTTTGCTTAATGTAAATTTTTACAGTTGGTTGTGTATGTTCATCATGTAATTTTATGATGTGAATTCGTCACAACCTAATATATTTTAATTGCTTAATGTAAAAATAGCAACATTAAGCAAAAAATAGCAGCATTAAGCAGCATTAAGCCAAACATGTTCCATCGGTTTGACCTGATATGTCGTACCATTTATTTTATCCAAAATAATCCAAGAGCCCAGTTATTCAGATTTATTTTGTTGGAAATTACAAAAGTCGATTTTCAAAACTGAGGTCCTCGGATGCGAATCCCCCCTTGCTTTTCGGATGTCATTTTTTGCTTAATGTAAATTTTTACAGTTGATTGGATAATTTCATCATGTAATTTTATGATGGTAGTCTATCACAAAACCAATTTATTATTTTGCTTAATGTAAATTTAGCAACATTAAGCAAAAAATAGCAGCATTAAGCAAAACATAATAAAGAGAATTTATAATAATACCAAATGACGGATGCTGATAAAACCTGCCAGACTTGCCACAAGATATTTACAACGCGCGCAAATTTAAAAATTCACATGACCCGTAAAAGACCATGTATTGCAATAGATGATATTTTAACTTTAGATAAAAAATTTAAATGCAACCGATGCGATACAATGTTTCAAACCAACCAAGCATTAATGAGGCACTTGAATCGTAAATTTCCATGCGAGCTAAAAAATCCAACACCTGAAGAAATTGAACTTCGTCAATTATTCGAACAGTTGAAAGAGGAAAACGAACAGCATAAAAGTCAAATTGAGCAACTGCAGCACCAATCCACCACTACCAATAATAACAATAACACCAAAAACATGAATTCAATGAAAAACAGCAATATAAATAGCCACAACACAACCAATATAACAATAAATTCCTATGGAAAAGAAGACATGAGTCACATTACAAATGATATGTATAAGACGTGTTTTCGCTTACTGAATCGATCCGTGGAGCAGTTATTTAGCATGAAGCATTTTTGCACACTGATGCAGCAAAATCATAATTTATACATTAGCAACATGCGAGACGCCTACATGATGATTAAAAAAGCGAGCGGTCGATGGGACAAGGTGAATAAATCCGTTACGCTGGAAAAGATGTACTACGACCTGAAAAATGATTTGTCGGCCGCATTGGATCATATGCGAGACGAAGACCTTATCGAGGCCAAACTGGAAAAAATATATGCACCTTTTGTTGATGACCATATAGACGATGACAAGGACGAACGATTCAGAAAACAGTCGTGCGACGTTATGGCATGCATGGCATACAACAACCGACATTTTCCAATGGAAATAAAAAAACAAATAGATAAAGATAACAAGAATAAATTACGCTAAATTATTTTATTTAATTGCTAGACACGTCGTTGGTATAGACGTTGCATATGCGAGGATTTTGGAAGCGTCCTGTAAAAGTGCTCGGATTACATTTGGGAGTTTTCATTTTGTAAATATACGACGTATTGGGAGGGTTGTTTGTTATCAAACTATTGGTTCGATTTTGTCCCGTGAGGGATGCCGCGTTTTTCTCAATGGTATCCACGTTTAGCTTAAATGTCCGCGTGGCAGACGACACGGCACCTTCTTTTGCAAATGTCGGGTTGTTTGGCTTGTAATACACACGCTTGCATCCCTGCTTGCCCGAAGCAATCCCAATGTTGGTCGGGTTGGTATAAGGATTAAACAAGATGGTGTCCATGTATGCGACGGCCTCCAAGTAGCGCCCGTGAGGCAGCGTAGCTTGCAAATAAAGAACAAACTCGAAAATCGTTGCAATACTGTTTGACTCTTGCTCAACAAACGTTGCATACTCGACAGGATTTAAAATATATTTCGCAAAATCCAGCATCATGACGTGCTCGGCGCCGTAGGTAACAATGCCATTCGGGTTGCAGTTGGCCACGTACAAGTTTCCCATGGCGGCCGCCGACCCAGGCTTTGCTTTTATGTTAGGTTGAGGAGTGGCGATTCCAAGGTCCTCGTCTATTTGGCTGCCCGTGATGAAATTAAACTCGCGCTGCTTGAACGTTTGGCAGCGGTTGTACAGGTACATGCTGGATGTCTGATAGTAATTCTTTTTCACGTTGGTGCTGGTGGGCAGGGCTCTGCGACGCGCCTTGTATTCCTCGTTGCAGCAAAAGGCGGGAGTCGTGGTAACGGGCTCGGGTTTGTCGGTGAGGCTGCGGATGGGATACCAGCTGGAAATGACGCCGACACCTTCGCAATCTACACACACTTTATCCAAGGTGTTGGCATTCATGTCCGACGCATCGGGATACAGCACCAGGTTGTCTTTGACGAGAAACTCGCCAGGTGCGTCCATCATTGTTTGCACCATGCCCGCCCCGCCGCTTCCACCGCCTAGACTTTGGCCCTTGGAGGATTTCACGTAGCGGTGCGCGTTGTAGTCAATCTGGTCGGCCTCGGCTTCCGTATATTCAGAGGTATATGCGTCGGTTGCCACGTTGCCGTGTTTAACAGAGCGGCCGCGACGGTAGTGCTTGATGGGGCGCGGCAGCCCGAATCCAGTGGGAAACACGTTGCCAGGGTCTTTGTTAGTGAGGGGGCGAATGTGGCCAGGGGCGATACCCACGGGATTGCTAAACACGCCCGCACCCTTCCACGTTTTATAGCCGCCCTGCGGAACATGGTTATTGTATGATTTCATGCCTTGGGGATAAAAAGCAGACGACATGTTTATAGTAGTGCTATACTTTATAATTGTCTTTTTTATAAAAATGATTTATTTTTCATTTGACAAGCAACCAACTAGTGAGAAATAAACCAAGCTTTGAAAAATGGTCGCATACAAATATACTAAATTTACTTTTATTGGAAGCGGCGACGAGTTGCTACACGTGACTAAATTGAATTGTTCTGATTGCAAGATTACATCATTTGAAGGATTAAATGCACCTCTTTTGACCGAGCTGACTTGTTCTAATAACAAGCTGACTTCCTTTCAGCATTTGAATTGTCCAGCGTTAACCGAGCTGACTTGTTATAATAACAACCTGACTTCCTTTCAGCATTTGAATTGTCCTATGTTAACCACGCTGTATTGTTATAATAACAAGCTGACTTCCTTTCAGCATTTGAATTGTCCCGCGTTAACCACGCTTCAATGTTCTGGTAACAACCTGACTTCCTTTCAGCATTTGAATTGTCCCGCGTTAACCACGCTTCATTGTTCTAATAACAACCTGACTTCCTTTCAGCATCTGAATTGTCCTGCGTTAACCACGCTATATTGTTCTGGTAACAACCTGACTTCCTTTCAGCAGTTGAATTGTCCTGTGTTAACCACACTTGATTGTTATCATAACAAGCTGACTTCCTTTCAGCATTTGAATTGTCCCGCGTTAACCACGCTATATTGTTATCATAACAACCTGACTTCCTTTCAGCATTTGAATTGTCCCGCGTTAACCATGCTTCAATGTTCTCATAACAAGCTGACTTCTTTTCAGCATTTGAATTGTCCCGCGTTAACCACGCTTCAATGTTCTGGTAACAACCTGACTTCCTTTCAGCATTTGAATTGTCCCGCGTTAACCATGTTGTATTGTTTTCATAACAACCTGACTTCCTTTCAGCATTTGAATTGTCCCGCGTTAACCATGTTGTATTGTTTTCATAACAACCTGACTTCTTTTCAGCATTTGAATTGTCCTGCGTTAACCACGCTATATTGTTATCATAACAACCTGACTTCCTTTCAGCATTTGAATTGTCCAGCGTTAACCACGCTTCGATGTCATAGTAACGAATGGGAATTTATTCCTCCACACATCAATCGACTTTTGAATAGAACCAGAAACACACAAAATGTATATTCTGATAAACAAAACGTGCACAACCACCATATCCAAGAATGTATTCGCAGTTCCATCCAAGCAGTCCTGTCGAAAAAACCTTGCATCGCCGCAGAAAACCTCTATGAAACCGTTTTGGCAGACACGGTGCTAACCACGTTAACCAAGGAAATATTGGTGGATTACTGCAAGGAAACCACCGTGCATTCCACGCTGCGAATTACCTTTGAAGAATTGCTGGTGCATGTATTTAGCCGCATTGAAAGCAATGCGAATAAAGAAGAAATAAAAAATGTATTGAATGCGGAAATGTCGGATTCGGTATGCAAGTGCTTTACGGGACGCATGTCCCGTCTCATCAATTGCTTAAACGGCTTTGACGACCTGGTAAGCATTCGCATCTCGGACACGGAGCAAATAGGACAAGTCATTGGCATGATAAAAGAGCAACTGGAAACCACGAATAAATATACGGTGGAAAAGCATAGGGAATTGGCCTCGGACGAATTACGGGCAAGAGAATACTCGGAGGAAATCATTGCAGAATGGATTGGGTTTATTGAATGAAAATCATTTGAACAATAAAATAAAAATGTCCGCAATAGAACTACAGAAAATAAAAAAAATTCAAACATGTTGATTGCATCGCCAATGTGCGTGCGCAAATGAATATGTTAGTTAGCCTCACACACGTAAAATGTAGTAGTTTTTTATTCAATAACTAACAAAACACAAAAAACGATGTAAAATGTAAAAATGATTTATAATTCGCCCCGCAAATAAAAAATAAGAAGAAGAAACCAAATCATGACTGACCCCGCACAAGTATCCGCATTAATCACTGCTATTTTCGACCAATATATTAAAATCCACGAGACCACGGATTATCCCACAAATCAACTCGGTGAAATGGCTTTGAGACAATATCAACAAGAACGCGACACCTTGCTAGACTTGTTTTTCGAAATGCTGGAGAAAATAGACAAGCCCGCTATTTTCCAGAATTTAATCATGCTGGACATGCTGTTTGAATTTTTGCAAGATATTTTCACTGACAACCGATATGTAGATTTGCACAAGCAAATTTTGAATTCCTTGTACGAGGTCGGATGCATCGCTTCTGATTTTGCACACTTGGAAAGAACTCTGGTGCTGCTAACCACTTTTATCGACAAGTCATCCTATTTGGAATTGGTGGAAGACTTGGACTATTACACCACCGACTATCGCGCGCTAAAAATCATCAAAAATACGTCGCTGTATTATTTGGTTTAGCGCTTATTTAGCGTATCATTTTGTATATATTGCTACTTAGGGAAAATAAAAAAAATATAGCACAATTATAATATAGCATGTCTTTTTTTGCAAAAAAAGGTGGTAATAAAACAAAAAAGAATCGGTCTAAAGGGGATTCGTACAAAGATACCGCGTTTTATCCGCCCATCAAGCCATTTGAGAGCGCGTTTTTACAAGTATCCGACTTACATAAAATTGCTTATTTTTTATATGGAAACAGAAAGGGAAAGCCTGTTGTATTTGTGCATGGTGGCCCAGGTGGGGGAGTGATACCAGATTATGCCCGTTTTTTTAACCCCAAGAAGTATTTCATTATTTTGGTGGATCAGCGTGGGTCTGGCAAAAGCACGCCATTTGCCGAAACGAGGGAAAATACGACAGAATTATTGATTGATGATTTCGAAAAAATACGCAAACTGTTGAACGTGGATAAGTGGCAGCTCTTTGGTGGGTCGTGGGGGTCGACGCTTTCGTTGGCATACGCGATGAAACATCCCGAAGTGGTCACCGAATTGGTGCTGCGGGGTATATTTTTGTTTCGCAAAAAAGAAGTAGATTGGATATACCAGGGACCGGGGGCGAACCATGTCTTTCCAGAGGCATGGGAACGATATTTGAAGGTTATTCCGACGTCGGAGCGAAATGACATGATGAAGGCATATGGCAAGCGATTTGATGGAAGCATGGGTAAAAAGGTGCAAGACGATGCATGCTTGGCGTGGTCGCAATGGGAATCATCTATTGTTCATCTTCACCAGACGCCGTATAAAGATGTGCTGAAGGAAATGAAAAAGAACAACGATTATATCCCCATGGCGCTTATTGAATACCATTATTTCGTTCACAAGGGTTTTTTTCCACGGGAAGGGTATTTGTTAGAAAAGAAGCAAGTGAATCGGATAAAAGACATTCCTATGGTGATTGTTCAGGGGCAGTATGACATGATTTGTCCCATGACGTCGGCGTATGAATTGCATGAAAAAATGCCGCATAGTACGTTGCACAAAACAATTGCGGGTCATAGCATGCTTGATAAGGAGAACATTAAATATTTGGTCATGGCAACAAATCGCTTCGCGTAAATTAAGTAATGTTATTGATTAATGTCAAGTATTTTTGCAGTTGATTTTGTAATTGTTTTTTTAATTGTTCAAGTTGTTGTTTTTTTAGTTGTAGTTGTTGTTTAAGTTGTTGTTTTCGTGGTTGTTTAAATTTCAGTTGTTGTTCAAGTTGTTGTTTTATTTGCAGTTTAAGTAGTTCAAGTTGTTTTAGTTTATTTTTTATGAACCAATATGGATTATGGCAGCAAATCGGAGATGGATTAAATATTGTTTCAACCGAGAATTTTTCATGTATTGTTTTATTGTTACACACTTTAATATTTTGCTGAGAAAAATAAATATCCTCTGCGAATGTAACTCCATTTTCAGTTGATACGTTAATCATTGTTTTTATATTTCTTAAAGAAATACCACCATTGCCGCAACCATTGCCATACGGGAAAGACCAAGGAGCACCTATATAATCAAAGGTATAATAAATCGGCGGTATTGGTGAAAAAATATATGAATCAGTCTGAAAAATTAATACATGCGAACTGTTGAATGACTTGTAAAAATCCTTTTGGGTTAATAAATTGGAATATTCGCTGATTTTTAAATTGACCACGTTTAAATTACGCAAAATTACGTTTTCCCATCCATTTATGATTTCTTTTACAAATGTTTCATTTTGTGTCCCGTGGTAAATAACAAGACCAACCGCTTGATTTTTGTATATTTTTGCTATATTGTTAAGAACCCCCCGTAATTCCATCATGATTCTAGGTTCAACGATACAGCATGTTAGTTGCACTGGATTTGCTTCCCATATCACATCACCAACAGGAGATGTGATGTTTTGTATTTTTTTTAAAAAGAGATTTTTGCACTTTTGCTCACTTAATGCCATACTTATATTGCTTTATTATTTTTTATAAACCATGATTCATTTAACCCAGAACCTTGAATTTCGCTACGTACATACCAAACAGAATTAACAGCATCCCCACATAGTCGTCAATGGTCGTCGGCAAATTCAGCCAAAACATGTTGGACCCAATCTGGCCCATAAAATCAAACACGTACGAAGAGAGAGACATCTGGGCAGGGCTCAAAAAGGTGTATGCGATGCGGTTGGCAGGAATAACAAACATCCACTCAATGGATGCCCAGAATTCCGAGGTGATTATTTTTTCCATAATAGACACATTTTTTGCATCTTCTGTAGTTTGCGAAAACATGGCAAAGTCCATGGTGATTGCAATCGCAACGTTCAGCACTAACCAAATAATAACAATAAGATAGAGTTCCATTTCATTTCGCCTATATTTTTATTTTTACGAATTACCAGGCAAAAATAAAAATGAAAAAAATAAGGGACGATTGTTGCGTCTAAAACAATCCATCACTAACAAATATCATGTCGGACCAAGAAGTCACCTGCGTTAATTTTACGGGACAGGTCACAAAGAAACCGTACATGTGTATAAAATGCACCATCAACAACAAACCCCATTATTACATGGTGGATACCAAGGAACGCGAAATTGGCGATTTCATAGATGTGAAATTGAACGATGTTGTACACAGATGGAGTTATAAATTTCAAAAGGACTTCAAGACAGTAAAGGTAAACATAAAAAAAAGAACAAAAGTAGCAGCATATTTACTCCAAAGCCGAGCTATTTTGCCTGGAATAATAATTATGAAGAAGAAGAAGAAGAAGAAGAACATCTAACATACATATGCAAGGCGCATCTTTGCGTGTTGGCCAAGTGGTGGAACATTAACAATACCATTGTTTTTGTGGAAAAAGAAAATGGAAAAACCTATCGACGGAACGACGATTATTCTCATCCACTGATTCCGCGGCATGAATACATTGGCACGTTTGCAACAAAAGCTGCAATTAGAATACCAGCCCCAAGAAGGGTAGAATATAACTGCAGCATGTGCCGCTGTATCCAGTCTGGCCTAAAGTTGAAGGAAGTAAAGGGCATCGAGCACAATTGCTGTATTTGCATGGAAAACAAGGCGAGTATTTTGTGCACCAATTGCAGCGCGATTCATGCGTGCATGGAGTGTGTTGATAAGCAGTGCAAATTAGTCCCGATTCGTTAATTTATGCGATTTTTGCAAACTAGTGGTTATTTTGTTTATATGTTATTTTTGTTGTTTTCTTTTTTTAACAATGATGCCCTCAAAAAACAATTGATGAAAAAATGAAAAACAAATAATGCGAGAGAATAACTCAAAGAATGTCCAAGGAAGAGTCCAAACCAAAAATACAGGATAATAACCACGAGTATTGTATTTCGGATTTTAACATTATCGAAACGTCTGCAGACGACAATGACAGTGAGGACGACGACAATAGTGAAGGCAGCAGCAATGGAGGCATCGACAACGAAAAGCCCGTGTTTCACATTCAGATTTTCGCCAAGAACATGCAGGGCGAAGACGCCTCTATTTTGGTGAATGACTACAGCCCGTTCTTCTTTATTCAAGTGCCAGACGCCTGGAAGGGCCGTGAAAAAACCAACTTTTTCGAATTTTTAAAATCCAAGCTTCCAATGGCCATCCGAACCGCCCTGCTAAGCTGTTCTCTGGTGCAGAGCAAGACGCTGTACGGCTTTGACAATGGCAAAAAATACAATTTCATGATTGTGCGTTTTGCCCACATGCAGGCGTTTAATCGCATAAAGAATCTGTGGTACGAGTACGTGGAATCAGAAAATGAACCCGAGATTAAAGAGCGGCAACTTAAGCCTGGCGGATTTGTGTACAACAAGGCAAACCTGATGCTGTACGAGGCCAACATCCCGCCGCTTTTACGATACCTGCACATTCGCAATATTAGTCCGTCTGGATGGGTAAAGGTGGACTACCGAAAAGCGCTAGTCAATCGACTGGACGAAGACCGAAAGACGCACTGCGTGCACGAATACGTGGCGCCGCAAGCGGCAGTGACGCCGCTTCCGCAAAAGGAGGACCGACCGCCGTTTAAAAAGGAATCCATGGACATTGAGGCGAGCAGCAGTCACGGCGACTTTCCCGTGCCCGTGAAGAACTACAAGAAGCTCGCCGCCCAGATGATGGAGGTCTTTTTGGATGCCGCAGACAAAACCGTCACCAACGAACAGCTGAAAGCTATTATGCGGGCCGTGTTTGAACAGAATGCCGACAAGACCAATACTGACTCGTCCATTCCTCGCATCGACATTGTGTTTCCCCAGACTAGGCTAAACCAGGCAGAGCTGGAAGCGTGCATCGCAAAATGGCTGAAAGCAAAGGTGTCGCAGTTTTCCACGGACAAAAACGCGGCAGAGCTAAAAAAGGTCAATACCATCGACAAGATGTTTAGCAAAAACCTGCGATTTGCAGCTTCCAACGAAAAAAAGAAAAAGACAGCAACCAAAGATAAAGATACAGACGAGGACGACGATGAAGATGCAAACAAGTCAGGCAATGAATCGGGTTCGGATTCCGAGGACGAAGACGAAGAAGAAGGAGGAGAAGAAGAGGCAGACCATGAAACCAGTACCAACTTTTTCGAAAAAAGAGAGAAACCGTTGATTCGCTACGCAAAAAAGACCAAGACGATTGTGGATGTATTGAACGACGCCACGTTTTCCAAAGAGGGTAAGCTAACCGAACTTCTGCTATCCTTGAACGCAGCGTTTCCCAAGCTGCAAGGAGACATTGTGACGTTTATCGGGAGCACCTTTTTGCGAGAGGGCGAAAAAGACGGGTATCTGAACCACTGCATCGTGCTAAACACGTGCGACAGACTTCCCACGCCGAATTCAGTCGTGGAAGTATACGACACGGAGCGAGAGGTGCTGCTTGCATGGACGCGGCTCCAACACCGCGAAAACCCCGACATTGTCATAGGATACAATATTTTCGGGTTTGACTACGAGTTCATGTTTCGCCGATCCATCGAGTGCGGGTGCGTGGAGGAATTCCTGACGCTGTCGAGAAACAAGGACGAGGTGTGCGGGAAATTCGACGTGAATACGCAGACGTACGACATTGAAAGAAGTAGCATTCGTATTTCCACTGGCACATACGACTTGTCCATCATCAAGATGCCTGGGCGTCTGCAGGTGGACATGCTGAATTACTTTCGCCGCACCGATACCAGCATGTCGTCCTACAAACTAGACAGCGTGGCGAGCCAGATTATCGGCGACGAAGTGACTGCAAAAGAGTTTATTGAAGAGACAGATACGGTCCGATGTTTTACGAAAAACATGACGGGAATCGCAAAAGACAGCTGGGTGCATTTCATGCTGCAAAATCATTCTACGAATGCGTTTAATGGCGGCAAAAAGTACTGCATTGTAGAAATCAATGCGAAAGAAAAGTGGTTTGAAATCAAGGGACTTTCTGAAGAAGGCATGCATCAGCTCACGGCGCAAAAGGTAAAGTGGGGCTTGGCCAAGGACGACGTGACGCCCAAGGATATCTTTCGCCTCACCAACCAGGGCGCCACGGAGCGCGCGATTGTCGCCAAGTACTGTATCCAGGATTGCAACCTGGTGCATCATTTGTTTAATAAAGTGGATGTTTTAACCGGACTTTCCGAGATGGCGCGCTTGTGTAGCGTCCCCATGAGTTTCCTGGTGTTTCGCGGGCAGGGAATCAAGCTGACGAGTTTTCTGGCGAAAAAGTGTCGTGAAAAGGGCGTACTGATGCCCGTCATAAGTCGCGGCAGCCAGAACGACGCGTACGAGGGCGCCGTGGTGTTGGTTCCAAAGACGGGCATTTATCTGGAAGAGGGGGTTGCAGTGGGGGATTTTGCGTCGCTGTATCCCTCGGGGATGCGGTCGGACAACCTGTGCATCAGCAGCAAGGTTTGGACCAAGTCTTACGATTTAACCAAGACGCTTTTAGAAGAGACGGGTGAGAAAGATAAGCACGGGAATTTCGTGTACGACAACCTGCCTGGCCACAAGTACGTGGATGTGGATTTTACCACCTACAAGTGGCTAAAGAACCCGCTGAAACCGAAAACAAAAGCAAAGAAAATTGCAACGGGAACAAAGACGTGTAGGTTCGAGCAGACCGAGGGAATCTTGCCGTCGATTCTGAGAGAGGTGCTCAAGGCGAGAAAAGATACGAGAAAATTAATTCCCGGAGAGCCAAACGTATTTATGAAGAATATTTTGAATCAGCGCCAGCTGGCATACAAAGTAACGGCCAACTCGATTTACGGCCAAACGGGAGCAAAGACCAGTACATTTTACGAGCTGGACGTGGCGGCGTCCACCACCGCGATTGGACGCAAATGCCTGATTTTCGCAAAACGAATCATTGAAGAATGCTATGGCGCCGAAGACATGCTGATGAGCACCAAGGAAGACGGCGACGTGCTCATTAAAGCGTCGTACGTGTATGGAGACACGGATTCCGTGTTTTTAAAGCTGGATTGCCGCGACCCGACCACGAAAGAACTGATTACGGGCGAACGAGGAGTAAAGGTGACGATTGAGATTTCGCAAATCATATGCAAAATGGTGTCTAAATTCTTAAAGCAGCCGCACGACTTCGAGTACGAAAAGACCTTCTTTCCATTCATTCTCTTTTCGAAAAAGAAGTACTGCGGCGAAAAATACGAGATGAGTCACACCAAACACAAGCGAGACAACATGGGCAATGCCGCGGTGAAGCGCGACACGGCGCCCATTACCCGCGACCTGCTGGGCCAGATTACGGATATTTTGATGCGAGACAAGGACATGCAAGCTGCTTTGGACACGGTGGACGCGTACGTCAAGAAACTGCTGGCTGAAGAGATTCCACTGGACCAGTTTGTGATTACCAAGTCGCTGAACTCGAGCTACAAGAATCCCAAGCAGATTGCCCACAAGGTGCTGGCCGACCGCATTGCGGAGCGCGAGCCAGGCAACAAACCCACGTCTGGCGATCGCATTCCGTTTGTATATATTGTTAACCCAGAAAAGGTGAAATACATGAAACTGAAAGGCAAAGAAAAGAAGGCGGCACCAAAGGTGCTGCAGGGCGACTGCATGGACACGCCCGCGTACATTCGAGCCAACCCAGACAAGTGCAAGATAGATTATGGGCACTACATCACGAACCAGCTGATGAACCCGATTGTGCAGCTGTTTGCGCTGGCCCTGGAGGATATTTGGATTATGCAGAAAAAGACCAAGTCACTGCGGTATTTTCAGAACGAAACCACCGTTGCAATTAACAAGCTAAAGAGTGATCCGAAAAACAAGGATTTGAAGGCAGAGGAACTGGCGGAAAAGATTGCCAAGAAAATCACCAAGATGCGAGAGAAGAAAGCAGGAGACATTATCTTTGGACCGTATATCAAGCAGCTGAAGAACGCGGCAGACAAGAATCAGCCGATTACGGGGTTTTTGAAGAAAACGACAACTGCGTAAATATTATGTGTAGTTATACTTATTTTTTATATTGTTATAATAAACTAAATCAATGAAAGGATACGGCTACGGCATTTGGATTGTCTATGACCAAGACATTTTCCAACCAACCGTAACAAAATTAAAACACACGGGGCATTTCACCGTGGCGTGTTTTATGGAAAAGGAAGATGCGTTAAATTTGTATGTGGAAATCCTGGATAAAATCGGCAACGAAGTAACCATTCATGTTAGCAAGAACTACGAAATCTATAAGAAAAACATGTACGAAAAGGACGAGAACGATATTTGCTCCTGGGGCTACAACGGAACGTCAACCTACAACGGTACATGCAAAAAATGGCCCATGTTGCACAAAATATGCAAAAAATACGACTGCAATTTTGCTCATCAGATTCACACCAGTATTCAATATGCCAAACGCACATATTTACTAGAGCCAACTTATTTGGAGAAAGACATGATTATCAATGGCAGTATCCACCTCGTGAATATTTGCAGTGGCGAACCAAAAGACTGGCACATTATTTTATGATTTTCTTTGATTTTTTTTCTTTGATTTTTTTTCTTTGATTTTTTTTCTTTGATTTTTTTTCTTTGATTTTTTTTCTTTGATTTTTTTTCTTTGATTTTTTTTCTTTGATTTTTTTTCTTTGATTTTCGTTTTTGTTAGGTTGTAAAATTATAATCAGTATAAAAATATAATAATTATAATTTTATATAGTCGCAACAACCACAATAAGTCATGTCTGAACCTAAACAAAAAAAATCCAATCAATTTGAAGGTTGGGCTTTGGACATGCTCCCGAATTATTACGAATGCGTACATTGTGCAAAATGGTCAAAAATAATTCGGTGTGATGTTCGCGCGTTAATCACATGTGAAAATCTCAATCGCTTGCAAAAATGCGACAAATGCAAAAACATTACATTCTTGGACCCGTTTGTTGGTCAAAATGATTGATATTTATTTGGTTTGTTAGTTGCTCGTGTATATTTTTTTGCAAAATTAATTCAACGTAAACATGCTCGACTTGCGTTCCATTTGCGGGCGCATCATGTTGAACTCGAGTAAAAACGAATAGTCAAAATCCCCCATCTCGAGTATCTGGCCATTGTGGTAACGCAGCTTTACCCTCAGCTTGCGGATGCGCTCGGCGGGAGGATTGAACCACTTGTAAGACGGCGACGTGTCGTCGTACCACTGCGACACGGGGGTGGTCGGAATAGACAGCTTGGCAAACGCCGAATTAACGATGCCGTTGGTCTGGTTGGTCGTGGTGGTGAATTTCGACAGGTTGTAAGGCGAGGTTTCGTCCAGGCAGTTGAGCCCCGTGATTTCCATGTAAAAGTACGCGTGGCCTATGAGGTTAATTTTCATTGGTGTCCGCAAAAAAAAGGCGGTAGAACCGAGCAGCGCGGAATCGGGGAGCAGCCACATGCCAGCCTGTTGGTTGGGGTAAGCGGGGTCAGGCATGCTTGGGTCCGCGGGGTCAAGGTAAAAAATCTGCGTCGACGAATACATGCGCGGCACCACACTGAGAGGGTCGCCATTGCCCGCGTCATACGGTGCCACGTTGGAATCGGTTTGCACCAGCTGGGCCGAGTATTCGGGTGCTTTTGCGGTTTCACTGCAGCGGGTAAAGCCTAAAAACGATGGAAGGCCCCAATTCACGTACTCGGGCAGCACGTTTCGCTTGGCGCAGCGAGAATCCAAAAAGGCGGTCTGGGCAAAGACTACCGAGTCGTTTACCAGGATAAACTCGTCGCGTTCGTTGCCGAACCACAGCTTTTGCTGCACCTCGTTGTACACAATCCGAAAGGCGTCGTACGCATTGGCAACAGACGCAAAAGACACGTCGGATTCCAGCAAGAAATAATTCACGGCGGCGTTGAATTTGGTCTGGAGTTCGGTGGCCATTTGTTCGGGGATATAAAAGCCTTCCTCAATAGTGACGACGTATTCATGGTCCAGACTGGCGACCAGAATATCGTGGATCGCTTGGACCTCAGCGTCTACGACGCCATGGGCACTCGGGTCGTACACGGTCACGAAGCGAAATGTGATTTTGCGGTTGGCGTTGAAATCAGAAAACACGTTGTAGTTGGAGGGAAAGGACCAGGAAGTGAGGGAGATGGACTGGACATTCAAATAATCCTGGGGCAGCTCGACCTCAAACTCGGAAGAGTTGGGATATTTGAGAATGTCGCGGTCCTCCGAGTGAATCGACACGTACTTTTGCTCGTTTAAATATTGGTTGGCATTCGGTATGAGCGGGTGGTTGGTGTTGAGATTAAACTTGCTCATCGGTTATTAATATATAAAACATTATTTACATATTATTTTCACAAAAAAAAAGAAAATATAAATTAATATTCATGTATATTAACTACAATGAGTACTTATTTATTCCAGGGAATTACATATACCTATGAAAATACATTTGACACTGCCATTGTGACTACAACCGACGGATCTCTGCCTGCTGCGGTTACTATTTTATCTGATTTTATAGTTTTAGGCACAACCTATACGGTCACAAGTATAGGCGACAATGCGTTTCAAAACGCAACCAATATATTAACAAGTGCAATTATTCCAGATACTATAACAAGTATAGGTTATCGTGCATTTTACGAATGCTGGAACGTGACCAGTTTTATATTTCCGATTACAACTGGCACAAGCGTGACAAGTATTGGAGACGAAGCCTTTTTATCATGCGAAACAATGACGACTATAACAATGCCTCTGAATTTGGCCACCATGGGAACGCGTGTATTTGAGCAATGCTCAAATTTACAGACGATTATTTTCAATGGAAATTTGTTGACGAGTATTTCAAATTCGGCGTTTAACGGCTGCGTTAGGCTGGCCAATATAACCATTCCAAATGCTGTAACTAGCGTGGGAAATAAAGTATTTAGCGGATGCACTAGTCTGGCCACCATAACAATTCCCAGTGCCGTAGCAAGCTTGGGCAATGCCCTGTTTTCGGGATGCACTGTTTTATCCGCCATTACTATTCCAAGCGGCGTTACCAGCTTGGGTGATTCCGTGTTTTTCGGATGCACTACTTTATCCACCGTAACTATTCCAAGCAGCGTCACTAGTTTAGGAAGTTCTGTCTTTAAAAATTGCAGCAGCATTTCCGCCATTACTGTTCCCAATACAGTAACTACCATGGGCGTTTCTGTCTTTCAAAATTGCAGTGGTATGACGACCGCAACCTTGTCTACCAGCATTACGAGTCTAGGCAATGCCCTGTTTTCGGGATGCACTGTTTTATCCGCCATTACTATTCCAAGCGGCGTTACCAGCTTGGGTGATTCCGTGTTTTTCGGATGCACTACTTTATCCACCGTAACTATTCCAAGCAGCGTCACTAGTTTAGGAAGTTCGGTATTTTATAGTTGCTCGGGTATATTCACGATGAATGTGCCCAATACAGTACTTAGTATGGGCAATGCAGTATTTTCTGGATGCACATCATTATCGACTATAACCTTATCCACCAGTATTACGAGTTTGGGAAATTCTGTGTTTTCTGGGTGCAGTAGTTTGTCCGCTATTACTATTCCCAGTAGCGTGACCAGTTTAGGAGGGTCTGTTTTTCAGGATTGCACCAGCTTGACTGGCATAGTTATTCCAAACAGCGTGATTAGCACAGGCACGTATGTATTTGGAGGGTGTAGTAATTTATCCAGTGCTACTCTTTCGAATACCATGACGAGTATTTCGGATGCATTATTTTATGCGTGTGGCAGTTTATCTGCCATAATAATTCCAAGTAGCGTAACAAGTCTAGGAACTACAGCATTTTTATCATGTACGAGTTTAACCAATCTCACTTGGCTGAATCAAGCAAATTTACTTACAATTGGCGTGGAAATATTTGTTGCAGGTGTGCCGGCTATGCAAGTAACATATGAAAATACAGCGGGTGTGGGCGATTTGTCTAGTGCTTCATTGTCGCTATATACCAATGACTACCCAATCGGCTCGACTTTTATTTTTAATGCTGCACCAGTCGCGGTTTATTGCTTTGAAGAAAGCACGGATATATTATGTTTGGATGCGACAACTCAAAATGAAAAATATATGTGTATCAATCAGTTAAAAAAAGGCGATTTGGTGAAAACCGCGTGTGACGAATACAAAGAAGTGACGCACATAATGCAGTCGAAAATATATAGTGACGGACTTGAAGGACGCAACACAGCTCAAAGAATCCCAAATAAACTGTACAAATGTCCGATGCACACGTATTCGGAATTATTTAAAGATTTAGTTATTACGGGCAGTCATTCTATTTTGGTTGATTTTTTAACCGACGAGCAACGCGATAAAATTCAAGAAATGTGCGGAGATATTTATGTGACGGATAATAAATATCGATTGCCAGCTTGCATCGACACGCGAGCAGTTCCATACGAGTGCGTTGGGACATTTAACATATATCATTTCGCGTTAAAAAATGACAATTATTATGGCAATTACGGCGTGTATGCCAACGGATTAATGGTGGAAAGCATCAGTGAGTTTCATATCGTAGCATAATGTGCGGTTTGTTTTGAAAAATATTTATTTTTAACTTATTTTACGCCTTGTCGAACCGAATATGTCCCGATTCTGCATCCAAGTGCCCCACTTTTTTACGCGTCCGTCGGTCCGCATACGTGTCGTACTCGTACACCGCCTGGGTGCTCGGGTCATGCACGTACTTCTTTTTGTCTCGGTCCTGGATAATGCGCGCCACCATTTTAGCGGTTGCCGATGCGCCAGGTGCGGTTGCCGATGCTGCAGCTGGTCCGCGCCGTTGCCCGATGATATCCGGGTCGGTCTGGTAATTGGGCGTATAAATGAAATCGTCGGGTTTGGCCCCAGGAAACGTCAGGCACTGGATACCTTCCTGCGAGTTGTTTTTCGTGTAGATGGAGCAGTCGATGGACGCTTCTTTCATGCCGAAAATTAGCTTGGAGTTGATTTGCTCTTTGATTTGCCCCGTTTCGTATAATTTTTCGTCGGAAGTGAGCGGGCGGTTGCTGTTTTCGGGGAGCATCCCCACGTCGTGCTTGTTGATTTCGGGGGCCTCGGCCAGCTGTTTTTTGGTGAACTGCATCATGTATAAAAACACCCCGACGGTCTGGTGCTCCAGGGGCAAATTCTTGTGGCTGCAGATACGCCGCGCGCGGCCAATCACCTGCTCGGTTCGCACCGCGTGCCAAAATGGCTCCATGATGTGCACCCACCGCGTCTCCATGAGATTGATTCCCTCGGACCCCGACGCGGTAATCATGAATACCTTGATAATGTCGCCGTAAAAATTGTTGAGCCCCGCCTTGTCGAAAGCCGCCTGGATACTTTTGGGGATTTGCTCCTTGTTGCCGTTGAAGATGTGCCGCACGATTTCGCGCTCCTCCTTGTCTTCCGTGCCCGTATAAAGCCCGTACATGGGTTTTTTACCGAGGTCGCGCTCGTCCATGTCGAGTTCCCAGCTTCCATGGGCACGGCGGATGCGAAACTGCTGGAAGCCGTTGGCTTCCAAGGACAGGGCAAACAGGCCGATGCCTTCCATGGTGCGAAACTGGCTGTACACCAGATGCTTGCCGACCAGCGCTCGAATATTTTCCAGGATTTTCGCGTACTTGGGGCTGTACTCGAGCAGCGCGGGCATGCGTAGATATTCGTCTTTTTTGGCCGTAATCTCGGCAAACACGTCGCGCAGCTGCTCGTTGTACTGCTTGTCGCCCGTCATTCCGACCATGTCTTCTGTCTCGGCTTCACCTTCAGCTGCCGCCTTTCCTTTCTTGCCTTTCTTGCCTTTTACCGTTTCAATGTCTTCTTGAGCAACCTCTTCTTCGAGTTCAGTGACGTTTGCCACCTCGTTGTCAGCGTCTTCGTCCCCTTTTTTCTTGCCCTTTTTGGCGGGGATGGGACGCAGCAGAGCAGGTGGAAACACGAAATTGCAAAAAAGGCGCGAGTAAATGCGGTAGGAAGAGGTGGATTTGCTGTCGTCGGCGTACACGCCCTTCATGTGCCGTCGGAGCTGCGTGGCTTTTTCAGACTGCCTCTCTTCGATGCGCGCCTTGGCGTAAATGCCGAATTGCAGGTCGCTCATGTTGACGTATTCGGGGTGAATATCTTCTTTTTTGTCAAAGGCGGGCAGCAGGGCTTCGTCGGCACTGCGAAAGTACGAAACGAGACCAATGATGCGGCGCTTGAAATTCTCCAGGTGCTTAATTTCGCGCGTCTCCAAGTCCAAATATTTCACGCGAAAATCCTCCAGCTGGTCGGGGAGTGCCAGGTTCTTTTCCATGGTGATGTTTTTCGCACTGAAATTGGCGTTGTTGAGCACGGCCATGATGTTTTGCTTGAACTGGACTAGATCCACCGCGGATTCGGGATTGTACGCCACGCCTGCATAGGATGCCGAAGTAAATTCATTTTCGAATTCGAGGGGGTTGCGGGTAACGGTGAGTGTTTTTCTGGCCTGGTTGTACTGCACATAATCCACCATTTGTTTGGCCATTTCCATTTCCGACCCAGATGATTCGCCCTTTTTATTTTTATTATTATTTGTTAGCAGGTTGGTGAAATATTTCGTGTCGAACGTTTTGTCACGACCGTGCTGGACTTTGGAGTCGTCCAGGGCAATGGTGAAAGTATAAATGTATCCGCGAAGCATGTTGAACAGCACCGCGACTTCGTTGGGGTAATTCATCACGGGGGTTCCAGACAGCATGACGATGCGGCACCGCTGGGCTTCCATGAGCATTTTATAAAACGAGATGGCCATGGGCGGTTTCTTTAGGGTCGCATAATTCTTGGTGGTGTTGATTTTATTGACGATCCAACTAACAAAATTATGCACTTCGTCAATAATTACCACGGCATTGTCAAAGATGTTGGTCTTTAATGAATTTGTTAGTTTGTTGAACTGGGCCACGGTGATACCGTTGTAGTTGATGAAAGAATACTTGTGGCGAATCATCTGGTCCAGCTGCTCGTCCAGCTGTTTTTTATCGGCATCCGCCAACAAATCGTAGTTGGACACGTCGGACTTGCTCACGTCCATGAGCCAAAACCCGCCTGCCTTTTTCACAAACTCGTCCGACAGTCCTAGCAGACGCGCGACATCTTTTTTATCCGTATTATCTTTGCCCTTGGAATCCACCTGAATGAACTCCCAGTGTTGTTTTAGGCGGTACAACATGTCGCCGCATTTTTTGATTTCGCTAATATAGTTGCTCTGGAGGTAGGCGGGGGTCATGACGATGATTTTGCGGGTGTTGCGAAACCCCTCTGCGATACCAATAGAGGAACATGTTTTGCCCGACCCGAGACCGTGAATAAGTAAAAGGCCGCGATAGGGAGTGTATAGGTTCATGTAGTCGCGGATCAGCTTTTGGTGGGTCATGAGATCCATCTTGGCGGTCTTGCCAATGTCGTCGCAGGAGATGGGGTCGGTGTTTTCCAGCAGCTTGAGACGGTAGTCGTTGAACATTTTATCGACAAACTGCACAAACGTTTTGCGGTTGTTCATGTAGTAGCTGGACACGGGAATACGTCCCTGGTATTTAAACGGCGCTTCAAAGGGGGGCATCTTCTCTGCGAAGCTATTGTCACTTAAGAGAGCCACTTGGTCTATATCTTTGGCCTCAGCATCTGCATCCACTACATCGACCTTGTCCAAGCGTGTTTTTTGAACGGCTCGTTGTTTTTTCTCTTTTGGTTCTGGCGGCACAATGTTCATTTCTTTGAAAAACTGAATAATACGTTTGTTAGTGGCCGCGGTTTGGTTCAGTAATTTATCCTCAACGTTTGGCAGATATACAAAAACTGGATTAAACTCGGTCTCGGTCGGCGGAACCGTTGGTAGATTAATATCCGTTCCTATTCCAAGATGACTCGGATTTGATTCCACGACATTCATTTTATTATACGTTATTATTTTTTACAGTTTATAACTAACAAACGATAATTGGCGAGTTATATTAATATTTTCTTTTTCTGGCACGCCTTTTGGGTTTTTCCACGCCTTTGGGTTTTTCCACGCCTTTGGGTTTTTCCACGCCTTTTATTTTTCCTTTTCTTTTTGCTCGTTCTTGTTTTCCTTTTTGTCTTACGCCGCGTTTTCTTGGTTTGGGTACGTTTTGCGTTTGAACGATTTCCGCCAAATTTGGAAATAAGACCAGCCATTAGTTCCTCTGGTATTTCTCGTATGCCCTTGGTTTTTGGTGCTAATTTACCGACACGCAATAAATTCATTTTATCTGTCTTGGTCATTTTATATGTGTTTCCCTTTTGGTTAATCACGAGATATGGATTATTTTGCGGCGCGGTAATAGGATATGTCAGTTCATTGTTGCTAATGTCTAAAAAAGTTAACCTGGGCAGCCGCAGCACAGCGGGCGACATACTTTTGAATTTATTTCCGCTTAAATACAATGTGGACAATTTAGTTAATTTGGCCATTTCTGGCGGTAAATTAGTCAGTTTATTGTCACCTAAAATGAATGTGATTAATTGCGTCAAGTTACCAATTTCGGGCGGCAACTGGTTGATATTATTGTCTCTGAGGTTTAAATAGGACAAGGCAACCAAATTACCAATTTGAGGCGGAATGCTGGTGAGCTTATTGTCGCTCATGGAAAACAATCGCAAAGAGGTCAACAATCCAATTTCGGGAGGCAGCTGTGTAATGTCATTGTCATTTAGTGATAAAACGGTCAATCGAGTCAACCTGCCAATTTCAGCGGGCAAACTGGTCAAGCGATTGTTCGAAACAGTCAATGATTCCAAGCTGGTTAAATTACCAATTTCAGGCGGCAACGAGGTAAGGTGGTGGGTCTCGGATAAGTTCAACTCAATCACGTTTGGAACACCATCGAAATCGTCTATATTATCTAGCCAATACTCGAAATCATCCAAGTCCCATGTCGCCATTCTTTATTTATTCACGGCAATATTTAACTGCTCGTTATTTCAAATCGAAAAGTAGCGAGAAAATAATCATAAGTGTCGCATTTGTTAAGCGCACCAACAGCACGATTAATTTTATCAAGGTAAAAATCCACAGTGCCCATCCCAATATTGACTTGAATATTCCTATTCAGGTGAATTAAAATTTATTTCTTGGATTTCCATGCATTTTCAGTCGTGTATCCAACCGTCATCATAGTTGCACTAAGAATTATACCCGACAAACCAATTGCAATCATGCAGTTTCCAACTATTTCGTAATTCATTATATTATACATTTTCGCTTTATATCATTTTCGCAACAAAAAAAACAAAAAAATAATAATGCAATACTACAAGAAAGCAAAAAATGACGAACGACGGCAATTTCGACGAATTATATAATCAATTGAAACACATGTCGACTAAACTAAAGACGACCCAAGCCAAAAATCAGAAACTGCAGCACGACACGAAACAGCTAAAGTCGTTTGAAACCCTGAGTTCTTTGTTGGAAAAGAGTGCCGATACGCTGGCGTGCGGCCCCGATTGCCAGCACGACAAGAAGCAGCAGCGGCTAAAACAGAAATTCCTGGATGCCAAGACAAACGTACAGACGGCGCCCGACGAGCTAAAGGAAAATCGAAAGAATTACTACGTGTTTTCCAAGGGCGAGGGCTACTACGACGACTGGCAAGAAAAGACCTTGGAGAAAAAGGCCCGCCGCCTCGCCCATGACATCAAGACAAACCTGGACCAGGAGCTGGCAAAATGTGACACATTGAATGCGTATTTGGTCGCGGGTCAAATAAATATGGAGCACGTGGATGCTTTGTATGCGTCTTTTTTAGAAAAGAACATGGTGACGCGCAAGCAAGTAAAAGGAACCAAGGGCGACATCCTAACAAACCAGCGAAAGACGTACTATGAAAACGAGGAAATCTACCACCTAAAAAAATGGTACAATATATTTTTCTATTTGTATTACATTCTTTTATTCTTTTTCGCAGTTTGTTCTTATACTACGCTTTTCAACCCGAAATATTATGCCATGTTGGTGGCCTTGGCCGCGTTTCCGTTTATCGTGGAGTTCGTGGTGAAGTATGTGTACAACTGGCTCGTGTTTTTTTATACATTGTTTCCACATAGTGTGTATTCGTTGGAAAACTAAATGAGAATGCATCTTTATGAATATAATAATATAAACATAATATAACAAATATATTATGGCTGATTTGGACGAAGAATATTCACAGCTACGTGTTGTTCCAAGTGCATCAAGAGAAGACGATGGTGAATCTGAATTTGAAGCATATCACAGTATTTTTTCCCATTTAGTTTCGGAACAAAAAGTATATTCTCAGTTGGCGAATATATGCGGCAGTCCATTATTTATTCAAAGTGAAACTATTGAAAATGAATTAAAACGTCATGGGTCAGAAGAAAACGTCATTTTTAATGATTATGGCAATTCTACTCATTATAAGTTTTATTCGGCAAAGCACGACCGTATATATAACCCGTATGATTTTTACCAAATATATATGGGTCAAGGAAATTGCTTTGCATTCGCATTATATTTGTCGAGCGAATATACACAAACACCAAGGCGACACAAACAATTATTCCCGCATCAATTGAAAGATATTTCTTCTTTTTATACACAAGCATCTACTGTATCGCGTTCCTTATACCCCAAAGTTACGACAAATATTCAACTAGCATATCAGACATTTGTTTATAATGATTGGGCAGTATTAACTGATTTAGTAGAAATTATAAATGACCATCCGCAAATAATTAAAGACTTGACTGATGATTTTGATTTATTCGACAGTAGAGATTATGAAGATTATGAAGATTTGGTCGAGGAAGAAAAATCTAAAAAATCTAAAGAAGATGATTATTTAAAGGAAGAAGAATATTATCGCAACTATTGGGGAATACCTTTAGACCCCAATTATACATTTTCCGTGTTTTGGGACCAATTTCAAGCACTTTTACGTATAGACGCGACATATTTAATGACATGGGACCACATTATTGAATGGGACACAGATCGCACAGTTAAGGTCGATAATAAGAGAACTGGAATCGAAGGAGCAACTACAGGAGAAGTTGATATGAACAATTACAAGTTGCCATTAACCGCGGGAAGAAAAAAACGTAAAAAAACAACCTCGTTATCTAAAAAGAAAAAAATAACCAAACATAAATTAACTAAAAATAAAAAAATATTTTAATGTCATATTATTTATACCAACACAAATAATATTTATTTTATTTACTCAATTTTTTTAATCATTCCATTTATCTCAATAATTTCATCCTCTTTAACCTTTTCATTGGTTTCAGTCGGTTCAACCTCTTTCGCAACCACTTTTACAACATCAACCGTCTCCTCGTTCTTCACACCATACGTCTTTAGTGCATCCATTGCCGCGCTCTTACTTTCCAGATTCTCAAACATGAGCTTGGACATTTCTGCGGGTGTAATCTTAATTTTTAAACGTTCAATCTCGGCCACTTCGTCTGCCGTCAATGCGTGGCCGTACATGTACTCCATCATGGACTTGAGCGTGGAAGCGGTGCACTCGGTGAATTCCGTGATGATGTCGATGCGGCCAGGACGAATGAGGGCCTTGTCCAACCGCTTGGGGTAGTTGGACGTCATAATCATGATTCTCCCAGGGGTTTCTAGCACCCCATCCAGCAAATTCAGCAAAAACGACATGTCCATCTGCTCCACGTTTTGGGGTGCCGCTGCTGCACTTGAAGGTCGCTGACTTGCGACACCTGGAATAAGAGAGCCGCCGCCGAATCCAGGACCGCCACCAAGGCCACTGCCGCCCAAACTCATGGGCTCGGGCTCGAAATACGTGTCGCCGCCCCTGTCCCTGTCTCTGTTTCGGTCCAAGACCACGTCGCCCTGACAATCAATGTCCTCCAGCACATAAATTCGCTGGTCGAGCGGAATGTTGTATTTTTCGTTTTGGTGGGTAAACGGGTTTAAAACTACCAGACTTTCGTTGAAAAACAGATTTTCCAGCTGCTTCTTGGTAATGTCGTTGTTCAGGTTAATGTTGATGATGTGGCGGTTGGTCTCGTTGGCCAGGCACTTGATGCAGGACGTCTTGCCAGTGCCAGGCGCGCCCGACAAAAGCAGTCCCAGCGTGTACGGGATGCCCTTTTCGTCGTACCACTTGCGGTTTTTTACAAAGAAATCGACCCGCTTCTTAATCACGTCAATCTCGGCGCCAAACAGGTTGCTAAACTTGCGGTTGGTCTGAAACTCTTTCATGGTAAAGGCGAAAAAAGGGGGCAACCGACTATAATCCTTGATGGCTTCGCCCGCCTTTCCGCCAGGCAGCTTGGGGGCGTTCATTCCTTGCATGTTGAAATAAAACCGCTTGGTGCCCAGCTTATTTTGGGTGGTAATCTGGTACTCGTGGGTAATCTTGGTGAGAAAATCCCGCAGCTGCTTGGCGGACTTGGTGAAACTAAAGACCTCGAATTTTTGCGTGATGCTTGGGCTTGCGGGACCGCCGCCCCCCCCAGCAGTCGCGGAATCAATCTTGATTGCGTCGTCGGACGACTCGGCCATGACGAGAAAAAGGTCGTCGGCAATGTTAATCACCTCGGTTTCGTTCAAAATGAAATTCTGCTTGAGGTATTTGATGTGTTTGGTGTTTTTGTTGTTGGTGACGTAATCGAGCAGCGCCTGCCCAATCAGATTTTCGTGGTCCGAGATGCCCACGTTGATAACGATGGACGCGGTTTTAGCTTTTACGGCGTGGGTCTCGTCGGTAATGTCCTCTGCAGCATGTGCAATATTTTGCAAAAGGGGGTCTTCGAATCGACTGAAATACTTGGTGCGTATAAACTGAATCGCGATTGGCAGGTATTTGATAAAAAGGTCAACGAGCTGTGTCACAATGAACGCATACACCATGTACATCATTCCCTCCATACCTTGGCTATTCGTGCCTTGACCTTGGCCATTCATGGATTTAAACATGAGCATGGTCATCATGTTGTTTTTCAGTTGGTCCAGCATGTTTCCACCGCCACTACCCATCATGTGCATGTTGTTGCCGTGTGTGTGTTGCGTCGGAATCATGGTTCTCTGGTTGCTTGATTATATAGTTGCGTTGTCTTTAATACGTTTTTTTGTAAAAATAATAAGGGATTATCATTTATGATAAATGCCAAAAAATGGCGTGCAAAATAGTATAAATTTATCGCGTGTAAACAAATGAAAAAAATCAAAAAAGAGCCGAAACAAAAAAATGAAAAAGTAAAAATGAAAAAGTAATATAGAAAGGACACCAACAACCGCCAAACAATCATCATGAGTTTCATTCAGCAAAACTGTGTCATCGCGAACCAAACGCAGGAGCGTAATCTTGTTCAAAAACAAGAACAAGAATTGCAAGAGAAACAAAAAGAGGTGGAAAGGACCGTCGAGTATTTTTACAACATGAGTAACTTGACGGTCAAATATTATCCCATGGTGTGCGAGGCAATACAGCGAGCGTCTTGCAACGGAAAAAGAGAATTGTACATGAACTTTGACCGTCGAGATTTTGGTTTTGCTCAACCAGGCAAGCCGAAAATCAAGCCATCTTCTGTGTGCTCTGCGTGGATTAGAGATATGCAGCAAGAATGCTCGGTATACGTCCCAGCTGCTTTGAACGACGAATTTCGCTCACTTAAAGGCATCAAATGGGATGTATGGAACAACCAATCATTCACAGTACATTTCACATGGTAAACTAAACCAAACAAAAATGAATAAAAATAAACAATACATGTATATATGTATATTTTTTTTAACCAATAAATCATTGTAATTTGATTAAATACAAAAACTGGTTGAGTTGGGCCAGCATTTCGTCGCGAATGTTTAGCAGGTCCGAGTTGGCCTGCGTATCAGAAAAACGCATCCCGATTAAAAACGCTTTTAATTTGTTTACTTTTTGCACCATGGCGTCTAAAGATAATTTGGGATTCTGCACCACCACATGCACGCGCTTCATGATGGGGTTAATCGCGGCGTGGTCGGGATATTTGCCGAGCATTTTTTCCACAAAAGAGTCAATGTTTGCACTTAAATCCGTGTGCAATTGGTCGCTGGCTTTATGCTGGGCATATCGTGCGGTATCCCAATGAAACAATTTCAACGTGGTTTGAAAAGTCAGCAGATTGGAAATAATGCGGCTTGGATTATTTATCGCGTTGTTGGCTGATTTTTTTGTTTTACTTTTACTTTGTTTTGAAACTGTTTTTCTTTTTTTGATCGTATTACTTGTATTACTCATTATAATATAGATAATATTTTATTTATCATTGAATTTGTTGTTATTGTCTGAACTGTTGTTGGAATTATTTTGATGTGTTGGATTCCAATGTTTCGATTTTTGCGCCGAGTTCCTTCACTGCATTTACCAAGACGGCGACAATGCTGTTAATTTTAAGTTTATATAGTTGGTCGTCACTGGTATCCACACACACATCGGTCAATCCCATTTCGTCCTCGATATCTTTCAATTCCTGGGCAATAAAACCCACACGTTTCACGCAACAATCATGTTCATTTTTTAGACGATAAGAAACTGGCTGTATTTTATTGATATAGTCGGACGCGCTCCAATCAATCACTTCAATATCCTTTTTGATTCTTCTGTCGGAAGCAGAAGAAAAAGCAACTTGGCAATAAGCAAAAGTAATTCCAATATTACCCAATACAACGGAATTAGAAGTAGCCGCACCAGTTGCGCCTGTAGGTCCCAATTTTCCCGCCTCGAATCCGATAAAAGTATTGTTGGAACCAGATTCGAGGTGTCGCGCCGAATCAACACCCAGACACGTATTTTGACTCCCCGTCTCAATCGCCAATCCTGCATTATTTCCTACCGCAACGTTCTGCGTGCCTCCTGTATTGGCGGTTAACGCATCCGACCCAACGGCTGTATTTCGAGCACCTCCTGTGTTTGCAACTAATGCTTCCGAACCAAATGCGGTATTATGGTTGGCCGCACTATTTTTAAGAGCATGATATCCCATGGCAGTATTTTTTATATTAATACTATTGGTGAATAATGCTTGGTATCCTGTTGCGGTATTGCTAAACCCACTTGTATTACCTTTTAACGATTCGTATCCCATTGCGGTATTGCTAGTCCCACTTGTATTACCTTTTAACGATTCGTATCCCATTGCCGTGTTAAAATCACCAGTATTGACCTCCAAGGCACTGGCCCCAACCGCAGTGGTGTTGGATGCGGTATTTTGATACAATGCATTATATCCAACACTGACCGTATAATCACCGTTTCCAGCCGCACCCGCGCTGTATCCGAGTGCTGTGTTGTAGAAACCTCCAATATTACTGTATAGTGCTTGCCATCCCAATGCTGTATTGTACGAACCTGTTACACCTTGGTACATGGCGTGGTATCCTATTCCCGTGTTATAATTACCAGTGGTGCCGGAAAAAGCTGCTTGACTTCCAATGGCAGTATTTTCAGTTCCGATGGTTCCAGAATAAGATGCTTTATATCCGACGGCAACATTTCCAGCTCCAGATGAGTTCAAATGAAGTGCTTGGGTTCCATGTGCTGTGTTGAAACTGGCAGTGTTGGTATATAACGCTTCGTAACCACTCGCTGTATTATTTTCGCCAGTTAAATTGCGGAATAATGTTTCATACCCGCACCCGGTATTAAATCTTCCACTTGTATTAGTAGATAACGCCGCTCCTCCAATTGCGGTATTATTGCTAGCAGTGTTATTCACCAAGGCTTCAAACCCTACTGCGGTATTGTTGGAGCCTTCTGCGTTTTCTAAAGTTCGATAACCAAGTGCAGTATTTCTACTTGAAGCACCAGGGTTTTGTAATGCGTTATACCCGACTGCTGTATTAAATTGTCCTCCGATGTTATTATGCAACGATTGAGAACCAAATGCAGTATTTCTCATTCCTGTTTTATTTGAAGTTAATGCGTTAGCGCCATGTGCTGTGTTGTGGTTTCCACTGGAGTTTGAAGTTAATGCTTCAAAACCAAACGCTGAATTATTTCCACCCGCGTTAACGGATAACGCATTTTCACCCGCTCCAGTATTGGCGGTTGCCTCTATTGAGACGCCATTTAGCGTTACTCCCGCGATTTCTGTCCCCGATGGTAAATTAATCGCAGTTCCACTACTGGTGATTACCGCATCCCCGACTTTTACTTGAGAAGATTTTATCTGTGACGACATTTATAATACACAAATATTATAAATACAAAAAATATTATACCTAAAAATAAAATATAAATAATAAATAAAAATGGCAACCACACGAAGAAAAAACAATCCTGGTACTTTTTGTCAATTTATTCATCAAAATCAGCACGGTTCCAATTATGTTCTTTATAAAAATGGACCCAACGGACAAGCATACGACACACGTCTTCCAGGAATTGGCTTAACGCCTGGGCAAATTCCCGCGACGAATCTGTCGCATAATTCCACCGATATCGAATCGTTTTTATTTGGCGTTGGGGCGAATAATTTAATAGAGCCCAAAGGATGTTTGACCCCGCAATTAAATTGCCTGCAGTCGGCAAATCTCTTTAAGCTACCTGATGTAATCCTTCCTCTTCCTCTGATTCAACCCAAGGACCAGCGTCC
>Ga0233415_10000025_pt1 | contig 68266 bp, 88 predicted proteins | sample Na_anoxic_12_MG_FD_188631 | JGI IMG/M metagenome (GOLD analysis project Ga0233415, IMG submission 188631) | Seawater microbial communities from Saanich Inlet, British Columbia, Canada - Na_anoxic_12_MG | ecosystem: Environmental > Aquatic > Marine > Inlet | place: Canada: British Columbia...
CTTCGGAAACCCGAAGCACTTGCTAATCTCAATTCAACCATAATTTCAGCCAAACATTCACCACTTTTCATTTCTTCAGGAAAGTAAACTTTACCCATCTTGAACCAAGGAACTACAATATTAAACCTCTGTAATTTGTTAGTATTAGGTCGAATTCCAGGTTTAGTAGTATTATTCTCACTAGCAAGGTTAAAGTAACAGTTCCTAGTCAACATTTCCCTCTGTATCCAAGGAATGAACCCCCCCTGTTGACCACTTACCTCTATTCCTACCTGTTGAGGCTGATATTCTGCACATAACCGAAATAAATCATCAATATTCTTATCCATCAACTGTTTCTTACATATTCCATCTACCCACAGCCAATCCCCATTGTTATTATAAGCCCAAACACTTATAACACTAAAATCTGAACTAGTTTTTTCACTAGTAGCAAAGTCAGTAGTAACATAAAAGTTAAACATACCCTTATTCTGCAATACTTGACTATGTTTATACCACTTTATTTCATGATCCTGTATTAATCTATCTTCATCAGACATGATCCTCAACATTAGCTCTTGATTAAAGGTATCTATCTTACCTGCCTTAAGAGCTCTATCATATTTACCCTTAACATAGTCATAATGGAATCTATCCTCCCAACTACCCTTAAAGTCTTCCTTCTTACAAGGAAATTCTTCACATACTGGATACACATTCACTACCCAAGCACCACTCTCTACAGCCTTATACAAAGGATCCCTACTATTAAAAGGAGTACCTGACCAAATAGTCTTACTTTTGGTAGGATGGAGTGCATAATCAATAGCTTTATAAATAGTGTCCTCTATACTGGAAATAATGGTAGCAGATCTTGCATCCTCATCACTAACCAAGTCATCCAATACAGCCAAATCTACCCTTCTACCTAATTCCTTAGCCCCCCTTACTCCTGTCTTGGCACCATACATCTTAACTATTAACTTTTTACCATCAACATTAGTAAATTCCATCCTAACATCTGTAAACCTAGTATGAGGTATAAACTTCTGAAGGAACTCACTATTCTGCCATCTATACTCAACATTCCTTCTCATATTCTTGACCCCATTCTCAATAGAGTCACTCACATATATAGCCAATTCAACACCAAAGTCAGCAATACCACCATATACAGCCAAATACAGAAACAAATACTCACCCATCATAGTTGTCTTACTCATTCCCCTATGACACATATTAACGATATGGCTTTCATCACCAGCAATGGTATCCAACATCTTATAATGCACAGGAGGAGTCTTATGTTCTTCTCCCTCCTCACCATTCACCATCTTAATAAAGTTAATAAACTCCAATGCAAAGGCACTAGGAGTGTAACCAATATTATCACCATAATCAGTGGTATTTAACCACTCTTCAACTGTCTTTGCTTCATCCATTAATTATGCACCATCACTACCCCATCAGGAATCATCCTTCTAGCCTTATGGATCTCTTCCAAAGTACTATCCCAAAGATCAATCCTTACAGGATCACTTGGCTTATCAACTAGAACCAATAAAAGAGAACTATATTCCTCACTCCTACCACTCCTATACGTAATTTTAACCCTCATTAGCATACCTCCACATCAACCCAAGCTTTCCTGAACTTCCTATAACTAGGAATAAATTCCTTAATAAATCGAATATACTGAATGAAACCAACAGGAGCCACATATATGTATAACTCTGTACAAAACCAATAAAAACTAGGTCTAGGTTCACTAGATAAGAATACATCACCATCAGGAATAGGATTCTCTTGAGGAGCTACATACTTAGAATCATGAGACACAGCAGCTTGATCAATATCATTCTCTTCCATAAAATCATTAAAGACTTTTATATATTTTGAATTACTATTAGGCATCTATGACTTCTCCTTGGACTAACTTGCTATGGGCTACTTCTTTAACTGTAACCAGATTCATCTCTATCATCTCTTGTTGCTGTTTAGCAAGAGCCATAGTACTTGCCCTTAAATCATCAATGACATTATCAGTTCCATGCTTTACATCAATAGCTATCTTAGTAACCTCAGTAGGCTTCAGATGGGTCAACAGACTATTAGCAGAATCACTTCTAACCTTCTCACTATTGGCATACATCATCAATTCTGCCTGAGTATTAATAGCCTTCTGATACAGATCAATATTCAATACATGCATAGGAACAAGAGTCTGTTCCATAATCTTATTAACCAACTGATTCTTATTATAAGCACTCACATAACTAGAAATAGTCTTATCATCTGCTCCATTATTAACTAACTTCTGAAACCTATGAGGGAAAGTCTTGGTATAAGCATCTACATTACTTGAACCAAGTAACTTATAAGTTACGTACTTAACAGCATCAACATAACTCTCTATCTTATACTTACCATCCTTCATTACAGAAGTATAGCCAAGAAGATTATCCCTAAAACTCTCCCTTACTACATCATCTCCTGTAATACCATTGAGGGTATTCATAAACTCATCAGTAATTTTACCCTTAATATTCTTAGGCATAACTTTAACTAGTACTTCTTTAGTAATCATATTCGATCCAATATTAATAAAATTCTATCTTACCATCTGGTAACATAACATGGCCCAACTCATGCAATAATTCAAAGGTACAAGTATACCTAGAAGGAACCAATATAGTATGAGGTCTATTACCCTCTAACCTTATACCCCTAAACCTTGCTCTATCATTTACAGGATAAAACTTAATACCTGTATCAAATATCATTACTACTTCTTTCATATACCTATCCAATATAAATAATTCAAACCTTTCAGGCCGATAACCAGAGTTTAGACTTTAGACTCCCTTATGTCAAATTTACTTGTTGGGAATCATTCTTATTTAGAATTTCGGACATAGGTAAATATTATTTTTAGGAAAATAATTTTGTGTATGGTTTCAGCTTGAAAAGCTATATTAGGGATTGTTGATGCAGGTTTTTTAGGAAAATTAAAAATAGGTATGAGATCAGTACTTATGTGTAGAACTACACCTACACCGAACACCCCCCCACCAAGCAATCCTAAAGGATTGTTATTAATCAGTTGAGGTAAACCTCATGTTGAGGAGCCATAACACAAGGATAACTAACCATGTCAGACAAACAAATGGGTATGTGGGCATCACTAACAGCAATCGTTAGAACAGCACCAGCTACAGTACTAGACTCTAAGGAGAGACTAGGCAAGACATCTAGCCTTGTGCTAGACAACATAGACATAGAACTGCTATCTAACAAGTACGAAGGTCTTAAGGAGCTTAATGACAAGTACGGTACTGAAGTAGAAACATTAAATGAATTAGCAAATAAATTTGGTTTATAAAGATTAGGGACGTAAAGTCCCTTCTCTTTTTTTCCTAAACAAGACCTATACAGATAGGGCATACAGTACACCTGTACACTCCCTAAACACTAAAGATAGGGCTTGTATTACTCAAGGAATTAATTAGTACAGGATAGGGGATCAAACCCTAGTATGTAGCAAGCCTATTGCACTGTAATACATACGACATATCCTAGTGATGCAATCATATTGGCTCATTACCAATATGCAACTAGTCGGTGGAGTCATACTCTGCAAGTTATTACGAAAATAGGCATAATTGTCTCGGAAGTATATTGGCTCAAATATACTCGTAAATTACGAAGGCTCTGAGCAGGCAGTTGATATGTATTAAAGTAATTGACATTGAGGAACTGACGAGTTCAACCAAGCATTACATATCTAATCCATAAACCCTCTTCGGAGGGTTTATTTTTATGCATTACTCAAGAATTAATTAATAAAGGTTTAGAATCAGTACCTACATAAACTGGTTCATCTTTCAATAAGGAATTAATATCATGGCTTTACAAAACAACAACAAACCTTCAAACAAATCAGACTTCAAAAAGGCTGATGTATTCATAAATTTCACAGCTACAGCTAGTAGTCCAAATGTAGAAGGTCAATTCGATCTCCCTACACATAACCAGTCTTTGAAGTTATATGCTGATGAAGACATTATTAGTAGATCTATTTACCATAAACTACTTCAGGATCCTAATGCTGACATTACTATAACCTTTAAAGTTAATAGCGTTAGATTGGCTAAACAACCTATCAGTGATACTGATGCAGATATTCCTTTCTAATCTTTTTGAGCCTCTTAATGAGGCTCTTTTTTTCTTCATTACTCAAGAATTAATTAGTTATGGATTTATTTATTGGGTACTCCGTACCCTTTTTGAAATATTTACTTATTAAGGAGATAGATAGTTATGAACCAAGAGCAATCAGATTTGGAACTCACATATTCAAAGAAGCTAGTTAACCTAGCTTGGAGGAATACTAATGTTGATCCAATATTGAAACAGGAGATGATAGATAGATTAGATACCTATAGGACAGGTAGTTACTACCAATCCAAGAACGATAGATTAGATAGCATTAACTCTGTTGATAGCTCAGATATCATTGATGAAATAATCATAGCTACAGTAGCTATCAGAGATATGTCTGTAATCCAACAAGTAATAACTAAGCTAGCTCATAAACTATTTAGTTCATTGGATCAAATACAGGCTGTTACAACAGTGATAGAAATACTCACAGTTCTATGTGAGTTTGATCTATATCACATCTACTTCAAGGAAGATGTTAACAATAGTTTAGGTACATTAGCTATCAAATCTAATATTCCTATCTCAGCAGAGATGGAAGAATATTTGGATCAAGTTCAATACCCATTACCAATGATATGTGAACCAAATGATTGGAATACCAACAGAGATGGTGGTTATTTACATGGATCAATTCACTGTGTACTAGGCAAAGGAAACTTCCATGAAGAAATTCAAGCCTTAGATAGGCTTAATGAACTTCAATCAATCCCTTGGGAAATCAATCCCTACATACTTCAGTACGAGGAGAAACCGAATAAACCAGAGAAACTCAAATTACCTGAACAAGTTACCCAGTTCAAGAAACATAGCAAGAACTCAGGTAAATGTTATGCAGAAATGATAGCTAGAGGGAACAAGTTCTACTTCACTTGGAAGTTTGACAAGAGAGGTAGGGCATATTCATGTGGATATGATATCAATTTGCAGAGTTCTCAATATAAGAAAGCAGTAATTAACCTAGCCAATAAAGAGATTATACCTCTAGAGGCAATTTAAGCCTCTCTAAGAGGACTTCATCTTTAATCTAGTAAATCATATCAACTAGGTATAGATCAAATGATCTATACCTACAAATTTACCTCTAAGGAGAATATACATGTTTCAGCGATTCACAGGAATTCAATACTTGGCATTAGATATAGCAAATACTTTTGGACTAGACAAAGAATCTTTCGATTCTAGGCTAGATTGGGTAAGGTTACATAGGGCAGAACTGGAGTCATTTGCAGAAGAAGCAGATGAACCTATGTTATTTCTTAAAGGTGTAAAAGCTCTTAGAGATGTAGAAGCAGGAAAACTTATAGGACATAATGTCTTTTGGGATTGTACAGCTAGTGGTCTACAGCTAATGGCTTGTCTCACAGGATGTGAGGCTACAGCATTAGAAGTAAATATTGGTACTGATGAGAGGAAAGATGTGTATATATCTGTAGCTAAACAGATCAATGAGGAATGCGGTTTTAGCTTTACTAGACAAGATGTTAAACCTGCACTGATGACAAGATATTATAATTCTATACTCAATCCAATAGAAACATTTGGTGAAGATACAGATGAATTGAAAGCTTTCTATACAATCTTAGGCAAATCCTTTAAAGGAGCTGAAGAGTTTATGGAAGATTGCAATGATATCTATCAGAGCTATAGGAAAGATGTATATAGCTGGACATTACCAGATGGTCATGTAGCTGTATGCCCTATAACTGTTACCAAGGTAACTAAGTTAGAGATTGATGAACTGAACCATGAGAAGGTTGCATATACTCATTCAGTGAACCAATGGAATAAGAAGGACAGATCACTACCTGCAAATATCATTCATTCAATTGATGGATATGTAGCTAGAGAGATGGTTCGTATGGCTAGAGAACAGGGATTTGAGCTTGCCCATATACATGATGCATTCACATTTTTACCTAACTATGGTAATCAAGTAAGACAGAACTTCTTAGACATACTCCAAGGGATAGCTAAGAGTAATCTATTAGGTGATATCTTCAATGAAATAGCAGGTGAAGATGTAGGTTGGGAAAGAGTAGGTGATATCTCAGAATTGATCCATAAATCAAACTACGCTCTTTCATAGGGCTACAGGTACTAGAGCTGAGAAGCTTTAGTACCTATTTTTTTGTCGCTCCGCTCTCTTTTGTGAATTTTTAAATCAATTAAAGGAACAGACATGAAACTAACAATATTAAGTGTACCAATGATATTTCCACAAACAGCAGTATTAAGTACTGCAATCACGCTTAATGAAGCAAGAGAGTTAGTAGCAGATGCAGAAGAAGTCATCAACTATTGTGGTCACTCAACCATGTTAGCCCTTGGTATTGAACCAGCAACAACTAGGGATCAATGTGAGTCTTATACTGATGCTTTGGTTCTCAAGCCAAACGCTCGTTTAGAATTTGGTAGAGAGTACTCTGTTGAAGAGATCATGGATATTGGTGTAACAGCAGTTCACTTGAGAACACTAACACCTCTTTTTGATAAAGAAGAGGGTCGAATGTATTTTTAGGAGTAATTTATGTCTACAATAATCAGGGTATTAGATAGTAATAATAGGCTTGTAGATACATTCAAGCTCCACAGTAATAAATCAGTCAAAGCCTTACAGGAGATGCTTGAGTATCAACATTATCCTAAAGGAATGAAATTCATCATTGGTGAAACCAATGGTATTTTAAACCAATTAGAGTATAGAAATGACGCCAGTTAAACATGAGTTTAAAGCTACTGCTATTAGCTTTGACAATGGTCGATCAATACATAAAGTATAGCTAAAACCTAAAGGTTAAGACCTTTTTAACATTTTTAAAAACCTAAAGGGAAAATCACTAGTTTTTATGAATTAGTGGTATATACTACCTAAAGGATAACAGGAGTAAAATAATGTCAGAATCAATCAAAGAATCAGGGAAAGAATTCATCTTAATGAGCTTGGATTTCTTTAATGATAAGGTAGGAAGTGAAGTATTGATTATACTTACTTTCTTATTAAGTTCAATTGTAGGTCAGTTAGGTAATGACCAAGAAACTAGGAGTAAGTTAATTGAGCAACTAACAGGTATGCTCGAGGTAGATAACAAGGATGAGTACAAGAAGCTCAAGAGCTATCTACAAGGTATGTATGATGCTGAAGAGGAAGAGGAACAAAACATAGATAAGTTAGAAGATCTAGACCTTAGTGACATTAAAATTGAGAAAGTGGGGATGATGCATTGAAGATTAAAATATTGAATGACAAGCTTAAACCTGAACACCTACAACCTAGTACTATTGGATCAGCAGGATTAGATCTAAGATATTTAGGTAATACTGCTATAGAAGTTAAATCAAGAGAACTACATAAGATTCATACAGGGATAGCTATACAACTAGATAGTGATTCAGTTGGATTAGTATTCCCTAGAAGCTCTACAGGATGTAAAGGTTTAGTACTTGCAAACACTATTCCTGTTATAGATTCAGATTATAGAGGTGAAATCATATTACCTTTTATGTTCTTAGGTGAAGTTAGTTATACAATTCAACCTATGGATAGAATTGCTCAATTAGTAGTAACTAAGATTGAACAACCAATATATGAGCTTGTACAGGAATTGGATGATACTGAAAGAGGTACAGGTGGATTTGGTAGTACTGGTAAGTAGATAGTACGCAATACCCCAGTCAGCGGAGGGGATTAATATCACTGACAGATAGGCTATTATTCCCTCTCCTTTAGGTAAATAGCTCCATAAGAGTTACTTACTTATTTTGGCGGATAAAAGTGACTATTTGACTTTAGGGTGGAAAGTAACCCTATCTAATTCAATTCAAAGGAAAATCAATGATTAATACTAATTTAAGTCCAGATCAAATGTTAGATATCTGTGGCTTTGTCACAGAGCATAAGAAGACATTTCAAGAGAATAAATTGAACTTAGGTGCTATGGCTTTGTTCTGTAATACTCACTTCGATTTTGAAGTGAAAAAACATGACATAGTATTTCTATGTGAAGCAGTAAAGATTCTATTGGATCAAAGGAACCAACCAGTAATGCATGTAGCTAAAAAGATAATTCATGATTTACAAGGTCAAATACAGGAGTTAAAAAATGAAAGTTAATCCAATTAATTCTAATGGCTCTGACCATGTTATCCGAGGTGGCTCGTGGTACGACAACGTGGGCCTCGCCAGGTCTGCTCTCCGTGGCTGGTACTTGCCAGGCCTTCGTGGCGGCAACGTTGGTGTTCGCTTAGTAAGAAAAGCAAAACAAGGAAATAAATAATGAATATTCAATCTGAAATTACAGCATTACAAGAACAAATAAACTTACTTAAAGAAAAGCAAGCTAATCAAACTCAACTACCTGACTGGAATAAAGACTTCAAAGATATTCCTATCAATATACCATTTCTTATGGGTAATACAGATGAGCATCAAGCAGTTATATTAACTAAACCATATCAAATGTGTGACCACACTGTAACAGAAAAAGAATGGTCTATAGTAATGAGCACCGTATATGCTACAAGTGAGGCTGATCTACCTAAGGTGAATATCTCTTGGAATGACTGTCAAGAGTTCATTAAAAAGTTAAATGAATCTCAGGATGAATGGGAATATTCACTCCCTACAGAAGCTGAGTGGGAATGGGCTTGTAAAGGTGGAAGTTTATTAGAACCCAAGAATATTGATGAGGTTGCTTGGCATTATCATAACTCAGATGAAAGATTACATGAAGGAAAAGAACTAAAACCTAATGGTTTTGGTTTATATGACATGTTAGGTAATGTCTGGGAATTCTGTCAAGACTCATACACTTCTTATAAGGATGTTAAAGATGAAAACTAACCCAATTAATACTAGCGGCTCTCGCCGTGTTAACCGAGGTGGCTCGTGGTACGACTATGCGAGCAGCAGCCGGTCAGCGTATCGTAACCTCTTCTCGCCTGACTATCGTAGCTACGGTTTAGGGTTCCGTTTGCGCAGGAGAAAGAAAAATGACTAAAATAAATGAAGGCGTAATCAGTGAGGATGTCCAGAGAGTATTTAATGCTGTAAGTGAAACATTAGCTAAATTAGATATTAGATTACTAGAAGGTAATCTTGGGTTAATGTTAATAATAATGACTGTCTTAACAGAAGTAGGTTTGAATGAAAAACAACGCTGGAAATATATAAAAGACTTATATGATCCACTTGTTGGAGCTACAGTGGAGGAGGAATTGGATAATGAAAAGAAAGAAAAATGACACATGCAAGTGATGAACCATATCCAGATAAACTCTGTGTAGTATGTCCTAACAATGACAGCACTAAACTAGATGGCTGTAAATTAGGTCTTATATTTACAGGTGACAGAGAGATGTTACCTAGAATTCTTGGAGAGTGATGAATGATTAAAGTATTAAATGAAGGGCATGTACAACTCATAGATCATATGGGTAGTGATTTAGCTATAAGTAGGAATGCGAGAGTATCATACGCTGCAGAATGGAGAGCAGGTGAAGCAGATACTAAATTAATTAATTATTTATATAATGCAGGGCATAACACGCCATTTGAGGCAGTGACATTCACATTTGATGTGAAAGCACCTATCTTTGTCTTACGCCAATGGCATAGACATAGAACCCAATCATACAATGAATTGAGTGCTCGATATAAAGAACTTCCAGAAGAATTCTTCATACCTGAACTTGATACTATTACATTTCAGCATCCTGACAATAAACAAATGAGGACTGATGAACAGAATCCTAATGCACAGCAGATTCAAGATTTAATTGTTGGTTCAAACAAATCATCATTCATTATATACCATGAATTAATTAAACTAGGTTGTCCTAGAGAACTAGCAAGATCAATTCTACCAGTAGGAACTTATTCACACATGTTCTGTACTCTTAACTTAAATAACTTATTTAAATTCTTACATGAGAGGTGTCATTATCATGCACAGTATGAGATCCAAGTATATGCTAACGCTATGCTTGAGTTGGTAAAACCAATAGTACCAGTGGCAATGAAATGCTTTGAAGATAACTTTGATTTTAAGAGGTAAGACTAATGGGCGATGGCACATTTGGATTAACAATAATCCTATCTATTCTATTAATAGTTACAGGTTCTTTAAATAGTGTAGAAATTAATCAGAAAGAATTAACTTCAATAACTACTGAATGTAAGTCAGGAATATACTCAGTGGAAGTGAACCAAGGATTTAAATTTTCAAATAAAATAATACTTTCCTGTAAGGATGGTACTGAAATTAATTTAAATGGGGGTAAATAATGGATGACTTAGACTATATGCAAGTGAAAAGAAAGATGCTTGAAGACAGGGATAGACATATTAAAGATCAAGCAGAAGAGGTATTAGCTCTAGAGCTAGTAGTTGATGCAGCAAGAAGAGTACATATGACTAATCCTTACTCAGAGACTAATGAGAAGTTGAGGAAGAGTATTATTAATCTAGATATCTTGAGGGGTAAATCATGAATGCAGAAATACACCCACATAGCGAGTTATTTAATCAATATAAAGAACTATCAAAGCATGTACCTAATCCATATGACTATGTTGAAGTTGAACTTGACATTGGTGGTTGGGTTACGTTATCTGATACAAATAAACCAGTTTGGTATAAAGACTGTGCATATAAAATTGACCAAGAGATTCTTCATAAATATGGAATCATACCTAAACCAACATCAATGGCAGATGCTATGGAATCAGTGGTAAGGAATTCTAGTGATAAAAACCTAATATTATATAACCACTATTACAAGAATACTCAATTCCTAGACTTTATTGATGTGTATAGAGTATTGGATCTCTTTAAAGTTACTGATCCATGTAGTCAACATGCAATCAAAAAGTTACTCTGTGCAGGAGACAGAGGAGCCAAGGATTACAAGAAAGATATCACTGAAGCAAGAGACACATTGAATAGGCAACTAGAGATGATGGAGGAGGATGATGGATAAACGAGACATGATACTATTTGCAATCATAATATCAGGGGGAATAGTAGCAGGGACTATTAGCTATCAAAGCAATGAACATAGTCATATCCAGGCAATAACTAAGCTTCAAATGATAACTAAGCTTCAAATGAATTGTACCAAAGAGGTGAAAAGTGAGTGATATCAAAGTACCCAGAATTAACTCACGCTGGGTACATAAGAAAACTGGAAGAGGTTTCTATGTTGATAATGTAGTGAACCTACATAAAACATCTAGACCTCCAACAGTAATCCTTGACAGGAATGAGCACTGTTACACAGAAACATTGGAGGTATTTTACCAAGACTATAAGGAAGTATTAAATGGCTGAACTAGAATTACTTAAACAAATATCAGGTCAACTTGAAGGGATACAAGTAGGTACGGTAATAGCCTTGATATTGATAGTACTTATATTTGCTAAAATGGTGATGACTGACTAATGTTTGGATCAATAGTTTCAATAGTATTCTTAGCATTACTGATAATGGTTTATCACATATGAGGGATACTGAACTACACTAATAATAAAAATAAATAATAACCAATAAAATCCAGAGGAGAATTGAATAATTATGTATAAGAGAAAGCTAACTAAGGGTGCTCTAATTGAAAAGTATATATGTGAAATAGTAATACCTATGTCATCACTTATGACCGTAATACTACTCTCACTAACTATGTTTGGTGTAATGCCAGAACCTTGGTTCATTATTCCTATGTTGATACTTGTTTCAGCATTTGGTTTCTTAACATGTGTAGTGGTTCATATAGGAAGGAGAATGTACTAATATGGCTTATCAGATGATGGGAAGAGAGCAATTTAATCAATTAATTTTAGAACATTTAACTCAGGGTTTCAGGAGAGTAACCATAAGGAAGGCTGATAAGATATTCAACAAATACGACAGATATATAGAACATTCAAGAATAATGTCCAAAGAACCCAAGCACGTAGTATCAGAGATACGGAGCAAGGAGAATGATAATGGATAGAGATGAGTTCAAGCAAGTGGTGATAGCTAAACTTACCTATGCTGGTGTAACAAACCAAGAGAGACTATACACGAAATATCACAGGTATATTACACAAGCAAGAGTAAACCATGTAGCCCCTATTAAAATAGTTAAACAGATCTTAAAATTGGAGAGAAATAATGGCTAGGCATAAACATGTAGAATTAATAAAGAGATATGCAGAGATAGCAGGGGTTACTGATGAGCCTGAGAAGTTTGTTAGATATAAAGACATATTAAAGGAACTAAAGTGGAGGTGGAGGAATGACATTAGATGAAGACTACTCAACTAAGTGGATCTGTAGTGAATCAGGTAAAGAACTTGATGATGAAGATTTTTTTATTAGTGATAGTGAGTGTATGTGTAATAAGTGTGGAGAGTTATTTACACAGAATACTGACTTAGGTGTACATATGCAAAGATCGGTAGGTAAGTGGAATAGACCTTCATTGCTTGAATGGTGTCAGGGTAAACGTGCAATCTTCATTTTAAAAGGAACAGAAAATGCTTAAAATTAATAAACCAATAGTATCAGTATTGTACCTACTCAACAGAGATGAGTTCTTATGAGTATGACTATGTGTCAAAATATGATATGTAAAAGTAGCTATAAATGCTCAAGATTCATGTCTGAACCAAATTATCCTATACAAACTTATCGAGATTTTTCACCTAGAGATGGTAAGTGTGCAGGATTCATTAAATTAATGGAGACTAAAAATGAAAGGGTTTGATGCTGCTGAGAAGCAATATGAGTGGGCTAATGAATGCCCAGAAAAAGAACCAAATGTATGTTGGCAATGTGATATGAAAGAAGAACATTTTGACATACACACAGGAACAGAATTTGAATGTGGTATTACACATCAATTGCTGTATTTCAATAATGAAGAATGCCTTATACCAAGAGTAGAACCAAAAGACTAATAATAACAATAAACTTTAAAGAGGATTACAGGTCATGAAAAGACCGATTAAACACTTAATGTTAAAGCAGATGTATTTACAACCAAAAAAGTTCTGGGGTATATGTGAGATGGCTAATGAAATTAGCTGTAGTCCTACCTCAGTAACTGTAGTTGTAGCTAACATGATTAAAACTAAAGAACTATATAGATCTGCAAGTAAGAGAAGATGTAACAAATCTAACTTCAGATTAAAAATAGCACCAACAGAAAACTATAACCAGAAGTGTATTGAAGTAATGAACTTAATTAATACTGAAGAAGTATACTTCAGAGAAATGGCAAATAGTACAGGATTAGATGATCTGTATTTACATACCATCATAAAATGTAACTATCATAAGATCAAGGCAAGGAAACTAAAGAATAGTAAAACTCTCTATAGTAAGAGAGAATCACCTAACCATTACGTACTTAGCAATGGGCATGTGCTTACACAAGCTTGCCCTTTCTTATCACCTAAACTATTTGAGAGCCTTAAAGTTCCTCTAGTAATTAAAACTTGTCTTCAAAGATAGGTAAACACTTAGCTAAAGCAGAGCTATATAGAGATAGTTATGTGGAAATTAAAAGAGGATAAATAATGGCAATAAAGATTGATAAACCAATAATTGATGCAAGGGTTCTTACAGAAGAGAAACCAAAAGAAGAAGTGATTGAACCAAAACTAAGAAAGGTAGATATTAAGAGAGCTAAAACATTGACTGGTACAACTACTAAGATCAAGACTAATGAATCAAATATGTACATTACACTTAACAATATTGAAATAGAGGGGAAGATCCATGTACATGAGATATTTATTAATTCTCAGCATCAAGGCTCTCACCAGTATATATCTTTTATTAGCCGTCTTATTTCTGCCGTATTTCGTGCTTCGAGAGATCCTTCTTTTATCGTTAGAGAAGCTAAGTCTATCTTTGCAGAAGAGGGATACTGGGAACAAGGAGGAGGAGGATTCCATCCTTCTGTAATCCATCACATTGGTTGTGTAATAGGAGATCACTTAGAACACTTAAAAGTTATCAACTCAGGAGAGAAAGTCCCTGAGAAGGCTCCTATGGAGCAGGAAACACCTAAAGAAGAATCAATCAAAGAAGCCAAGAAACCTAGAGGTAGTTTATGTCCAGAATGTGGTGAGTATTCTGTAGTGAAAACTGATGGATGTGCGGGATGTATCTGTGGCTATTCACATTGCTCCTAGGAGAACCGTATGAAGAAACCAATAATTAAAAAGGTTAAGTGTCCAGATAATAAGCCATGCGGAAGATGTATTTTTGTAGGTGGATCATATGAATGTATGCCACTAGAGTGCAATTTGTCAGAAGAATATTATTACTTCAAATTAGTTGGATATGTTGAGGATAGAATTAAGAGTTCTATGGGTGTACCTAGCAAATATCAAGGAGAGAGGAATGAATGAATATGGTAAATGGAACTGGACAGTACCAGAGGGGTTCTATAAAAATGTACCCACCCAAACAATATCACTGAGGAATCACTTAGCTGGCCAAGCTATAGGTGGTTTAATCAGTAAGTTTGGTAGATATGATGATTTAATTGAAGATGCTTATGAAATGGCAGATGACATGATTAAGGAGAGTCAGAAATGAATAAGTATTTGGTTACCCTAGAACAAATAGAAATTGAAGCTAATTCAGAGGAAGAAGCTTGGGTTATTGCTGCTACTATTTTTGATGATCCAGAATTTGATTCAATAGAATCTATTCATCTAGACAAAGAAAATATTGAGGAGAGTGAGGGATGAATTTATATTTATTAGAACAAGATGTTAATAGAAAATATGGTACTTATAACGCTTTCATATTGACAGCAAAGTCAAAAGAAGTAGCCAAGCTAATGCACCCTGATGGGACTTTATTTAAAAATGTATCTGAATTTAATAAATACAGCGTTGATGACTGGGCTAGACAAGATGAAGTTACTATTAAATATTTAGGTAAAGCAACGCCAAGCTTAAATACACTTCCAGTGATTCTAACTTCATATTTACCTAACATGTATGGAGAAAGATAAATGAAAGGTCACAAACATAAGAAAAAAATACTTGAATACGCTCAGGATTGTCAAGAGGATGCAGAAGCTTGGCAGAAGTGGGAATTTATTTGGAATGATGTATGGGTGGCTTGTAAAGAGCATCCTGCATGGAATACTGGCACGGAAATATACAGAAGAATTGACCCGTATAGAGAGCTAAAGGAGGCTCAAGAAAGAGGTGAGGTTATTCAATTTAGATATCTGACAGGTGATTGGAATATAGCTACTACACCAACATGGAATTTACCAGTGGATAGATACAGAATCAAACCAAAGGTTAAGAAGTTGTATGCTTTCTTGGTTTGCGCTTCTGCTATAAACACTACTGGATATATGAAAATTTATTTTAAATGTGAATCAGGTGCACAAAGCTATTGTGATACACTTGCCATTGAACTAATCAAACAATTAGATGATGAACCAATAGAAATGCCTGAGTAATAACGCTCCGCTTTCTTTTTTGAATTGCTCTATTACATATATGTAAGGGGGATTATTTCTAATAAAATCAAGGACTTAAAAAAGAAAAAGTTGTATGTTATTAACATATAGGTTGCGTATAACATACAACTTTTGGTATACTTAAAGGCTCTCAAACAATTAAGGAATACCAATGACAACTAATACTACTATATCTGTGCACTGTAATCCAGATACAGATGTAAATATTTCAAGTAAGACCAGATATGAAGGTGCTATACTTAAAGAATATTCCCAAATAGGCCGATTAAACACCAAACTAGCTAAAGGAGGTAATAGAATGGACATTATTGATTTAATGAATATGTTACCTAAACCATCTAGAAACCTATTCACTAAACTCAAGACAGAAATGAATTACAAGAATAATTTAGCAATCCTAGATAAACCAAAAGACAAATCAGATCAAATACGTAGATCCAGAGCAGCTAAAATACTTATCATTCATGATATGGTTAAAAAGCATGGGCAAAGGGGTTATATGATTAACCCACAACTAATTATACCTCCTATCAAATACCAAGAAACACAAATAGATATTTGGAATAGTCTATAATAATTTTAACAATAGGCATGGCAAACTCTATTAGGGTTTGTTTTATAACATCCTAACCTAGTGGGATGATGTTAAATAAACTGGGTACAATTTCGACAATAAGCAAAAGGGACTCATATACCCTGTTAGCCCCTAACCTAAGAGGGGTTTGCTTAATAACTTAGGTACTTATTTCAGGTTAGTCTATAATCTGGACAGGAGTGATTAGTCCCTATAAGCATGTGTAACTAATCAATTTTTTATAACCCTATGTGGTTATTTATGTGTAGTAGATTGTAAGAGATCTATTTTGGCTCTATAAGTATTTATCTACTTGTAGAGTCTTTTTTATTACCTGTGTGTAGCTCAGTCCAGGAGTTCGATTCTTCTCAAGGGCTCCAATTTTATATGAGAATGATATGAGTAATACTAGAAGAGGTAATAAGCCTCCTGGACTAGATTTCTGGTCTAAATATAGGTGTAATAGACATGGTGCTTCAGGTTGTGGGAGAGTAGCTAAAGGATTAGCTAGATCTGAGCGAAGAAATACTAGTAAACATATTATTAAGGAAGAACTTAAAGATTTAATCAATTACACAGCTATTGTCTAGTGGTTAGGGCAGATCACTTTCTATGATCTAACAGGAGTTCGATTCTTCTTAGCTGTATCAAATTAGCTCTTGAGCGGATAAATGACATAAAGTGTCTTAAAACCTTTGAAGGTCTTTAGGTCGGGATATTAGAATAAAAGCCTATATCTACCCGTAATCTTTTTAAGCTAAGCCCCTTTAAACCGCCTAATTTTAAAGCAGTATGGTCGAATGGTTAGACATGGGACTTTGACTCCCATTACGTAGGTTCAATTCCTACTACTGCTTCCAATTTCAACCTTATAGGATTCCCTATAGGGTTTTTTTATCCCTAAAGGAAATTTATATCATGGAAAAATTTAAACCATTTGCTAAGGCAATCAATGAAAGAATTACTAAACTATCTGAATATGACTTATTTGTTGTAGATACCCAAGGTATTAACCTAGAAGAGTTATATCTAGATTCATTTCCGAAAGGTACAGATCCAATCTTTAAAACCAACACAGAACATAACTGCAACTGTTGTAAGTCATTCATTAGACAGATGGGTAATGTAGTAGCTATTGTTGATGGGGAATTACAAACTATCTGGGATGTAGAAGTAGAATACCCTTATAGTACAGTAACTAAATCTATGGATTCTCTTGTTAAAAGCTGTGCTATTGAGAGTGTCTTCTATTCTGGTCATGGGAATATTGGTAGAGAATCTGATATCAAATTACTAGAATCAGATAGTACAATTGAATTTAATCATTTCAATACTGTATTGGCTAGGAAGTTTGTTAAACAGAGTCCTGATTCATATAGTGGTAAATCTAAGACTAATTTTAAAGTTATTAAGAGAGCATTAGATGAATTTACTACTGAAGCAATTGGTACTGTATTAGAACTAATTAATGATAATGCTATTTATAGGGGTGAAGAGTTTAAGAATTCTGTAACTAGATTCTCAGTATTGAAAGCTCAATATATGACTAGCCCTAAAAAAGACTTAGTTATTTGGCAAGTAATTAAGGAGGGTTATAATTCATTTAGGAATTCAGTAATTGGCACTTTGATCCAAGATTTATCTAATGGTATGCCTGTTGAAGACGCAGTAAGAAGTTATGAAGTGAAGGTAGCTCCTAGTAATTACAAACGAACTACAGCTCTAATTACTAAAGCTCAAATTGAAAGAGCATTAGTTACTGTAGATGAGTTAGGTTTAAGAGAATCTCTTAATAGAAGATTTGCAGTTACAGAAGATGTAAGTATTAATAATGTTCTATTTGCTGATAGATCAGTTAGCCCTCTAATGAAAGATTCCTTATTGGATTCTTTAATGAAGGAAGCTAAAGGAGAAGCTATTCCTGATAGCACTGATATTACTACCCATGAATTTATGAATCAAGTATTACCTAGCTGTACCTCACTTGAAGTATTTGCTAAGAATAACCAAGAATCTAACCTGGTTAGCATTACTGCACCAATAACTAATACCAAAGGAATCTTTAAGTGGAATAACAACTTTGGTTGGTCTTACAAAGATAATGTTACTGATTCAATTAAACAAAGGGTTAAGAAAGCTGGAGGTAATGTAGATGCTGAACTTAGATTTAGCTTATCTTGGTTCAATTCAGATGATTTAGATATTCATGTATATGATCCAAATGATAATCATATTAGTTTTCAGCATATGATGGATAAGTTAGACGTAGATATGAATGCTGGTAACAATATTAATTCCATTGATCCAGTAGAGAATGTATCTTGGACTGAGCCAGATAAAGGTAGATATTTAATTGAAATTAACAACTACAGAAGACGTAATTCTGCTAATGTTGGATTTGAATTAGAGATTGCATGTAATGGTACTACAACAAATTACTCATATTCTAAAGGACTACCTAATAAAGAAACTGTTAAGTGCCTAGTTTTAAATTATGATGGTAAATCATTAGCCAATGAATATACCAATCCTGACTTAGTTGAGGGCTCTCAATCCAAGGATATGTGGAATATCTCTACAGAGAAATTTGTACCTGTAAATATGATTATGCAATCACCTAACCATTGGGATGAAAATGCTGTAGGTAATAAGCATTGGTTCTTCATACTAAAAGATTGTATCAATCCAGAGAAAACAAGGGGTATCTATAATGAATTCTTAAAACAGAACTTAAATGTTCACAGGAAAGTATTTGAAGTTTTAGGTGATAAAACTAAATGTGAATTATCTGATAACCAACTTAGTGGTTTAGGATTCTCTTCTACAAGGAAGGATGAAGTAATCATTAGAGTTGATAACCAACGAACTTATAACATTAAATTTTGAGGAAAAGAAATGACTAATATTTTTGAACAAGCAACAAGAGAACACCTACGATTTGATACTACTATTGGAACATTAACAGTAGAGGACTTATGGGAACTACCTTTAACTAGTAAAACTAAGTTGAATTTAGATGATGTAGCGAAAGCTACTAATCGACTTATTCGTGAAACTGAGGAGGATAGTTTTGTAACTAAAAATGAAACTGATTCAGCTCTAATATTAATGATGGATATTGTTAAGCATATTATCTCTGTAAAGCTTGCTGAGAAGGATAAGCTTAAAGAAGCAAGAGAAAGCCAAGCTCGTAGGAAACTATTGGTAGAAGCTCTTCATGAGAAAGAAATCGATAGTATTAAAAGTATGTCTGAAGAAGATCTTAAGAAGGAACTAACTAACTGTTAAGATTTACAATTAGTTAACTGACAAAACCCTATATGATTAGCTCTATAGGGTTTTTTAATTTAAAGGAAAATTAATGGATATTAAAATTAATGAACTAGCACCGCTAATAATGGATGATCTTATATGTGGATTGGTTCCTTATATAACATCAGTCCCAGGTATTGGGAAAAGTGATGTAGTAAAAACTATTACTGAAGACTCCAATTTAGCATTAATAGATGTAAGATTATCACAATGTGATAGTTCAGATTTATTGGGAATACCTAAATTAGGTACTGATAGACTTGAATTTGCACCACCAAAGATGTTCCCACTTGAAGGGGATAAGATCCCTGAAGGTAAGAAAGGATGGTTATTATTCTTTGATGAGTTCTCTTCAGCTAACAAGTCTGTAGAGGCTGCAGCATATAGAATTTTATTAGATAAACAGGTAGGTGAATTTAACTTACATAAAAAGGTAGCTATTGTATGTGCAGGTAATGGTACAGGACAAGGAGCTATTGCAAATAGATTAAGTACAGCTTCTCAATCAAGAATGATCCATTACAATTTAGTAACTGATGCAAATGCTTGGTGTGACTGGGCTATTACTAAACAAGTTCACCATAAGATTATTGGTTTCATTCAATTTAGACCTGATTTACTACATGACTTTGACCCAAAACATAAAGACAATACTTTCCCTTGCCCACGTACATGGGAGTTCTTAGATAGAAAACTAAAACTATGGGGCGGAGAAATAGATGAAAGTAGATTACCCTCTGTTGCAGGAACTATTGGTTCAGGTGCTTCATTTGAGTTTAAAGCATTCTTAGATATATTTTCTAGGATACCTTCTATGGATATACTTAAAAAGAATCCTAGCTTGATATCCGAATATACAGAGCCAAGTATGCAATATGCCTTATCAGCAACCATAGGACATAATACTAATGCACATAACATTAAAGAAATGTTCCCTCTAATTGAAGCACTACCTTTAGAGTTTCAAGTAATTTGTATAAAACAATTAATCCAATCAGATAGAACAATTAAACGTAATCCTCTTATAGGTAAATGGGGTACGTTACATCGTTCAATATTAGTAGGAGACTAGTATGATCAAATATCAACAACAACAAGCTAATAGTTTTGAAGACTTATTTGCAGAAGAAACTCTAGGTGTAAAATTCAATTATAAATTTAATCCAGAAACACGAGTTAGATATATTGATTTTACTAAGTATGATCCTATTGCTACGATAAATACCAAGCATTTTGAAGATGAAATAATTAAAACTTCATTTGGTTTTGAATCTGTACAATCACACCAGGTTTCTGTACATATTTCTAGAGATATTAACAATATTCCAGTTATTTTCTGCAATCTTAAATATGTTACAGATAAGTATAATCTATTTAACACAGAAGATAAGAGAGTACCTAAATCTAACTTCCCAAATCAAAATTCAAAATTCATTATTTATAATGGTATTGCTAAAATGATAAAGGGGAAGGCAATAACTGAAACTATATTAAGACCTGATAATGTTAGGGAAACAGTAATTAATACTGAACCTATGACTATTGTTAGACCTGACAGAAAACTAAATAATAAGTATAAGCAACAAATACAAGATGAGGTAGATTCACTTAAAACACTAGATATTGTTGATCCAATCAATTCAGAGAATATTAAAGAATTATTTCCTAATGATGATGATTGGTCAATTACTAAATTAGTAATGGATTCAATAAATAGGAATAACCGAAATCTAATATATTCAAGCATAGATTATAACCGATTAATTGAACTAGTATTTAATGATCCAATACTCAGTCACTTTATGATGTTAGACACTGGAAATCTTAGTGAATGGGGTTCATACGTAAATAGGGGTAACATACGTATTAACGCCAAAGGAATTAAAGATTTTCAAAAATTAATGTATCACCCTAAAGCTATGTATTCATTGGATCAGGTAACCCTCAAGGAGAGATAACAATGGAAGACCTAGACAAAGCTCTTTTACAAGCAAAAATGGGTATAGTTCGTAAGTCAGCATTCTGGTCTACTATTTGTTTTGGATTAAAACATGCATTTATTATAGATCCAGAAATACCTAGAGCAGGTACTGATGGAACTTCAATATTTTATAATCCTGATTTCTTTATGGGATTAACTAAAGAAGAAAGGATATTTGTAATAGCACATGAATTAGGACATGTAGCATTAAGCCATATGACCCGTAGAGGGAATAGAGATCATAAGAAGTTCAATTATGCAGGAGACTTTAAAATTAATTATATGTTACACGCAGAGGGATACTGCTTGATTAATGATATATTATACGATGAAAAGTATGACCATACTTGGACTACTGAAGCTATCTATGACGACTTACCTGATCCTAAAAATAATGAACCAGGAGGATTAGGTTTAGACATCTTGGATCCAAAAGGAAAGCATAGTCAGGGTAAGAATGAACAAACTGTGGATTTAGAAATAAAAGCATTACTTGCTAGAGCAATTACTCAATCTAAGATGGCCAAAGAATACGGGAACTTACCTGGGGATATTAGGGCAGAGTTTGATGACCTATTATCACCTAAATTAACTTGGTATGAATTGTTATCTAATTATGTGGATGGGTTTATCAAAGAAGACTACTCTTGGAGAAGACCTAATAAGAAATTCTTACCACATTTCTACTTACCTACAGCTTACTCAGAGAGACTAGCTAATTTAACTATTGGTGTTGACACTTCTGCATCAATATCTAAAGAAGATATTACTAAAATGGTATCTGAGTTAAACACTATCAAAGAGGAATTTAAGCCTGAATTATTAACTGTAATTGATTGCGATACTAAAATACATGCAATTCATGAATTAACTAATGATATGGATATAAGAGAATTATACTTCACAGGTAGAGGTGGTACTTCATTCCAACCAGTATTTGATTACTGTGAGGATAATGTTCCTGTATGCCTTATATACTTCACTGACTTATATTCAGATTTCCCTCCTGAACCAGATTATCCTGTTATATGGGTAAACATAGATAATGATCGAGAAGCTCCCTATGGAGTCACAATCCATTATGAGAGGTGATACATGGCTAAAGATAGGTATCTCTTATCTGAGTTCATAAAAGCAGAAACTAGTAAAATGATTATAAGTTATGATCTAGATATTAATATACATGCATATTCCAACTATATACGTAAATATATTAATAGTATTAATACTAGGTCTGAACAAATTTGGTTAATAACTGTTAAATTACGATACTTAGATTTAGGTGCTTACTATGTAAATCCAGATAAACTACAAAAAACAGTTCCAAATCCTATCCTACTAAATAAAATAAATAATCCAGCAATGGAAGATGTTATCAAACTACTCAACACATTAGCTCTAGTTAACGATTAAAGCTAATTTAAAGGGGGTACACTGTACGATCACATATAGAGGTAAACAAACTGATGGATGACATAAAATTAACCGAGAAACAGGACACAGTTCTGTTTGCTATAGCACAATGGTTTATATCAAAAGAAACCCCTTATTACAGGTTAGGTGGTGTAGCTGGATCTGGAAAAAGTGTTTTAATATCTCACCTAAATGATGCTATTAATACTATGGAACTAGTTGATGAAGTAGATGATAGGGGTATAGGTATTATGGCTCTATCTTGGAAAGCAGCTAATGTTTTGAAAAGTAAAGGTTTACCTGCATCCTCAATACATTCAATTATATATCATTCCCAGAAAATAGGTCCAAATGAGTATAGACAAACCATAAAATCAAAACAGGCAATGACTGCACACTATAAGTTGTTTGTTGTAGATGAAGCTTCTATGGTGAATGAACAATTGAGGGATGATTTACTTTATTTTGAGATACCTATTTTATTTGTAGGGGATAATGCACAGTTACCCCCTATAACTAACAATATACTTGATAGGTATTTTATGCGTAATCCTGATTCTGAACTAACCACAGTACATAGAGTTGCAAATGAAAATCCTATTATTAGATTAGCTACTCATATTAGAAATGGTGGGGAATTACCTGATGTAGGTATTTATAAAGATAAGATTCAAGTAATACATAGGAATCAACTTACTGATGAATATTTACTTGGATCAGATATAGTTATTTGTGGATACAACAAATCTAGAATTAAATTAAATAATATAATCAGATCACTTAAAGGAATTGATCCAACACAACAACCACAAATAAATGAAACACTTATGTGTACTCAAAATAGTAAACGTATAGGTATATATAATGGTGACATGTTTAATGTAGAAACACATATTAATTCAAACACTAATACTGTCAATGAGCAGTTTGAATTACACATAAGACTTAAAACCCTAACTCATGAAAATAAATGTGTACTAATCAATATGCCTGACTACTCAAATAGAGACTATGCACAAGGAGCTGTAAATATGACTTTTGGTTATGCAATTACTTGTCATAAAGCACAAGGAAGTGAGTATAAGAATGTATTGGTATTCACAAATGAAGCTATGGGTAAGACTAAAGAAGATAAAACTAAGTGGCTTTATACAGCAATAACTAGAGCAAAGGATAAACTAATATTGGTGGTATAGATGAAGTATTATACTTACACAGAAGAAGTAAATGAAGCATACGTAGTAGCAGTACTAATCAAAGATACTGCATTCAAAGAAGTTAACCTAAAGGAATACTATTTAAACCCATTAAACGAACTAGGGGTACCTAAAGAGAAGGTAATCTTTATTGGGTTAAAATATAACCCTAACGGAAAGATCTCTGCTACAGAGCAGAAGGAATATCTAGATTTAATTAAACCATATCTAGAAGAGCTACAAGTAAAACTCTTACTTGTTACTGATGGAAAGTACTTTAAAACTTTAACCAAAAAACCAAAGGTAGAACCTTACTATGGGTATAAAGTTGAATGTGCTTACAAAGGGTATGAAGAGTATACAGCAGTATTAAGTATTAACTCTGAAGCTCTATTCTATAAACCTGATTTACAAGTAAAACTAACTAAGAGTTTACATATAGTGAACTCAATCCTATGTGAAACATATGTGGATCCAGGTATACGTGAATTTGGTATTCAAGCTCTTTTTGATAGGGAATCTATCGAGAAAAAACTACTAAACTATTTAACTGAACCCATTCTTACCTGTGACATAGAAACGTCTGGTTTATCCCTTACCAACTCGATAATTTCTATCTCATTTGCTAAGAACGAAAATGAGGCCATTGCTTTCCCTATTGCAGAGGAAAACAAAGCTACATTAAGAACTTGGTTCACATTATATAAAGGTACTCTCATATTTCATAACTGTACATTTGATATAAAAATGCTTATCTACCATCTATTTATGAATGATCCGTTGGATATGGAAGGTCTAATTGATGGATTAGAGGTAATGTTCAGATCCATAGAAGATACTAAATTAATCATTTATTTAGCTACCAATAATACTGCAGGTAATAACCTAAAACTAAAAGATAACAGTGCAGATTTCCTAGGTAACTATGGATTGATTAATTCAGATACAGATGTAACTAACATTCCTATGGATCAATTACTTGAATATAACGCTAAGGACTGTCTAGCTACTTGGTATGTCTATAACAAGTTTAAACCAATGATGATTGCTGATGAACAGGAGAACCTATACAAGGAAATATTTATTCCAAGTGCAAAAGTTATTTGCCACATGGAACTTATAGGTATGCCTATGGATATGGATCAAGTACAACATGCTAAATCCTATCTAGAAGATATCATTGCTAAGCAGTATCAAATATTTAATAAATCTAGAATCATAAAGAAGTTTACTTGGGAGCTGAACAGATTGGAAATGATCAAAGCTAACGCTAAATTGAAATCTAAGGTTAAATCTATTATGGACTTTGATGTGGAATATAACCCTAACTCAGGTAACCATAACCAAAATCTAATCTATGATTTCATGGGTAATGAAGTAATAGACACTACTGATTCAGGATTGCCCGCTACAGGTAAGGAAACGCTAGAGAAGGTACTTAATAAACTCATCCATGAACATGGAATAACAGAAGACGAACTTAAATAAAAAGGAAATAACAATGTCATTATTACTAAGAAAAGCAACACAAGATTTATTAATTAAATTTAATTTAGGAGAATATCATATAGATATTAATCAAGAGTTAGATATGGTTATTGTAGGAGAATGCGGCAACTATTTATGTACAGTTAAAGGTGTAACTTTTAGTAGAAAATCTCCTACAAAAGCTGAAATAAATTTTGCTGTAGAATTACTTAACAAATTTCTAACTACACATAAATCTAAAATAAACAAAGTTATCTCAACTAAAGCAGATTGGAAACTTAATTCCCCAAATGAAAATTTATGGTCAGGGAACAAAATCAGACAAATTGACACTGATGAGCAGTCTATTAGTGTTTACTTCAAAAAAGGATTAGATTCTAGAGTAATTTTCTATAAAAAAGACCTAACATTAATTAAAGTATACTTACCTGGTTATGGTAGTGAATCAATTAATGTAGCTGACTTAAATACATTCCTTAAGGGTAAAAAGATGCAGAATAAATATTTACACATTTTGGATCAAAAATTAATTGAGGATGACTTACATAAAAAATACAATGCTGCAATAAACGCACTTAATACCTGTGCTATCTAATGAATAGATCTGAAGCCATAGAACAGGCAAGGATTATTAAAGCTCTAATTACTCTTACTGAAGTATCTAAGATTACAGGTACTTTCATTAAAGCATTTGAAGAGAAGTCATTTACTAAGGAAGATGGTATTAACTATCTTCATGGAAACTTTAACTCAGGAGGAACCAAATCAGGAAGACTATCCAGTTCATCACCGAATTTACAAAATATCCCTAGTACTGGTAACCCACACTCTAAAATAGTAAAGAAATGCTTTAAGCCACCTAGTGGCTGGCTCTTTGTGGGAGCAGATTTTAGTTCTTTAGAAGCTAAAATTGGTGCTTTATTAACAAAAGATCCTGCTAAATTAGGTATATACACTGAAGGCTACGATATGCACTCATTCAATGCTTTTGGGTATTGGGGGGATAAAATGCCTGATATACAATTAGAATTAACTAAGGCTAATTCAATTAAAGAAAGGGTGTATATAATTAACTCAATTAAAGATAAATACCCTGAATTTCGACAAGCATCAAAAACAATAACCTTTGCTGCACAATACGGGGGAAGTTATAAGACATTTATGGATTCAGGTTTTTCAATGGAAGAAGCTAAACAAATTGAAGCTAACTACAACAAACTATACGAAACATCTATTACTTGGGCAGAAGATAAAATTAAACAAGCTAGTAAAGATGGGTTTGTGACCTGTGCTTTTGGATTGAAGTTAAGAACACCAATTATAGGTCAAGTAGTTATGGGTACGTCTAGCACACCTTATGAAGCTTTAGCAGAAGCCAGAACAGCTGGGAATGCTATGCAACAAGGGTATGGATTACTTAATAATAGATCAGCAATAGAGTTCCAAGAACTGCTATTAAACAGTGAATTCAGGTATAATATTAAGCCTAGTTGTCATATACATGATGCACAATATTTCCTTGTAAAGGAAGACGTAGATACCATTCATTGGTTAAACCAAAACCTAATTAAATGTATGTCTTGGCAAGAACTACCTGAACTAAAGCATGATCAAGTAAAGCTAGGAGCAGAGTTAGATCTGTTCATACCTGACTGGTCAGAACACATAACACTCCCCAATGGGGCAACTAAAGAACAAATAGGAGATATATTAAATGAGAAGTGATGAGGACAGTTCATACACTTATGTATGCGAGGAAACTACTCGACAAAATAAACAATTTAAATTCACAACTTCAAAAAGCTTTCATAGTTTAATGATGGATCAGTTTGCTAGTATGCGAGATGAATTAATAGAGCAACATAACTCTGAGGATATAGTGGGTGATATAGTTTATGAGATTTCTTTAAATAATAAGCAGGAAAATGGCTATATCCTTGGATGTAGAATTGATAAAGCTGGAGTAAGTAATAAATACTCAGAAATATATACAGCATGGGATTGTCGTGACTATTAAAGAACAAATACAGGAGATATTAAATGGCTAGTGATAGATACTTTTTAGCATGTAAACAAGTAAACCTATGTTTATTCATGGGTAAATGTACAGGTGATCCAATCATATACAAAACACCTACTGGTGAAAAGCTTCAAGAATTCTTTGACTTGGTAAATGACTTAGCTCCTAGAGTTGATTTAGATTTCTTCATATTAAGGGAAAATAAAGATGCATACTCAATTATTTCATATAAGGATATACCCCATATTTGGAAGTACACAATAGAATTTGATTGGGAGGTAAAATGAATAATTATTTGAAGTAAAATATTTATGATAAAGGAAATCAAGGAGACATTAAATGGCTAGATTTAAAGGAACTGTACAAGGTAGTAGAGGTGAAGCTAGTAGACTAGGGCATAAAACCACAGGTCTTATAGCTACATTAAATGGTTGGGATGTTGGTATAGAGATACAAGCTTCAGTAAATAATGCTGACGAAGATGTCTTTCATATCTATAGAACAAGTGGATCAAATAATAGTTCACGTAAAACATTACTTTGTGAGTTGAATACAAATGCTTCCAAATTAAATGATCTAATTTCAGGAGTACATTTTGAATAATTCACCTATGAAAGCCATAAGAGCTTACTGCATGGAATGCAACTATGATCCATTAGATAAAGGTACTGCTGTTGCTCAAATTGAAAGTTGTACTATCAATAAATGTCCTCTATATGGATTCAGACCCTTAACTTCAGCAACCAAGAAAAAGCTAAAAGAGGAACGAATTCAGAACATGTCCCCTAAAGAATTAGCTAAATATAACAAGAGATCTGAACAAGCTAAAGAAAGATTCTCTAAATACCGAAAATAAGCTCATTTTACTCGGTAAAATGCTTACTAATTCAGACTAAAACCAAAAAGCAATACAATCACCTTGATCAAAGAGAAGCTCCGCTTCCTTCTGTGATTTCTATTAAGGAAAATATATGTATACAAACGAAGAAGGGATAGAATTACCATTAGCTGTATGGCTTGCAGCGGATGAATACGATCATAATTCTGATCCAAAAGCTATTAGTGCTACAACACTACTCAATCCAATCAAATCATTACTCTTACAGAACAGAATGAATGGTGCATTGGATTCAGAGGTAGATGTAGATATTTTAAGCCAAGTACCATCTAGAATGGGTACTGCTTTACATGACTCTATTGAAAGGGCTTGGATTGATCCAGAACTAAGGGTAGCTAGCTTGAAGAAGTTAGGTTATCCAGAAGCAATGGTTAAACAAATACAAATTAATCCAACTAACCCTAAAGAAGGTATTCCTATCTACATGGAACAGAGATGGTTTAAAGATCTCAAAGATTATGTCATTTCAGGTAAAGTTGATTTTGTAATGGAAGGTGTAGTACAGGATTTCAAATCTACGGGTACTTACACTTGGTTAAATGTCAAAGATAAGACAGATGACTATATTAAACAAGGGTCAATCTATAGATGGTTAAGACCTGATATCATTACAGAAGACTATATGAAGATTCATTTCATATTTACTAACTGGTCTAAATTGGAAGCAACTAAGAGTAAGGACTACCCTCAGAGTAGGCTCAGAACTATTAAATTAAATTTGATGAGTATTCCTGAAACAGAAGCTTTTATCCAATCTATACTTAATAAGCTTGATACCTTGAAAGATGCTACTCAAGAACATATGCCTAGGTGTACTGACAAGGAACTGTGGAGAAGTAAATTTGTATGGAAGTACTACAAAGATCCAAATAAGAGAACTAGATCAACTAAAAACTTTGATAATGAATCTGATGCCTACATGAGATATGTGAATGAAGGTAGCAAAGGTATTGTTGTTAGAACAGGGGGAGATGTAAAAAGATGTAACTATTGTGATGCTCGCAATATGTGTGACCAAGCCAAAGAATATATAAAATAACAGGAGAATAATAATGCTAAACACAATTGGCAAACTAGCTATCGCTAGTATAGTCCCAAAACTAGTAACTACTATCTATGCTGAAGCAGTAAAGCTAATCACACCAGATAAAGAGGAAGAAGTAGTAAAATCAAAACATAGAGTTAAAGGTAAATTACGTAAGATAAGGGACTGTCATAGACTCACTACAGAAGAAAGAGCTTGGATAGGTGAAATATTCAGACAATGGTCTATGGATCATAAAGAAGTTGATATGGGTGTTATCTGTCACAGCAGAGAAGAGCTAGGTAGATTCTTTAATCAGAAGTTAAACATAAACAAAAGTAGAAGCTTTTGGTATAACTTATTTATTGAACTTTCTAAGTAGGATATAGCATGAGAGATTTAGACTCGATAGAACATTTTGATACCTTAGAGGAAATAACCCAAATATTGATGGCTAAGACTCAAAATGATAATCCTCTGTTCTTTAGAATATTGACCGCTTATTACTTCTCCAAGATAGCAAGTATGATGAGAACCAATATTAAAACACATGATAGAGGTACAATACCTGTAAGCCTATATGCCATAAACTTAAGTGTTTCTGGTACAGGTAAGGGACATAGTACTAATATCATGGAAGAGCAAGTTATCCATAAATTTAAAAAGAATTTCTTAAATAATACTTTTGAGGAAGTAGCTAAGAAGAACCTAGCTAAACTAGCTAATTTTAGAGCTACTAAATATGCTGATGATCCAGATGAGACTTTAGAACGGGTAGAGAAAGAATTCGATCTACTTGGGCCACTATTATTTTCATTTGATTCAGGTACTACTCCAGCAGTTAAACAGATGAGGCATAAATTACTTATGGCTAATGCTGGATCAATGAATTTTGAATGTGATGAGATTGGTAATAATATAGCTAGTATTAATGAATTACTAACTACCTTCCTTGAATTATATGATGTAGGTAAAGTTAAACAAAAGCTAATTAAGAATACAACTGAAAACAGACGTAATGAGGAAATTGAAGGCAAGACACCTACTAATATGCTTCTATTTGGTACACCTAACAAGGTATTAAATGGATCCAAAGAGGAAGAAACTTTCATTTCAATGTTAGATACTGGATATGCTAGAAGATGTTTATTTGGATTACAGACTAAGTCTAATGGATTCAAAGATATGTCTGCTTCAGATCTATATGACATTATGACTGATACTTCATCAGTTGATTACCTAGATGCAATATCAAATCACTTTGGTAACCTTGCAGATATACTCAATTTCAATATAACACTAACCATGACAAAAGATGTTAGCTTACATATTATTGAATATAAAACCCATTGTACCAAAATAGCTTATGATCTAGGAGATCATGAAGACATCCTTAGAACAGAGATTGAACACAGGTATTACAAAGCACTAAAACTTGCAGGAGCATTTGCTTTCATAAATGGTGATCATGAAATAACTGAAGACATCCTCTATTCAGCAATCAAGTTAGTTGAAGAATCTGGTAAAGCATTTGAAAGTATTCTTTCCAGAGACAGAAACTATGTCAAATTAGCCAAGTACATAGGAGGAAACAAGGGAGAACTTACCCAAGTTGATCTAACTGAAGACTTACCTTTTTATAAGGGAGGAGAAGCTCAGAAGAGAGACTTAATGAACCTTGCAGTAGCATGGGGTTACAAGAACAATGTAGTCATTCGTAGGGCATTCAGAGATGGAATAGAAATGCTCCAAGGAGATTGCTTAGAAGAAACTAATATAGATAAAGTTATAATATCTTATAGTCAGGAATTAGCTGCAGGATATCAACCTGATGTAGCACCATTCAAGGACTTACATAAATTAACAACTTTATCTGGTTACCACTATACGGCACACCACTTCATAGATAATTACAGATCCAGTATTAAAGCAATTCCAGGATTCAATCTATTAATCTTAGATGTGGATTCAGGTATTTCTATGGATACAGCTAAAGATCTTTTATCTGAATATATGGCTCTATTTGCCACAACTAAAAGACATACACCTGATAACCATAGATTTAGAATTATTATGCCTTTATCTCATACTCTCAAACTAGTACCAGAAAACTACTCTAAATTCATGATGAATGTATTCAACTGGTTACCATTTGAAGTAGATGAAGCAACTAAAGACATAAGTCGTAAATGGATGGCATATTCAGGTACATACGATTATCAGGATGGGAAACTGCTTAATGCATTAACCTTTATACCTGAGACAAGTAAAGAAGAGGAATATAAGAAGCTTATCTCTGATACCAGTAATTTAAATAACCTAGAGAGATGGTTCTATACAAATACTGATAACGGGAATAGAAGTAACCAAATGATTAAATATGCATATGCATTAGTAGACAAAGGTCTAGCACTCGAAGATATCAAGAATGCTCTATATTCGTTTAATCATAAAATCAAAGATGGTCTTACTGAAACTGAGATCAATTCAACAATTTTAATATCAACAGCTAAATCAATAGCAAAGAGAGATGCATGAATAATAATTTATTACTAATAGCAGGTAAGTCTGCTACAGGCAAGTCTGCCTCACTCATGAACTTAGAGAATCCAGAAGGAGTAATGTACTTAGGTTGTGAGAACAACAAATCCTTACCCTTCCCAAGTAAATTTCAAGAGTTTAACATTACTGATCCATTACAAGTATACGAAGCATTTGAGGTTGCAGAAACCAAAGATAATATCCATACAATAGTAATTGATACCCTTACTTACTTAATGGATATGTATGAATCCATGCATGTACTTACTTCAAGCAATACGATGAAAGCCTTAAGTGTAAGGGCAGTTCACTAGAAATGGTGTTCTAAAGAAACCAATTGAATTCAGGGAAACTCTAAGGGAGAAATCCTAAGACAATCCTGAGCGAAGATTGACAATACCCCAGCTATATAATACAATATTGTATTTTAAGTTTAGGGGAATATGATGAATAAGAAAAGATATGGTAATGAATTACATCCTTTATACACACGCTGGTTAAGTATGAACCAACGCTGTAATAATCCTAATCATAAGCAGTATAGAGATTGGGGTGGTAGAGGAATTTGTATTTCAAACGAGTTAAAAAAATTTAATGATTATGTAAGTATAGTTGAAAATTTACCTAATTATTCTCTTGATAATTCATTAGACAGAATTGATAACAACAAAGATTATTCAAAAGATAATTTACGTTGGACTAGTAGTAATACACAAGTAGCAAATCAAAGACCTAATTCCAGAGGTTTTAACAAATATACTGGAGTAGGTTGGAGTAAAGCCCATAATAGATGGGTTGCTAGAGTATCTTATAAAGGTAAAGTTTTACTCAGTAAAGTAACCTTAACTGAAGAAGAAGCTTTAACTGCTAGGAATCAATTTATCATTGATAATGATTTACCTCATCCTATCCAAACATATTGTCAATAACGTGCAACGACTATCCTGAGAAGGAGTACACTCAAGTGAGTGGAAGCGGTTGGTACCTAAACAAGTAGAGTTGTAGGTAAAGATATAGTCTAGCCTTATATGAAAATATAAGAAGTTCATAAGAGAACTGATATGGTTTAACGAACCATATTGAATATAAGCGGGGGCGGCTATGCTCAATTCTTTAAGAAGTTAATGCAAACCTATGTAGCTAACTCTACCAAGAACATTATATTCCTAGCCCATACATTAGATGTGATGAATGAAGCAGAGATGATCTCTGAAACCTTAGTTAAGGTTAAAGGTTCATTGATGAATAATGGTATTGAGAGTGCATTCTGTACTGTTATTGGATCCAAGAAAGTAGCTATCAAGAAATTGAAAGATACTAATTCAATGCTAAACATAACTGAGGAGGAAGAGCTACTGGGGTACAAACATGTATTTCAAACTAAACTAACGAAAGAAACAGTTAATGAAAGACTCCGAAGTCCTATAGGAATGTGGACTAAAGACGAAACATTTATCAACAATGACGTTCAATTAGTTTTGAACCGACTACATACATTTTATAATTAAGAGGAAATATTTATGTCACTATTTGACAACTTGAAAACTGATAAATCAATTGAAGCAGAAAAAGATACACTAGGTGGAGGAGGAGTTCTACCAACAGATGCCTATGACATGGTAATAGATATGGCTTATGTCCATATGTCCAAAGGTGGAGCTATGGCTATTGTTCTTGCTACTAAGAGCCAAGAAGGTAGAAACCTTAAACAAACTATCTATGTAAGCTCAGGTAATGCTAAAGGTAACAAAAACTATTACATGGATAAGCAAGGAACCAAGAAGTATCTACCAGGTTTCAATATCATGAATGGTATTGTTCAATTAACCTTAGATAAAGACTTAGGTGATATTGAACCTGAAGAACGTACTATCAGTATCTATGACTTTGATGCTAAGAAAGAGAAACCAACTAAGGCTCAAGTATTAACTGAGCTCATTGGTCAGAGAATCATTTTAGGTGTACAGGAACAGAAGGTAGACAAGAACATTAAGGATGGCAATGACAACTATGTTCCTAGTGGTGAAACTCGTATGGAAAATGAAATTGTTAAAGTATTCCAAGCGGATACTGATCTAACAGTCGCAGAGGCTAAAGCTGGAGAAACTGAGGGCAAATTCAAAGACAAATGGGTAGAGAAGAACCAAGGTAAGGTTCGAGATAAGTCTACCAAAGATGCAAGTAAAACTGCAGGTGGAACTACTAACGATTCTAAGCCAGCTGCTTCAATATTCGGCTAATCTATTGCTGAAGTCTAGAAGTCGCCTTATAGCGTAAATATGGGGCTTCTAGATATACATTTGAAGTAATTGGAGGATGACATTGGTATATACGATCATAGCACCATTAAGAGTACGAAGATCAAAGAAGAAATGGTTTGTTTTAAACCTAAACCAATATAGGAATACTCACTTTCAAGTTTTGAATAAAGCTAAAAGAGAGTACAAAGCAATCTTAACTGATCAAATTAAGAAATTACCTATATTTAAGAAAATCAAACTTACATACACACTGTTCCCTAAAACTAGAAGAAAGACTGATATTGGTAATGTATTATCCATACATCAGAAATTTGCTGAGGATAGTTTTGTTGAGAATGGTCGTATTGAAGATGATGATTACTTACATATACCTATGACTATATTTGAGATAGGGGAAGTTGATCCAATTAACCCTAGAGTAGAAATAACTATTGAGGAAATTAAATGAATATAAATTTAGACGCAGAAGACATCAAAGAAGCATTAACCAACTATGTATCAGTCCTTGGATTTGATATGTCCAATAAGCAAGTAACTGTGAATATGGTTGCAGGTAGACAAGGGAATGGATATAGAGCTGAATTAGAGATTGTTAAAGGAAACTCTAACAATGAGACTCTGAAAGTAATAAGTCCCCCTGAAGAGCCTGAAATTAGCTCTGAAGAGGAATCTGAAGAGGATGCTCAACCTAATAGATTGTTCGGATGATTGAAAAGATTAAACATGGAGTAATTGCTGTAATCCTAGCACCATTAATAATAGGTGCTTGGATGATTATCCCATTAATCTTGACAATCTTACCTGTAATATTCCTGACTTTAGTCATATATTTTATATTACAGGAAGAATATTCCAAATCTAAGTAAGAACTTGGACGACTGCTGGTACAGCAGCAGTCTCCCCTAAACCAAATGGATTCTGAAAAGGTGCAGTTGGTTCTGTAACAATGTTTGAATCGAATGGAGTAGATATATCTAATCCAAGCATAGCTTCAAGCATATGTAATAGGAATACTGATGCACTCTTCTCAGTTGTCATCCTAGCTAATACTTTAAATATTCTAAGAGGATATCGAGTAAATGGTGCTAGACCCATATCATTAGCATATTGAATATACTTATGTGTTGGTAAAGCGTAGTTAATGAAATCTTCTCTTAAATGGCTAACTACTTGATTAGCAGGTTGCTTTTGGTTCTTAACCAGATGCTCGTATATAGCAAATCTAGCAATGAAATCACTATATTGAGTAAGCTTTAATGCGAGTTTAAACGTACTTGTATTGGCTCCCATATACAATTGATTAGTAGCTTCTTTACCTAATTGAGGTAATTTATTTAATACAGGATCAGCCCATCTGATAAATTTACTCTTATTTGAGTGGAAGTCCTCAGTAGTATCAATATCTTCAACAATAGTTGGAAACAGTCCTTTATCAATTAGAGGTTTAATTGGATTAAGCCGCTGTAACTCTTTGTTTGAAACAATTCTTGCTTCAATATCTTTACGTTGTATAGTAGTAATTCCAGCTAACTGTAATTTTTTAGCATCAGATACTAACTGCCTTTCAATATTTAACCATCTATCTAAATGACGTATACCTTCTATTTGAAGTTTAGCCATAATTTCAGGAGGGACACCATTAATTATACCAACAATAGTATTACTGAATATATTATTCATAATCACTTGAGGTAGCCTTACAACAATAGTTGTCTTAGCAAATTTTACTATTTCTTGCCAAATAGTTTCAGCTTTTTTAAGCATGGATTGTATTTTATTCCTTGGTTTATCAACTACACTAAACTTCCTATATGCAAAGAAAATATCAACCCAAGCATCTCTGACAACAATACCACCATCACCAAACACACTAGTAGCATACCTACGCATATCTTCAGGCATTAATCTATATATCTCAGCTAATTCTGGGTCAGTAGAATCTTTGTTTATGGTTACATAGCTCTGAGGTAGTTTTAAATAATTCTTATCAAAGTCTGCTTTAAGAATATCAATAGTTTCTCTATTAAAACCTTTAGTATTAGCCTTGTCTTCCATATGAGAATACATATGCCCTAGCACATTAAATGCTCTATCATCTCTTTTGAATAATCTTTTCTCTACAGAATTAGATATAGTATTCCTATAATCTGAGATATGACCTTTATCATCAATAGTAGGGACCATAATATTATCTTGTATAGTGGTATTACTATTAAGAGTACGTTTCATCTCACGGATAGTCTTCATCTTAGTTTTGTTGAAGTCATTAATATTTTTTAAGAAAGTAGCTACATCATTTGCATTACCTTCTTGTAACATGGATTGACCCATACTAACTTCACTAGTTAAAGAAGTGATAGTTTTAACCCTAGTGTTTAAAGCATAGTCTTTATTAACCATAAGAACCTTAGGTTTAGAGTTAACTCTAATCTTATTCTCTGGAAGAGAAGATTCTATAACATAACCTTCTTTTAATAATTGCTCTACATCTACTTCATCAACTACTCTAGTATCAACAAATGGGTCATTTAATTTGGCAGCATAACCCTTGTGTGTATGCGCTATTTTGTTATCAAAGTTTTTAGTTAAAGATTCTTTCTTGAAAGCATTATGCATATCAACTAAGAAAGTAAACCCATTCTGCTTAGGATTAATAGCAACCTCACTATCAATTAAATCAACTACCTGTTTATTAACAGTTGGATTCGTTAATTGTATACCATACAAGCTTGTTAATTTATTAATTAATTCAATTGCTAGATCCATATTCTTAGGAGCAGTAATTCCTAATTGAGGAATTGTATGAGGTAATATAGCAATTGATGTTGGATTCAACATAGTGTTGTACCAATTTGCTTTACCAAAAACATTCAAATGAGCCAAAGAATTACTCTGTTTTCTGTACAAGTTATACAGGTCTTTAGAACCTAACTTACGTAATTGAATAAGGGTATCCTTGATCTCATCTCCAACTTTACTTGGATCATCAATCAAATCTCTTAAGTCTTTAAGATTATAATGTTTACGGAATAAAGCAGAAGCATCATTCCTTATAAGTCCCTGTGTTAAAGCTTCCCAAGTATTATCTGAAACATTTTCTGTTAACATACTATCTTTGAGATCATTACTTACAACATGACGAACAGTATCTCTAGTTTTATCTATAACACTCATAGATCTAGCAAGATGTTCAACAATAGGTATCTCTTCTTTATCACCAAAACCAATAACTTCCTTAATTGTAGCCGCTAGGAATTTACGTCTAGATACACCCATCTTAGCTGCCATATTATTAAAAGCGTTTAAATAAGCAGAAGTAGTTATTGGATTAACAACACCAGCAACTAATGAAGCTGTATTTACATACTTATTTTTATGCACTTTAAGGCTAAAATTAGCTAAAGGTTCACCTATCAACTTAGTAGCAACTTTACTAATAACCTTATTACCAGCATTCAAACCATTAATAAGAAACTGAGTAGACATATGAGTCTTTTGTATCTTATTTAAATCTTTAACCAAATTCAGTAATACTACATCACCTGTATGGCCCCTATTAAATCTAAGTAATAAAGCATTTACAGCAATATTAAAATAATGTTGTAAGGTAGCTGCAAAAGATTGTTTCTTACTATCTTTAAGTAAATTAGGTCTGAAAGAAGCTAAATGTTTAATCAAGTGTTTATTAGTTAATCCATAAGCAACAAATTCATGTAAACTAATTGGCACTTGTTCAGTTTTAATTGTACCTGTATTAAGATCCATTAATTGAATTGCTTGTGTTTTCTTATTTCTAAACACGTAATCAAACCTATCTTTAGCAGTTTTCTCCTCAACTAATTGATCTACATATATAGGTTGATTATTTGGATCCAAATTTAAGAATATAAAGTGCTCATTACCTTCACCAAATACTTTAGATAAATGTTCAATAGATTTATCTCTTAATCTAGCAATCTTATGTACTATATTAGATTTGGTACTAGAGAGTAGTCCAGCCCTACTTATTGCATGACCAACTTCATGTGCATAGGTTTCTCTACCAGACATAGCAATAGGATTAGTACTTGTACCTTGAGTAAGAGCTACATATATATTATCTCCAGCAATCCTACCTTTAGTCTTATTACCTAACTCGTCTAATTGTAATGTGAAATTACCTACACTGGGCATTAATTTAGCAGCATACTCTTCTAAGAAAACTCTCAAATATGCATCATGCTCTGCAGTTTCAGATATATTATCCTTAGCTTTAATTTCATCATAGGTTTGCGTTAATGTACCTGCATTCAAAGCTACTTTAGGTAGGGACTCATCAATATCTATTTGTCCTGGAGTAGAGCCAAATTCAGCTGTAATATCATTAACCAAATCCTCAGGAGAAATAACATTACCAGCACTATCTATTGGCTGTCCTTCTCTATTTACTCGTTGTGTTGGTTTAGCTTGTTGAGCAATAGATCCTTTAATATCATCTCCTGAGAGTATGAACAGGGGATCAGCAAAATGCTGTATAGAAGTAGCTTGGTTAAGTATTTCTAATGTACCTTTTCTAGTTTCACTAGCGTAATGCTTAACAGCTTTATTTCTATTTTTAAGAAATTTATCTAATCCTGCATTACCACTACCTGCTTCTTCTATAGCTTCCTTGATATCTAGTCTAGCTTGCTCAGGAGCACTTACAGATTCATTATATGGATCTGCATCCTGTTTAGATATAACTTCCTTAGGAAAATCAGTTAAGTATTTTCTAAGAGAAGCTTTATCAGCGGCAGATAATTTGAGAGCATTCTTAACACTTCTATCCAATGTATTGGATACTTCTTGAGCAATAGAGTATTCAGAATTAACTTTAACAAAATTCTGTAGATAATCAGCAGTAGCTGCTTCAATTAGATTTGATCCAGCTTGTACTGCATCAAACATAGACATCACAGGTTTGCTACCAAATACTCTTGTAATAAAGGCTGAATCCATACCTTGGGTACCCCCTACTAAAGTAGCAACTCCAGGTTCAGTAAATATTTGTTTATGTATCTGGGATGTAGCTGTACCCCCAGGTACAGTATTAAAAAATGCAATAGCTGTATATGCTGGATCATTTTCAGTATTAACTACTTTCTTAGTCTTAGAAGCAAATAAACCTTCTACACGTCCTTCATCTAGATTTGAATTAGAATCATAGAACTCAATGATAGGTAGAAATGCTCTATATTCCTTAGACTCTAGGAAGTCTCTCATCTGTTTTACCGTAGGAATACCTTTAGATTCATTGATGAATTTTAGATATCTCCAGTTAAACATATGAGATATAAGATTAATGTTACTATTCATCATTTCTTTAAAAACCTTAGTATCTTCTAAGTATTTCTTAAGACTAGATTGAACAGTGATACCATAAGACTTACTTAAATGAGTGTGCATCATTTTACGCACATCTTCAGGTAACTTTGTTTGTTTGATATTGAAACCAGTTTCTAATGTTTTAACAGGTCTGTTATTACCTATATTATGCTCCTTAATAATTTTATTGATAATGCTTTGGGTAGGTGAATCTTCACCTCCAACTTCTTCAGCTAGTTTACTTTCAATATCCGTAACCAAAGCAGTAATAATAGTATCAACAGCTTTAGCTATAGCAGCACCATAGTTAGTAGTCATGGTTGGTGATTTAGCTATCTCCCTAGCTTCTCTAGTTATCTTACCTGTTAGATCCTTAAATTCAGGTACAAAATTGTTGTATGTAGTCATAAATTCAAATGGTTTAACTAAATCATTATTAAATTCAAAATTTTCACCTTTAAGCTCTGTATAAATCCGTTTAACCATATTGGTTAAATCAACTTTAATAGCCTTAAATCCTTTACTATCTCCATTTCTTAAAGCTTCATTCATGTATTCTGCTAAAGAACTTAGTTCAGTAATATCGTTTGCAGCAGCACCAATAACTTGTCCATAGTTATCTAAATTACCTGGTTTTGAACTCCAAGTAGATAAGTTCTCACCTTCTGTAAAGAAAACTCCACCAGCCTCCAATTTAGCCTTTGTAGATTCTGTTAATACACCAGCTTGGATTAATCCAATAATAACTCCAGAAGTTACAGCATCATTCTCTTGTGAAATAGATGTAGTTACCTTACCACCAGTTTTAGCTTTAAAATAATCAACCAATTCAAGAAGAGTATCCAAAGAGTGGGACTTCTCTTCATTATTTGTGAATTTACCTATCTTAGCAAAATCAGACATAGTAGAGTCTTTATTAGTTAATTTATTAACAAGTTCCTCAACACCTTTATCTGACATAAATTCATCAAACATTTGATTAATTACTGCAGGATCATAATTAAGTTTAACCGTACCATCTTTTTGGATCTTAGCAGATTTAATAGCATTAACTTTCTTCTCTAAGTTTTGCCCCAATCCTTGCATAACAGCAAGTTTATATCTAATTTCTGCATGAGAATTATCACCTTTCTTAAATGTACTTAACCAATCACTATTAAATATAGAATGTCTCTGTAGCTTATTAGCTTGATAATTAAATCCACTTCCTTGGATCATTATTCTACTGTTAGTAATAGCCATATATTTGAAGAAAAATTCAGAATCTAATCCCCTCTCTTTAACCATGTCATAGAAGGTAAAAAGATTTTCTATTTCAGTTAGGATACCTAAATTTGCACCTTCATAAGACTTACGATGCTCTAAAGGTTTATCTTCAATAGAGTACTCATATCCAAGATTAATTTTAAATAACTCAATTAATTTATTTCTACTGTGGGTTTCTAATAAATTAATAAAAGCTTTCTTGAATCTAAAAGGAACATTGTTAGCATATTGAACACTCTTTTGAATTCCTACAGGTAAAGAGTTACCATTTTTAAAGAATTTAGGGGCAGGAAATTGCTTATCTGAATCATCTTTAAATCTAGGAAATACTGGACTACTAGGTTTATCAGTTAAAGATCCAATAACATTGGACATAGTATCTGACTTATTCCTTGAGTCTTTCTCAGTTTTAAATATATGCTCTAATTTATTAGATGTAGCAGGTAATTCAAGTATACCTCCATTTTCTACAGATGCTCTCTGTTTAAATTCAGCTGTAGTAGTATTAAAAGTGTATTTCTGACCTTTCTTAGTTTGTGCTGCTACTTGTACAAGATCGGGTGAACTCATACGAACATATATAGTATATGGTTCACTAGTTGGCCTATCAAAAGCAAAAGCAGGTATAGCTGTTTCTACAACTAATTTCTGTTTACCTAGGATATACAGAGCATATTGACCCAGATTTGTTGCCATCTTGTTATCAAAGTTAGAATCTGAGCTATCAACTGCAGTAATACCAACTTCTCTAAGAATAGCTTTACCCAATTCTAAAGCGAGAGTAGTCCTAGGAACCCCAGCATAACCAAATATATTATATTGATCACTAGTAGGACTATCTTTAGTATCTGCACCTCTAGCCCTATTTACTGTTTCCTTGGTTGCAGATAAAGTAGTTTTACCCTGTGTAGTTAACCAATTCATAGAAGTAGTAGCCATAGCACTTAGGATATTACGATCCATATAACCTGACTCTACACCACCTACATTTAACTTCTTGAAAAGTAATTGAACTGGATCTAACCTAATACTTTCTTCAGGAGTAATAAATTGATTTGTACCTAGAGAAGTATTTATAACTGGACGCATAAACTTCTCAAATTCTGAATATTTCTTTGTTTTACCCTGCTTATCTGTATAGGTACTTTCTCTCCTAGCAGTAGCAACAAATTTCTTTTCAAAAGTTATTAAACTTTTAATTAACTCTTTCTGAGTAGCACTTGGATCTTTAAATATTTGTAAAGGATTCTTACCTAATTCTACAAATAAATTCTGCACTGTAGAAAGTAAGCTTTTACTTGAAGCTACATTATCTATAAACTCAACAGCAATCTCATTACCTTCATCATCCTTTATAATCTTAAAATCAGGTTTAGTCTTCTTAGCTGGTTTAAAGAAATTAGCTAACTTCTTGGTATATGCAGGGAAGGTAGGTCTACGATCCTTAAATTTAAATATGTTTAAATGATTACTAACCTTACCCCATTTACCAAAATCTTCCTCCTGATTAACCAAAATATCTGATAGGTTATAAGTAACCTCACCATCTTTAGTTTTAACCTTCTTATTGGTTAATGCAACAATACCTTCTTCATTTCGATCCAATAAAGTAAGCTTGTCATAGTCTCTAATTACATGAGTATCATCTGAAGTAGGTATAATTTCAGTTGTTGTGCTAGCAGTCTTCTTATCTTTAAAGTTTGGATCATCTCTAGGATCAACTTCTTCAGATGTCTTCCCTTTAAGTTCTACTTTCTTAGAGGCAGTATGCTTAGGAACTTCTTGTTTAAATACCGCAGAATCAAATACAGCTTTACCCTGTTTAGTGAAATCAATATCTTCTTGTTTAACAGGGACATTATCTGAATGTAAACCAACACCTTTATTTATTACTACCAATTTAGATGTTGCTCTTGTATACGCAACATACAGAGCATTATATAATGTTTTAAGAGGAATACTTCCTGTTCTTTCTTGCTCATTGCTAACAATATTATCTTCCATAACATACACATTTCTATAGGAGGATCCCTGAGATTTATGTGTATTGATTGAATAAGCAAATTGAACATGAGGAACATTACCTTCCATCAATCTAACTAGTGGAGTTAAATTAGCTGCTTTAGCCTTACTTACCCTATCATTCCTATTTGCATTTCTTTGAATAAATTGTTGGATCCTAGAAATATTACCGAGTAACTCATTAATAGGGTGTGTTGATTGTGGAGATGGTAAATAACTAGTTGTTTCTGTTTCAGAGATTAAGTTACGCATACTTACTTCATAAAACTTAATTGGTTTACCTGCTAAATTGGCGTTCTCACCAGAAAATATAGCTTCTTTAATCTCTGCAAAAGTACGTTTAGCATTTGTTTTAAACTTGTCATCAGTAGCTGCTACCTGTATGGCAATGTACGCATCAAAAAATTCACCAACATTCTTTGCAGAAGCAACGCCAGTAACTTTACTCGAATCTACTAGTGTAGGTTTAGAAGTTACCTTATACTCAAAAGAATTTCCAAGACCATCTACTTTAAGTAAACCTGTCTCTACATCAACGTCATCTGTCTCTTTATTAGTGCTATAAGAAATTAGAGCATCATTCTCAACATATGCATCAATTTCTTCACTATCAGCACCATATATTGTCTTTCTGACTATTCTATTTAAGTTAGCAACAGAAGTATCTATACTGAATTTACGCTCATTATTATAAGTAAGTATTCTAGTTGATTCAGGATTCTCTTTGAAATCAGATATAAATTGATCCAATGCACTATCAGAACCTTTACCTAAGAATTGTACACCAGCATTCTTCTTTGGAGCAAAAACATTGAACCTATCACTAACCTTGAGTAGTAGTTTACCTGCTTTTTCTTTAAGGAAAGCCCCTGCACCTTCAGCATGGAATTCATCTAATACACTAACAAATGCATCACCAATAGGTGTAATAGGTGATCCAGTATTCTGACGCACTCTAACAACTAACTCTGCTGAATGATCATACCCTTTTTCAAAAATAACTGAGTCTTTATTTTTGACCTCAACATTTGAATTATCATCTCTTACAGGTGCAAACTGATTAGGGTCACCAATATATAACTTCTTAATATGACCTAATTTAGGGTTATTTAAAGCCTGAACTACAGCTTCATCAGCCATAGATACTTCATCAATAATTAGAAGCTTAACTCCATCCATTTTGTCTTCATCAATTTCAAACTTACCAGGAGATTTCATCCCTAAAAATGAATGAATAGTTCCTGCAGTTTTACCTGCACCAAGAGAAGATGTTAATACTGCTGAAGCTTTATGTGAAAGAGCTGTATAAGATATTTGATTTGATTTGATCTTTTTATCATTTAATAATTTATCAACAAATTGATTAACTATAGTAGTTTTACCCGTACCTCCCCCACCAGTAAGTAAAAACTCTTTACTATGTCTATCATTGTAAAATTCAAGCATCTTATCAATAGCTTCTTCCTGTTGGGTATTAGCAAATGCTCCAGGAAATAGCTCGTACTTAGTACCAATGACAGGAACTAATGGATCTCTCTTCTTAACTTCATCTAAGAGAGTTTCACCTGTAACTTCAGAACTACTTATGCCTTCTTCTCCAAAGTTACCCTCAGTATTGTTAGAGAATGATCCAGTATCTATATCACTTGATCCAAGAAAAGATTCTTCTTCTACTGGAGGAGGTGCATTACCTAAGTCAATGTCTTGTTCAGGAGTAGCTGTAGAAGCCCCATTTTGGGCCTCTAACTGACTTTCTCTTGCATCAGGATTAACTTCATCTGTTTGAATAGGGGCTTGCCTATTTAAACCAAATTTAAGTAATTCAGTACGAAAAGATTCATCACCAGTTTCACTTGCATGTCTACTAGCCAATATCTGATTAGCTTCATTTACTGCTATAGCATTATCTGTAGATTGTTTAATAAGAGTATCAAACGATTTACCTATTGCAGTATCAAAAGTAGTACCTAACCATTTAAATGATTTAACCTTACCGTCTTCAAATTTAACTTCTTCAATTGGATCACTATTATTCGTAGTACCTTTCAAACCATCATTAAGGGTATTGATATGTTTGAGGAAATCCTTTGGATTAACTTTACCATAACGACCTTGGTTGTAACTTTTGATTATGTTGAATACTTGAGACTTACCAACCATTTTTTGAGTAAATGTCTTTAGATTACCAAGTACTTCTTTAGCCTGTTTTATATTCTTATCGTTAATAGCCTTTTCATATTGCTTACGATAAGTATTGATACCTATAAATTTACTGTCTTTGTTCCTAGTACCTTCAAAGACTTGTTTGGTTACTTCGTTGGATCCACTAACCTTCTTCAATTTAGCATAGGTAACTAATTTATTAATCTGTGCTTTAGTAAACTCACCTGAATCAATTAAATCTTGTATAGCATCTGCAGGAATATCATCAGATTCATCTATATTCTTCATAACTAAAGATTTAGAAGCATTCTCATTGAATTCTTTAGCAGTAGTAGCAGGATTAATAATTCCAGCAATAGCTGTAGCCAAATTCTTCTTAAGTTCAGGAGTACCTGTCTCAGGATTAAGAGCACTACGAATTAATTCAGCAGATCTTTTAAGAATATCTACTTGTTCAATAAAATCAGCCCTATTACTTGGGGTTATCTTCTTTGATTCTCTAGCTTTAATCATAGAGTCTGATACTTGTATTATCTTCTCTAATTGATCTAATTTCTCTTGAGAAACTGTTGATACTCCTTCACCTAAATCAGATATATGTTGGATAGTTTTCTTAAGATTATCTAATTCTGCATCACCAGTTGAAGTCTGAGTACCCTTAATTGAATCTTTCAATTCAGTACCAGCTTTAACCACTGTATCCTTAGACTTTTCTAATTTAGTTTTTAATTCGGCTATCTGAGCATCTAATGCAGCTTTCTTTCCATCTTTAGTAATGAAATCCTTAGTAACCTTAGCACCTTTAAGTAATCCTTTGGCACTAGCAAGTCCAATTTTACCTGTGATCTCTCCTGACTTAACAATACCCTTTAATAGAGCCTTAGCATTCTTTGTAGTGATAGCTTTCTTAGCAACTTCTTTTGTAACTGCACCAGCAACATTAATAGGGGTTCTAGCAGTACCACCAACAGAACCAGTTCCAGCACCTAAAGCACCAGCAGTAGCTAATCTCTTCTTAGCCTCTTCAGTTGTTAAGTCTGAAAACTTCTGATTATTGGCTCCCAATATTTCAGTAGATTCTTGAATAGATTCTTGAATACTTTCAGAAATTCCTTTCTCTAAGAAACCTCCTGCAGGTCTAACTCCAGGAACCTTGGCTAATTTACCCACAGGAGCTAATCTAGAGCCCTCTGACGTGAGTTTCTTAGCAAGGTCTTGCAAAGGCTTAGATTCACCTAAAAGAATCTTAGAAGATACCTTATCTGTGAGTACATTGACTGCAGATAAATAACCAATATTCTCCGATTCACTCGGATTAGGTAATCTCTGGTGTTTACTAGTAAATTCTTCAGTAATATCATTCTGTGCTTGATTATATAGAGCAATTACATATGTAGCCCCTTTAACCCCAGATTCAGCAAGAGCTTTCATAGTACCCAATGATTTAAAGAATTCTTCTACTAATTGTACTGGCTCACTTAGAACTGCTTTACCAAGCTTCTGTGTAGTATCCAATACACCTTCACCAGAATCAAAAGCTTTACCTACAGATTCATGTAATTCTTGTGATCCAGTTGTATTATAGAAAGGAGCAATCTCTCCTACAACGAAATCACCTAATTGGTCCGCAAATTGAGTAGCAGGTCTAGTTACTGGGTTATTTAATGCATTACCAATAAGGGGGGATATACCACCTTGTAGTGGCTCCTCTTGAGCTATATTTGTAGCAGTTAACTTATCCCTAACATTCTTAGCTAGAATCTTTCTTTCTTGCACTGATAGGTTATTTTGATTATCAATCAAATACTGTTCTTCAGGGGAAGAAATCCTATTAATATTAGGATTATTCTTAATAATATTCTCAGGAGCAGATGCAACAAAGTTACCCAACTCACCAATACCTAAAGCAGTACCCCCTAGGATATTAAGAGCTTTACCTAAAGGATTATTCTGTGAGAACTCATCAGACAAGATTGCATTAGAGTCACTGAATTTAGCTATACCTTGAGATATATTACTATTTGGTAATGGAGGAGCAATTAAACCAAAATCGAGTTTCTTATTGGAAATAGCATTAGCAACAGACTCAACTTTACTATCCAACTTAGCTTTAGGAAAATTGAATTCAAAATTTGGCATAGTAATCCTTTACTTATTAAAAACAGAACCAGTCTTTTGCTTGTAATTTTGAATAATTTTCTCAAAATCAGATACAGTAAACTCATTACCAGATAGAGTATTTTCTTCTGTAGCGGTTAATAGAGCCGTATCTAATACATGCTCAGGAATACCTTGTTTTCTATATTTCTGAACAGTATCTCTAGCTTTATTCAAATCACCAAAACCTAGATTAAAATTAAAACTATTTTTTAATCTAGTATTAACAGCATCTGCTGTAACTTTAAATTTCTCTAAAGCTGTCTGCTTTCTAACTGCCTTGCCAATAGTATACTCATCTACTGTTTGACCAGATAACTTTCTATTAGCCAATTCACGTATATTACGAATTTGATCAGCTTTTAACCCAGAACCATATTTAGCTATAAAACTATCAAAATCTTGCTTACTTTGTTTAGGATTAGTTACTTCAGTTCCCTCAATAGCTGATAACAAATTCTGATAAGTAATATCAGTTTGAGCAGTGGCAGCTTCCCTATTAGAAGAAATAGCTTTATCAAGAATACCTCTATATATATTCTGATCTGTGAAAGCATCATTAGTAGGTGCAGCTTTCTTTATTGCTAGAATTTCTTCATTGGTTTTACCAGCAAGACTATTACCTAGTGCGTTAGCAGCAACAGTATTCTGTTGTTGGTTTCTCAATTGACCTAATTGGAAGTCTTGAGTAATTTTATTATTAATACCAACTCCCTTAGCTTTAAAAGCAGCATCCAATGAAGCAATATCTTGTGGTTTAAGAAAACCTAAATTTTGTGCTTGATATGCTTCTTGAGCAGCAGCTAACTCTGCTTGAGTTCCTGCTTGGTTAAATTCATTCTTTAAACTCTGTACAGCATCAGCTCTTCTATTCTGACCATAGTCAGAGAGTAGCTTACCTAGAGTAGAATATGGATTACTAGCTGCTTGGCTAGCAGCAAGATCTGATCTAGTTGTATCTCCAAAGTTAGCAGTTACAGGAGTAAATCTTAATTGAGGCATAGTCTTATCCTTATCCTAATAAATTAGGTTTATTAATCTTTGGTGCATACTGGCTTAGAAAGTCTTGTTGTCCTTGTAAGCCTCCTGTAGTAGGAAGTAGACCTAATCTACCTGCAAGATACCTATTCTTATCAGCAACATTTCTGGCGTATGAATCGTGTTGTAAATTTATATTATTCTGAGCTTGTTGTTTCTGTAAACCGAACTTCTCTTGGTTCAGTTTATGGGCATCTCTTGCAACCTTACCTTGTTGGTATGCACCATATCCACTAAATAACTTACCAATACCTTCAATGTTATCTCCTAAAAATCCAGCACCAGATTTAAGACTATTGAATGCACCACCGAAACCAAAGTTACCATCACCGATGCCTTTATTAGCATTTGTAGCAGCAGAATTAGTAAATAAATCACCAAATAAGGAAGAAGAACTCTGATCTCCCCCTGGATTTTGACTTGCAAACCCGTACCCGCCTAAACCTGTACCAAGTTGGTTCCTACTTGCATCTGCAATTGTACCTGTACCACCATTACTACTGTATAAATCACTATTAGTATCAGACACAGTATTACTCCCAAATCCAAAAATATTCCCAGTAAGTGGATTTGCTCCAGATTGTGGTTTAATACCTGCACCTGCAAAAAATCCTGGAACTGCATTAGAAGTTTGTGAACTAGGTATACTTGCTACAGGTTTAGTTAAACTAGATATTTGTAATGGACCAGGATTTCGCAAATCAAAAGCACTCTCTTGTGCATTTTGTAACTCTTTTGATCTAAATAACTCTGCATTTTGCTTATTTTTTATTACAGCTTTAGGATTATATAATGTTGCATTTTTAGATTGTTCAAATCTAGCTGCATCAGCATCTAATGGATGTAATGAATTAGTATTACTGGGTATTTGAGGTAAAAAAGGAGTTACTTCAGGATTCTTTTTAAGTCGAGTAATATTATCAGTTCCTGCTTGTATACCTTGATTTACAAGTAATTGTTGTTCCGCAGGTAAATTATTTATCTTAGATATAGCTTGCACAGGATCAGTTTCATATTGTCTAATTAAAGAAGACAGTTCTCCATCAGAAGCTTGACTAACTTCAGTACTACCTGCACTAGGTGGTAATGTTGCTGTAGGTGAATTAACTATAGGGGCACTATTAGATTTAGGAGACTGCAAAAGTTTAGGTGGATTGCTTTTATAAATTTCACCATGTATTTTAGAATATTTATTAACATCAGGGCCACTATTTATACTAAAAGAAATATCTGCTTGCTTTTTTTTAGACAAAAACTGTCGATACGGGTTAGTATTACCTGGATTAATCTGATTATGTACCATAAATTTAATTTCATTAGCTGTTAACTGCTCAGCTTCTGGTAATGTCTTATTTTGTTTGATGTGTTCCTGAGCAACTTTCTCAACTTGAGTAGCTCTAGCCCTATTAAGTTTTAACCTATCTTTTGTAGCAGACATCTAAATCACCTCAATGTTTAATTTTTAAAATTAAAGGTACTATCTTTAATTAATAATATCTAAAAGTATAGCACCTTATCTTCATGCAATGCTATCGAATGCTGGTGTGAACAATTCAAGCTTTAAAGCACTAGAATGATAACTACTTATTTGATCATTGGTTGCTACAGCAGGATTAGTTGTATGGACTGTTCTAGAGAAGAAATCACTAGGAGATTCATTATGTGAGCTATCCTTAGTCATTTTATCAATATCTAGGATATCAAACTCTTTATTATTTAATCCATCAGCAGCTTCTTGAATCTTCTCTAACTCAGTATTATACAGGTCATTGAAGTCTTCTTGCTCTTGTCTCAATAGGTCAGCTTGGTATGCTGTAATTGAATTAAACCCATCAACAATTGTCTGTACAACTTCTAAGAATAAATTTGCAGTAGCAAGATCAAGACTTAAAGAGAAACTACTACTACCCTTAGATCCAAGAAATGTTGCTATTACATAGAATGCTATAGCAATATTCTGTTTAGATTTATCGTCACCAGCTTTTTCCATTAACTTACGGAAAATAGTCTTGATTGCATAATTAACCAAATACTGCTTAAGCATCTCCCAAAGAATTAACCGAACTAATATATGTACTGCAAATACATACGCACCAGCAGCTAATGCAGACACGAATGCTGATGTTGCAGCACCAGAGGCACCACTAGTAAATACAGAAAGAACGAGACCAACAATAAGGATGACAGCACTAAGGAGTGATACAAACCCAGATGTTTGATAATACCTTAAATGAGTTACACTCTGAGCATAGTTAACTAAAACTAGTGCCTCTATGAGTAAAGTTGTTCTATCATTTGATGTGTAATCCTCTAGCATTAAATAAGGTACAGGGAATATGAAGTTAGACATAGCTTCTGCATCACTACTTATTTCAAGTACAGCAGTGTAGAAAGAACCAGAATCACCTGTATCAATAATTATTGTTTGATGTAATCCATAAACAATAACCTCTCTATAATTAGAAGCATCAGTTTGATATTGAACAGTAACATAACTGTTAATACCACCATATTGACCTAGGCCTAAATCATATGGATCATTTGCAAGCACAGTAGCAACATTCGTGTATTCACCTACATCAGCTATAACACCTACATGGTCAGTAATTGTCATATAACTAAATACAATTGCAGCATTATAATTCTGTTCATCTAACTTAATTATATTAAATGATTTACTTATATCAGGTGAATTAGTGTATTGGATCTCATCAACAATAGCATTTGAATTAAAATTAATGAACAAGTCATAGAGGAACTTCATCCCTACTTGGGATTGAGTATATAGATTTATTCCAAATAAAATAAATGAATCTTTAATACTATCAATATCTGAATTTGAATCTATAGCACCAACAATATCATCTAAATTTAATGGTATTTTATTTAGTAGCTCTTTACTGGTTATATACTCTGGATCACTAGAATCTGTGTCTAAACTAATAAAGTCTTTTCTAAGAGGAATTATTGGCAATAACTTAGTTAAATCACTAGTAACACTTTCAACATTTGGATCTAGATCAGGGTAAGTTCCAGAAGCTACTTCATAATACCAGACGAATCTTACACTTGGTGCTGAATCTTTATAGTAAACAACTCGATACCAATTTCCTTCTGGATTTGTAGAATAACTAAGTCTGTGGTTAACAATAAGAGGAGAAAGTCCTGTATCAATAGTTACACCATCTAGTTCAAGGTGGTCGAGTGTAGTTATCCAATTACCTAATTCAACATCTGTATCTCTAAATAACAAAATATTTAAATCTGGATCAGCTGCAGTATCAACAATATTTTGAGTTGAGTACTGATACTCAGTCGACCCAGTATTAAAAATATTAGTCAAATCCCACTGAGCAAATTCTTCTAGGTCAGGAACTCCAAGAGTCATTTCAAGAACTGTAACTGGTTCTCCTAAAATACTCTCAAGGACATCCTCAGCAACTGGTACTAAGGTGGTTCTCCAGCTAGTACTAATAGTAGGTATTCCATGCGTATAGGTTGTATTACCATACTCAATATATTTATTTATACTGGTGCTAATACTTGATACAAATGTAATGACAATTTCATCACCAACATCTGTGCCTGTATGGAGTGCGTTTAAAACAGCAATTTTACCTAAGGAATCAGGAGCTTCTGTGAATATCTGTGTAGTTAATACTTCAGTAGCAAAGACATCTTCATCTTCAAATCCAAGAACATTAAATGTTTCTTCAATAATTTTCTTACCAATACCATTCCAAACAGTAAGAGTAATAGATTCTACAAATCTAAATTGCTCTTCAGCAAAATCAACAATATCATCAAAAGCATCTTTAACTAATTCCTTAACTGAATCTTCACAACCCATTTTAATACCTCGGAATTAATCTGATTGAATCAACCTTACCTAATTTCCATCTACGGATGGATTTACTACAGCAGAAATCTTGGTATTCAGCACATGAAATACTCTTAGGAATAAACCGTGTACTAAGGTTTAGTTCAGATATGTACTTCAGGAGCAAATTAAGCCCCTCTGAGGGACTTTCTTCATAAAAAAGTGTATTTATGCGTAATGAATATCTTGTAGGCTTCAATGCATAAAAATAAGCTAAGACATCTTTACCTAGAACCACTTGCTTACAAATGCCAGTAGATAAGGATTCTTTCATTAATTGATAGTGAGCTTCTTTCTCTAAGTCAGAGATTTCTAAATCAGAAATTATCCAAGAGAAATATTGATCAAAGTGTTCATCAATATTCTCTGGATTAATCGATTGAATATTCACTAAGGTAATACAACCCCAATACCTGCACCTGCTTTAGTAGCAACAGTATCAATAGGTGTATCCGCAAAAGTAGGAGGAGGAGTCTGTGAAGTACTTGCAGATATGCCCCATAATTGAGTCATAATACTAAGCAACTTCTGTTCAGCATCCCTATCATACCCATCCTTTTGTTTATCATACAGATCATTCTTCTTACCTACAGATCCAACAACAAGATTACCATCTACAGTATCTAATATTTGAGCTTGCTCAGTAAACTTCTTTTGGGTAAGTAAATCTGTTTCTGCAGTAGTTTTAAGTGTTTGCTGTACAGCAGTAAGTATATTCTGATCAACTACATCTTCATCCTTAGCCACTTTAGATGCTTGAGCAGCAATTAGATCTGCTTGCTTATCTGCCTGTTGTTCACCTAATACAAACTGTATCGATTGAGAAATAGCAGATTGCATAGCACCTAGATAAACAGTTGCATAGTCAGAACCTTTAATTCTACCAGCATCATATTGCCCATTTATCCTAGTTTCTATAGCACACATCAATTCATCAAATACACCAGTATTGTCATTACTAGTTATATCAGATATTTGAATATTACTCATTTGAAGTCCCTTCAGCCATAGCTTGCCTTTGTGCTAAGTCTTTCAATTCTTGTTTAGTTAATGGAGGTAAAACTTCCATAGCAAACTCATTAATAAGTTTAGCTTTTCTAATCTTCTCTCCTCTAGCACCTTGAACAGTTTGAAATACAGAACATTTACGTTCTTTTAATGCCTGATACATCATTACAGGCATATGCCAGGGTTGGTCACTATTAAAAGGTATAAATTTCTTATACGTACCTAATTTAGCAGACCCAACTGAAACAATTTCACCTTGCCAACTAGTTTTATTTGGATTCATACAAGTAATCCTAACTCTAATCATTCTACCTGCATTTGCTTTATCTCGTTTACGTTTATCTGCTTTATATTCAGTTTGAGTCATGTAAAACTTTTCATGAGTTTTACTGTTAGATTCATTATGATGTTTAGTAGCATCATTCACCTCATCACTTCCTAATTTTAAATCAATCTTAGCCGCAAGTTTAGCTACACCAATATTAGCGTTATAACTAATACCTAACATGTTTGCTCTTGCTTTAAGATTATCTAATTCACTAGGGACTTCTGCTTGACTTATATTGTCAGTTTTTGTTGTTGTCATTTTATTAACTACCTATATCTTTTTGAGGGTATGATACCCCTATTTATTTAAGTTTGGATCAGTAGCATGTTGCCACTTAAATCCGCCTGCATGATTAAGTTTACCCGAACAAACTCTAGAAAGACTCCCACTATTAATACCTAAAGTAGAGACTATTTCTTTAGCATTATCCCATAACTTAATAATTTCTCCTGTATCCTTATCAATTTGCTGTATAGATATGTTTACTGTATTTAATTTACCTAACATAAGTTCCTTAGTTAAATTAATTTCTGAATCATGTCTAGCCCACCTAAATCCTTTAAATGGTTTCATTAATTTATGCGCCCTATTCATACCACCATGATTAAGTACTTGGTGTTAGTACACCGATACATCATCAAATACCAAATTTTATACAAAGGATGTTCACTTAAATTTTTCGATACTGATATTTTCATAAAAAACTACCTCTCTAATGGGTTACATAAAGAGGTAGCATATCGCTATGCAGATTTTATTTCAAGCTCTGCAACTGTCTGGTCACCATTCAGCAATAGTTTTGATCAAAGCAATACGTTCTGGACGTAAAGCTAGGAAACCAAAGTACCACTTAATAGACATAAAACCTGTTTCGCCATAAGGATCATCTGAAGAATGATTATTCTCTGGCTTAACATGTTTGATTTTGAACTTAACAGTCTTACCATTGGTTTGAAAACCAATAGTAGCAAATGACTCACTGCCAACAGATAACATTGGGAATACGTCATAGTTCAAAGTAGCACCATCAGCAGTAGTTGAATATCTGTAGTTTGTTGTTGCTTCTACAGCATCAGCAATTTCTGCACCTACAGCGTTCCAATGCATCATTTCTGGAACAACAATGAATCTCCAGTTATCGATAGCACCAATCTCACCACGTGCAACATTACCTGCAGAAGCATACTGGGCAACTGGAATAAATGCTTTATTGTCATGATAATCAGTCATACGCATAACAGTAGGAATCAATTCAGAACCAATATACATATACCTGGCAGCGTTAACTACTTTAGTATCTGTCATTCTAGAACCAGCAATGATCTTAGTATTTTTAGGAGATCTATTCTGATCTAATTCAATACCTAATTTAACTAAATCATCGTAGTCTACTGCATCATTAGTATTACCTGAAGCAAATGGATTAGTTACATCATCACCTTGCAAAGTAGTGGTACTTGTAGCCGAGCCAGTATAACGAATTACACCAGCAGCATTTAACAATTCAATCTGAAGTTGATCTTCAGTCAATTCATTAGCAGCTTTAACCATTTCCTGAGTCATATGAGACATCAATTCAGAATCGGTATCAAAGTCTAGAGATTCTTGAGAATACTCATCAAAGAAACCAAACTTCTCTAGAGAACCTGAGATATCAATACGCTTCATACCAACTCTATTAACACGACCACCAGTTTCAGAAAGAGCTGGAAGTTTAGCAGTAATAGTACTTACATCTTTAGATGATCCATAGAAATTACCATATAGAGAGGTATCACTACCTGCAATAGCGGTAACAGTATAATCAGGGGATGCAGTAGTATTCAAAGCATCTGCAGAAGCATCAACTAATTCAACATATGCAGCAGCAATATCAGCAGCAGTAGAAGTACTATCAATATCTTGAGAAGTGGTATACCCCTTAAAATATGCCCAAGCTACAACTTTACCCTTGGCTTCAGCAAGTGCTGCAGCATCACTAGTAACATTATGTGCTACAAAGTATTTAGTTTGTGAAGCAGGCTGCCCCGTCTCTAATACAGAAACAGCTGCAGTAAAGGGATGAGTTACGTCACCTGTAACAGTACCAGCAGAAGCTAATGCACCTTCAGCATCAATACCTTGATCATTAACATTACGATCATCAAGAACTGGAAGATAGTGATATTGCTTAATGGTTTTACCCATATTCTTAGGCATAGCTCTAGAACTAGCTAATTGACCAAAATATTGCTCTTTAGCAGCTTCAACTAAAGCTTTCTTGTAATAATAATCAGTACGATACTGAGTTCCGATATCTGAATTAGATCCAGTACCGTAAAGTTGTGATGTTGCAGTAGTCATTTGTAATTACCTCAAATATAATTAAATAAAATTTTGTTCACTAAGTTTTTCAAATTCATCATCTGACATAGATAATGGATTCACTTTAGTAGGAGAATTCTTAGTAGTTTTAGCTCTAGTAGGACTAGCTGCTTTACGTCTACTTTCCAATTTCTTATCTAAAGTTTTCGTGGACTTAGAGTTATTCAAATTAGTATTAGTGGCAACTTCTTCTTTTGGTTGGTCATTGTTTGATGGTTGGTCAAAGTAACCTTGTTGAGTCAGTGCTTCACCTACTGCTTTATAAGCATCTATATCCGTCATTCCGTTCAATCTACCTAAAGCTCTCTCATTTTCAACTACATCAAAGATCTGCTTATATATGCCAGATCCAACATGATCATTAATAGTTTTAATTGCTTCAGGATTTTCTAGTAAGACTTGCTTACTTTTATCATCCCACTTGTTCCCTAGTATATCTATGGTTTCATTAAAGCTAGGAGTATTTTGAATATCATTCAAAACATTGTCCAAATCTACTTCTTTGTCACCTACAGCATAACTGTTAGGAATATACTTACTTTCTTCTTCAGTATTTATCTCTAATGGATCTATCTTACTCTCAGAAATTAATTTTGTAATTGCTTCTGGGTTCTTATTACTCAGATCAATCAGGTAATTAAGTTTCTGCGCATCTAATAGATCATTATTTTCTAACATTTTCACTAACTTAAGATTAGGCTTTAAAGCTGCCATCTTCTTATTGTAGTTTGCTCCCATCTGCATAAGAGATATAGCATCATCAACATTGGATACATTCATTTCCCTTCCATTAGCTTTGAAAGGTGAATATAACTTCTTAACTACAGCTTCATAATCATCTTCTGCTTGAGCAGTTTCTTCCTGAGATTCCTCTTCAACTTCTTCAGTCTCAGATTCCTCTTCATTTGACTCTTCCTGTGTAGATTCCTCAGTCTCTACAGCTTCTTCTTCATCTTCTTTAGTATTGACCTCACTTTCCTCAGAAGTCTCCTCAGAAGGCTCAGAATTAGCCTCTACAGTATCTTCAGGAATATCATCTAAATTAAGTTTAGCAAACTCTTCATCAGACATATCCAATGGATTAACTTCAGGAGTTTCCTCCTCCTGAACTTCTTCCTCTAACTCTTCTTCTTGGGTATCTTCGTCACTCATGATTAGATACCTTCATTAAGTAGGTCTTCACGAGTATTTTCATCATCAGCTAAAGTCCGCATAGCTGTGTTACCCATTTGAAAAACTGTACTTATATATTTTCTGAAACCACCAATAGCTAAAATACCATTGTCAATTTCTCTCTGTTCGTTGTCGCCTTGCATACTAGGATCAGATTTAAGTAAAACCAATCTACTTGCTTCATCTCTAAAATAACCTTCATCTACCAAAAGAGTAAAATCTTTATTAGTTATTAATCTTTGAGCAGCTTCAAGTTTAGCAATCATACCTTTAGCTTGTTCAATACTTAATTCAATTGTTTCTAACTGTTCATTCAACATTACGTGTGTCCTCTATATAGAGATATTGCCTACGAGTCCCCCGAAGGCTTAGGGTTAAGTAATCTATCTACTTCTTTTAAACTTATATCTGATCTAGTCTTGTGATCTGCTTTTTCCATGTCTCTCTGATGTGGGATACCTGACTCCTGTTCTAAGAAGTCTAGATCTTCTTTATCAGATTTACTATCTAAATTTCTACTCTTAGCTAATTCTGTTTGTGTCTTAGCTTGTTTCAACCCAACATCAACAGAATTCTCTTTACCTTTAGCTTGCTCATTAAATACTTGAGCTTCAAGTAATGCAACTTCCAACTGAGCTTTCTTCTCAGCCAATGGATTAGGTTGTGGTTGATACTCAGCAATCTTCTTGGATAACTCAGGCATCTTTCTAAGCCTAGCAATGTCTGACAATATCATCTGAGACATACTTGGATCCATATTATTACCCATAGTCTGAAGCATGAATGCTAACTCTTTAGCTTTCTCATTGTCTGCCTCGGCTGTAGATATAGCCAACCTAAGATCAAAATTACCTACAAGGTCATCCCTACGTACTTCAACAAATTCCTCATTAGTAACCCTAACCACTTCTCCCTCTTCAAGGAAGAGAGCATTCATACCTACAATCTTTCTACCTATTTGAATCACACCTTCAGCTAATCTCCTAAGAATACCTAACTCTCTCTTAGATGTAGCATCCAAAGCTGATCTAATACCAGTGGCAGTTTCTCCCAAGGCTTGTCCTGAAATACCTGAATGGAAAGCTTTTACTCCTGTAAGACTCTCAGCTTCAGCATTCTGTGCATTAAGCATGAACTGGGCTGATTGAGGTATCTCAGGAAATGTATGTGCAAAAAACACATCATTAGGAGTTACTCCTTGGTTATATTCGTAATCCTCACCTCTATCAAACTTTCTCTTATTAGTTATATCTAGAGCATCTTTCCTAGAACCAATTTGACCATTAGCACTTCTACCCATGATATCAATCATACCTCTGGTAACTGCACCAATAATCTTTTGATTATCTTCTAATAAAGCCCCATCAGGTTCACCATATATAGACTTCCTAACAGGTAAATACTGAGCAACAATAAAAGGTAGCTTCTTATCAGGGAATGGATTCTCTTCTAAACGAACCATAGTATCCCCAATATATGTAGCAATAATTGGTGTAGTAATACCTGAATTATCTATATCCCAGAATCCCCAGTATTCATAAGCAACTAACTTCTTCCTAGGCTTATCTTTAAAATCAAAGTAAGACTCATCTTGTGTATTATGATCTGGTTCTGAAAGTATAGAACTACCTTGTCCTACAATATTATTTAAATTTTTATATCGCTTATCCTTCTTCAATTCTGAAAGGGAAGTCTCAAAGCTATATATAACAAATGCAGCTTTATCCATATCACCTTCAGCAGTAGGATCAATAGTTACATTATTAAAATCACATACTTCTAAAGTAGGTTGGTTCTTAACTACTTGTGTCTGCTCTTCAATTTTAGTACCTACTTGAGTAGGAACCTGTAATACCCCTGTCTGCATAAACTGAGCATGTATCTGTTGCACTTCAGTAGGTAACTGTTGAAAAGATTGAGGATCCTGTTGCATCATTTGATGGATCTGTTGTTGTTCCTGTAATGCCTGAGGATCATTAACAATCCTATTTTCAATAACAGGTACTTCAACTTCTACTATTTCATCTTCGTAATCCCAACCTACTTTTACAACTACAGTACCTTCATCTACAGCAGTACGTATATAATCATCTACAAACTTAACTTTCTGAATCTTAGTATTAAATTGGTTATTAATTACTAACTCATTCTGTTGAGCAGACTTCTTATCTTCCCAAGATACTGGAGAAACATTAAACATATCTGGGGTACTTAAGAAAGCTTCTGTTAAAGCAGCATATCTCCACTCAGCTTGTTTTCTAATAAGCATTGGTTGAATAGTAGATCTATTCTTACTAGTAGCTAATTTAGCTGAACCAGTAATATTTAAATTATCTAACCAAGCTTCTACACTAGATACATGATCTTGATGAGCAGGTTTAGCATCTTCAAAATCTTGTTTAAGATCAGATACACTAGGTTCATTTTCCCAGTCAGTTAACTTCTCAGTTACTTCCTCAGAAAGACCAAGTTCATTTTCTTCTCCTACTTCTTCAACTTGTGAGTTCATAAATAACCTTGCTACCTAGTCTCGTATAGAACTTTAAATGATTCTTTATTTCAGGAATAAAGCCTATAACTAATAATTTATTATGCTTAGTGATATTAAGTTTAATATCCTGTAAAACTTTATACAATTCTTTCTGAGTATAGTCAGTATCTTTTAATACTAAAATATACCCTCCCAATTTCTTATCTAAGTACAAATCAAAACATAAGTAGCTAATCATAATATAAATATATAGCACTATTATTTGATTTAATCAAATTTAACTAGTTTCTGTAACTATAGTTATAGGTACCTTACTACATAACTTAGCCCAAGTATGCTTGCACCTAAGTACCATACTTCTAGTAGGTATTATTTGTTTTTTATCAGGATATTTAATATGGTTAGGTACACTAGTATGACAATCCATACCTATAACATGTATATCCTTACTACCCAATTCTTTAGCTATAGCACATGCATACATAGCCGAAGCAAATTGTACCTTATATGTGCTACGTATATATTTTCTATCAATAAAATATTGACCTAGTTTACCTGCATTAACTGTAATTAAACCATGTTCCTCAGCTTCTTGTAACGCCTTCTTAGCTGAAGAATTTTTATCTAATGCTACACTCATCTTCAATTTATCAATAATACCTACTGCATTAGAATTAATATCAATTCTATATGCATCATCAGGAGTCTTCCTTAAATCATCTAACATAGTTAAGCCCCCACAACATATTACTGTAGATTGCCCTTCTAATATATTGGGAAATGCTTTAAGTATATTTTTCATTATGTCTGATCATACCAACTAATAGCCCATGCAGTAGTATCTGTACCTGCACCAGCCACTAATTCTTTTATAGCAATTAACATTGCATAACCTGGATCCAAATACATACCTAATTTTTCTAGATCCAATTCACTAGAATTAGCCCCATTACCTCCAGAAGGTACTGGTAACAATATAGCAGCAACTTCAGTACCTACAGCAGAAGCTACAGTAAAATCATTATGGTATTCAATAGGGGTATGTGAACTAACTGTTTGGTAGCCAGATCCCCCAGTAGCAACTGCAGCTATAGTAGCAATAGTTCCTTTATAGAATGTAATCGAATATAAACCCTCAGACATCGTAGCAAAAGATAATGACAACGCCTGTGATCGTATAGCATTTGGATAACTCTGAAATGTGGTAGGATTCCTAAAAGCTACGAAAGCTGCACCAGCTGCAGACGGGGTAACTGATCTAGATCCATGATTAAAATATGGCTTATTTTCTCGATTGTGATCCTTAGTCCAAACGCTAGCACTCCAAGAAGCAGTATATATACTAAAATCATTACCATTATTAGGAGAATCAACTTCTAACCTCATTGGCGTTAAAGGACAACCTATATGTGTTCTAGGTATATTACTTGAAGTTTCTAAAGAACCATCAGTATTAAATCTATGTAGAAGTTTCCAATCACCGCCATTATCAGGTTTTATTTCAAAAAGAATATCTCCTACACCTAAAAAACCAAATTTAATTCTAAATCTATGTAGTTTAGTAAGATCATAAGAAGTCATGCTAACTATTTGTTTTACATCGGCTATACCCCCAGTACCTGGAGTAGCACCATCTTCAGCATAAAGATTTCTATATGCAACTATAAAATCAGCACCATCATACCCAAGATACACGCCACTACATGTCATGAATAAGCCAATAAAAGCTTCATCATTTCCTGAACCATGATCAGCAATAGTGCCTAACCATGCAGCAGTAAAATTACATTCAATAGTACTACCAGGCTTATAACGTAATTTATTTAATGTTTGTACAGATGCAGATCCTACACCACCAGTAGCAGTTTTTAATAAAGACCTATTAAACTGCGGTGTATTTGAGCCAGTACCAGAAGTAGATACTACTACTTCTTGATCAGTATCTAATTGTCTAGTAAATATTAGGGATATATCCACAGTAGGATTTACTGCTTTAAGTTCACCAAATAATCCTGCCGAAACCTTTTCACCTGAGAAGTGATCTTTTAACGAAGTAGCATTAAAAATACTCATTTATTTACCTATGTAATTATTAACCAATTAGAACCATCACTAATAACCCTCAAATGGTCATAATGATCTAAATTTCCGCCAGTCATTCCATCAATTGTTTCAGAACTAGTAGTAGCAATTGTCACTATATTTGAAGAAGTATCAACTCTTTTAATACTTACTACCCTACCAGCTTTACTTACAGCAGTAGGTAGAGTAATAGTTATATCCCCAGAAGTAGCATCTGCATAAACTATATATTTAGTTAAAACAATAGTACCTGATGCAGTCATTGTAGAATTTGATTTAATAAATGAACTAACCAACTCATCAATAGCTGCTTTAGTAGTGATAGCTGTAAGACCACTCGTAGAAGGGTCATATCTTACGTCTGCAGCATCTTGTACTGGGTATGTGCAATTTACCTGCAAAAGACCTAATGTAGCATGTACCCTCAAACACAGAGCTACAGGTTGCATATATCCAGAAGTTGGTCGAGTAGGGGAGAGGATTCCATCACCATTCACATATACCCAATCACCAGCAGTAAGTGAAATAGTAGATGTATCAATACTTTCAAGTAAACCAGATATAGTCATCCTACCTGTATAACCTGAAGCAATTGCTGCAGTAGCTAAACCAAAACAAATATCAGTAGCAGAATTACAAATAGCTACTCCAGGAACTCCTTCAGATACATCAAAACTAGTAAATGTAAGTGGATCACCTATTGCTATAGCCTCTGTAGCTACCACTTTTATATGTGTCTGGTTTGCATAAACTGTATTAGTGAAGTCAATAATAGTCTTAGCTGTAAGAGTCTCAGTACCATTTAAACTAACAGCACTTATATCTGAAGCAGTAGTTCCATGTGGATTACCTGAAGTAATATTAGAATGTGCTATAGGAGCATATCTAACATCACCCCTAGCATTATTTAAATATTGTGTGTGGTAATCTCCAGTATCCAAATTAGCTAATGCATTATGATCTGAGAATACAGCAGCAGCTATAACAGCTTCAGTCCAAGTCTTATTTACAGCAGAAGAATCTTGAGCAGGGGTATCATTAATCCCATAAAGATCATACTCTGCCATATTTATAGCTTCATTCTGGGGAGGAGTAGTAGCAATCAAATCTGAAACTATTTGTACAAGTATCTCAGTAGTGCTGTCCTCCTCAACTGAATATTCTACACTATCAGTAACAACAACAGTCATAACTATCCTTTAATCCAGTTTCTCAAAACAAGTAACTCTATCAACATTATTCTTACCAGATCTCAGAATAGTAATAGAATCAGATCCAATTGTTCGCCTAATACTACCATAGTATGTACCTGGAGGAAGTGAAACAGTATCTGATTGGGTAATGGGTATATAAACTAATCCATTTGTTGGAGCATCACTTGCATGATCACCAGCAGTAGTAGATACAGATAAAGCTGCAGAAGCATCATTCAAATGTTGCTTTAGAGTAACAGTAAATACTGCTCCAGTAAGATTCTTAACAGGGTTATGTCTCACTTTTATTAAGAAGGAGTCATTCTGAGTAAAATCTTTAAATACTTTTACCTTAGCCATATTGTGTATGCCTTATTTAATAGCGTATACTCTAATGTATCCAACATTTCCACCAACTTCTACCTCAATCCAATCTTGTTCGGTATTAAGGGACGATTCAGGACAGTTTCATCTGCTCTTTCCCCGTTATCAATCCAATTGACATTTGAATCTGTTACTGTATCTATTTCTGTTGTCATATTTTAAACCTTTTAAATAAATTTTTATCCTAATATACATATCTAAGCAAATACACTGCTAGGGCTCGTAAGTAATAGTTCCATCTTTAGATAGTATTTCCCAAACAGCTTCTAAAGCAACCAGTGTCACCATTGCCCCATTTGAATCCAGTGACATATACTTGCCTGGTGCACCACCTCTAATCGAATCTGACCCAATAGCCAAATCAATGTGTATAACAAATGATGCTGTTCTAATAATTGTTATAGTTAGTCCATTAACCATTGTGGGTAAAACAAGAGTAGTTCCACCACCTATCCCTTGATTAGTAATTATTGAGCCTGACAACTCTGGCGGGATAGTGAATCCAGTAGTTTTTGCAATTGAATATATCTTTCTCCCTGTTTCCATTACTCTGTTTGATGTTAATTGACTTAAATTGAAACCATCGTTTCCAGCAACTAGGTCTGGGTTTATACCTTCATTATCCCAAGTATTCCCAATATCAATAACACTGACTGTGCCATGCGACCCAGACTTATTCATATCAGATGAGAAGCCAGAACCTTTACAACCCATAACAATAATACTCATATTGTTGCGATGAGATATACAGCAATCAACCGCTGCCAATCCTGGAGTTGTTATAGATTTTTTACTCAAAAGATGACAGTTATAAATATTTATACTTCTCCTACTTGCATTTACGTCATTATTTGTTTGTAAAAACATTCCACTGGACTCACTATAGCAATTGATAAAATCTTGATTGTGCTGAGTTGCTGATTGAATATATATATCCGCTGTAGTATTTCCTGTAAATGTAACAGTGTCACAGATAACACCACCTTCCAAAATATTTATGCCGTAAGTTGTTGCACCTGCTATTTGCCCATCTGTAAATCTTAGTTGCTCAGTATTTCCACCTCTGACATGAACTCCTATAGCATTACTTGCTAACCATATATGATTAAAGGATATATCATCACACTGTTTACTTGTGGCATCCCCAATGTCAAGACCATATGTTGTGCAGTTTGCAACATTTAACCTATCAAACTTACATTGAACAACTCGGTAACTTGTAGTCCCAATCAAAAGTATCCCAGTTGTGGCTAAACTATTTCCGTCCAATGACATATTAATAACGGTCAGTGCGGACGCACCAGTAAAATCCATCATTAAGTCTGTACCACTTACCCTTTTGAAGTAGGGAGTCTGACTAATCCTGTCCACTGCGTTTTCAAATTCGATAGTTACCGCAAAATTATTTGTACAACTAATAGTTGAATTGACAACATAAAAAGAACTCGGCTTGTCTATTAGTATTTTTACAGATAAAGCTACCCCAACATCAAACACCTTCTGTAGTGACGCTGAATCATCTGTTGAGCCGTCGCCTTTGCAACCAAACCATAAGGAATGAATACCTCCGTTATAAATCCTCCTCCAAACACCTGTTCCTGTCTCAGCAGTCCACCAGTTAGCAGCCCCAGGAGTTACTGTATGGGTAGAATCAATAATAGTACCACCATCATGAAGGTTAGCATTTGCACTTGCATCATATACGAATCTTCCACCACCCCCATCAGGGACAATATTAGGTACAACACCATAAAAGCTAGCAACACCTATAACTTGACCATCAAATCCAGTAGCAGGAAGATCTGCAATAGAATTAACACTCCCTTCTACAACTTTACCCTTAGCTCTTTGTAATGCCATTATTTATTCCCAAATACTTTTATGATTAATGGTTCTAAATTCTTAATAGTTCTCTCACCAAATAAGAATCCTAAAATCAATATATTGATAACAATCAATGCTGTCTGTTGTTGTTCAGTATAGCTTACATTAGTCGTAAACCAAAAGAAATCTAAATACATAACAAAGAAGCCCCACATAGGTCGTTGAAGCCCTCTCAGGAATAGTATCACCCTACCTAATACTGGAAGTGCTAAAAGATCCTTAGCGGTACCTTCTTGCTCAGCTATTCGTTGGTTTATTGTTTTCTCTGCATCAGCTAAGGCATGATTTATATCTGCTTGTTTCTGTAGCTCTAACTTTTCTATCTGTAGTTCTAATTCAGCTTGTTGTTGTGGATTCATATCAGGGGGAAAATATGCAGTAATAGTCTCTTTCACTTCTTTAAAAAGAGGTCCCCCAACAATGTCACCTAACTTAGCTAAAAGACTCATCCTATAACCTTACGTATCTGAATAGTATTACTTATATTAATACCTAGTTGAAATATACATGCTATAGCAAGAAGCCAAGGATGAGGGTAATAAGTAAATATTGCAACTACACCTAACGATAGAATACTCTTAATTACAACCAATCCAGGAAAACCTAGATTATTAATTACCCACCTCATTAGAGGATTAACCTCAGTACCCTTCAATTTAAGTATAGTATATTTCGTGGAATAGTAATCATAGACTTGTAAGAGTATAAATATAATCAGCAATACAGGTATCATTTGGTGTCCTCTTTAGGTTGTTTAATAACAGGTATTGGGTTATCTCCCTTTATCCAATCTGGAATCCATGTAGCACTTATAGCACCAAATACTGCAATGAATGCAGCAGAAACAATCTTAAATCGTCTATCAGTTGACTCTTTCATATCCTTTTGTCTAAGTGTGTTCAACTCTTCTAAATCACTAACCCTAGTAGTATTTTCTTTAATATAGATAGCATTTGCATGTACTAACTCTTTCAAATCTATCACTTCATCAGTACAATCATGTGCTTTTAATAAAGCTTCAATATTATTAAATTTTACTGTTTGCTCGGTAAATCGTACAGTTTGGTCATTAATACATGCTGTAAGTTTAGCAATACTTTCGTGAGTATTCTCAGATAATTTTTGTACAGTTTGGTTTGTTGAATCTTGATTCTTAAGTATAGTTTGAAATAATATATTCTCTTTACTTGCATCATCAATCATCAGTCTCTCCAAATTTCATCTCTTTAGCTAAACGTACAGCTCTATTACCTACATCATTAGCCCATTTACTATCTAACATCTCTTCAGATGCTTTATCAAAATCACCTATCGCAATAGCTAACCACATCTTCTTGAAACCAGCCAGTCTAGCCCTACCTAAATTAAAAGCCATATTAAGTAATACTCGATATCTAACTTCTCCCAAATCCTCAGCATCAGGATATATGACCGCAACATCTTCAACTGAACTCAATATTGATCTGTACAGCAAGTCATTAATTATATCTTCAGGTAATCCATTATCTTCTAAGTTCCAACCTACACCTATAGTCAATTTACCAGCAGAGCATCGATACGGGAATTGTCTTACTCCCTCGTCTGATCTCAGGTCTTCCATCAAAACATCCATAAGTTATGCATCCCCCTCTATAGATTTAAGATAATTCATTAGCTTATTGTGGGTTCACCAAGTTTTATTGCTATGAACACATCACCAGCATTTAATCCCTCATCACCAGTAATAGTTGTAGTATCTGTTTCTGTGTACCAACCATCAGTAAGTGTATCTTGGTATTGTTGTATACCATTCACGTATATTAAGAGATTTCCTATACCCATAACATATTCAGGAACAGTAAAGACAGTCTGCCCCTCAGTAGCAACAATTCTAGTAGAACTATTAGTTCTAATAGCTGTTAATCCAGCAGCAACTGTATTTACACTAGCAATACTCTGTGAAACTGCCTTCACATTGTCATAAGCAGTATCAACATAATCATCTGTTAGTGAAGCAGTATATGTCTGTGTAGAGACTTTTATACCCATCCTTTTCTCCAAAGTTTTTGGTTAGTATTATTTTCATAGTTTTCTAAGCCATATTTCTTCACTCTAGCAATAGAAGCTTCAAATGCACTAAAGGAGAACTTACTATCAGATTCATCAGTAAGAGGGGCAGTAACTTTATAAGCTATAAATGCTGCAAGAGCATCAATTAATTGATCAGGGATAGGAACCCTAACAGAAGTAGGATCTATAGTTGCATTAGATATCTTTGTAGGGGAAGCTCTATATATAACAGCTAGTGTTATATCAGCTCTAGCATAAGGAACTTGAATAGTGTCGTATATAGGGGTAAATACAGAATCATCCTCATAGTCATCATTCAAAGGTAATTCATTACCTAGTTCATCATATACTTCTTGTATAAATAAAACATCATCTGTAAAAGGATTAGCAGCAGAATCGATCAACCATTTAGGGTAATCAGTATCATCTGTGCTATTTGGATCTGTATAAGCGTGATCAGTATGTAGTTTATAGTTAGAAACTCCATCTTGTAAATCTAAACGTAATTCTCTCACTTTTAAAGGGAGTCTTTTATATATCTCAAGCAATCCAAGATTAGTAAGATTAATCAATCTAGGGTAATCTAATTCCCTAATACCACCTTCTTTTAATCCACCAATAGATAACTGGGCAAATTCCCCACTGGATAAGTAATCAAACAATTCTGATAAAAGAAGCATACCTATCCCTCAATTAAGTAAAATACATTCTTAAAAGTATAAGCTAGATATACCCAAATTACAATTAAACTATATAAGAACTTATCGTACCAGACTCATCCTCATTATCATCCTCCCAATATCTATTTTTATCATCTTCAATTTTAGGAGTTACATAGCTAGGTTTCCAAGGAGTAATACTCCCCAACATTGAAATGGTATCAATTCCATCGTCATTTTTACTTCGGAAACCCGAAGCACTTGCTAATCTCAATTCAACCATAATTTCAGCCAAACATTCACCACTTTTCATTTCTTCAGGAAAGTAAACTTTACCCATCTTGAACCAAGGAACTACAATATTAAACC
>Ga0233415_10000026_pt1 | contig 66241 bp, 110 predicted proteins | sample Na_anoxic_12_MG_FD_188631 | JGI IMG/M metagenome (GOLD analysis project Ga0233415, IMG submission 188631) | Seawater microbial communities from Saanich Inlet, British Columbia, Canada - Na_anoxic_12_MG | ecosystem: Environmental > Aquatic > Marine > Inlet | place: Canada: British Columbia...
CACCACTCAAGTCAGCACCACTCAAGTCAACATCTCTCAAGTTAGCATCTCCCAAGTTAGCACCACTCAAGTCAGCATCTCCCAAGTTAGCACCTCTCAAGTAAGCACCCCCCAAGTAAGCACCTCTCAAGGTATCAATCTCAAGAAGTACCTCACCTGTAATCTTGTGTAGTATCTTCATACTTCACCTACCTTCTTTGTTGTGTAGTAGTTGTATTTCTTCATATACTTTAGTAACTTCTTTTCTGACATCATACCATCACCAACTATCATGTAACTGGTAGTATTCATAAGACCGTAATAACGGTCCCAAGAAACCACCGTTAGGCTATAGGTGAAGCCATAGAACTTGTTCTCCCTAAACACCTCCTGTCCGTGTGTTACCTTAGTTGTTAATGTTGCCATTGTCTAAACCTCCTAGTTGAAGTGCTGCAATGCACTTGTGTTGGGCTGGCGTCCATTGTGAGTAAGGAACAACACGTCCCTCCTTTAAGACTTCACAGATTTCTAGTATCCTGTCAAGTGTACTGTAGGTATTAATCTCGGCATCCGCTTTGTGTTTAGTGGATGCTGTACTCTCTGTTTTGATCGTCGGACTCAGTGGGCCACACCCACTCAATATCAGTCCAGTCAGTAGGATTACTTTCATGCTCATTCTCCAATCGTTCAAGGATTATTTGTAGTATTGCCGGATTAAATGTCATTTTCACTCCTACGTTGTTCTAGTTGTATTTCAACCCTAGTTAGCTCATCATAAAGTCTCTCTTTATATCTTTCTAGCTCTAAGGCTGTCATTCTTATGATCTTATCTCTAGGAAGGTGGTTCATAGTATCTCCCTCTCCATCTTGCTTACGTGGGCTGCTACTTCTCTCCAGAATGCAGCACCTTGGCGAGTCTTACTCCAACGACACATACCCCAAATAACATCGGAAGGTTTACTGAAGATAGCGTAAAGGTCTGTAAGATCAGGACCATATTCCCCATCGCGCACTGACTCTAACATTGCTAGAGGTACAGCGTTCGGCAAACAGTACTCCATTGCTGCTTTGTTTACTATCATAGTTTAACTCCAGTTCATTAGCACCCATGTTAGGCTGCCTAGTATTGTTGTTGTTACACCTGCTGCAAACAGGCTATACATTAGTGTCTCGAAAATTGTTGGTTGCATTAGTTACTCACTTTCTTGGTAGTATTCCAATTAGCTGCTTTAATTAATCTAGTCGCTTTTCGCCGAGTACCTTCATTGGCCCTAGACTTCTTAATTGCGTTACGTTGTTGGGTTTTACACATGTGCTTCTTTTTATGTTGTGCGTCCAGTAGCTTGCGTCGCTTCTTTGGCTCGCAGTACTCCACACTGAAGTTACTTACATCTGTGTTAGGCTTACGTTGATTACTTGGGCAAATTCCGCTCATGTTATACTACCTCGACTTGTCTAAGGGTTACTGCATATGGCGTAGGACTTCCGACTACTTGAAAATGGTAGCCGCTTCCGCATTCAATTTCGATGATTTCGTTTGCTACTGGGATTCGACCCAGTGCACATTCTACATAGTCTAATTCAACTGTTGTTAACATTACTTGACTCCTTTGTTGGTTCAACTAAAGACAGTTGTGGCTGTCCTTAATTCAACCGCAATAATTTCACCGAGTTATCAATTCAGTTACTATTATTGCAGCGGAGTTATGCCAGAAGCTTTGATTTAAATGGTTGTACTTCCAAAACCATTAGGACTCATTTTAATTGCGTTTGATCCTAGTACAATAGTCTATTAAAAAATCGGATAGACTGTCCGTTAATTTACGTTCAATTTGGAGAAAGGACTCGCACTAAAGCAGTCTATTCTTACACTACAGGGACTTTCAATCCTGATAATTGTGCTATAACTTCCCTAGTCACCCGCAACTCAATCGGGGCTCAAGTATCGGCCAGTTAAAAAGATTTAGGCCGCAAAGATTCTGATAAAAATGGGAGAGCTTTGATCCCACGCACCGATTACGTTCGGTCGTTGACGTGCCATACTAGTACAATTAGATAGGTGGTACTATTCTATTAAAACGCTCTAAGTTTATACTGGCTTCGTTGCTCCAGTTCTGCCTTAATACTATTTTACTTATCGGTACTTGTCAAGAAAACTTTAGAACTATTTTACAAGTCACCGTTATTATTAATGTAATACTTATTCAGTGAAGAGTTTCACCTATTCTACTAAGTTAGAGTAACTCAGGAGACACTAATAGTATTGCAGAACCTGTGCCAAACTAAGTACCAACAATATCAAAGGCTTATAAATAGTTGGCATGGCTAAGGATTAGACACCCCCAAAAATATAACCTACTGAAATCAGGTGAAATCGGGCGAGTAACTCCATGAAATTGTTGGAGGTGTATTCAAAACGTTCAATGACCAATGCTTAGACACTCACAAGAGGCGGCAGGGTCAACCTATTGATATTATTGAAGATATCGGGCGATTGAAGGCAGTAAAGGAGAGTAAGCTAGCGGAATTGTTGATGATTGTTATGATAATCTCAGCAATCTAACAGGAGAGCCGTTTCCCCATATAAGGAAGTGATCGCTTCGATTATCAGGCTGGCAGCATTTACGTAAGCCCGTAAGCACATACGTAAGTACATAAGTAAGTTAGTATCATTACCCATACTTCCACACACACATACGTACACAAATACGTATTGCCATATGTACGGCTTTAAGGGATTTGGGGAGTGGGTTTGGGAATTGCAGGTGAATGAGATTAACTTCTGCACATTTTTTTGCCCCGCTAGTTTGAGAATGGGTGTGAAAGGCACGAGTGAGGACCAGCCGCTTCAAATGTACACCGAACGAAGGGCTTTCACCTAGAAGAAGTAGACACTCGCCCAGTTTTTCCACTTTATTTTAGCTAACCCCAGTAATTCCAACTACTTACACGTAACTCCACTTGCACAAACTCAGGTTTTTGATTTATTTGCTGTTTGGTGAAAATAAAGCTTGACATTTGCTTTAAAGTGTGCTATAATAGATATAGACCTACACGTTCTTGCTACAAAGCGTGTCTATAACCGCAAAAGGAGCGCAGATGACAGTACTGAAACACTCACACAGCAAACAGCCTAAAAGCAGTATCTATATAACAGAATGGGACGTAGAGCCACTAGATGATGTGCTGAGAGAGGACCAACTTCTACGTTTATCCGACAGAGATTGGGAATTGGTTTCGAGCACTCTTGAATCTCCACCTGAACCAAATGAAGCACTTAAGAATTTGCTGAAGACGACTAAATGAGAAGTATATGGCGAACAAGCGGAGGCAGGGTCTTAATTGAGCTACTGTACGGAACTGAGGGTATTACTCGCCAGAATTTGACGGTAACCTTCGACAGAGTGCAACTTTGCCGCAGATTAAACATTAGAAGGGCCAGATGGGATGAAACTCTCGGCTGGCTATCCGATCAAGGACTAATATATTGGGAGAGCGGGAATACTGCTATTCTTAAGGAGATTAAAAGTAATGGCAAAAAGTAAACCGCTAAAAGGTAAATATGAGACTACAGACGGTAGTAAGAAGAAACCGGAGATGAAGGACGACTTGTTTGACGCAATGTTCGGAAACAAAGACATTGCCGACAAAAAGAAGAAAGCAGAGAAAGACATAGATAAGAAGAGAAAAAAATTAAAAGAAAAGGTAAAGAAGCCTAAGAAAAAGGAAAAGAAATAATGGCTTATGATAAAGACAACAAAGGTAGCTCTGATGCTGCTCGTAAGATAAGTAAGCGATTTAAGCGTAAGAAAAAAAAGGAAGATGACGAACCTAGCTGGCTTGACAACTTGAAAGAGTCAATGAGTAAAGGTGGTGCACGAGAACGGTACAACAAGAAGAAGAAAAAGTAGCCCGGTCCTCGGATCGAGCATTCCTCCGCCGACTGAGTGTGTTCGCATAAAGTCCACCCCTGAGTACGGGTGTGAAAAACTTCTCACCAAACACCTTGGAGGAGCATAAAAGTGAATAGAACAGATCAAGATAATATAACAAGTCTAATGAGTCAGGTATACACGCCCAGCGTCCCTGAGAAGAAGCTGAAAGCACGTTTCTGGTCTAGCTGGACTGACGGGCCTTCTAAGGGTGATCCAACAGCAGAAGACGCTGTACGCATCGTTGGCAAGCCAGAGAAGTTTTCAAATCCTGCATTTGTTGACTGGTTTCTGAACACCCGTGAAATGGTGGAAACCCTTCACTTTGCACAAAGTCTAGTAATGGACATGCTTGTTGAGGGAATACAAGACCCTGAACTCCGGTTTAGTGACAAGCTAAAAGCGGCGGCAATGGTTTGGGACATGACAAAAACACATGCTCCAAAAGCAGAAGTTGTGTACGCAGATGCGGAACTCGCCCAACTTTCAGATGATGAACTAGAAAAGAAGATCAAGAAGCTGGAGAAGTAGGCAGTGGAAAAGAAACAATTTGTAACTGTAATGGGTGTGGCTTTTGAGGTCAAATTTAAAGAAAAGCTGACAGAGGATGGTGATGAATGTTACGGACTCACAGACGGTGCTGCACGTACAATTGAAATTAGTACCGCACTAAATAAAACAGAAGATATGAAAGCCAGCACACTAGTCCACGAGTATTGCCACGCTGTACTCTACGTAACAGGACAGAGTGAGACTCTCACAACAGAACAAGAAGAAGGACTGGTAATTGCATTTGAACATGCACTAGTCCAAAGTGGATTTGTACTTGAACTAGAGGAGGATGAAGAATGAGCGTTAGAACAGGTGGTTCAATGTCATTTGTTGCAGGGCTAATGGCACCTCGTAAATTTGATTTAATTCTAACAGAATACACCACTACATTCATAACTAATTATGGGTACTTTAGTGTGGCTCCAGACGGTACAGAGGTCTTTCAGAGTAGAACAGAAATAACAAAAGACTCCTCTGGTAGAGAAATTAGAATACAACTTTTTACAACACAAGACGGGATATTTAGCTAATGGCGTTTCAATTTAATCCATTCACATCAAACCTAGACGCAACAGGTGGCGGTTGTATAGACCCTCACACTGAGGCCCTGTTCCAAGTAACTGTGGACATAGCAAATGGGATTGACCTAGCTGCTACTTATATGGTAAATGATCTTGGAGAACTTTTAATTAACGATTCTGGACAACTCTTGGAGGAGTAGAATATGGCAACGCACAAAGAACAAACAGACACAGAAGGTCTCCACAGACCAAAAGATTTTGATGCTGCTAGTAATAATACAGCACTAATTAAAAATGGTTCTGGTACACTTGAGTACCGTGACCTCACAACCCTTGGTGCAACAGGACCTTCCGGTCCTTCAGGAACTACTCTGTTAAGCGTTTCAGTATTAGATATAGATAACCCAGACCTATCAGCGCAAGGCGGCGTGTTAGGTGATTCCATAGTTGTTTATGAAGTAGTAGCTTTAGGTGAAAATAAATCAAGGCGATATGTTTTTGATACAGAAGTTATTACTGCTGACGCTCCGAGAGTTGTCACAGGTGATTCTGGTACTTGGGTATTAGATGAGATTAGTACAGCTAGTACACTTCAATCTGCTTATGACAACAGTACCGATCCTGAAATAACTACAGATGCAACTAATGGAGCAGTGACCTACAAACAAGGTTCAGGTGCTTCTGTTAATCTCTTAGAGTTTGAAGATAGCTCTGCTGTAGATAAGGGTCGTATTGCAACAGACGAGTGGAAGGTTAACACACAGGCTTACTCGTCAATGAATACCCTATCTGATGCAGCTACCATTGCAACAGATTGTTCGGCTGGTAACGTGCACGAAGTCACTCTAACTGACAACAGAGCACTAGGTGCACCTACCAACTTAAAAAATGGTGCTACATACATTTGGATAATTACCCAAGATGGAACAGGTAGCAGAACGCTGTCTTATAATGCGGTGTTTAAGTTTCAGGGTGGTACAGCTCCAGTGCTTTCAACAGCAGGCAGCTCAGTAGATATATTAACCGGAGTATCAGACGGAACTAACGTCTATTGCTCACTAGCGGGAGACTTTCAATAATGTTTACTTTTCCTTTTACTAACTTTGCAGGAGGCTCATTATTTATTAATGAATATTCTGCTGTGTTCAATGGCGTTGATGCGTGGATCAACTGTGGTCAGGCTGCTCCCTTTGCCCATAACGTGAGCTTTAGTTACGAGTGTTATATAAAAACAAGTAGCGCAACTAACATGGCCCTAATGGGTAAAGTCTTGGGCGGCGGTGTTCGAGGCAGCTCTATGAAGATGAGTTCGGGTAACATACACATGAAGCTAACTAACTCGCTTACTACCAGCGATCTAGAAGTTCATACAGATGCAGTATTTGATGATGGACTATGGCATCACGTTGTTACTACCTACGATGGCACAAGCCTTGCTAGTGGTATCAATATCTATGTAGATGGATTTCTTAGATCGACTACTACAGACCTTGATACGCTTACTGGAACAATTACAAGCTCTGCTAACTTTGGCATTGGTGCAAGGAACGGATCAAACCACTATGTTGATGGCCAGTTAGATGAGGTTGTAGTCTACGATAAAGAACTAAGCCAAGCGGAAGTTACATCTAGATTCAATCTTGGGGTATTCTCAGACCCATTAAAAGAGTCATTTTCGGCCAATGTTAGTCACTACTGGCGATTAGGTGATGGTGATGATGATGCTACAACTACCTATGATCTAGCTAGTACCTTTGACGGAACGCTTGCCAATATGGACGCTTCCAACTATATAACAGACGTTAGGCCAGCTCCCGGCTTCAGTGTCTTTGCTGCCTCTCTTAATGGGACAGACGAATATATCAACATGGGCAATGCGTTTAGCTACACCGATAATCTCAGTGTGTTCTTGTGGGTTCAAACAGGCAACCTTACAAGCAATAGGACTATATTCAGCAAGCGACACACAGGCATTAACCAAAGAAGCTGGGCGCTTCGAGTGACCTCCGGTGGCAAGATTAGGGTTTATGTTAGCTCTGATGGTGGCGGTACAAATGAAAAAGACTACACTAGTACTGATGCCGGTCATATAGAGAACAACGGCTGGCACCTTGTAGGCTTTACCTTCGCATCAGGTACGCTAAAGCTCTACGTTGACGGCTCAGAAGTAACGACCAGCAAAGGCTCAGACCCAACGGTGTCTGCCATCCATGCGGGAACCACTGATATTAATGTAGGTAGACAGAGAAGTGGTATTGAATACTTCCCCGGAGATATCGACGACACAACTATATGGACAGGGACAGTTTTATCGGATGCTAATATAGCTACCCTCTATAACTCTGGCTTACCTTCAGACCCAACGACATTATCACTAGCTGGAACTCTTGCCCACTGGTGGCGTATGGGTGACGGCGATGACGCTACAACAGTATATGACAATGTTGGCTCTGCTGACGGAACGCTTGCCAATATGGACGCTTCTAACTATACAACGGATGTACCGAGCTAATGGAAAAAGTTTACGTAGTAATACCAACAGATGATATTGTGCAAGAGATGGTTGAAGAGTCTTGTCACACGGAGGCTACCTTCAGAAGAAGCCTTGATGGAGAGTTGTCTATATTAAAGTTCTGTACCCCTTTTCCAAACACGATGGGTGGGAGAGAGAAGAAGAGTCACGCAGAAATTCTGGCCTACCTTGCTGCCAACGCTGCTGATTGGGAGGGCGAGTAATGGACACAGAACAGATGCTGTACGAGATAATAGACAGGGTTGGCAAGACTCAGGATGATATGAGGGATATATTGGTTGCAATGCAAGCCGATCTAAAATACCATATAAAAAGAACAGACCTACTCGAAGAACAAGTGGAGTTACTGCGTACTGAGATAAGGAAACCTTTCCCTTGGAAACCAGTTGCTGCCATAACTACAACCATTGCCGCCATTATTGGAACAGCTCTAAAAGTATTAGGTCAATAATATTAGTGGGTTGTAAAATAGTACTTGACATTTGTGTTTAGATATGCTATAATAAAGGAGTGACATGAAGTTCATAACAACACACCCTAGATTCACATACCTCCTAGCAGGACTAGCTATGGGGGTAGTAATGTCGGCTTTCACGATCCATGAAACTGACAAATATACTAGTCGAATGGAGAAGACCATTGAGCGTAATATTGAGATACATCAAGAATATGTGGAACGAACTAGTAGAACCATTGAGAAATACAAGACCGAAAACAGGAAACTTAAGAAGAGTTCCAATACCTACAAGATTGTGCACCCCGATGGAACGGTTGAAACACGAACAAGCTCTAGCTCAGAGTCGGAAGAATCAATCTCAACTGAAGTAAAAGAGCGTTACGAGAAGCAGATCGAGGAACGAATGTCCAGATTTGAAAAGACCCTCTTGCGGGAAATAGCAAACATAACAAAAGAACAAAAATACCTCTCAATCGGGGTAGGATATACCACTGAATTGGAGTACTACGGAAGTTTAAACTACACCGTATTACCACCATTCACAATCAACGGCTGGGCAACACAAGGTGGCACGGTGGCAGTTGGAATCGGAGTAAGACTATGAAAGACCTTATGGAGAACCTGAGTCAAGCAATGGGTTCAAACCAAGAAGAGGAAGAAGACCTCGTAAAAAAAGAAGATGCAGCCAAGGAAGTTAAATTCAATAAGAAATTTAAGCGGCTAAAAAAGAGTAAAAAAGCAAAAGCAGATGAAGCAGCTAGATCAGGTCTTAAAGGACCAACCCCAGAGAAACCACAGACAGGAGCAGTATAATGGGAACACGAAATTACGGCAGTATAACTCCTGCTAACACAGTAGATTTAGATTTAACTGAAGACGTAGTAGCACTTAGGGCAGCTTCTAATGCGGTCCTGACTGTAATAACCTATGCTGACTCGGCTCGTACCATAGCAATAACAACCGCACCAACGCCAGCAACAGTTGTTGTTGTATCTGATAGAGCACTAGGTCGTTACGTACGTATAACAAGCTCCGGTGCAACCCGTTTAGACGTAATCGTAGAAAGAACTTAATGTCAGATGATCGTAAATTATATCTTGCGGCACTGAAGTTAAAACGAATAAGAGAAAAGAACATCTGTTATGACCCACTTAAACTGGGAAGTAGACCAACAGAGAAGCAAGACGAGATACTGAAGGACCAACTACATCGTATTCTGTACGTGGTTGCAGGTAACCAGAGTGGAAAGAGTACCCTTGGTGGTAGACTTACTGCGTGGTTTTTCAATGAAACACATCCGTACTGGGAGAGACCAAACTCAAAACATTGCCACCACTGTAAATCAGAGAACTTTGAGCCAATTGAAAATAGTGGCGGTGAAGAAGAAGAATTTAGGTGTCTTGATTGTAAGAAAGTTTGGTGTAACTGGGGTGATGAACCTCTAACACTTCTAGTTTCAGGTAAAGTATCTAAGATGGTAACTGAACTTTGGGAAAAGAAGATCAAAGGTTTCTTAGAACCCGGAACTTACAGACTAGCAAAAGACGGTAACGCCCTATCCAGTGTAACTCATCTAAAGAATGGTAACAAGATTATCTTTCTGAGTCACGAAAAGGCAATAAAAAGTAAAGATAAAATCCAGAGTTACGTAGCACACTTTGTATGGATCGACGAAATGCCGGATCATTACATGTACCTTGAAGAAGCAATACAGCGTATCACTTCAAAAAAAGGTAAAATGGTAGTTACAATGACTCCAAAGACTTCTAATCCAGAAGTTAGAGATATGATTGATGGTGTTGATTCTCGTGTTGGACGTAAGTATCAGTTCGGTAAGCTAGATAACCCAATCTTTCAAAGTCCAGAAGCAGTTGAAACTGTAATGGCCGAAGTAGCAGGTCTTCCTGAATCAGCTAGAAATGCTGTACTGTACGGAGACTGGATGGATGCAGATGATTCTGTGTTTCATTTTGATCGTAGCAAACATATACACTCTCTTCCAGAGGGATACAGTACTAGCCAAGAACACGTAATGGCTTACGACCCTGCTGCATCTGGTAAAGGTGGGCTGGTAATGGCTGTTAGAACAGATTCTGGTTGGCATGTAAACAAGGCTAGTTACACAAATGGCGGCAAGGCGTATTCTGATTTAGTTGTGGACATTGATCGACAGATTGCACCATACACAATTAGTCGTAAAGTATATGATGTACATGAGACTAACTTTATACTTGAGTTCAACAAGCTAAAGAAAGTTCCGGGAGCGTTGCAGAATAATGATCCTTGGCTTGCAGTTAAAAAACATAGTAGAAAATTAGAGCTGATTACAAACTTACAACAAGCAATGCTGGATGGGTGGCTTACATTTAGTCCAGAATTACACGAGTTGTTTAATGAATTTACAGGTGCTCAATGGAATGCAGCACAGGACGGAATACAGGGAAGTCAACATTTCCACCTGTTAGACGCACTTCAATACCTTATTGATCTATTGCCAAACAAGAAGCTGTTTAAGCCTAAGATGACAAGAGATCAACAGATAATGCAAAAGATGCAACTACAAGCATTTGCGCCAAAGAAGAAGAAGTCTAAGATGATGGTTAAACGAAGAGGACGTAGATGATAGTCAATGTACTTACTGTGTTGTTTTGTACCTACATACTACTTAGAGCAAAACAAAAGCACGAAGAAGATGTCAGAACCCTGAAGATTGTTAGAGAAGAACGAAGATTACGTAAACCTTGGAGGCACCGTAAACTATGAAATTAAACTTGAAAATAACGATGCCTGATAGAGCACCCAAAGAAGAAGAAGAATGTGAGCATTGTAACCAAGTTCACGATCACTACGCAAGATGTGAAGGATTTGGTTTCGACCATTACCAAGAACCAGCCTATGAAACACCACAAGTTGAAGACTCTAGTTACTTGAAAAAAGCACTAGCTCAATTTAAGAAGAAGAGGGCTAAGAAGAATGCTAAAAATTAAACAATGGTCACAGGCCGAAGCATCGAAGAATCTAAAGGTTCGTTTTAATGATGCAAAACAAATGAGAATACAACAAGAGCATCAGTGGCGTTACAATGAAGTACTGTTGTACAACGCTCTTTCTGAAGAAACGTCTGATTACAAAGGACCAGTTACGGCTGACATCCTTCAAAGGGTCTTTACTCCAGAAAATGAAAATGAAACAGGTGTTAATTACTTGTTCAAACATCACCGTTTTTTAAATGCACAAATGAGTGCTAACCCGCCAAGTGTGCAAGCTCGTCCAACCAGTAGTGATCCTGCTGACAAGAGAAGGGCAGACACGGCAGATCGTCTTTGTAGACACGGTATCAGAGCATACCAAATGCAAGAGAAGATTGACCTAAACAACGGACAAACTCTACTGTACGGAACAGGCTTTATTAAAACTAGCTTTGATCCTAACGCTGGTGAGATTGTAAGTTTCGATCCTGCTGCTGGAATGCTAGAGATGTCTGGTGATTTTACAATGAAGCCTCTCACAATATGGGACATCTGGCTTGATCCACATGCTAGAAACTGGGCTGATGTTGAGTACGTATTTGAACGTGTGTGGTATTCGCTAGATGAAGCTACTATGAAATGGCCTGACAAAGAAGAATTATTTAAGAAAGCACAAAAAGACTTACAAGACGATACATACAAGCAAGAGCAATACGGAATTGTGCAGTTACAAGAAGTACGTATTCCCATTTTTCACTACTACGAAAAAGGTCTTCCAATCAATGGAATGCAGGGTAGGTATACATGTATGCTTGAAGATGCAACACTTCTTCAACCATGTGACACCAGCCCTCACCGTTTTTATGAGCCAAGTAATGACCCTGCTGAAATTAGAGAACAAGTAGACGCAGAGGCAATGGGATTTGAAGTTGACCGTGGACCAGAAGTTGCAATGCTTCCATACCATATTCTTACTGACATAGATGTAACTGATTCTGTGTACGGAAAGAGTTTTATTGAGTACGGTGCTCCGGGTCAAGAAACGATTAACAGACTAGACTCTCTTACAATGGAGAACATTGCAGCACATGGTTACTGTAGAATGGTAATTGATGAAGGTGCTGATGTCTCAGAAGACTCTATTACAGATACTCCTTGGGAAATCGTTAAAGTTACTGGACAAGCTCCACACTTTATCGAGACACCAAAGTTAATGCCAGAAGTTGCTACAATGCGTGACCGTCATGCTGGTGGTGTTGATGACATGGCTGGAATCAATGATTCAATGTATGGTAAACAAGAACGAGAGCAATCTGGATTTAGTATGCAGTATGCAACTAATCAAGGTAATATGATACGCAGACGTATATTTAACAAATATGTATTACTTGTTGAAGGTATATACCGTAGTTACCTAGCACTAATACAAAGACACTGGAAAGATGACCGTACAATCAAAGTACTTGGTAAAGAAAAAAGCTACCAACTATATGATGTAAAAGGCTCAGACATAATGGGTGGATTTGATTTAGTTGTTGAGTACGGTAGTAGTCTTAGTTTAGACCCTACCTCCAGACGAGAAGAGATTATGGCCCTGATGCCGCTCTTTGAAAAAGCTGGTGTAGAAAACAGACAATTAATGTCAATGCTTAAGCTGAATGAACTAGAAGGACAACACGACCTATTAGGACTAGCAGCAAGTAGACAACAAGAGATATTTGAAAGAATCATTTCAACAGAAGCATATGTTAAGCCTAGAGAAATGGCAGATCATAAAAACATGCTTATTCACTGTAACGAGTTTGTAATGACAGCAGAGTTTAGAGACCTTGATGCCAAAATTCAGATTCTAATTGAAAAGCATATTGAAGATCGTGTGAGTCTTAGCCAAGGTAAATCACCTGACGCAGCTCCACAGGCAGCAGAACCACAACCAGCAGGTGCTCCAACGGAAATGCCAGCAGGACAGGGTGGATTAGAAACACCGGGAATGGGGGGAGGTGCTCCACTTCCAAGTAGTCCTACCCCAACACCACTACCAGAACAGTAACCCCAATACAGGGGTTTACCAGCTACCTTTCGAGGCGTTGGAATTAAGTAGTAGCCATCCGAAAGGACGTTACAAAGGAGTAAAGAATGGCAGACGAAAAAGCTCAAGCAGAAACAGCATCAGTACTAGATGGGGCATATGCCGCTTTTGGAGGAGATGTTGAAGACTCAGCAGAATCATTTGAAGATTCAGAAGAAATTGAAGACTTAGATGAGGTGAGCACAGAGGACGAAGACGAGGAATCTGAAGAGAGCGTAGACTTTTCAGAGGATGAAGAAGATGATGAAGATGACCTTGAAGAAGAGTCAGACGAGCTACCTTCAGTAATCACAGTCAAGGCCGATGGAAAAAACGTGAAGATCGACTTTAATAATCGAGATCACATAACACGAGTGTACCAGAAATACGTGGCACAAGCTCGTTACCAAAAAGAAAGAGATGACTACAAATCTCAACTTGATGGAATAAAGGCATCCGACTCAGCAGAATCAAAAGCAGTCGAAATGGTTGCCCTTCTAAATGAGAACATTGAAAATCCTAAAGAGCTACTTAGGTTATTCACAGGCGGCACAGAAGCTGCTGAAAAAGTTCTTACAGATTGGCAGAAGGATAACGACAGCTTTGCGCTACTTTCAGAGCCAGAACAAAAGGCTTACCTCAACGCTAAGAAGCAAGAGGCAAAACAAAAGGATTTGGATAAGAGAGAAGCAGCACTCAACCGTCAGGTAGAGGATTCAGAGAGTAAGAAGTCTAACGCAGAATTAGCAGAACAACAGTCACTTGTAACTAGTGCATTTGAACAGCACAGGTTTAATCAAGAGTCTGACCCAGATGAAGCCCTTAAACTAGACAAAAGATTATGGAATGATGTTATATCTAGATTAGGTGAATACGAAAGTGTCAACAAAGAAATCATCAACAAGGAAATGAAGGATGCTGCTGACGAATTACGTAGTCTACTTGGAAGATCAGCTAGGGTAGCCGCTAAGAAAACAAAAACAAAAAGCAAAAAACAAGCAAAGAAAGCTGTAGCAAAAGCTGTTGCAGTGGAAAAAGAAGACAAACCAACTGGTGACTTCATGGCCGATCTAATGTCCGCTATGAACCCAATGAACTAATTTTAAGGAAAACAAATTATGGCAACAACACAAATTGATGCGTCAGCAGCCCTCGGTAAATTTTTACAGAAGGTATACTCTGATGGTATTACAAATCAAATCTCTGAAGACTTCCGTGACTGGGAAATGGTAAACAAGCTAAAGGTTTCTGACCAAGCAGCCCGTTCTGTCGATTTCTTAATCAACAAGACTTATGGTGCTCCTGCTGTCGAGTGGAAGACCTCGGGTTCTGTCGCTCTTCCAAGTGGCTCTCAGTCTAGTACTGAAGAAGGTTCTGCTGGATTCAACCAACTTTACTCTACAGTTGAATTAGAGTATGATCTTTGGGAACGTGCAAAGTCTGGCGCTAAGAAGTATCTCGAGCCTCTTGCTCACGAAATCCAAAACAAAGGTATCGTTCAAAAGCGTATCCTTTCTGCTAACTTCCACCTTGATGGAACTGGAATCATGGGAGAAGTTGTTTCTTCCGTAGCTTCCGGTACTAGTCGTGTACTTACTCTTGCAAGTACTGACACAAGCCGTGGTGGAGAGCGTTACATCGAGTTCGGTGACGAGCTAAAGGTATATACAGCAAACGCTGGTGTAGGTACAACTACTTTAACACTAGTTGTAGATGATAAAGATCGTGATGCAAATACCATCACTGTTTCTGATAAATTGGGTGCCTCTCTTGCTCTTGTAGCGATTACAAGTACAGACATTCTTTACCGTAAGTCTGCTACTCCTTGGGACCAAGGTTCTTACACTAACGGTACTGATGAGTACAACTCTATTTCAGAAGCAATGCCGGGATTAGAAACTCTTACTGCGGTTGATGGTCGTAAGATTCACAACTTAACACTTGACGGTGTTTACAAAGGTGAGCACTATAACGCTGGCGCAGCTCCAGTAGATATCTCTCACATCCAGAAGTCTATGGATCGAATTAAGACTCGTAACGGTTCTTCTTTTAAGTACCAACAAGTTCTTTGTGCTCCTGAAACTCTTAGTGCTTTCATTGAAAGTAACGAAGCTGATCGTAGATTAGTTGCTAACACTGACAAGGAACGTGGATTCAAAGGATTCTGCTTTGTTCATGGTAGCGATCAACTTGAGCTTGCGAGTTCTGAATTTGCTGGTGATAAGCGTATGTGGGTTATCCCTAACGGTGCTGCTGGTCAAGACTGTCTTGAACTTCACGGTAAAGACTTCAAAGAAATCAATGTCGGTGGCAGTGAGTTTTTAAAGCAGAACGGTAGTGGAAGCTATGAGTCAACTGTTCAGAAATTTATGATGGGTTACATGACAATGATCTGTAAACGTCCGGGCGCAATCTTGAAGATTCATAACTTCGAGAACTAGAATACAAATTAGGGGAATGGGGTACTGGGAATAATTTCAGTATATCCCTCCTCTTTCTCTTGAAAGGAGAACACAACATGGCAACACGTATAGCAAGACCACCTTTTAGAAGGAAAACTGGTTTACGCATAAGTAAAGGCGAAGCAGCCTTAGAACACGCATTTAAAGAAAGAGACATAGAAGACGTTGGTGATGTCGCCACTCTAGAATTAAGTAGAGTTCCTGATATTATCGTTGTTCCTACTCTATCTCAACCTGTTGTTATTGATATCGTCGTACCTGCTGGTGATCCAATCGCAACAGATCGAGTTGTTATGGTATCCAATACTTCGGCTAGTACTGTACAAATCAAAGTAAAGGGAGGTATGGGTGCAACTGCTTTAGCGGCAGGATTAACTGGTCAATACCTTATACGAGATTCTAGTGCAACCACTGTTCCAACGAAGTTATTCGTAGAAGAAACAGAAGCCTAATACGCAGGGGGGTCTTCGGACCCCCACCTCACTTAAAAACAATATTCTAAGGAATTAAATATATGAAAGTACTCGGCAAAATATCAGAAACGGTAAGGGTAATCTTTAGAGGACTTACTCGGATTGTTACAATTGATCCAGATGTCACCTATACTCCTTCTGGTAATGTGACCGTTGCTGCCAGTACTGCTGTAGCTGGTGATGGTTCTACACTCTTTGACACTGAACTGGCCTCCGGTCAATCAATAACAATAGGAGGTGAAACAAGAGTCATAGACGTAATTACCGACCTAGATACAATGACTGTGACTGTTGCATTTACTGTTTCTACTGGACCAGTCTCCTTCACAGCAACACCTCACACAGACAAAGTTTTAACAGTTAAAAGTAATGGTAACGCAACAGACGAAATTACAACAAACACAGAAACACAAACCCTAACAAATAAAACAATTAACTCTCCCCGAATAAATGAAGCTGTAGACCTACTATCAACCAGTACAGAACTAAACCAACTTGATGGAATCATTGTTGGAGGTACTGGTGCGACAGATATTGTTACTCTCTCTTCTGGACAGATTCTTACAAATAAAACTCTAGGTGACACAAACACAATTAATGCTCAGGATGATGCGTTTACAATTGATGATGCAGCAGACCCAACACTTCAAATTGACTTTGATGCTGCTGGTACTACTGGTACAAAGACAACAATTACAAGTTCTCAAACAACAAACAAAACGGTGACTCTTCCAGATGCAACCGACACTCTTGTTGGTAAAGCAACACTCGACGAACTCTCAAACAAAACACTAGTTTCTCCAAAAATATCAGATGCAGGTACTTATGATCTTGTAGTAACTAGCTCAGATGGTGCTCTTAACACAGCAGACCGTACTCTTAGCCTCGACGTAAATGATGCAAACAGAACAATTAACCTAGCACAAGACCTTATACTACAGGGTGGGGTAGCTGTTGATATTAATCTGGTTAGTCCTGAAGAGGGAGATGCCCTCCTTTATGATTCAGCTTCTGGCGAGTTTCAGAACAAACCAAGTGGTGACGTTTCGTTTCAAATTCAGTCAATGCAGACAGACGGTTCTTGTCTCATCAAAGGTGGTACAATCCTTGTTGATTCAGGAATGGAGATTGTTACTTATGATGGTGCAGGTGCACTTAGTACAGACATTGAAGTTGATATTACAATTGATCTAGATACAGTCGGCGGATTCGGAGATTCTGATACACCTTCAGGTACAGCAATTTCGTACATATATATTGATATGGATTCTCTTGGACTTGATCTACTTATTACAGACAATGGAAGAACGGTTCGTACAGTAACTGAGTCAAACTTTGTGGTTAAAACCTCACAACCGAGTAACATAGACTTTAACAGATTTATTCCTGTTGGGTATGCACAGTATGACACATCTCAGTGGGCAGTTGGTCTTACTGATTTTGGTACAACTGGTCGAAGAAGACACGATACAACAAATGTAGTTACAGCAGCTAGTTCATATCAAGTAAGCGATACTGCAACAAACATTGATGCCGCTGCTCCTTTTGCACACGGTATAGATGGTGTTCCAACTAATGCAATACTTCTAGTTGAAGATACTGGCGAGTGGGAAATTCATGATGTTGGCGCATATTTCAATGTAACTAGTACACAAGTAATATCTACAGGTACAACACTTGCAAGTATTATTGGTGGAAGTACAAATGTAAAATTAGCCTTTGCAAATGGAGGCGTGGCAGCAGGTGCTCAGAGTTACGTAACTGTTGAAGGTGCTTCATATCCTTATACTGCTGGTGCTCAAGAAGAAGTAATGGTAGATTCTAGTGCAGGTGCATACACGGTAACACTTCCTGCAAACCCTCTCCCCTCTCAAAGAGTGCGGGTGGTGGATGTAGGTGACAACGCTGCTGTTAATAACATTACAGTAGGTAGAAACGCAAACCCTATTGAAGCAGTTGCCGCAGATTTTACAATTGACATATCAGGAGTACACGCAACTTTCGTGTATTCAGATGTAACAAATGGCTGGGAGGTCTTAATATAATGGCTAATTATTCAGATAAAGCAAATGCAATTGCACTACAACTGTCTGGTGGTGGAAGTGGAAGTGGCGAAACTAATTACGTAACAAACGGTAGTGGTGCTGTTGCACTGGACAGAACAGGAACAAACGACGAGGGTGACTGGATTGACAGTAACGCATCTAACTTCACAGCTTCTGTTACTACAACTAGTGCCGAACTTCCACGGGAGTTTCTAACTACAACAGCAATTAAATTTAAACCAGTTACAACTACTGCTGCTGATTACGTGCGGTACAGATTTCAAATTGGTGAAGCAGATAAAAACCGTAAACTTAAGATTCAGTGGGCACAACTGGTTGGAAGTACTGTTGTAAACGACGAGTTTAAAGTAGAACTCTGGTCAGGTACAGATGCAACTTATGCGACAACTACTGAGGTTCCTCTGAGTGGGGATGATACTTCGGGCGATTCTTTCATTAAAGCAACTAACGGTGGATATATTAATACGTTCAGTGCTGGGAGCGACGACTACTACGAACTTAGGATTGTAAAGGTAGGAGTACTGGGTGTTGTAAGTACTGACTGGATTAGTCTTAACGATGTTGTGATTGGACCGGGAAGCATTACAGCTAACCTTGATCCAAGGTGGCCAAGGTATACCGATGCCGACTTCTCAATAACAAGCAACGCCACTAGCTTTAGTATTCACCACGCAGAGGCGATGCCATACCAGCTCACAGACGGCTCTTGGCGCATGACCTTCAACTTTGCAACAACAAACGACAGTACCGCCGACCAGAGTATTACGTGGACAGGCGTTACTTTTGAAGCAACAACTAACTTCATCCAATCGCTTTCAATGCTTGCTGGCGGCGCAGCTCAAAACACTAAGGCGTTTGCAAATCCCAACACCTCCACTATTACAACCGACACAGACACAGCCAACACAGCAATCCGAGTGTCGGGCGATGTAGCCCTAGAATCCAAACCCACATGGGCAACCAAATCCGCACCTGATACTTATTTAGGCAAGGTGCCTAGTGTTGTTACTGGTTGGACCAGTTCTACCGACTTCACAGCGTCTACAGGATATGGTGCTAGTGCCGAAGAGTATTACTACAAACGCTCAGGCGACGAGATGCACGTAAAGTGCCGAATAACAGTAGGAACCACCACAACAGAGAAAGCTTATGTCACCCTGCCAACCGGGTACACTCTCGACTTCACAAAGCTATCGGCAGGACTTCAATCAACCCACGTAGGAGAATGGACGAGCCTATCTACTGGGGCAAGTGTAGAGCCATATCCTTCGGGCACTAGGGCTGGGCGAGCCTTTGTTGATGACGCTGCCCCTAGTCGCATTTATCTGGCGAGATATGTGGACCAAAACAGGTTCGAGACTGGTGCTGTAAGTTCTATTTTTGGACCCGCTTCGGGCAGCATACTTGTGCTAAACTTCTCGGTTCCAATAGCTGAATGGGCTGGCGGCTCACAAGACACCGCAACGGTCGGCTTCGGAGAAGCTACTGAGGATCAACTAGGACTTAATAAGAAAAATAAGTGGGCGAAAAATGATTGGTCTACGTCTGCTTCAGACCTTAATTTTAACAACCTTACTATCGGAAAAACCTATAGAGCAACGGTTTACGCTATCCTACAACTCTCAGCAGATAGTACAGCGGAGTATGCACAAATAAAAATGAATCACGATAGTTCCGAGATAACTAAAATTCAGCTTCAGCTCGATCAAGTGAATAGCTCTAATGATAGCAAGAACATAACGGCGCAAGCCGATGTGATTTTTGAGGCTTCAGCAACAACTGTAACGTTTGTTAGTGGTACTGGAGGCAGTGGCGGTATTTCTGGAGCTTACTCTATGATTGAGGAACTTAACAACTATGAGTCAGAAACAACAGACTTTACTTAGGAGCACCCTTGAAAATACACAAAGGTGATTACCTAACATTCGCAAGCATCGGAAACGTAGCTGGCTGGAAATCCTGTGAACTCAGGCCCGGAATATACCGGAGACATCCTGACTTGGACCCTTCAGAATCTAGGAGTGACATCTCACGGGATGGTTACTTAGGTGTACTTTGGAGGTCACTGGTAGATGGAGACACTGCCCGAATTGACCGGATTCTAGGAGCAATCTTCAAAACTGGAGGTACGGTTGGTGAGAGAGGTAACTTTGACTACATTAACATTTTACCCTTGCTACCATTGTTTTTAGCAGCAAGATTTAAACTAATGCCCTTTCTCCCTCTAGTGATTCCTGAGCAATTTACAACAGGATTTAGAGCCCACCTAGTTGCTCTCACAATTATGATTGAGCTAGAAGCTGGTTGCAGCGGGTGGACTAGCCGGAGAGCAATTCGCAAACTTGTGTCGGCAAACCCAGAGAACCCTCTGTTTTTGAGCATCCTCTGTAGAATGCTGGGAACGTCACAAACTACTACACTAGATTTACTCGCCCAGACACCACCAGAAACCAGTCCTCACGGATGGGGAAGTTGTCCGTTTGAGATATTTAAAACACTTACGCAACACAATATAGGAAATACAAACCATGGCAGATAAACTAATTAGGGCAAACGGAAACATTGTAATTAATGATGACAGAAGCTCCAGTACAAGTAATGATCGCTGGGACATTGGTGATGTTCGTGCATCCTTACTTACCCGCACTCAATTCCAAGCACGCAACGGAACTGATTGGGAACTGCTGGACGGAACAGACGTTTCTGGGAGTGCTCTTGATACCTTGGTTACTCTGGGTTCGGGTTCGGGACTACTTCCAAACGCAACAGGTAAATTCATGCGTATGGATGATGGTGGACAGGATGCTCAGACACTTTCTGCCACTCTTTCTGGATCAACTCAGGGTGATGCGATGTTCTCACACACTCACTCAGGCCCAAGCCACACTCACTCAGGTCCAAGCCACAGTCACAGTGGTACTAGTTTATATGCTAAAATAAATGTCGTGGACGGAAAGATTTATCAAGACACTAACGGCACCAACTTTACTGCTGATAAGCGTAGTGCTGACACAGGCTCAAACGCCACCGGCTCTTTTAACATGACAGATTCCACAAATATTGGTGGAAATACTGGTTCTGGTGGTACGGGTAGCACAGGATCAGGCGGTACAGGTAGCACAGGCGCAACTTCTACAGGTTCGGGAGAAACAAGACCTGTAAACATTACAGTGAATTACTTCGTAAAGATTAACTAACAGACCGTTATTACTAGGTATTTGAGAAAGTACTTGACAAATGACGTAGAACATGCTATAATATAACTAACCCCTCATTCCGAGGGTAAGGAGAACAAAATGGGACCAGATTTAAAAGGTATGGAAATGCCACCAGCACCAGCAGGAGCTGAAGGAGCAGAAGAGGAATTTGATTTCGGTGAAGAGTTTGAATCCGAAGGTGAAGAAGAAATGGGCGAGAGTCCAGACTTAGCAGAAGTTTCAGATGAAGACCTCATCAAAGAAATGGAAGCACGTGGATTTCTCGTAGAGGATGAGGTTGAGGAGACGGGTGAAGTCGTCGATGAAGAGGCTGAAGAACCAATTCTGTAAAGGTTACTATGTATTATATCTACGCACATTACACAGAAGATACTAATGAGCTGTTCTATATAGGAGTAGGTCAAGGTGGTCGTGCAAATACTATCTCAGGAAGAAATGAGTACTGGAGTCGTATTTATAAAAAACACGGCAGAACAGTAAGTATATTTCCTCATAGATATAATAGTAGAGAGATAGCGGTTCAAAGAGAAGTCACACTACAAGTCTTACTTCGGCCTAGAGCCTGTCTTATCTATGGTGAATACGGTAACTCGTCACATACAGAAGAATCAAAGAAGAAGATGAGGAAGCCTAAGAGTAAGGTTCATTATGGAAGACCTTGTTCGGATCACACCAAGAAACGAACAAGTGAAGAGAACTCAAAACCTGTGATAAACTGTCGTGGCATTATATTCGACTCAGCTAAATTGGCAGCAGATTCTATAGGACAAGAGAAGTCTTCAGTGGCGAGGGCTGCTAGAGGCTTAGTGAAAACATCAGGAACCTATTCAGACGGTACTAGAATCCGCTGGAATTATATACAGAAAGAGAGGTAAGTCATCTACACCGTTTCAGATATGATTAGAACGATCAGGAATAAAATAGCAGAACAAAACACAACAAAGGTATCAGATGAGAATATCTTAGATTACCTCAACCAAGGACAGGATTTTGTTTTTGATTTGATTGCAAGACGTTATCCTGACATCTTAGGCAGTATTGCAACAGCAACTATCAATAGTGATGGAATTACATTTGACATGCCTGAAAATGCTTTTGAACAAAGACTAACAAGGGTCTACAAAAAAGATAACAACTACACCGTTCCACTTGAGCGTGTTGGATATCGTGAAATCTCAGATTTTGACGGTAGACAAGGTTATCCCACAAACTATGCAATCTTAAAAGATAAGGTATATTTACTACCTTCTTCTGATATAAGTTCGTATACGTGGAAGTATGCGTTTGTAGAAGACATTGAATCCTTTGTGAAACCACAAGGAAGAATCAAATCTGTTGTTATTGGTGACGGTTCTGTGGTGAATGCTAGTATTGTTGTTGATGCAATTGGTAGTGATCTTAGTATTCTTGATTCAAGTTACAACAGATACGCAAACATTGTTGATAACAAAACAGGTACAGTAAAGTGTACTCTGGAAATTAAAGCACTAGACACGGTTAATAACCGTATTACATTTAAACTTGCTCCTACTGCACTTGTTGATAACAAGACACTAGTGAACGTAATTCCTGCAACTGTAGGTGTTGACGATCATATCTGTGTTAGTTCTGGCTCCTGTATTCCTTACTTTCAAAAACCTGCATACAACTACATCATCCAATGGGCCGCTACCGAACTGAAGCGAAGTCTTGGTATGGACGCTCAAATGGAAGAAAACGCCCTCAAGAAATACGAAGAACAAATAGAAAAACTAAATAGTAAACGAGAAGGTTCAGCAAGAGTCTATCGTAGAAGAAATCCTAGAAGCGACAGAAGGTGGTAAACCGTGGTTAAGTTTCAAACAATACCTCACCCTAATATTGCACGAGGAATGGACACCCGTTCCGCAATCAAAAACATTCAAGAAGGTTTTGCAGAGGAAATCCGTAATATGGATACTAACTCTGCTGGCTTTGTTGAAAAACGTAAAGGCTACGAGTCCTATGTAGGTACTATTCCTCTCCGTGCAACAAGCATATCTGAAGATGCTGTTGGTGGATTTGATATTGAATTTGATGCTTCCATGTCTTTTTCTAACGTAACCTCTGATCCTGTACTGGGCAAAGGTAAACTATGGTGGGACAAGGATTCTGCTGGTACAGTGAGAACTCTTGATAGGGCTGCTGGTGTTATTACCTCAGACAACTCAGAGACCTTTGTGGTAGGACAAGCAATAAAGATTAAGGTTCCTGCACTGACTGGTACTTGGGGTGATTACACATTCACTACCACTACAGACGTTACTCCTGCTCTTGCTAACGCCAACAATTACGAATATGCACTTCTAGAAGATAAAGAAATCTACTGGGATGACTTCACAAACAATATATATAAATCAATGGTTAGTGGTACTGAAAAAGAATTTACAAAGACTGATCCTGCACTAGACATTCTGGTGGGTGTAGCAGTTAACAATGGCACAAATTATGAGCTAATCGAAACTGATCTTACCACTGTTGATGCTGATTCTGTAAACCACACAGTTACTACACCTACAGGAAGTGTACAGATTGCTAATTACCTTGTTGATCCTGACGCTACATTTAACTCTTACACAAGCATTGACAACACACTAGCTTCTGGGATTAAAACAATTCCAATTGCTCAGACCACTCACAACCTACCAAATAAAAACATTGTGTACCAAATATGGGAACAAGACACTGCTCCAAGTGCAACCCTCGGTACTCTAGTTACACCTGAATCTTTTGTAATTGATCCTAGTGGTGACATTACAATTACGATTGACTCAATTGCAGGTGGTGATTATACAGTTGTGTTATATGACGTTCCTGTAAGTAACACAGAAGTTACTGGTCTATCAGGAGCTGAAGAAGCCTTTGAACTTACTATTCCTGTGACCTCAGAGTTTGTCTTTGTACAGGCTTACTTACTAGGGGCAGTGCAAGAAGAAGTAAAACTAGATGCTGTAACAGTAGCTGGAGGTACGGTTACTTTTACTGTTAACCCACCTACTGCTGATTTTGACCTAAAGATTGTATATCTTGAAGGTAAAACTGGGTCCCCTAGTATCACAGTTGGTAGTGGTGGTGTACCCGATAGTACTCCTGAGTTCTGTATATACGGAATTAACCCTGATGACATCGTGTTTGAGGATAAAGCAGGACACATCAATGCACTGGACGAATACTCGGCACTTGCTCAAAGTGACCTTGTTGTTGGTATGGGAGGTAATCTATTTGTAGAAAGTACTGATTTTATCTTACCTTCCACCAGAGTAGATATCAGAGGAACTAGTGACTTTACTGTTTCATCAGAACCACAAACAGTTGTACCTGTGTTTGCTAATGTTGCAATTACAAGTATATCAAATACTGGGAGTACTGCTACATTTACGCTTGCCAGTGATCCCGGTCTATCTGCTATTGACAGTGAATATGTGACGGTCGCAGGTGCTAGTAATGCGGAATATAATGGTACGTTTAAAGTAGATTCACATACTGCTGCCTTTGAAGATTATACAATCACAGTCTCTGGTACATTTATTGCAGGAACTGAAACAGATACACCAGCCTTGATTTCTCAAGACTCTTTTCTCCTTCTTATGGAAGACACTGCCGGAGGACTTCAGGACCACAGCTTTGAGGTTGGCGATCTTATTACAAGCAATCAATTTACTTACACCCCAATTGTGCGTGAACTACCCTCTAACACATCAATTCGTATTGGTGGGATCACAGGGTCACAGGATGTGTACGCTGGTGTAACTCTCACAGGGACAAGAACTAGTAATGTAATTAAAACTCCTTACACGGTCTCTACATTTGTTAAGGGTGATGTACTCACGCTAGGTGGATTCTCTCGTAAATTTAGAGTGCTCGATATAGATGTAACAGATCAGGTCCATGCTGTAATGACACTCGACGAATCTATTACAGTTTCAGACTCTACTCTTGGAGCAAGTGTAACAGGTGTTAGTCTTGCTTCTAGGTGGCTTTGTGTTGAATTACCTGACTTAAATGATAGAACAGGTAAACACTTCATTGCTGCCTACAGTGCTCAAGAAAGACTTCAAACAGCAAAGATCAATGACTCCGTGTTTTATACAGATTACACAGGTGCTGTTATGAAATATGATGGTGCAAACCTGTACCGATCAGGTCTAATTGCTTGGCAACCACAAACACACTCATACGTTGACATTTCTACCGCACAAGAAAAGGTTGTTGTTGATAACTATCTTGTAACAGGTGCCTCAGACGAAGGTGACTTAACAGTTGATATCAAATTTGATAAGAACACAATGCCACCACTTCCTGCCAACAACCAGATATTCATTCACGGTGGAGACCAACTACAGGATTACAAACCAACCGAAGTACTAGATTATAATGAGACTGACTTTACTATTTCTGTAAGTTCTTCAGATATGGGAACTTCAACAAAGGCTAGTGCTACTTCTGCTGCACCGGCTGAGGCTTACGTTTTTACAGCGGATAAGTTTGGTAGTAGAGGTAATAGAATCCAATTAGTAGTCGCTGCTGGTGATACACTTGAAGATATAATAGGTAATTGGAATCTGGCTAATCCTACTAATACTGTGAGTCACGACCAGACTGATGACACACAGACTATTGCCGTTGCTGAGATAATTAACTTGTCAGGTGCGACAGGACCAAACCTACAGGCTAGTGTAGTTTATGAAGATATTATCTTCTACGCAGTTAATGCAGGAACCTTGGGAAATGATATAGACCTTGTTATAGATGGTACTGATGATACCGCAGAAAAAGTGAAAACAGCGCACAATCTAGCTAATCCTACTAATACTATTGATTACGTTGGTGATGGGGATGCGGGACCACTTACTCCCATTAACCCACTTGAACTTACTGGTGGTACGGTTGAGACTAATGTGACCATTCCTCAAAGTGCTGGTTACTATTTTAAACTACAAGCATATGACCGTAACAATAACATTGTAGCAAGTGCTGTTACAGACCACAGAGATTGCTACCTTACAATGCTTAAGACAGGCCGTGTGTATCACCGTCTAAATAGATTCCCTAAGTTTGATGCCTACCACTACGACCGTGTTGACCTTGAAGTATATCGGCAGAAATGGGCAGAGGTTCCTATTGCTGAGTTCTTTAAGATACGTACAATACCATTTGATTACTCTGAGTATCAAGCAACAACAGATTTATTGATATCTGATTCGCTAGGTAATACTACATTTAACAATCCAGACGATCTTGTGTCTAATGCTATTTCTCTTCAGACCACAGGGAATGCTCTTGAGCGTCCTCTCAGTTACGAAGAACCTCAAAAGAGTAAATATATTACTAGTATTGCAAACAGGATGGTACAGGGTAACATCAAGGGATATGATAAAATAGACGTTAGATTAGATTCTGATGCAACTACCTCTTTAGATGGAGTAACGGTTCTCGTTGGTGATGGTACAGTTAACACTGTATTTGAATTTCAGGAGTCTGCTGAGAGTTCTGCTCAAGTAATAGCTACCGTTGCAGATGATGCGGCAGGGTCTCTTACGTTTGCTGTGTCTGATGCCTCTGTTTATTCAATAGGTGATTGGGTACAGGTTTCTGCTACAGGTACAAACAACACAGCAGAGAAGATATCAGGTTTCGCATTAGGTTGGTGGAAAGTAACTGGGAAGGTTACAGGTAGTGGTACAGAAGAAGTCAATGTTGCGGGTTTCACAAGCAATACCGCTGTTTATTCTGCTACTGCTCCTAATTACCTAAACGAATTAAAATTATATAGAGCGGCAACCTCTGGTAATGTACCTGTGGTTAGTTTCACTGCCAGCGAGTTTAGACCGTTTCAAGGCACAAACGTACTGGATGTATCGCCTCCAAATGTTTCTGGTGTCCTAGACCTAACTCGTGCAATCAATACAGTACAAGCCCATTTAGAGACTCCTACGGTGTATGCTCGTAGTGGAGCTACTTTTGGCAGTGGTGTGTTTAATCTAACAAGTGCAGACACGGCTGGTTCAGTTAACTGTGTTGTCACTGCAAACGGGTATGACATGTCTGTGTATGGTAATAATATACTAGCACCAGATGGCAGTACAATGACCAGCACCGGACTAGTGTTTCCTAGTAGACTCCTGATCTCCCCAGAGAAGTTCCCAGAAACCTTTGACAATCCTCTTGCTGACTCCGCAATTTACTCCAATTCAATTGTAGATGTAAACGCAGATGATGGTGAAGAGATAACAGGGTTCGCAAGTTTCCTAGCGATTTCATCTAGTTCAGACTCACAGGTACAGAGTACTCTTATTGTATGTAAAAGCAGTAGTGTATATGCAATTGATGTTGTATCTAAGAGTCAAACAAAACTAGAGAGTTACGGTCAAGGTTGTACAATTCCTAATTCTATTTCAGCAACCGCTGATGGTATTATGTTTGCAAACAAATCTGGTGTATATGTTGTAACTAGTTCACTTGACATAGAATATGTAGGTAAACTTATGGAAGGTTACTGGAATGAGACAGTAAACACAGATCAAGTTGAAACAGAGGCTTACGGCTTTACTGATTCAAAGGATCGTAAATATAAACTAAGTCTTCCAGTAGGTAGTGGCACAACTAATTCTGAAACTATGGTATATGACTATATTACAGAACAGGGTGAATCAGGTAGTTGGTTCTTGTATGACTCGATACCAGCCTCAAACTGGGAGCAGACAAGCACAGATGTATTCTTTGGAGGGTATGGTGCCAGAGTATTCAAAGGACGCAACACGGGCGATTCTACGGATCACAGGGATGATGCCAGTGCTATTACTTCAGTGTTTGAATATAGTCCAAGAAGTTTTGGAGATTCAGGTGAAGAAGTATTAATGAGTGGTGTAATAACACATGTTGAAGAAGGAAGTGGAATCACGGTTGAAGAGGCTTCAGACATGAACAAGACCTATACTACATTAGACAGTATTACCAATGACGGTACACTTAAGAGTAAAGCTGTGAACAATACACCTAGTACACATAGTAGCTTATTTTACCAGATCAAGTATACACACGCCGTAAAGGATCAAGGTATGAAAATAGCTGGCATCGACTTTAGGGTTGCACCAACTAATGCTAAGAAGGTCACTGATGCTGGAGAATAACACCAGTGACTCCACTGGGTTATAAATTAGTGCTTGACAAATGTAAAGAAGTATGCTATAATATAGTAAAGAAACAAACGTAAGGGAGTAAGGGTTATGACAATTAAACCAGCGTCTACAGGCGGGTCATTAAATGATAATATGGCGAATGCCGCTTTTGAAGAAGCTAAGGAGGCACGTGCTGCGGCTGGTGGTGGTCGTGCTCAGAGTCCTGCTGATGCTGCTGGTATGGGTGCAAGCCCGGATCAAGCTAAGATGGCTGGTGTCAATAAGCCTACTGCTCTTAATCAAGCAATGACTCAAGCTAAGGCTGAGAAAGACCTGAAGCAAGAAGAACTGTATGATGCAATCGAACGTGAACGTAACATTGAAGATGAACAACTTACACCAGAACAAAAAGAAGCACAGAAACTAGCTGAGAGTTTGGAGGGACTGGGTTCCTTAGACAATCTAGTACAGAAAGCAACTGAAGAAGCCTTTGCCGATGTTACATACACAGCAGATTTACAGCTTGTAGAAGAACAAATGGAGAGTCTACTCCCTGAAGGTGCTCCTCCCGAAGCAGCAGAAGAAATCAAAGGCGCATTTAATACATATAACGAGATGTTACAAGACCCAGAACAAGGGATTGCTGCTGCAAATGCCTACCTTGTATCGCTTCAAGAAGGTGAGAATCCTCTAATTAACCCTGAAGTCAAAACAGAAACAATCCTAATGAGCATCGTAAACAGTGTTGACACTGACCCAAAGACAGCAGCAGCCCTCACAGCCTCTGCTATTGCTGAAGGTGTTGTGGACGTTGACGGGCTAACTATGGACTTCCTAGAGGAGCAAGGGTTAATCAACTTCCCTGAGAGTGATGACGATGAGATTCCTGAATTTGGTATGTCTAAAAATCAAATGATGGGAATACTTGGTGATAGTATGGGTGAGCTTACTGTTGAAGAGATTGGGAATATTATAGAAAACAAAGTACTGAGTGACATACACCAGACAGAGAACCTACAAAAGACCATTAGTGATCCTAACGTAAGTCCTGTTCTACGTGAAGCCCTACAAGGACAACTGGCTCAAATAGAAGCCTCCGGTATGGCAGCAATCGAACAAGATGCAGACGATGCAGCAGCTCAAGTAATGGCAGCAGGGTCTGTGTTGTTTGGTGGAGAAGTGCGGGAACTTAACGATCTACTATCTGATGATGGTATTGTGTCTATGGTTGATGATTTCCTAATGTTAGATGAAGAAGACAGAGCTAACTCCGATATGTTCAAGGATAACCCAGCATTTGCAAACACCATGACTACAGTATTCCAGAATGCTCTTGATGCAGGACAGGATTTTGAAGAGGCAGTTGGTGAACTTAAAGCTATTAACGACGAGAATGACGCAAACACGAAGAAAGAAAAAGAGAACATGCCTGTGAACCCGATTAATGGGGAGATACTGAAGTTGTTTGGGAAAGACGGTAAAGGACTTGTTGCAGAAATACCCGAAGCAAATGCTTTTTGGGACGAGGCACAGAACAGTAACGCAATCATGCAATCCATGAATCAGTGGCCCTCAGAGACAATTGCAGAGTTTGGTACTTGGATGGAGGCAAATGCTGGAGTTGATGGTGCATATGATGAGATGCTAGAAATATTAAAAGACCCGGAATCCTCTAAAGCCTTTATGGATGTTGCTAATATAGACGAGACACTCAAGGGTATTCACAAAGATGATCCAAATGCAAATCAACTACTAATGAATACTTTGTTTGGGTTTGCCGATGGTGGAGTAATTGGAGCAGGGTTTGGTGAAAATCAATTTACTTCCATTCCTACCCCTCCGGGAGCTGCTGGCTATCTAGACAAACTAAAGTTTGACGCAATGGGCGGTGGTAGAGAACAGCGAGAATCTTACGAGAAATTTAAAGATGTACTAGATGCCAACGGCGATGGAGTCCAAGACTCTCCAGAACAACTTAAAAAGAATATTGCGAAGTTTATGAAGGGCGGCGGCATGGAGGACATGATGGCCTCTGCTACATCTCTATCATCAGCTCGTGACTCTGCACAAAAAGAAGTTAACTCTACCAGTGATGCACCATTTCCGGGAGGCGAGAGTTCCATCTCCGTTCGTAATGATCTATTGTCGAATGGACTTATGAAGGGTGGGAAGCTAGATGTTGATGCGCTCATCAAGTGGGCATCGGGACAAAATAAAAATTCAAAATACCTAGAGTCTGTTATTGCAGCTATTCCGGGCGGTATTCCGGGTGGAAGTAAAAACTTAAGTAGTACATTAGGAAAAGAAATAGACCGATTAGCCACAGAAGAGTTTGAAGGTACTCAAGGTGATCCATTTGAAGACATGGAAAAATATATGTCTGATCCAAAGAGAAGTTCAAAAGGAAAAGAAGTTAGAGCTAACTACAGAAAAAATAAGAAGCGTGTTAAGATTGCAGAGAAAGCACTTGCTGACTATATAGCCGCAGCAAAAAGAGATGGTCGGACTATGGATGGAAATCAATATGCGGCCCTCCAGCGTAATGTAACACAATACAAAAAAGACCGTGATGGTTGGAGTGGTAAAAAAGCTTTGGATAAATATAACTCAGAGAACGCTGACCAGATTACAAGCGGGATGGAGAGCACACTAAAGACCCTAACTGATTGGGAAGCTAATGGTTCTCCTGCTCAGAAGCGTAAAGCAAAGGCAATGAAGAAAGAATATAAAAGAAGAGGATGGATGTAATGGGTAGTTTAGCAGAGAACGTACGCAAAGCGGCACTCGATAAGAACAACGCCAATCAACCAACTGGCACCAACACAGCAGACCTACAAACTCAGGCGGCAACAGGTGCTACTGGTAAGGGTCAAGCTGCTGGTCAGAATCTAAAGCAGTCTAACATTGCCGAACAAATCGGAATGGTTGAAGCTCGTGGTGCTCAACAAGACGTTGCAGTTGCAGGACTTGATAAGGCTTCTGCTGTTGCTGCAAAAGAAGCAGAGCAAGAAGTTGCACAGAAAGAGGTACAAGCCTCCAACCGTGTAAAAGAAATGCAGATGGAAGCAGAACAAGCCGATGAGATGGATTCTATTATTAGTGGTATGAAGTATGCAGATGCAGAACTTGAAGATAGAGAAGACGCATTACAACTAGAACAACTAGGTCAATCACTCCGGTTGTCAGATGAAAAATACAGACACGATGTAGAACAGATAGGCACAAGAAATAGGTTAGATAGATCAGAAGAGATAGCTCACGAAGCAGCACGAATTGAGATAGGTGAAAACACCAAAAGACTCTACGACCAAATAGAACACAGCAATAAGATTAAGGCAGAGGATAGAGCAGAACGTGAAGAGACCCTTATGATGGGACTAGAAGACGCATATAAGATTGCGGAAGCTAAAATCCAAGATGAAGTAAGTGCAGCTAAGATCAGCTTTGTTAAAGACGCAGCAGTTACAGGTGTGAGTGCGTACGCAGCTAGTGGTCCTTCACAGAATCCAGATGCTCCAGAAGCCGGTCCAATACAACAAGGTCCAGCAGGAGGCCCAACAGCAGCTAACGCAGGTAATGATTGGGATAGTACAGGCGGCTGGCAACCCGACCAAAATGCCAGTAACGATAACTATTATGGGACAACCTCAACTTCTGGCGGTGGTGCCTCAGACGATATCTCAGTATTTAATTCAGGGTCAGGAGATAAATAATGGCTAATCAAACAGGTGGCACACAGATGCCAATTGCAAATCAAGCAGCAGCAGACAGAGCCAGTACCACCAGCCGTGCTAGGATGCAAGCAAACGCATCAGCTCCAAGTGCAGGAGCAGCAATGATGGCAGGACCGGCACAGGCTCAAAAGGCGGCAGGTATTCAAGCAACAGAGCAAGGTCAGATTGCAGCAGAGGCTCAGACAGCAGTTGTCCAGAAGAGTGTAGGGCAAGCACAACAAGAGCTACATGCAACAGACCTTAGACAAAAAGAACAACAAACCATACACGCTGAATCAATGGAAAAGAGACACACAGCAATGAAGAGTAAAGTAGCAGCACTAGGTCGTGATGTTAAACAAAAGTTACTAGATGACCAGCTAGAATTTGATGAGACAGAGCGTGAAGCTAGGTTTAAATCACAAAGACAGTTACAAGACTTTCTGACAATCAAAGCTGTAGATCAACAAGCAATGAAAAACTATGAACAGTCCGTACAGGCAGCAATACAGAAGGACGTTATGATGATGGAGTCAGCATATAAGTCACTTGTCCAAGCAGAGAATCAACACTTTGAGGATAAGAATAGAAGACTAGATAAAGAGTCTAATGAGAGGATCAAGAAAGCAAAAGAGGTAATAGAGGCGAACCTCAAGAAATCCAGACGTAGAGGAGCTTATGTGAAACAAGGACTAGGTGTTCTTAAAGTAGCAGCAGGTGCAACAGCAATGTATTACACTGGTGGTACTGTTGGAGGTACACTGGCAGTTCAAGGAGCAACAGAGATGGGCGAGGCTGAAGGTCAGAAAAATAAAGAGTATGTATATAATGAAAATACAGGACAGTACCAACAACAATAAGGAGAAAAATAATGACAAGTAGTATATTTGATATGGCTAAGAGTGCAGCAAAGACTGAAGAAGAGATTCAGAAAGAAGCAGATGATAAGCGTCTAGCAGATGAAGCAAAGGCCGCAAAAGAAATACTTGAGGCTAAGATTAAGAAATCTAAACGTAGAGGAGCTTATGTGAAACAAGGACTAGGTGTAGCTAAGATGGCAGTAGGTGCAACAGCAATGTATTACACTGGTGGTACTGTTGGCGGTAGTTTAGTGGTATCAGGTGGCTCAGAAGCAGTTGCCGCAGAACAGGAGAAATAATGGGAAAAAGATACGATCCAACAATAGATGAAGAGACAGAACTAGAAAAACAGATAAGGCTTTCACAAGAAGAGTCAGAAATCTCTGCACCTAAAGATGAAACAGACATGGAGTACCAAGCAGATGAACCCAAACGAACCAGAAAACAAAAAGTAGTTGACTGGTGGGATTCTCTTGACCTTAACCCCCTTGATGATGAAGGTACTATTGGTAAGCCACTTAAGTCGGTTACAGATTACACAGACAAGTTTCCTAAAGTAAGGGACGGTAAGTTATACTCCGATCAAAAAGAGGTTGACAAGGCTTTTAGTGCTCCAGAAGCTCCTTCGGTAGCAGCCAATGTAACAAAAGCAAAGACAGAAACAGACCAAGCTCCCGCCCCTGCTAACAACCCACCACCAGAAAAAGAAGAAGACGATCTAGGTGATGGTGCTCCTAAAACTGCTGATAGAGATACACTGGATGGTCTAATCAAACACGCCCAAAGTAGTAAAGACCTTGTTCCTGATCTGGTTAAATATGAAAAAGAGATGAGAGCCTTTGATAAGGAACTCGCAGACAAAGAAGCGGGACTTGCAAAAGGATTCAAAGATAAGGTAGCAGATGAGAGACTTAGTTCATATATGATAAAAGGTATTGAACTGGCTGCTCAAATGTTTGCTGCTCACAGAGGAGTCAAGTCTAAACTTTCTGCGCCTTTAGACACAGGTGATAAGGAGAGGATGGAACGCCTTGAGAGAGAGCTGGTTTCAAATCAACGTATTCTTCGTTCTAGAATATCACAAAGTAAATCACTTCTTGGTGATATATATTCTAAGAAAGAGCGTAAAGCAAACAGGGTTGAGAGAGCTGAAGATAAAGCAGCTAACCTTGAAGCACGTAAAAAAGCTAGAGACATTGAGATAATGCGAGTAAGACAGAATCAAGGCACAGCTTATGATGATGCTGTTAGAGCAAAGGCACAAAGACTACAGTTTCAATTTGGTCGGCTAAAAGAATCTAAGAGATTAGAGTTTCTCACTACACTAGGAATGACAGAAACTGCTGGTAAAAAACTACTAGGTGAAAGAGACTGGTGGCTTGATGATGACCCTGACCTAGCTGGTATAAGAGACTATCTCGAAACCACAGCAATAGCTTCAGTTACACGGCCAGAACCTAGAAAGACTAGTGCCGAACTTGAAGCAGAAGCAAAGGGAGAAATGGTTGTTACTCCAACAGCACCTAAAACAGAGACAGGAAGAAGATATAACAAGCAAGGCAACTATACAGAAGTTACATATAGTGATGGGTCTACAAGTAAATTTGATGGAAGGGTTCTTAAGTAATGGCAGAAGAATTACAAACATATACAGTTGTTGCACACGACAACCCTTCTAAAATAGCTAGAAAATTTGGTATCAGTCCTGAGCTTCTTCAGAGTCATAATGGTATTGATGATCCCACAAAGATGCAACTTGGGCAAGTACTGACAATTCCACCAAAGCTACCAGAGCCGCCAGAACCTCAGTGGCATACTGAAGGAGGTGACTTTGAACGCTATGCTTCTATTGTCGGTTCTAGAGAGTCCCGTGACAACACTAAAGAGACTTATAAAAAGTACGGATTTGCGCCTTTAGATAAAGACCAAGTAAACTCTTTGGGGTATACTGGTCAGTATCAGATGGGCGGGTCTGCTTTAAGTGCAGGAAATTATCTCACAAAAGCTGCAATAAAAAAGATGGTGGCTTGGGGGGAGAGTAACAAAGACAAACAAAACGCCTACATACTCAAGCCCGAAGCATGGCGTGGCACAAATGGCATTAACAATATAGAGGACTTTAAAGATAGCTTCGCCGCACAGACTGATGCGTTCAAGCAATTTACGAAATCGAACGAAAAATATCTCCGTAAGTGGGGTATTATTACTGATGAGACAGACCCTAAAGTAGCCTTCTCTCACATGATGGGTGCTCATATTGCGGGTGGTCCGGGGTATCGTAAAAACCCTGCTGCATCAGACTCTATGGGAACGACTGGAACAGAATACCAACAACATATAATCAATAACTGGGACGCTTGGGAAGCTAAAGAAGAATGGGAAGCAATGCAATCAGGAGAAGGTTACACTCCTGAAGTACTGGCTGCTGCACAGAAACTCCATAATGCACGAAAAAAAACATACAATGATGTTGAGTCTCATACAATTGTGGCTGGTGATGAACTAGGTAAACTTTCCAAAAAATATCTAGGTAACACAAAAAGATGGAAAGAGATACAAGCCTTAAATGAGATGGAAGGTACAGGTTTAGAAATAGGCCAGATAATAAAACTACCTGTAGAAGAAGCACCAGCTCCTGATGAGATTCCTTATGGAAGTTCTAAATACAAGGGGATAGTGATTGGAGGAGAACGTGGCACTCCAATGCCTCCACCTGCGGGAGAAGAAATTCAATATGATTCTTTAGAAGACCCTGAAGGGAATATTACCCAAGTCCCTCACCAAGAGACTGTCACGTTCGAGGACTATGACTCTCCCGACGAGGCTCCGGAAGAAAAAACAGAAAGACTTCACGATGAATCTATACTAAATGATCTTATGGGAGAAGTCCCAATAGAAGAAGTCACAGAAGTACCTCGTGACCCTAATATGATGTCACTGGATCAAGAAGGTGTAGAAGGTTTAACTGTTCCAGAAGAGGGCGGTTTTGCACCACCAACTGTAATAGAAGAACCGTATACACCAAGAGAAGACGTACCTCTATCTGAAGGTACTCTGTATGAAGCCTCAACCGGAGTAGGAGATGATACCGTATCTAATCTCGTGTCTGACTTACATAGACCAGCAATGGCAGCAGGGGATCACTTTGATGATAAGGTTCCACAAGAAGACCCTACCCAAAATCAAACTGTAGCTGACGTACAAGAAAGTGAATGGGAAGACCTGAGTACTGCTGAGTCGGACGAGTGGGAAGATTTGTCTGTAGATAGTGAGTGGGAAGACCTAAGTACCGCATCAGAACCTACAGTTAGTAATACCCCAGACTATAGTATAGCAGAAACAGTAGCATTACACTCTGCTCAGGGTACTACATTCGGCACCAGTGAAACGATTACTGGCGGTGCTTATGCAATTGAACAAATGATGACAGGAGAGAATGCTCACCGCAGTTTTGGAGAAGCATTTGAAGTAGGTAGAGAAGCGGCCAAAGAGATGAATCGTGAGAGTGCAAAACAAAACCCTGTGACTGCGACTACAACAGACATAGGATCAGGCATTGCCACATCTATTCTACTTCCGGGATCAGGACTACTCAAAGCAAAAGGTGCTGTTGCAACTGCTAAGGCTGTTGGAGCTGGTGCTGCTGAAGGTGCTGTGGCTGGACTAGGTTATTCACAAGATGGTGAAGAACTGTTTGGTGCAGGACTAGGTGGTGCATTTGGAGCTGGAGGTACGCTTGTTATGAAGGGTGCTGGTAAAGGTTGGAGATGGTATAAGGGTGAAGAACTCACCAAGGAACTAGCTGAACAAGCCTATGAAACTGGCAGTGCTCAACTAGCTAAAAGAGTAGATGAAAAGATGTATGGTAGTAACAGTACTGATACTATACATTACGGTGCGTTAGGTGAAGATATGGACATTGAATCCCTACTACTCACAGATAACCCTCGTGTGTTTAGAGCAGAACTAGAGAAAATTAAAGTACCTGATGTCGATAGTTCTTATGATTTACTATCACGTAATGTGAAGTATGACTCTAAGAAATACGGATTAGATTATAATAAACAACTAAAAGAAATGCAACAAGTAGCAGATGATAAAGCCTATCAAGACTTAGGAGAAACTGGTGTTGGTGATGCTGTGGACCTTTCGGGTGCTGAACCTCATATTGTATATACACCACAAGACATAACGGCAATTAATACTATGGCTGTGTTCCGTGCTGAATCAGTATCCTTTATGAGATATGTTACAAATGCTGATGCTAGGGCTTCCGCAAAGAACTTTGTAGGAAAAGGATATGTACCACCTACCTCATCTTCAGCAGATCAAATAGGAGAATTAGTAGGAGAATTTAGGAAAGCACAGAAAGCAGGACTAGCTGACGAGTCTGCCTACCGAGCATTTAGATTACATAAGTATACACTAGAGTCTGCAAGAGATATCAAGTCAGAGTGGATTAGTAAGAAGTCTAGAGAGTTGATGGAGTCTGATGGATACCGTAGAGAAGATGCAATACAATCAGCTAGGATGGAATTTAAAGAAACATTAGGTAAAGACATTAGTGAGAGAGAGCGTAAGTTCCTTGAGAATAACTTCATGTTCAGGGAGATTGACCGGACTACCAAAGGTATGGACACTGAGATGCTTCAGAACCAAGCATACAGACATGGGTTAATGAAAGACTTCTTTGAAACTAAGGTACTTGTTGAAGTAAGAAAAGCAACTAAAGCTATCCGAAAGAGTAAATACTCGGAATCAGATATACATCTTATGATGACTAGAGCAGAACTCGGTGAACTTAAAATTCCCAATGATGCACAGCATGTAGTAGCAGCCGTAACTAAAGCCACTAAATTTGTAAGAGAAGCTAGTGAAAGTCTAGGACTAAAGATTGGAGATAAGGGTGACTTCTATGTAACTAAGAGAAGACTTCAAGGTGCTGAGTATGTACACGCATTAACTGAGTTTTATAACAGTAAGGTACAAGGAGCTAAAGGTACTCTAGGAGACCTTATTAGAAGTACGGTTGATAAGACAGATCAAGAAGTAGAACAAATGATTAAACTTGTTTCAAGAGATAAAGCTGAGATGATTGGTTTTGTACAGGAAATGAGGAGAGTGGTTGATGGAGATTTGAATGTTGCTTCTATTGATTCTATCTTTAGAAGTGGTTCTTTACAGAGTGGTACTCTTAAGAAAGTAGTAAAAGAATTAGATGCCAACGCATTACACACAAGAAATGATATACTTCCAGAGTTTATAATTGATAGGAATTTAGGTAGGAGTTTATTGAAGAACGTAACTGAGGCAGGTGACTTGATCTTTATGGAACCAGTCGGGCGATTGCTTGATGGTAGAGCACAGATATTAAGAGGACTAGGTAAAGACAATGCTTCCGAAGCCGTTATGAATTTCAGAAGAGACATTACAGGTCAAGCACGCAAGAGTAAACTGTCTTCTACATACGACTGGGTTGATAAGATGAAGATGAAGTACGGCAGTAAACCTGTTAGTGCAGCTCTTGATTTCTATGAGATGTCGGTGAGTGCCATTTACCCAAACCTTGTCGGAGGTAATCCAGCAAGTGTTGTACGTAACTTAACACAGGTTATAACTAAGACCATTCCTGAGATGGGTATGTGGAGTCCTAGGAAGATCGCTAGTGCATACGGATCAGCTCTTGACCAGCTAAGGACTACTGAAGGTAGAGAGGCTCTCAGAAGGGCAGGTATCATTAGTTCTGATAGGTCTGGTTTGATTTCTGAGATAGGGTCAACTAGTGTACTAACTGATTCAGCTCTTGCTAACTTTCAACGTAGCTGGAACAACTTCTCTATGATGGCATTTAATGCTAGTGACGATTTAAACCGTGTAGTAACAGCAGAGCTTGCACTAGATATTAGTACAGCGATTGTAAAGAAAGACCCTAAAGCCCTTAAGTATATTGATAAGCTACCACCAGCAATTAAGTCTAAAGCTCTAAGGATATTTAGATCAGATGGGTATGAGATTATAGATAAACGTGGATTTGAGATTGCCGTTAGGGATCACTTTGAAGTTCAAACACAGATTGCTTATGGTAAGATTGGTAACTCAGAGTTCGTTAGAGACAACGGTAGATTATTTTCAATGATGACTAAGTGGCCTATTCAAGTAGGTTCTGATATATACTCTATGACTAAACAACGTAAGTTTATTAGTAGGTTTACTCAGAAGTATTTCGGTCCACTTGTACTAGCTAATATGGCAGCACATCAAGTTAAGGATGCTGTAGGTGATGATGAAGAATTAGATGCAAAGACTAAGTTCTTTCTAGGTAATCAATACGGTGGTAACTTTACTGGACTAAGTGCCTTGTCTGGACCTAGCGCATTGAGTCCTGCTCTTACTGGTATGTTTGCCGGTGTACAGGGTGGTGGTGATATGATTGAGGGATTGTTATATGATGATGAGAGAGCTATGAGGAAGGGTGTTAAGGGAGTTACCGGTGGTATAATGCAATACGTACCTGTTGTTGGTGGAGGCTTTAAGATGTACGATAGAGTGCAGAGAGGGTTCTACGGAGACAGTCCAAGGCTGGACAATCTGTTACTATCTGATGAATATGATTATGATTATTAAGATGTTCTAGAAAATAGAATGATATTCTTAATTATAGAATGAAGGGGTTGGACTGTGTTGTAGCTGTGTGGAGGCAGTTACTTCACAATCTTATTCCCCTTCTTTATTACTGCTTGCTCCAGAGTATTACCAAAGGACCAATGCCTAGCTTAGTGAAGTCACAAGGTAGTCCTCGTTCAAAAGTAAACTCAAACCTCCAGTCTAAAAAGACACAGATAAATGTCTGGTTCTTAGTTGTTCTCCAATACTGGATCATTACTTCTCCTCTGGTGTAAAGGAAGCGAATGCCTCCGACTCTGGCATGATACCAAATGTCTCACCGCCTACCTTTACTTCAATAACCATTGGTTGCTTAGAGGTAATCACCATATCTCCAACTGTTAGCTCTGACCTTTCAGAAGTACCTACAATCAAATGTTCTAAGTGAGTTACTTCTTCATCCTCCATATGGGCGGCAAGTGCTCCTGTAATTACGATACCAGAATCTAGTGTCTGGTGTGCTCCTTTGTCTATTTCTTTTAAATCAAACTTGATTACTACAAATCCGGGTTGGGCTTTAATGTTCATGTTATTCTCCTAGTCTAATATTCATTGATGTCTCAAAACAGTCAGTACCTTTACCGATAAGGGCATCTATTGACGATGCTCTCTTGTCAGTACAGGCTTCGTGTAGTTCTAGTTTAAGCTGCTTATCGAATACAAGGGTTTCTATATGACCTGTGTACCCTGCGTCCCAGAGAGCTTGTTGCGTACTTCTGTAACCTCTCATTATAATGTCTATAGCTCCATTAGGGTTTGTGGGTGCTGCTCCAACACCAGATGCAAGTACAACCGTACCTCCAACTGCTACCATACCGGACTTAAATAATTTACGTCTATCCATCAATCCTTCTCCTTCATTAATTCTGCCAAGTCATTCTCGGCAGCTTCTAGTTTAAATTCTAATACCTTTTGATTATATGCTAATGCTATATTGGTATCAGCTAGATGGTCTATTATACCTATTAGTTGATACACTATCATAGTATCAGCAGTACTACCATTTAACTGATCCCTTAGCTTCTTAAACCTTTCAAGATCAATCGGTTCTAATTCTGTCATTCTCATACTCCTCCATGATACAGTATACCTTTATCATTGTATCAGCCGTACCTCCAATTGTCTCTGGGACTACAACGAATCCTTCAGCAGAAAAGAAATCTGCCATAGACTTATTCTCTGTGTGAAAGTGACCAGTATCGCATATTGTGTTTATAGCTTCTACTACTTTAGCTAAGGTTGTTTCCAATTTCATATCTGTTACCTTTCTTCATATTCTCTTCTGCGGTTAATATCTGCAAGTTACTTGGTACATGTAGCCCACTAACTAATTCACCATGTAGAGGTATGATATGATCTACATGGTATTTGATTCCATGTAACTTCTCCAACCTAGCAGACTGTTTATATATCCAATCCATCCACTTGAAATCATCTTCAGTCATCCATATGGGGGTCTGGTTAGTTCTCCTGTACATGTACTGTGCTTTAACAGATCGGCCATTGTCTGTCTCTCTGTACTTCTTAGCCCTTGCTAAACCTTTCTTAGATGTATTACTTTTGTGAGAGGTAGCCTTACCTTTGTCGGACTGTTTATAAGCCCTCTGAGATTCCTTAAAGGAGTCACGGGTTCTGTATTCCCTACCATATGCTGCTAAACACTTCCTGCACTTTGATTGTTTGCCGTGCTTACCTAGCTTGGCATTCTGATAATCACTTAAAGGTTTATCTATATTACAAGTCGTACATTGTTTCTTTATTGGTGTTCTTTCCAAGCACATCCTTTAGTTCCTTCCTCTCTTTCTTGAGTTGTTTAATATCATCTCGTAAGTCATCCAACCTCTTCTGATCCCAGAGGGCTGCCTCCATCCTATTTACCATTGTCTGTGTCTCCTCAATAAGAGACTTAAGATGTCGGTAGGTGGAGAAGGTGGGGGCATCAGGGTTAAGGTGATCCCATACCTTGATTGCATCTCTCATTTCTTCCAGTGCACTACATACTAATCTACTCATCCTTGTCCACCTTTTGATAAGTTCTCTTCTGCTGAGAGAATCTGTAAGTTATTAAATTCATGTAAGCCTCCCTTACTCAAGGGCTTGATATGATCTATATGAAATCTTTCACCACAACTGGTACTCAGTACATCACTTATCCAGTACATTGCTCGGATAGCCGACACTTCCATATCACACATATCAGGAGTCTGGTCCTTCTTCTGTGCTCTATACCTAGCTGCGATAGCATTAGACCTGCCTCGATCAACCTCTCTCCACCGCTTACCTCTAAGATAATTAGCCTCTTTAGTTGAGTCTCTGTAGGTCTTCAAACAGAGCTTACAAGAACCTTTGACCCCCCACTTACCCATTGCTTGTTTATTAAAATCACCAAGAGGTTTATCTGTTTTACATGTATTACATTGCTTCATTATCCTTGCCCGTCTTTATTAGTTTCTATAAATCCTTTACGTTTACCTTCAGCTTCTTTAACTGCCTTAGATATCTCAGTACGTTTCTTTGAGTTAGTACCAGCTTCTATTACTTTAAGACTTGCTATTTCTTTTTCTAACATAATAGCTTGTCTTCTGGAGTTAGGTGCTTTACCATCTAAGAAGGTAGCAGACTTAACTGTATTAATAGTAGTACATACATTAAGAGCTGGAGTTAGGTGTGGATTGTCTTGGTTGTACTGCTCAACTTTATTAGGATCAAGCAGTACCTCCAATTCCTTACCTTCTTCATCTGTATATATGAAGTACTTAAGCATCTATTCTACCTCTACCTTCTTAGCAGCCTGTGCTGCCTGTATAAGCTGCGATACTTCTTGGAAGGGCTTAGTAACCAAATACTGTAGTAAGGCATTCAGCGTTGATTCTGGTAGGGTGTATAGGTCTTCTTGTTGTTCAGTCATCTTCTTCAATCTCCACATTGACAGGCTGTATTGCCTGACCTGATCTTATGTTTGGTTTGGCGTGTGCCTTTACGTTTGCTTCTATCTCTGCTCGTAACTCTCTTATCTCTTCTCGTACAGCCTCTGTTACTAGCTTACCACGTTTATATAATGTCCAGCAAGGTTCACAGTAATAACGGTGTGGATTAATACCACAGCCTACTTCTGATTCAGCACCACAACCACAGCAAGGGTCTTCTATTTCATTACTCATAACTTATTCCTTTAGTTGGAGATATGGGTCTAGTTAGTAGTATAAGTATATTATAGCATATCTAACCTAAATTGTCAAGTACTATTTTATAACTAACTGTAATCATCCTAGTCTTTTTTATTATATATACTAACAACCATAACTCCAATTAGTTTTAATAGTTTCATACTTCCTCTTCTTCTAAGTCAAATGGTATAAATGTAGTAACACCATTAACACATATCTCATAACCATCTTTATATACCTGTACTATTTCTGCTTCTATTTCTACTGTGCTGTATAACTTCTTCATTTCTTCTCTCCTTTGAAGCAGCTTAGTCCTGCACTAGCACTGTTACCACTCCTAGTCGTATAGCTCCAACACACAGCACCATCAGGCATCTCACATCTGGACCACTTCCATCCATGATCTACACAGAAGATTTTAGAGTCCTCGGTTTCAGGAGCATTAACAGTTTTATTGTGGGTATCACATCCTGCAATCAATAATATCAATAGTAGTACTCTCATTACTTCTCCTTTGGGTTAAACCAGTCAGGAATCTGACCGTACTTCTCTGCTCTCTCTATCCACAGGTCATAGTCTGAGTCTAGAATATGCGTTTCACCATAGTCATCAGGCGTTCTACAAATCCTACCTGATGCTTGGAGGAGGTCTTTGGAGGTGAGCCAGATGTAGTCTCTGGGTTTATTGGCAGCCAAGAATCTATAACTTGGGGAGACAAGAGACTTGAAGGGGATTTTAGTGATGATCTGGAAATGTCCCGCATCATATTTAAGGTCGATTCCCTCTGCCATGCCGCTTCCAACGAATACCGCACCAGTGCTTGCTGGCAATGAGAGAAAGTACTCGAATCGCTCACGCTTGTTGGTGTTGTTATGGAATATGAATCGGTCGGACGGTAACTCATCTCGTAACATTCTTGCCAGTTCATAGGTGGCGTGGATAAATCCTTTACGTCCTTCGTTTTTACTGACAATTCCTTCGATTTCTTTAACGAGTAGTGGCATTGTTCCATGTTTATTCCTCATGCTCATTGAGCCAACAGGGTTGTAGATAATTGGTCTGCGTTTCTCTGCAATCTCTGAATCAGCCTTGATATAAAGTACTCTACGGTCACTAAGACCCATGTTTTCTACATCTGACTCACCAATTGTAGCACTCATTAGTACCATCTTCTTGGTTTTCTTAGGCCAGAAGATAGGTGCCTCTGCACTTACATCCATAGGTAGCAGCTTGATACACTCACGTTCCTCACCTCTGTACCAGTCAGTTGTAAACTCAATAGTGGTGGCGGGGGTTAGGGATTTAATCTCTTGCTTCAGTTTCAACAAGGCACCATTCACCTCACCCAAACCCTCCAGCCAAAGCAGTATATCATTGACAGATTTGACGTTACTTGGGTACTTGTGGATATGTTTCCATATCTTTGTAGCATGGATACCCTGTAGTACAGGTAACATCTGATGTGCTTCATCAATAATCATCACATTTCTGAACAGTTTTTGGGCCTGATAACCCATAAAGTTAGCAATAATAGGAGTGCCTACTCTTTTACATATCTTACGGTCTTCATTGTATTTACATCCTCTGGGACCAAACTTAATCCTATGCTTCACCATGAACTGTTTGACAGTCATATTATAACGAGGAAGAAAATATTCGTCTTGCTTCTTAATGGTTCTTAGCCAGTCGAACTCGTCCAAATACTGTTGTCTCAATAAGTTATTCGGTACAGTGATGGCGGTACTGGCTTTGTTTGCCAAGCACCAGTTCTGTATGGTAATAGCTATCGCACTCTTACCTCCTGCAACGGGTATCTGCAAAACAAAAGTGTCGAACCTATTCCAATTCTTCTCTACACTCTTAAGAACCTCTACTTGGCTGGGTCTTGGTTCGTCGTAGGGAAAGTATGAGAGTATATCCGTCTTATCCATATTTTAAATTCCTCCATAGTATTGAGAGTGTTACATAAATCTTCCTTACGTTTTCTTTTCTTATGTCCCATCTGTATCTCCTAGCTAGTCGTTTTGATTCTCTGTATTCTTCCGCTGTATTAGGCATATAATTTCCTCGTAGTGTGGGATGAATGGGTCTTGGTTACCAATTATATCTTTAAGTATCTCTTTCATACGTGTGTTCTCTTCAGTCAGTCTCTTCAACTCACTCACTGCCAGCTTTTGTACTGACTCTTCATTGTGTTCCACGTACAATCTCCTTTGCTCGTTCGATTAACTCTTCTTTCTTTGTATCACTAAGGCCGGACTTCCAACCCAGTGCAATAGCAACAGTCGCTTTACCCATATAGATTGCGTCCTGTTCATCACTCTTTACATAACCACCCCACCATTTAGCAATTGACTTCCATGTACTTACGTTAAGTTGGAAGAACTCGGAGGAATCAATACCTACAATGTATACACCACAAGCCTGAATCAGACTAGCCTGTGCTTTGTAGCCTTTGATTTCCTCAAGTACCAATAGATCGTAGTGGTCGTGTATGTGCTTTAACTCTGCGGCTACATTACGTAACCTTTCAAATACAATCTTCTCTTCTGGAAATTCGATAGTGCCTGAATCTACTAGAGCACCACCTTGAAAGACAGCATAGCCAGCTACTGACTTGTTACCTTTCTTATCGGTGGCACCACTAGTAGGATCAATAACGATCATAGAACCAGAGAGAGCGGCTTTCCTTGAAGCAGCATTCTGTAGTAGAATCATCTAAAACCACCAATCTTTTTCATCATCATCTGTTCACTGTGTGGTTCATCTTGTGCTGCGTTCCATTCAAGTATTGCAGACTCAATGACATCCTCACTAAGCCCTGCCTCCTTGCCACTCTGCCAGAGGATATAGATATGCAGGTGCCTACCACCCACACCTCTCCTCTGTAGTAAATTCATGTGGAAGTTCCTTACGTCACCTGTCACATCAATCGACATTGGGTTCACAGTTTTTTTCGGGGTTGCCTTAATATCAAGCTCCAGTAGTTCACCATCAAACTCGTTGGTCATTACTTTAGTTTTACCTGTCTTCTGATGTGTTGCAGATTCCATTCTAAACTGACCACCCTCACGGTATACTGAGCTGTCTATAAACTCCCAAAGACCAACATCTTTAAGCCAAGCCGTTACTGTGTATAATGTATCAGTACCAGTAATGCGGCTACTGAGAGGGATATGGAAATGACAACCTCGATTACCAGTTTTGTACTCCTCGAAAGCAATACCCTGTCCAAGCAATACGTCACGAGACTCATCAACAAATTCAGGCTCATCCACATCAATATATATTGTAGTACAAGATAGGGATAGTCCACTAAGGCCTGCGGTATTCCCATTAGCACGTATCCTATCAGCAACTGTTTCAGGATAGTCAAAGGTACTCCTAAAATTATAAATCGAGGGAGGAATAACTTCCCCTACCTCTACGATTATTGGGGGTCCGACACGGACAACTTCTTTCCTTACCTCATGGTAAAAAAGCTCACTCATATTTAGCTCCTTTTCGTCTGTTCTCTTCCGCTGTTAATATCTGCAAATTCAACAACTCATGATTACCTCCTTTATTCTTAGAAGATTTGTGGAATTGTTGTAATTCTTTGCTGACCTTACAGGTGCTACACTGTCTCATTTGCCACCTCTCTTTGTGTGATCTATAAGTTTTATAATCTCTACTAAATGAGACCTTAATCCGTCAAGGTCTTTTAGTGGGTTGGCTGCTACAGTGTTCAGGAAATCAAAAAGTTCTTCTAGTCTTTCCTTAGTCATCGTCTACTCCAGTGTGTTAATTAGTTTAATCTCAGTTGCTGACATAGAATTGAAAGGCTTAAACTCGCCAGATACAATATCAATTGGGTAACTGATAAGAGGACATCCACTGAATACAAGTTTCACACTACCAAACAATGTCTTACGTTCTAGCTCGGTGGTTGATTCTCGTAACTCAGGAGTACAGCTTACAGTTTCAACTGCATCAGCAGCACCATCTACTACAGCATCCATACCATATATCCAATAGTCATCTCTAACTCGTGCCTTAAAAGCAGGTAGTGGCATGTTCATTCTAAGTGCTTGTCGTACTGTTAGCTCAGATACCTGTCTTTCAATCAATGTAATCAAGGTTCTTTGTTGTGGAACAGGTGCTGCGGGAAGACTGTAACTAGCCTCGTGCTGCATGATGATCGAGTGACTCATAACAATACGTCTTGGACATTCCTGTAGGATAGCGAAAGCCATACTAGCAGCAAACTCTGCAATGCACACTATCTTTTTTTCAGTGGCTCGGAAATACGATATCAGTGCTGCTCCTGCTTGTACACTGCCTCCCGGACTACTAATGAAAAGGTACACGGTTTCGTCAGCCGTATCCTCAATGTCATTAATAAGTTTGGAGATTGATTTGTCTCTAACAGCATCACTAAAAACCACCGTGTTGGTAGTCTTAAGTGTGATATCTGCTACAGTACTGTCTTGTTCGGCGACTGCCTCCCTAGCAAGTGGAACTGTGACTACTAGTGCTGCTACTACTGCTGCTTTAATAAGTGTATTCATCCTTGGTACTCCTTTGGACCGCATGTAATACGGTACTTTAATGGTTTAACTATATGGAACACCGCTACACAGGGGTTACGTGGTCCATAATCTTCTTTGCATGTTCTTTGTGCGTTGGTTAGTGTCCATTCATCTACCCAAGTAATCTCGTGTGCTACAGGTGCCTTGAGTTCAAAGAGAGGACAGACCAGATAGGCTGCGAGCAGTAGATTAGTCACGACTCCTCCCATTCCTCAAGCTGTAATACTGCTAAGTCTAAAACTCCAATAGCCGCTGGTAGTTCTACAACGTCGGCAACAACTACACTTCTTGCAGCCTTGGCCACCTTACGGAGCAAGTGGATTTCTTTGATAAGCATAGGTACTTTACTTGCTAGATAGCTAGAACCTACATTGCTTGTCATTTCACGCTGTAAATCGTCTAATTGTTTCTCACTAAGCATTACTTGTCCCTTCTGGCTCAGTTAGCCAGTGTTAATTTAAAAAGCCGCCTATCGCAATAAGTGCGAGGAATATTATCATTACTAGCAATATGTTATCAATCAAGCTCATTACTTGTTCCTTTCACGCTTATAGCTGATTTAATCATAGTTATTTGAACGGCTCATAATCGTCACAAACCGAATCCGCTAATTTATACCCTTCGTGTTTTTTGCATTGCATGGTTCGCTTGCCATCAATAAAAACAACTTTCTTACAATTTGAACACGTATTAGCCTGTCGAAAATTCGGATCTTTTTTCTTACTCATTACTTGTTCCCTCCACGCCACGGGCTTCACGGTCCTTGGTTCTGTTTTTCAATTCGTCAACAGCATGTGTCAGATATGCACAGGCCCTAGCGTTCTCACGGCACGGATATTTAGCGTTCAACTTGCCTATAATCTGCAAGGCAGCATGTATCAGCGTATCAACTTGACAACCGTTCACACCGTTTTCTTTGATCGGGCCGTTTTGGATTTTGAATAAGATACTATTAGTCACATGATTAACTTCAATGTAACTAGGACTAGGGTGCTTCCAGTTTGTTTCAATAACCTTAAAGCCACCGATCTCTGTTACGCCTTTTAATGTTTCTAGTGCCATTAGTATCCATCCCGAAACCATCCGGTTCCTTCTAAGTTAAAGCTCGTACCTGAGCTGATTTGTTTCTCCAATCCTTCAGTATTCTCACAGTGTTCACACTTTTCTGGTGGAACTTTGTAGTCTTTCATACTTCTGGATACCACTGTAATTTGTTCACACTCTTTACAAAGCCAATCGTATTTAGGCATCCTAAAATACCTCACCAATCCAGCGTCCACTCTTATCAAGTATCATAGGTATCAACATTGGTACACCATATAGGATAACAGTACAACCAAGTAAAGGTCTATTAAGGTTCAGCTTATTATAGGCAAACGCTCGGCTCTTCTTATCAATTAAACAACCAGACATTACCGCCCAAATTAATGAGTTAGGATTACCTGCATATTTAATACTGAAGTCTTCATGGAAGTGACCACAGATGAATCGTTGACCTCTCTGTTGTGCAACTTGTAGTGCATTCTTACGAATACCATGAGCTACATAAAGATCAGGCAGGTGTATTGATCCTGTTTCGATTGTTAAGTCATCAACAAATTTCCACTTTTCTCCGACCTCATAGATATCATTGTAGCTTTTGATTAAGTCCTTTGGAATACCATTTGCAAGGAACTTACGTAGTGGTAAATCACCGTGGTTACTACCAACAATGTACTGCTCAGGGATAACCTTCTCCCACTCAGCGATCTTCTTTACTGACAGCTCTAGTTCATCACCAGCACTAAGTAAATCTGGATCATTGTCATGGAAACTAATTGCATGGAAGTCCAGCATGTCACCCAGATTAATTACTAAATCCGGCGTATAACTTTTTTTCACTGCTTTGATAAATTCAAGTGCGTCTGGATGCTCATACGGAATGTGCAAGTCAGGCACCATCAGTATCACATCTTCTCTGTAATCTCGTTTAATTCTCATTTGTTCTCCTCCATTTTACTACCACAACTGGCAGTAATAATATTACATTTGCTGCGTAATTAAATATCAATGCTATATCCTTTAAGGACACTGCATACACGGCCATAAGAGCCTCTCCCGTAAACCATAAGATCAGGAACGGTGTTTGTACATCTGCTTTATTGTGTTTAATGGCTTCCCAACTGAGAGGCACAGCACATACAGCCAGAAGTACGGCACCTGCCCAACTAATCAGTTCCATCAGTGTCCTCCACTAGTGTTAGTCCAGTCTTCTTCTTCTCTAGTTTAGGAAGTCCTAACTTCTTTGTTAGGAACTCCTCTCTTACATCCTCGTCATCAGAATCGGGGCGCTTAAACAGTTCCTCTTCAATAGACATCCGTGCCGCCAATGCTTTCTTAGAGAATCCTTCTTCAAATGCTCTATCAAAGTTTGTTACTGTAGTCTCGGCCAGTGCAGCAAGTTGCATACCTGCTATGGTTATACGGTCTTCAAGCTGTGCCCAATCAACTGTTACATCATTGTGTAAATACAACAAACAGTTTACCATATCACCAAAGAACATTGCGTGACCTGTCTCATAGTTTTTCATGTGTAGTCCGGCACCAAGTCCTTCCAATTGTGAGTCCTCTGTAAATGAGAGTACCCATTCTTGTGGTTCTTGTAGAGCTGGTTTGATGTCAAAAGGTATGTGTATTGGGTATCTAGGATTGTTAGCTAACATCACTGCCGCCAACTTGACTCCTATTGTTGCTATTAATTCTACCATCTTAAATCTTCTCCTTACAGTCAGGGCAAATGTAATACATTGTCATGTCTCTTTCTCGTGAATATATTCCTATCTCTCTGCGAAAATGTGTTGCTCCTCCATAGTATTTCTCTCGATACTCTTCTGGGATGGGTTCATCAATAAGTGTGGCCTTACAATGAGGGCAGTTATCTAATTCGACCATTTCTTATCACTCCTTACGTTCTTTGGGTCAGCGACCACTGTGAATGTGTTGATACACTCGTCACATGTACAAGTGATCTGGGATTCATCTACTAGTTCATCAAGATCATTGTCTTCAATCAGTTTACTAATGTGCCACTTAAGCATCTCAACAGCTAGTTGATTTTGCTCCAGTTCGTATTCAAGTAGTTCATAATCTGTCTGTGAGATACTTACAATCCCATCTTCCTCCAAGCCTATCATAGAATACCTCCTGCGTTACGCCACGCTTGATGAGCTTCCTCTGCCGTATCAAATGTGCCTAAGTAAATTTGTTTTCCGTTCACACCAACTCTAGCATTCCACTTACCATTAGGTGTTTGGTGTGTCCCCGGTAGATGTCCTTCTCTGTGTTCAACTCTATTGAGATTATTTACACTACGGGTAACGGTTCTCAGATTTGAGAGTCTATTGTCTGACCTGTCTCCATTAATATGATCTATCTCTTTCCCTGTTCCTACAGGAACACAGGCTAGGTATAATGCCAGTCGGTGTGCTTGGTATTGTTTACCTTTAATCATAATCTTACGATATCCGTCAGGGCATAAACAACCTGCTTCGTCCCCAATATTGACTGGAGATTTCTTACTGGTCTTATACTTCCATTTAAGTATCCCTGTCTGCGGGTTGTAACTTATATATCTTTCAGTTCCTATCATGCTTTAAAACTCCAAAAATGTGGGTGAAATTCAGGTGTACCTGTCAGTGGAATGATACCACCTAGCTCGTTATTAGTTAAGACCCATGCCTCATCGAATAAATCCTTGGCTTGCTCCTTCCATTCTAAAGGAACTTGCCAAACAGTCTCATCATGAAAGTCTGGTAGTACGGGTTTTATATGATACATCTTGTTCTCCTGTACTAACTGATTCAGATGGTACAAGTACTTGACTAGGATGAAGTGTCCTGTCCTCTGAATTAGTCTGTTGAGGATGTCTTTTTCAAAGTCTTTTGTGACTGTGACTGGGGTTCCGAGTCCGTCAACGAAGAAGCCTTTGTTTGCTTTCCACTCTGCAACAAGTCTTTTTCTGTACGTTGTAACTCCTTCAAATGTTTTCCAATATCCTTCCCATATTGTTGTAACTTCTGCAAGGCTAATTTGTATTCCTGACTCGATGAGGGTTTCGTGTATCGTGTCCGGCCAAGCACCGTATTGTGAAGAGAGGTGTATGACTTTACAGATTGTTCTAATTCGTTTAGCGACTTTTTTAGCTCTCTTAATTCCGCTGCTCGTTGGATTTGTATTTGAGTATCCTGCATCTTCAATCTCCTGTTTAAACATTTCAATCTGTGAACCAATGAATAAATATACATCATTGGGTGGCCGGTTTGGTCCATATAAATTCATGTAACTGGGACAAGCACTTAACTCGGCCAGTACTACTGCTTCTAATGCGTCTATATCCATCTGCAAGAAAACGAAGCCTTTCTTCGGTATCAAGCAACTGAGATATCCTTCTGATTTAGGTAGCTGCTGTATGTTAACACCACCAGTACCACTACATCTATCTGTCTTGGTCCCACTCACCCTAAGTTGGCTATAATGAACTCCAGTTTCAGATCGGTCCAACATCTTAGATACATAGCCTAACTCTTTGTTGAGTGTGTTATACTCGGCCAGTAACTCACCAGCTCTACCAAGTTTAGGTAATACTGTCTTGTCTACCTTCCTGTTAGGCACCTCTAAAGATGTCTCTTGAAACTCCCAGCGTATTGTCGGACCTCCTGAGACTATTATTTGGTTCTGCACTATTCGTCGTCCTGCCTTATTCCTTACAGGGAAGCCTGAATAACCTACCTTGAATTTATAGGTGTGCTCTGTCTCATATAGGCAGTCATAAAATAACCAAGCTAGTTGCTTCTTGCTGTTGGCATTGAAGTGTTGTGTATCCTTGACGGTCACTAGTTTTTCAGACCACTTGGAGTAACGGCTGCTAGGTTTACCCGTCTTCGTTTGCTTAGGAGGCATCCTATCATAGTGTTCTCTTACTGCCTGTGCATTGTACTCTTGTATGTGTACTGAGGCTGGGCTGTCTTCATAAAACTCAGTCATTAACTCAGCCATCCGGTCAGTTAATTTCTTAGAATGGGCTTCCAGTTTTTTTCTGTCAATCGTAATTCCCTCCCGCCTTGCCTCATCTATTAGGCGAATTAGGTTCTGAAAGTCACGAGTATGGTATACGTCCAACTCTGGGAATCTAGAGAGTATTGGGCTGAAGATATTTTGGTACAAGTCCCAAGTTGCTTGAGCATCCATGTTACAGTACTTTCCGAGCACTGAGTCAGGAGCATTGTGCATTTCTCCTTTGAGGACTTTACCTCTGTTATTAACATACCCGTTAAGGGTGAGCCACTCATCCAATTCGACATCACCTTTGTCCTCCCATCCTAGTAAATCTACCTGTAAATTCTTAAGTCCTTTGTTACCGGGTACACCTGCGTAATCACCTTCGATCGAATTGAGTAGGCACATTGTATCGTATTGAATATTTGCGTACCTACCTAAAGCACTGTAGGTCATCCACTGTTCATATTGAGCACCGTGAGCTATTGTTGGTCTCATTGCCACCCTTCTTAGTATGATTTTCTTTACTCCGTCAGTTTTGTCATCCAAGTTTTTGAAGCTGAAGTATACTCCTGCGGGGTATTCATCGTCAACAACACTTACACCAACAATTTTGTCCTCTAGTTCTAGGCCAGTAGCTTCATAATCAAAGGCTGCCAGTTTATTAGAGCTTGCCATCGGTAAATATTTGTTAACATCCTCTGTGGTAGGGTTCTCTAGTATAATGCCCTGTCTAGGGGCTGTCTTTACTGATTTCAATAATATCATATCTAGCTCCCTTACTTATATTATCAAATGCGGTTAGGTATTGTAAATTTGTGTAATGATTCAACTCATACACCTCTGATTCTGTTTTTGCAGAGCTAATAGGTATTATGTGATCTATGTGTAGGGCTAGATCAGGAGCAAGTAACTCTTTCATCTCCCAACTAACATCATAATTACGACTAAATGAATCTTTCAGATGTTGTTGCACTGTCTCGTAATCTGTTCCTAGTATGTCAGAAGTCTTACTTCCTTTCTTATATCCCTTAGTCTTAAAGCATTGCCATAATAGTGTGCGTAAGCCACACCTCAATTTGAATAAGGGGTCGGAGGCTTTTCTATTCCTACTGTACTCCCTGTTGTAGTGCCTTTTCTGTTCTTCCTTACCTTTTCTATATTCTTTAGCATAACTCCTTTCATGGTCTTTGTTCTCTATACGCCATTTATCTCTGTATATCTTTCTCTCCTCTTTGTGGGAAGAGTTATATATAGCCCTAGCTACCTTATCACACTCTTTACATTGCGGCCTCAATCCATCTACGCTTGCAGACTTTTTACTGAAAAGTTCTATTCCTTTATTCTCTTTGCATTTGGTACAAGTCTTCATTAAAATTGTAGCTCCTTTGGTAATTGCCTACGTCTTGGTTTGGGTTCTTCTACAGGTGTCTCTGGTTTATCTTCGTTGTCATTGCTGTATACCCCTTGTATCTCTGTACGGTACATCTTAATTTGGTCCTGTGCTAGAGCCTGTCTTAGTTCTGTAAGAGTCTCAGCAGTGTATCTACCTGCCTTGAAACCCTCTGGTACTCTAGTGAACTTCTGTCCACCATTATTACCAATATCTAATCTTACTTTTGAGCCAACTAAGATGGAGATACGGGTTGGGTCATCTTGTATTGCCCAAAGTCCAGAAGCATCCTCAACACCTGATGCCACTAGTTGCTTAAACAAGTAGCTCATATCTGTCTTGTTGAAATTGGCGAAAAAGAATCTCTGGCGAATAGTTTCCCCAAAGTTGTTTTTAAATTCAATGTCTGCACTGTCATCATTTATTATTACTGTGTCTACTTCTACTGTGTGTGTTCCTTCTTTCATGTCACCTCCAAAGAATGTTGTGCTGAGGTCTCGTTCAAGAGACTCTGTTGGTTTACCTGATATGCTTTTGTATGCCATCACCGTACCTCCCATAGCGATCATTCATTTCTTCACCCCATATTAGTACTTCTTGTGTGTGATTAAGGAAGTAATACATAAAAGAATAGTGATATCCATCACCAAACATGATGTCCATAGTCTGTTCCCATGCTTCCGATACGTCTTCTTTATTCATTACTTCCTCCTGTTGTGTGTAGTTGTGGCTGAAGGGACTCTACTCCTTCATTTAATCCATTCGTGTGAACCACAATTGATACGGGTCGGACCTTCCCCGACGACCTCTACGGCGATTTCTCTGGTAGTGCTCTAATATATCTGAGCTACCGTATCAATTCATTACCCTATTACTAGGTTGTGCGTTGGGTTGTTGCACGGCTCACCATCGTAACCAATAACAGCTTCACCTGCCTTGTTACGAAGTTCTGTAGTACCATCTTCATTGAAGTAGAACTTGTTGTTGCCCAAAAGCATACCGTCTGCTACATAAAAGATTGACTCTACTCCATCCTTCTCGGATGTACGTTGGTCCAGTGACCCAGCATCCTGAAAAGGAGACTCGTTATCACCAATTTTAGTTGTACGAACATTACGTACCCCTGCTTTCTTGTTGTCCTTAAATACCCAGTACTTAAGTCCAGATTCCTTGTCCTTACCTGCTAAGTAGGTGTTACCTGCTTTGCTTACGGTTGGCCAAAGTCCAATGTGTTTCTTCTTACCTTCGCTCATATTGTTTCCTCCAATGAGAGATTCACCCACAGTATTGTGGGTTATTGTTAAAATGGTATTTCTTGTGTTTTAGTTGCTACCTTCTTACGAACCCGAGCCTTACTCTTACCTAGACCATTACCTAAGTCTAAAGGCGTTCCCTGTCCATCTATGTAGACCTGAATGCCTAGTCCGTGCATTGCAAGACCTTTAACTAAGCAGCGTTTGGTTGCTGAGTTGATGTCAAACACGCCCAACTTTTCGCCTCGTATTGCGTTGTTATAGTTATCCAGTACGGGTAGGACTTCAATCAGTGAGTTACCTTTGATGGTTACCTCAACCTGAACCATTGCACCAGCCTCAGTGAATGAGAATGGATTACCCTGTGGGTCATTAATTACCCTATAGCTCGCTTCTGGGTCATAGTTCTTAGCTAATGCCCAAGCTGCTGACCACTTTAGGTATGAAAGGTTCTGCTTCTGCTCCAAGTGCATTGATACATCAATCTTGCTTAAGTCTGCGAATGTTGTGTTAGTCATATTTTGCCCCTTTGGCTAAGTTGTCCTCAGGAGTGAGGATTTGTAGGTTAGTGTAGTAGCAGAGTGCCACCACCTCCTCTTCAGTTGTTGCTGTTGCAATAGGTTTGATATGGTCAATGTGATGGCCACCCAGTTCTTCAATGCTACATCCATAGTTTGCTTGACAAGTTGCTTCTAAGTGGGCTTGTGCTGTCTCAAATGAGCATCCTATTATCTCAATGGTTTTGTTAGGTTTGTTCCAGTTTTTACGCTTAAAAGAATGAAGTACGGCTAGTCTTAGGTCATGTTTGAATTTGAAGAATGGGTCTGTCTTTAGTCGTTTCCTCATTGACTTACGTACTTGTACTCCCCTACATACTTTACAAGCATTATCATATCCATATTGACCACCTGTGTCTTTATTGAATCCACCAACACCTCGGATACCACCACAATAATTACACTGTAACAATTCCATATCATTCCATAAGGCATCTCTGTCTTTAGGTTTCATTCTTATTCCCACGAACTTTATCTCCTTAATGAGTTACGGTTATTTGTTTATGTTTATATTATAGCATACCTTTATCAATTTGTCAACCCTTAATTTATAAAGGTCTAATTTAACAGAACACTTATTTCCAAACACCACTTGAATCCATAAGTTCTTCCTTGTCACAATTATTACACCACCGTTTACGGCCACCACCATCTATCATAACATGACCTGTAAGTATACAAGGTGGGGTCAGGGTCTTTAGTTTAGTTTTGTAGCCCTGTTTAGCATCCCACCATTCTTGGTAGGTTCCTTTGTGTGTAATTCCTCTATCATAGGATTCTGATACCATCCTTTGAAACTCTTCAATACTCTCAGAATCATTGTCTCGTTCGTTCGACATCTCTGCCACACCTCTGCTACCGTACTGGTCTTGAAAGTGTTGTGCCTCAGTCTTCCATCCTCTAGTGTATAGCCAACCCTTAACGTCACTTACTGCATAGTCAAGTCCGTACATACGAGACTCTGATAACGCATCCTTTTGATAGATAGCAGGGTCTGCACCACGCTCATCCATTCTCCACACATACCCACCAAAGGTGAAGTCATTCTCTGGATGCTTATCAAACTCTTCTGCTGCTAATTCATCAGACATCATAATAGTGTGACCCCCGCTTCCTCTTGTCCTTTGGTGTACCCAAATACATTAGAATCGAACTCCAACCATGGAGATTCATAATGTGGCGGCTCTCCATACTCACCATCACGAAGTACGTATACATTATAGTCTCCGTGGGCATTTATATACTCATTTAACTTTTCTATTAGTTCACTTGCTTTCATTACATTGCCTCCTAAAATGTGGTGGGGACTCTTATCTTGTCTTTTCTGGCTACTAATTCCCTGTTTACTTCTAGCAACCTAGCATATGATTTTTTGTGTTCCTCCTGTTGCTTGGCGGCAGCACGTAATTTAATACCATTACCCCAGTTAACAAAATTCATACATATCGAAGAGGCATCTATACCAGCAGCGGGAACTCTCTCACAGGTCCATGTGATGTCTCCATCGTCTATGTCATAGTTACCGAAGAAGCAGGTCTCACAACTTGGTCTTTCAAATATAATATCACTCATTACAGTGCCTCCGCTATTGCCATACAACTAGCCACCCAAGCATCAAAGCCATTTCGTGTGTCAGCGTCCTTAAATGGATCGTAGAGCAATGTTTTGTTCTTTTTGTTAGTCTTACCCCAATGATCCACGTTACCGCTTCTAATTTGTGGTATCTCTTTGTTTCTTATGCAGTCAGAACAGTACTCATAGAATGCCGTGATGCCACTTGCTGTGATATTGGTTACCTCACCATCTAGTAGTAAGTTATCACCTTCGTAAGTAACATCATAGAAACTCTGGAAGGGTTTAATCATAAAGGGTTTACCTGTCTTCTCATCCCTCATCACTGCTCTGTGTTCAGGGTTAATCATGTGTTTCTCTTCGTCCTTGATTGCGTAAAATGGGAAGAAGTAATTAACACGACTTGTGTATGCTAAGACCCACGGAATCTTAAAGAAGCTGGCGTAATGTGCTGCTTGTATTAGATGTTTTGAATCCACGTTACCTTTAAACCAACTTGCTTTATCATGTGCTGAGTAAGGACTACAGATTAATTTTAGTTCTACTCCGAGGGTTGGAGTGAACTCAGTACTTAAGTAACCGTCCTCTCCTATCTTATCGTAATTACCTAGTACAATATCAGGTCTTCCGGTAACAAGCTCGCCGTTAGGCAAGTTATACTTCATTGGAATCTCTTCTTCGCATTTGTACTCAGTACCGTTAAGGTCCAGTAACTGACTGAAACTGTCCTCATTGGTCAGACCTGCATCAAACATTAACTGTGTATCGTAACTGACAGGTGTCTGAACCCCTAGATACCTAAGTACTACTTGGCGAGGGTCGGCTCCAACAATAGAACCAGAAGCAGTAATACAACCACTACTACCACCACGCCATGTCCCCACTTTTGTTTTCTCTTTGGCAACTGCTGCCTCCTGCATGTTTGCAAACCCGTTTGTGAGTTTGTCATAAAATGTAAACTTATCCATTATTATTCTCCAGTTCTTTTATATGTATCTTGTATTCTTCTTGAATTGCTGTGTGTCTATCATCCTTACCTAAACCACGTTTCTCGTGTTCAATAAGAAACATCAGACAACATCCTGCATGTGCTAGGTGACTTAGCTTGGTCTCAGGGTCTTTGTCTTCTCCGTTCATGTGAGCCGAAAGGTGCCTCATTGCCGCACCATATAACCTACTCCAATCAAACCCTTTTCGCCAATTATGGTCTTCATATTTCTTTGCTCCAAATGTAAGAACTTCCGCTATTGCATTCAATGCATCTACACTTAGTAATTCCATTCGCACCTTATCTGTATCATGTTTAGTTGCTGTCATCTGGTAGTACCTCTAAGTTATAAGTGGAGTTAAGTGTGTTAAACCTAATTGATTGATTACCTTCACAGTCACTGTAGTAACTAGCTGATGTTACTGTTGATGTTCTAATAGCGTTTGAAGTAAGGTGATAATCACGGTCTTCTTCTAAGGCAATATAGAGACACTGACCGACTACTGGCAACCGTGCCACCATACCGACAATTCTAGGTTCGATGTAATTGTGTGTAGAACTAATCTTAGTCATTATTATTTTCTTCATTGTTATCATCTGTAAACTCCCACGCTGGAAATAGTTTAGCAAACACATAAGCTGCTACAATTATTAGCATCAGCCCTTGATTGTTATTGATTGCTCCTGCTTTGTCTAGTAGATACATACCACTAGAGAATATCCACAGGCCACCAAGACCTGCGAATAGATTACCCTTATCTAATTTAGCTTTCATCCTTACTCATCTCCTTTAACTCGGCCATTAACTTATTGATTTTAGCTAGACTGGTTCTAACCCTAGAAAGACGATCACCAAAGTCATTTGATTCTGGTAACTTAAACTGTGGACTACCTGATACTTTACCAGTTACCCTTGATACAGTTAAAGATGGGTTAATGTCTGGTACTAACTTTCTCTTACCAAATATATAGGTTACTTTATCATCACTCATTCACATGTCCCCTTTATCTTGAATATTGATGTTGAATTTGGGCAAGCAATAGTAATAACTATCTTACCTCTATCGGATGACAAACACGTTGTTGTGCAATCCTCGCCATCCTGTCCCATCTCTCCTTTAGGGCCAGTGGCTCCCTTACCGCCAGTACTACCAGCAGGACCACTAGGGCCAACCATACCATCCTCTCCATCATTACCGTCTACTCCCCTAGTACCGTCAGCACCGCTATTACCATCAATTCCATCCTTTCCTTTAGTTCCATTAGAGCCGCTGATTACTGTAGGAGTATCTTGTACCCCTAAGTCTGTGCCTCCTTGTGGTGTCTCTTCTTCACTGCCGCAGCTACTCAGCAATAGGCTCGTCAGTAGTATTACCAGCTTCATCTAACTTCTCCTTTAGTACTTCATCTACATCAGTTCCAGCCCTTGCCGCCTCTTCGATTCTAAGACAGAACTCTACTGCCATGAATCTAACGAAGTTTGAAAAGCTCATGTCTAATCCACTGTTTGAGTGTGCAATCTTCAGCATGTTAAGCTGTGGTGCATCACCCTTTTAAAATTAATCATAACTCTAGTGCTCTTACTCATTTCTAATCCTCCCAGCTTTGTGTTTCTTTGTCTATTCCTACCATATCACAGAACTCATCATAAGTGTACTTACCATCCAGTACTTCATTAATCACAGCTAACTGCCGCCTAACAGAGCGACCATCTATATCACTCCAATCACCCCGAATGGCTGACCCAAAAGCATCTAAACATTTCTTCGCCTCTTCTACATTACTCATAGTACCACCCTAATTCCTTGTTTCCACATTAATTCTGCAATCTTGATTTCTCTACGCCAGCTCTTAATTGCTGCTAGATAGTCACCTGTTGTTTTAAAGTCACCCCAATGATAAGGGTGGGCATACGGTTTGATCTTGTATAGATTCATTTAAAAGTCCTCCATTAATTCATCTAGTGGGCGATACTCTTCGTCTGTGTCTTCTCTGTACTCTTCCAGTGCGGTCTCTGCATTCTCAGCAGCAGTGTCTAGAAAGTCATCGTCTTCTAAGAAAAGTGCATCAGTCTCAGACGGTGCCTCCGCTTCCTGTAGTTTAAGGTCGTGTTCCTTTTGAAGCTGTTTGATTGCTTCAAGTTGTTCAGGAGTAGCACTCCCAAGTTGGTCCATTAATTTACCCACTGGAAATACTGGGTCTGGGTCCACCTCCTTGTATACTGATACTTCTACTAGTTGTCCGTGTATTTCTTTCATCTCTGTTCCTATAAATAGTGGTTTACGTTTCATCTTTTGGCTCCTAAATATGTTACTAAGTCTCTATGTGAGAAGCCAGCTACGCCATGATAGTAGTAAGCATTAACTATGAGGTCTCTCGCATAGAATGACCACTTGTTCCCAGCAGCATCCTCTACAAGAAACCCGCTCTTACCCACACCTACTACAACCGCTCTACCTCCGTCCCTCATTAAAAACGTATCACCTTCCTGCACCTCACTAAAAGGCGGCATTGATAGTTCCTCCGATTTCAACGGAACCTCTTGACGGTCTGGATCATAAAAGTCTAGTATTGCATAAGCTAACTTCACTGCCTCATCTGGTGTGTAGTCTGTATCTGAGAACTCCAAACCTCCATCATGGTGATTGATACCGACATCTTGGAACCCAATGAACTTGGGCAGCATGGCTTCTACCTCCTGTTTGGCCTTTAAGTATTCTCTGTATGTTTTCATTTCTTAAGTCCTTTCGTTATCTTCTTGTTGGCTGCATCTCTCATTTCAGCCAGTTTTCTCTTTGCTTCCTTACTAGCTGCTGTGGTATGGTCTGGACCCTCCCCACTAGCTACTACTGCTGTTGCTGCAACCTTACGTGCTGCCTCTGCGTCTTCAGGGTTATCATATCCACAGTAAGAGAGTTGCCATTTAATGTCATACTCACCAGAACTGTCTTTAACTACTACCCACATTGCTTTTAATACGTCACCCATTAGTCATTCTCCTTTTAACTATATTAATCCAAGCACCATAATCCTTAATTTCATCGGGACTGTAGTTATTCTTCTTACCAATCTCCTTGTAGTTTTCTACCCAATGGTTAATACTGTGGTGTTCACAACCAAGTTGGATACCTGCACTGGTTGCATACCCAATGTGTCTCCCTGCACTGAATGAAAGTATTCCAGAAGCACTGTATAAGTCAGCCTTTCTCAAGTTAGCACCACTCAAGTCAACACCACTCAAGTCAACACCATTCAAGTTAGCATCTCTTAAGTAAGCACTGTGTAAGTTAGCACCCTCCAAGTTAGCACCACTCAAGTCAGCACCTCTCAAGTCAACATCTCTCAAGTTAGCATCTCCCAAGTTAGCACCACTCAAGTCAGCATCTCTTAAGTTAGCATCTCTCAAGTTAGCATCCTCCAAGTTAGCACCACTCAAGTTAGCACCTCTCAAGTCAACATCTCTCAAGTTAGCATCCTCCAAGTTAGCACCACTCAAGTCAGCACCTCTCAAGTAAGCATCTCTTAAGTTAGCATCTCCCAAGTCAACACCACTCAAGTCAACACCATTCAAGTTAGCACCTCTCAAGTCAACATCTCTCAAGTCAACACCTCTCAAGTAAGCACCTTCCAAGGTATCAATCTCAAGAAGTACCTCACCTGTAATCTTGTGTAGTATCTTCATTTAAGCAGTCTCCTATAAAGTTCTTCTGCAATTAATTTCTCGTCTTCAGTGTTAAGTGAAGCATTTACGGCTGCTGCTCTAAGAGCAAACATTACTTCCTTTTTATGGAAGGTCTCTTCTCTTAGCAGTACTACCGTATCCTCTACTCTCTTCTTTAATCCTTTACTTAGTGACATAACACCTCCTTGTTCCTATTTAGGCTCCTATTACCTGCTGTGGAGTACATACCCCAACCAACGGGGATATGTATCTTGGTTAGTCCTATGTATTCTGGCATGTTAGCTCCTATGGTGTGTTGTTGAATTTTGCGGTTCTTTCAAACTCTGCTATTGTGACAAGGAGACCCTGAGCCATTTCTATTGGGCAATATTGGTAAGTATCATCGAATGGGTCATACTCTTCAATTACTTTATTAAGTTCGGTCTTTAGGGTCTCTATCAAGGTCATTACGCTACCACCTTCGATGCTGCCACAATGTCAGCCATCAAAGTCTTTTCAACTCTCTCTTGTGAGGCTAGTGTACTCTTTGGAGCGGTTCTAGTGAACTCGTTTACAAAGTTGTAGAGTGAAAACAAGTTGTTATCTTGGTCATACGTTGGTCTAACTCGGTTATCCAGTACGGCTTGTAGAGATTTCTCTTTAACTGTCTTAGGAATCTTTAGTGAGTCAACAATTTGTAGCATCTGACTTCTAGTGACAGGTGTGTTCTGTAGGCTCTCAAGTAAAGGCATTAGCTCATCTTGTATGTACTCTAAGGTTGCCGCTACATAGTGTGGAATGTTGCGGATTGCTTCCTCGGTAGCGTTACCCTTAATATGGGTAATAGCTTGTGAGAATAGGTCTGTGCCAACCGTACAACCATTTGAACAAATTAGTCGGCTAAATCCTACTTGGAATCGGGCCTTACTTTGTCCGTCATGTGAGTTGAAGAACTTGATATTCGGAATAATACCACCGAAGCCACTGTTTTGGTAGTCAAGCAGGTCAAATTGTACTAGTTCCTTGCCGTGGGTTAGTGGTTGCTTAGTGGTCCGAGCATCAATGCCTCGTGATCTAAGGTGGTCATTAATCTTACCTGTTAGCTCTGCTGTGTCAATTGCTCTGTACTTGTTTGATAAATTTCTCATGTTACTTTACCCCTTCAAGGTGTTTGGTTAGTACTTCGATTAATTTGCGTTGATGTCTTGGTTCTAGTGTTTGACAACCAACTATTACGTTGACTCTCCGTAGTAATACTTCGTAGTCAGGTACGGCTTCCCCTTTTTTGGCTAGTACTCTGGTTGGCACCCTTCCCTCATGTATGTCGTCCCAATAACTGTGGCCTTGTGACGTGCCACCCCAAGCCATTGTCAGATTAATTATGACTCCAAACTCCCGCTCACGGGCAATTACTTCAAATGGGTCGGACCGAGACGACTTCTTTTGTTCTGTGAGGTACTCTTCAAAGCTACTGCCCAACTCTTCTAGTTTGGCTGCAAATTCAGATACTTTCATGCTGTTTCTCCTTTCAAGAGAGGGCGGGACTTAATTTCTTCCCAGATTATTGCTTGGAACTCATGCGGTCTCATGTTTACTAACTTAGCTGCGGTCTGATATGCTTCTAGTAATTCTGCTCGTTCTAGTTTACGTAAGGACTTATCAGAGTCAAACCCTGCCGCCCTTATTCCCCACCTATCAAGTGTAACTGTACCAGCAGTGTAACAGTGGTAGATGTTGTTAAAGAATGCCTTTGTCTTTACTCCGTTTAACTCGGCCAGTACTTCCTTCTCTGTATTCCATTTGTGTAGTATTCGCCAAGCCTTTGCTTTCTGTGCTCCGTATGTACTTACTCGGCAAGAGCCACCTGTTGCTATAAAGTTATGAAGGTCAATACAATTACGTTCCCATTTATTACTAGGAGATAAGGCACTTAGTATTCCTACTACCTTTACTAGTGGTAAACCTGTATTATTACTTATTTCTTTACACATCTTTCTAGCTTTCCGATACCAGAACTTACCTTCCTTTCTTCTGGCTGTTGGTACATCACCGTATAACCCTAGTAGTCTACTTATTAGGTAATTTCTCATACTAATTTCTCCAGTGTGTCAATGAATCGTTGGATGTAGTCGTAGTTTGTGTTGTAATCTTCCTCATCTTGGTCATCTCTGTGCCTATTCTTGTACTGTAATTTGTGTAGTGTCTTTAGTTGAATGTCATTCGGTAATTGTGCAATTCCTTCAATCATCTCTGTTGTGTAACTGTCTGCTTTCATACTACCGCCTTTCCTGACTTGTATTGGTTCATTGTTTTATCTGATTCCGGCCAATTACCTTGTAACTGTCCACAATGTCTACATGCTATGAATGATACGTAGTCATCACTCCCGCCTATCCACTCTTTTACGTATCCTACGTATTCCTTACCTGAGTTAAGGTTAAATTGTATGAACCGATCACTACACTTGGCAGTGACTTTCACCATCTTTACCTTACCGTTGCATCTTTGACAATTCATGCTTGTCTCCCTTCGAGAAGTTCTCTAAATGATTCGGTTAATGCGTCTTCACATGCTGTTATAAACTTTGGGTGTGCTAGGTCTGTAACTGGCTGTGATACTAATTTAAGAATATGTAAGTCAACCTCCATACCACATTCAAGGTCGCAGTAGCCACGTTTCTCGCCTCTGTTACCATCAGCGTCCTCTCCATAGTTCTCAATTCCGTAACTAAACTCTCCATTTATAGTTACATCCCAATCAATGTCAGCAAATGAAATTGTTGTATCTAGTGTGTGTTGTTCGGTCATTATTTTCTCCTATCCAGTATTATCTCGATTAGTATTAGTCCTACCAGTGTAGTAATTACAAAGTAGAACAATGTATATACAACACTCATCCTTCATGCTCCTTCTTTATTGTGATTGAAGACCTGTGAAAATTACTTCCGATTACCACTGACATAAAATACATTAGCCAAGAGAACTCCCAAAAGCTGAGAGTCTTCATCCATTCATACCATTCTGTCATACCAGTTCACCTACTCCCTTAGATGTTATAAATACTGCCTCTTGATCTAGTTCTCGCTTGATAAAGTCGGCTAGTACCAATAGTTTAACTCTCATTGTTGCTGTTTTAGCGTATACTTCTACCACCGTTACAGGCTCGGTTGCCACGGTCCCTGTTGCCATCTCGTATGTTCCTGTTGCAGTGTACATTGTAGTACCTCCAGCTTCCTTTGTGAGTGCTTCAACTACATGGTTTAGGACCTGTGCTCGTAGTTCTTTAAATATCGGTGTACCGTTGCGTTTAAGGCTCGGTACGGTTATTGTGTATCGTTTCAAAGTTTACTCCAGTACGAGTATCCCCAAGGGTATTCGTGGAAATGTCTAGTTATTGTAACTGTATATCCAGTAACCGTTTTTACTACGGACCCTGCTTTTAATCTAGTCTTACTAGTTACCCACATTCAAAACACCTTTCCGTTAATTTCCATAAACTCGGCGAGTACCTCTGTATCAGAAGCATCCCACCCAAGAGAGGCTGCTTCACTAGCTACCTGCTCGGATGTCATGTCCTCTAATTGGATTTCAGCGTGATACAAAGCCGCAGGACTCGCTCCCATTGCTTTGTATTGCGCTAGTATGTATTTAATTTGTAAGCCTCTCATATCTCACCTACCTTCTTTGTTGTGTAGTAGTTGTATTTCTTCATATACTTTAGTAACTTCTTTTCTGACATCATACCGTCACCCATTAGTCATTCTCCTTTTAACTATATTAATCCAAGCACCATAATCCTTAATTTCATCGGGACTGTATCTATTCTTCTTACCAATCTCCTTGTAGTTTTCTACCCAATGGTTAATACTGTGCCATTCACAACCAAGTTGGATACCTGCACTGGTTGCATACCCAGTGTGTCTCCCTGCACTGAATGAAAGTATTCCAGAAGCACCACTCAAGTCAACACCACTCAAGTCAGCACCTCTCAAGTAAGCATCTCTTAAGTTAGCACCGTGTAAGTTAGCACCACTCAAGTCAGCACCACTCAAATCAACATCTCTCAAGTTAACATCTCCCAAGTTAACACCACTCAAATCAACATCTCCCAAATTAGCACCTCTCAAGTAAACACCCCCCAAGTAAGCACCTCTCAAGATATCAATCTCAAGAAGTACCTCACCTGTAATCTTATGTAATATCTTCATACTTCACCTACCTTCTTTGTTATGTAATAGTTATATTTCTTCATATACTTTAATAACTTCTTTTCTGACATCATACCATCACCAACTATCATGTAACTGGTAGTATTCATAAGACCATAATAACAATCCCAAGAAACCACCGTTAGGCTATAGGTGAAGCCATAGAACTTGTTCTCCCTAAACACCTCCTGTCCGTGTGTTACCTTAGTTGTTAATGTTGCCATTGTCTAAACCTC
>Ga0233415_10000027_pt1 | contig 66152 bp, 87 predicted proteins | sample Na_anoxic_12_MG_FD_188631 | JGI IMG/M metagenome (GOLD analysis project Ga0233415, IMG submission 188631) | Seawater microbial communities from Saanich Inlet, British Columbia, Canada - Na_anoxic_12_MG | ecosystem: Environmental > Aquatic > Marine > Inlet | place: Canada: British Columbia...
CTTTTTCTTTCATCATCAAAAGCCCTGATATTCATTCAATATTCATTCAATATTCATTCAATCATTGTTCAATGTTCATGCTTCCACTCTTCTCCATTGTCCACTTCAAAGCTCCAATAATGGTTTGTCATGCGCTGATGACTTATTTCAATGGTGTTACCTTGCTTATGGTTATGTGTTAATACTGCTCCAGTTCCAGTTCCAGGAGGGAATTTATCGGACCACAGAACATGCAAGCTATATACAATATTTTCTTTTCCTTTTTTATTTTCTTCTTCTTTTGTAGCCTCGGATGAAATTCTCCTTTCAAGCTCATTTTTTCCAATGACAATATATTTGGCCTTGACCAGCGTATACAAGGACGCGACCAATATGTCACCGACATTAAATTTAATATTCTCTGCTAACAAAGCCATTTTATTGTCCATCTTTTTAATTTATCGTCGATCACGTTCATATAATCATATTATACCATAAAGCGGGGTTATTGTCCAGCTTTGTTTTGTCAAGGGGTTGTTTTGTCAAGGCAAAGTCATCGTTGTCGGCTTCCCAAGGAGTCAATCAAGAGCAAAAGAAACACGATATTTGAGCAGAGGAGCCAGACAATCGCGACGAATTCGGGGCTTATGACCATTTTTGCTCTCCTTCCCACGATAAGCCGCTTTCGACCAAGACTTTCCACCGGTCGCAGCCATTGAAGAGGTATTCGCCCAAAGGACGCAAAGAACCTAGCTTATTGCTGTATCCTCTAAACGGCCCGTTGAAGCTCAATAATGAACACATATAGGTCCAATGGGGCTTTGCGGTCGGCGGTGCGTTTCTCGGCGTTGTTCCTACTCTATCAACGACAATATATCTTGCAACCTCAATCTCAATCAATGCGAGGTCACGGACGATAGAGGTGTATCTAACAAGCAAATCACCGGGTCTTATGTCGTCGGCTTTGAGGTCAACGCGCGCTTCATCGATGGCGTTTTTCATAATATCTTCCATTTTATACTTTTACCCTCGTTTATTTCGTAACTCATTAAATAGTCAATTGTACCTGGCTTTTCCGGTAGCATCCATGGATTATTGTTTGTCCATATTGTATACAAGGTATATATTAGATTTTCCGATTTAGGAAACTCCACCTTTTCGATGACAATATATCGCGCTCTATATCCGGCGCTCGAGTGCTCTTCAACAATATCGCCGATTGCAAACTCAAATTCCACGGGTTCAATGTTCATGTTCATATCTTCAACGTACATTCTTGCTTATTTCTTATTGCTTATTTCTTATTGCTTGTTGCGCGCTGTTCGTTGTTGATAAAAAAATTGCCGAATAAAAAAAGTCGGCGATCGAGGCACTGAATCACAAGGGGGCCGCCGGTTTTAAACTTCATTCTCATTTGACTCTGCGGTTCCGCTGCTTAAAACTTCATAATAAGGAGCCTCAAATGGAATGAAGATTGTTATGATGTCGCTCTGTTTTGTGTAGCTTCTTCCTGAATAAATCACCATCACGCTAAAACCCGCTCCCTTCTTCTTATATCGGCTTGTAAGCTTTGACAGTTCAACCTGTTCAAGAAGTAAATAAACAGCTTCGGTCCTGATATATCGTATAAGGTCGCCGCGTTTAAAGTAGTGAGGTTCCATCCTATAATAGATAGGTCTGAAAAACCCCTTTGTAACTTCATTTTTTCAACTCCCAGACATCGGGGTTAAAGTTGCAAAACGTCTCAATTTTGTGTAGCTTAGAAAGCCACGACGAGTCGAAAGTTATAAATAGTTCTACATTATCAATGATTCCTGCTTTCCATGGGTTTGGCTCTTTCCTGATATTAACGATAATGCCCTGTATCTCTGGCTTATTGTTCATGCTGTAAGTGACAATATCTCCGGTTTTAAACTTCATTTTTTAAGCTCCAATGCTGGTCTTTGAAGCCGGTCATTGTGTCAATATCGCTAACTGCTGTCGGGTCATCCTCGTCGAAAGTTATGAATAAATGCACATTATCAACGACATCTTTTGTCCAGTAATTCTCAGTTTGCCAGTGCTCCAGGATAATCGCTTCAACGAGCGAACCTAAACCCTGCATCGGTTTATGAGCTATTAAATCTCCGACTTTAAATTTCATGCTTTCCTCCAGTAATAATCGTCATCAGAAGACTCAACCACGGCATTCGTTAAAATCAAGGTTTTCCCTGGTGAATGCCGGGGGTAATCCTGGGGCGGCGCCCACACTAGATAAAGGGTATAATCTGATAACCCAGGAACCACCGGATGATTCTCAAGCTTTACCACAATGCATCGGGCATCGGCTTGACCGTCAACGACTTCTTCGATTAAATCTCCTGGTTCAAACTTCATTTATCACCGTCCAATTATCATCGTGGTCGCTTCCATCTTCTTCTTTACAGTACCAGGTATCGGCTAGCCCTACATGATTGCATTTACTTAGTCCAGGCTGGACACAAACAGCATCCAATTGCATCCTGAAAACAGTCGGGCGCCTGCGTGGACCTTTTTTATTTATCTGGCGAGTTTCAATAACAATCCAGAGCCCGCCGTTTTTCTTATGCTTTAATAAATTTCCCGGCTTAAACTTCATGCCGACCTCCATCCTATATACATATTATACCAGATTTTAGAGGGAAAGTAAAGAAAAAGTTTGTCAAGAGAATGTCAAGCAACCAACCTCCATTTCGTAGGGTCCAGGTCGATTATCTGAAAACTATATAAATCTCCTGGGTTCCACGCATGAGTTTCATCAAGTAATACATAAGTTTTAAACAGTCTTTTCGTGACCTCGTATATGACAAGTCTCGACCACTCGCCACGATGAATGCTGGGGATACAAATTATATCCCCAGCCTTTAAGGTTTCGACATCATCGATCTTGAGGTGACCTTCAGTCATTGATTGCAATCACTCGCTCATTGGTCTGGAAGTAAGGGCGTTCTGCGTGAGCCTTGGTTGTCATCCACATACGCTGACACTTGCTAGGAACAGGCTTAGGAGCCTCCATATCGGTCAAGACAATGTGACCATCAAATTTATTCGCGTTTACCCACTTGGTTGGAGCATCAAAGCAGGTTCCACCATGCTTATAGCGAGTCTTCTCGTGGCGCTCGCCCTTCTTCCAGACATGAATATGCTCCTCTGCAACCTCGGTATCAAAAGGAACAATCGTAAAGTCGGCGATGGTTGCCAGCTTTTCAAGCTCGGAATAAAAAGCTGTAAGCATCTCATCGGAGACGCTGCCCGATTGGTCAATTGAAACCGCTATTTTCGCTTGACGCTTTGCCTTGCGACCAGGATGAATATAAGCATACCGGCGATTTAATCTCTTGATTGTTGAGGTTCTATCTGCTCTCTGGCTTGCCTTGACGAACGAGCGCAGGATTGAACGCCAGTTGACTTTAGGAGTTATAACCTCCTTAATCGTGCGCTTCATGTTAGAGGACACCGAACCGAAGCCGCGAGACATTGCCTCGACATAAGCCTCTTTAATAGCTTCTTTTAAGCGCTCTTCTGCAATCTTCCTTTTCTCGTCGGTTCCATCGGAAGAACCCCAGTCAGAATGGTCATCAAAGCCATTTCCAGAGCCAGAGCCGGGCTTGCTGGTCGGCCCTTGCCCGCCCTTGCTCTCGTTATCGTCTTGCTCGCCCTCGGAACTATCATCGGGCGGTCCGTCTCCGTCGCCGTCTCCGTCCTCGCCATCGTTGTTATCGTCGCTCTCGGAGTCACCCTGGTCCGGTTCATCCTGGTCCTCATTCTCGGGTAACAAAGTCATATATTCCTCGGCGGAAAGATGAGGAAGAAGGTCAACAAACGGGCCAACGGTTGGGATACAGGCCATATCCACCGGCAAAAGGGAACTTTCGACGGCGCAGCCGGTTGAAGTATCGGCATCGCGTGTAAACACAGTTAACTCGCTGTTAATCGCGAGGTCTGTGGCAATATTCCATTTCTTCGTCATCTTTCCAGATGGAAGGCGAGAAGTAACGTGCAAAAGCATGATATGATAGAATTCATGCAATAGTACGCCTTTAACGTACTTAATATCCTGATCAAGCATCTTTGCCATGAAGTCCGGGTTATAAAACAGTTCAAACCTGCATTTATCCTCATTAAAGCGGACGCCGGCGGTTGGAACCGACTTAGAAGCCACCTTTTCCATCCGTCGCGATAAAGCGGCGAAGAAAGGCTCATCTCGGAGGAGTCCGACGATGTGAGTGTTAAGGTCGAAAGGCGGCAATTGCTTTTCGCCGTCTTTTGTGAAGGAATTAGCTAAAGTAGTCATAGGGTAGTGCTCCATTCTATATACATATTATACCAGATTTTTCGGCATAAGTAAAGAGAAAGATTGTAAAGAAAATGTCAAGAGAAAAAAGGGTGGTCGGAGGGAGGCTAACCAAAACCCCCCTCCAACCGGAGCTATCACACTCGCAAATCACTTGCCTCCAAGCAACTTAATGAACTCCTCAACTTTTCCCTGGCGAGTCAACTCGCGGTGAAAGTTGGAGCCATTATCGGCAGATATTTGGTTGTTCGCCTTGGTCAAGGTTGTGAACAGTTTCATCCTCGCTTCGGCTGGAAGCGCGTCAAAGTACAGGACCAAATTGGACATTTTGGACTCTTCCATTTTGGAGTTGAAAACTTCACTTGCGTCCATCTTCTCGATGAGTGCAACGTGGTCAACCAGGCCGAAATCCTTGGTTTTATCTATCTTTCCGTGAACCAGAATATCGTCGACGGTTACCTGACGTTCGTAATTCTCAACGAAGTCGCGAAGAGCAACAGCGGCTTCAAAGCCGACAAATCCGTGGGATAGGTTGAAAAGCAGCCCCAAATCTGGGCTTTCGTCGTCAAGCAGGTTAACCTTTCCGAGCGTATTGCTCAAACGGTGCCATGAACGGCGAGACGGATAAACAGTGCCAGGCTCAAATTCGCCCTTGTGCTCCAAGTGGTCATGATTTTGATTGATGAAGTCCCAAACAAGGCTATGAATCTCGCTTTTGCCCCAGTTGAGCCAATCTTCGATGGAAGGCTCAACGTCAAAGCAGACCCAGCGGTCAAGCTCGGCAGGGTCCATGTCCGCGACTTGGTATTGTGCAGCATGAACGCCGCCATTTACCGCGCCGAAAATGATGGTACCAGGATGGAGTTTCCAGCCGTTGATTTGGCGCGAGTCGCCAAGTTGGAAGAACCCCTGTCGAACCTCGGTTGTCGCTCGGTCAATTTCATCGAGGAAGAGGACAACGGGCTCGGTACAGGCCCGTACAAGCCAAGAGAAGGGCCGTAGAGACGCCGCATCTTGACCGTTGACCTTTACCATGGCGGGCGATGGAAGCCCCAGAAGGTCGCCTTCTGTCATCTGTGAGGCACGTTGTTCAACGACCGGTAGAGGAGTCTCACCCTGCTTAATCGGGCGAGTGGTTTTGGTCTTCGCATCCCAGGTTAAGCCGTTGGCGGTCTGGTAAGCAATCCAAGATTTGCCGATACCGTGACGGCCACGGATAAGGACGGAATAAAGGTTAGACTCATCACCCGATAGAAGGGTAGGAATCATGGAAAAAAGGTTAGAGAATGTGATAGCGATGGACATATTATGTCTCCTGGTTTAAGTAGGTAAGTTGTTTAGGTTATGTATACATTATACAGTGTTTTTGGGGTTTAGTCAATGGTTATATTGTCAAGAGAATGTCAAGGGCGATAAAGGGCTTATATAGCCCCTTGCCAGTGCTTTCGTCGTTTATAAATCTCTTTAATTTTCTTGTCCTTGGAGCTAAACCAACCTGCAGGCGGCGCAGATGGCGGAACTGGGGACTCAACAGTTAGAAAATGGTGTCCAATATGCTGGGCGCGCCAGTGCGAGCCATCTATTAGCTCTCCCAAAATGCGCTCGCTCAAAAACAGCTTCAAAAGCTCTTCATCGAATGGTAGCCCTAATGCATTCTTCCACCCGCGAGCACCCAGTAGGCCCATAGGAACGGTGAAAAAAGGAGCGGGCTGGGCGCCGGTGTGTCCTTCGGTGGCGCTGTTAAAATACCAAACTTCTCGGTTCCATACATTGATTCCAAGCCAGTTTACATCTGTTACAATCTGCGGAATTCGGTATGTGCCAGCCTGCTGATTATTCGCATCAATGTATTTTCTATTAGCATCACTCGAAACTATGGCGCCGATGCCGACTCCCAGGCGAATTAAGTGCCGATAAACACTTTTCCTGAATTCAGAGTTTTTACCTCTGGTTTCTTCCATGTTTTCTTTCAGGGTTGTGCAAGTTGCGCGGTTGTGTCCGCCTTCGTCGCAGTATGAACACTTGCGATTCTTGCCGCTAGCCTTCCGTCTTGCTTTCTTGAGGTCATGGGCGCGCACAGTGTAAAAATCATCTCCATGTACGGCGCGTAGTTCCTCAATTCTTTCTCTCTTACTAGGACAAGAGGATTTATTGTGTCCTTTATCGTGACAGTATGAACAGTGAACGGTTCTTTTATGGGAGGGGTGCGAGTATGACATTGTGATAGCCTCAAAAGTTTGTGGGTGAATCTCTAACTTGTATATGTATTATACCAAATTTTAGAGAGAAAGTAAAGGATTAAATTGTAAAGAGAATGTCAAGAGATTTATAAATAAGATGACCGAGGAGGTCGCTGCCGTTTTGCTCGGATGTCCGGCGTCCTATCTACATAAATTGTTTGTTGGCACTACTTCGCGTGCCCCCCTGGTAATGGAGATAGAAAGCCCATAATGCATCGCGCTAAAGCGATGAGCAGCCTTCAACCCTTAGAATCAAGAGGCAGCCCTATATAGCAACGGGCTACGTTTAAAGATTATGTGACCTCCTCGGTCAAATTCAAGTTTAAATCAAGGCTTTCATTTGACTTTCGGAGCTTTCTTGAGCCAGCGCTCTTGAATTTCAATTGTTCGAGATTCTCCAAATGGCAAAATTGTGTAGCCCTTGGCGCCTTTGGCAGCGGAGCGAATAGGTCCATCGGTTGAAACCACCATAGCAATTCGGTCGCGAAACGCATAAGCGTGTGACCGAGCGGTCTTGCGCACTTTTACCAGAGAGCCAGCGGGATAAAGCGCGTCCGCAGCCATGATTGTAAGCACCTTTTGGACGTACTTATTTTCAACCATCTTGCGATAAAGCTTTTCGCTTGGAATATAAGTTTCTTCCTCCATAATTGTCTTGGCGGCATCGCCAAAATAGGGAGGATTCAAAAGATAATATTCTGCGGCGACTTTTAGCTTGCGCGCCTTTTCCTCGTTCCAGTCGTCCTTCCAGGCTTTTTGTGAAGCGATGACCGCCGGACTAAAACGAGCCTCCATCCTCTCAAACGCCGACCACTGTTTGTCGCTAAGGCGTCCCCATTTCTTGCAGCTTCCCTGCAAGCTTTCGGCGAACGAGCGAGAAGAGCCGTTCAAATCTTTGTTTTCAAGTAGTTTTTCAATTCGGGCGGTTTGTTGAGCAGACATGCTAACTCCATTAGGTTATGTATACATTATACAGGGTTTTTAGGCTTAAGTCAATGGTTATATTGTCAAGAGAATGTCAAGTCATCAAAAACACGGTGGCTCCTAGCATATGGACACTTTTATCAAGATATAAAGTACACATCTCGCCTGCCTTTACATGGAGGGTTCGGGGCCAAGAGAGCAAAGTGAAACATTTATAAGACGCCTCGCCATCTGAATTTTTCCTCTTGCTAACTAAAATATGCCTTTGATTACTCCGGTCGCTAACTACGGCGAATTCATCACCGATTTTTAATTCTTTTGGCCTTATAACTTTCATTTTAGCGAAACCATCCCAGTGTTTTGTCGAAAGACGGGTTTAAAATTACTTTTTCGGGGCCTGGGTGTGGATTCCAGACCCAAAAGCGTTTTTTCTGCGTGCCAATCTGGTGAAGACCGTGCGGTGCTGGGCCTTCTAAGCCGCTTTTCCTCGCTTGTCCCTTTGACGGGAAAACACCGGCTTCAACGGCCATAAAAGCTAAATCGTCAGTTTCAACCCGGACAATCGCTTCACCGGTTGCGACTGGACCAAACACAAGTTCAATATCTCGGTCTGAAACCACATTTTCTTCTCTTTCAACTACAAAATGAAACAAGCAACCCCCAAACTGTATACACATTATACCAGATAATCGCGATATTGTCAACGATTATATTGTCAAGAGAATGTCAAGACAAGTTAAATAGTCGCAGGTTTACTTTTCCCTCGGATGGACCTGATACCAGCCTGGTCCACACGATTGCGTGCGAACAAGCAGGATAGTTTCCTTTCCATACGATTTTAGAGTTTTTCGATGGAATTCATCGTATCCGTCGCGACTTCGCAAAAGGTCAGCGGCGCAAACCGAAAACCAAGTTCCGACCGGACCAAAATACAGGTCTTGGCCATTGTGGAATTCAAAAGCCTGATTTTCGTTAATGTGAATCGCCTCATTCATTTTCTTTTCCTCTGTTGACGATTTTCCACTCGTCTCCGTGGTTGTTTACCCATAGAGTTGTTCCGTTTAAACGCCGGTTAACCGGCGCATAAGTACAATGAATGACCACTTTATGATAAAATTTGTTGAATTCGCTAGTTTTAAAGCCGACAACTATTCCCTCCAATTTGTTTGATTTGTGACGGATGAAATCGCCCTTTTTAAGTTCCATATTGGCCGCCTTTAAACAATTTGCAAGCCTTGTGCATGAGCACAGTGGGCCTGTAAAATTTTCTATGAAGTGACCAGGTGGACGCTTCAGAGTAAAACAGATAGTAAGTATAACCGGCGCCGTGTTTCTCGATAATTATGCTCCTGCTTCCATAGCTGTCGACGACAATTTGTCCTATCTCAAACAACAGTTTCAACGCGCCAAATCTTGTCAAGAGGGTCGACATCCTCCTTGGTTAATAGCCAAGTATCCACAAGTCCCGGTTCCCAATAACTATTACCGCGCCCCTTATCGTCACCGGCATATACACAAAATGCTTCTACCTCGCTCGACCAGCGATATGACCCCTTGTGGACGGGTTTGTGAGGAGTCGCCTCAACAATTATCCAAACGGAGTTTGTTGGTACGTGAGTTACTAAATTTCCAGGCTTAAACTTCATGATTTAAAATATCTTCGTCAAGCTGTTCCTGTATCCATTCTGGACATTCTTCGTCAGCATCCATCGGCATCGGGTCATAAGAACCGCCGAAATCATACGATTCTTCATAGAATTCCTCTGAAGATATGGTCATAAGGTCGTTTATCGCGGGGTCGTTTGAGTATGGCATTTCTGCTCCTGTTTGGTTTGGTTTGATTGGTAAGATAAAATAGGGCGAGCGTGCTACCTAGCAACACTTCACAACTGGTCCCTTGGTCGTGACAGGATTTGAACCCGCGCCCCTCGCCCTATTTGTATATACATTATACCAGAATTTTCCGGTTAGGTCAAGGATTAAATTGTCAAGAGAGTGTCAACAACTTTTAAAAGTAATCTTTCAGAGTTTTAATCTCGCCGTACTCTTTCTGAAAGTTAGCTCGGTCTTCTTCATCCTCGAATCGGATGACTGAAACGTCTTCGCCGAGTGAGCCGGTTACGCCAAAGTGCTTGGGTGGGGAGTTATCCCCGCCCCGATCTTCTACGCAGTCTGGACACTCATTGATATATCCTCCGACGAGGCGCTTTTGGCGCGAGTTAACATTGAATTCTATTTCACAGTGTTTACAAGTTTTAATCATGATTTACCTTTATGGTTCTGGGTTAAATGGTACGCTAGGGTGGATTTGAACCACCGACCAATCGCATATAAGACGACTGCTCTCACCCCTGAGCTACTAGCGTGTATGGTACTCGGAGAGGGATTTGAACCCTCAATCCCATCGGGCGACAGATTTTACTTTGTAACAAACTATCCTCACTTGGTTCTTTCTGGATGGTTACCTTTTGTATCTTTATTCATTCTTCGCTCTCCTTAAATCGCCTTCATTTCTGAAAGAAGGTCTTCATAGTTCTCAATGTATCCTCCATTGGTTCTGCCATCCAGTCGGTTTAGTAGATTGATCGAGGATTCACCCGCCCACAAATCATCATCTTTCCATCCGAGAAACTCTTTCACTCCTGGGAATTCCTTGGTGATTTTGATAATGGTATCATCCAGATCACGGATCTCTTCTGCACTTCGCCTACACAGAGATTTCAGTCTGATTACCTCTTTTTGCAGATCTCGCTTTTGTTTTCGGAGTTTATCGATTTGAATGAATACGGTTTCGTCACTCATTTTCTTCTCCTTTCCCCCAACTTCCAAACTCTTCAATATATTCTCTTTGAAGTTCAGAGGGGTCAAAATATGAAAGTTGGTCCTTGAACCACCGATATCGTTTATAAACCTCTTTCATCTTGTCAAAAGCAGGATAAGCAACATTTTCGTCCAAGCAACCTTCGTTAAAGGCAGCCCGCAACCCTTGTCTAATAGCATCAAATTCTTGTTCAGTGATTTTCATTTTCTTCTACCTGCAACACAATAAACGTGGCGCGCTTCAGTTTATAGCAACCGCCTGTCTTTAGGTCTTCAAGTTCAAGCTTCATGTTTCACCAAATCGCAGGTGCGTAATCCAGTCCTATCGCCAGCGGTCCATGATTCATGAGAGGAGAAGACGATATACGAATTCCAGATTCGATGCTTGACAACGAGATAGTCAGTGTCCAGTCCAACCCCAAGGAGGATGACCGTACTTCCCTCAAGTCCGCCACGAAGAACGGTTCTTAATTGTCCTGCTTTAAGCTCGTCTTTCATACCACCTCCAATGCGAAATCCTGAATGCTCTTTAAATTAAAAACGAATTCGACCGGTCGGTTTTGTCCAAAGCGCTGCAGTGCATTGTGGCTATCATATATTTGATACATCTTAAACGCTCGGGCGCCCTGCCATCTTGCCGAGCACGATTCGGCGCCGGGCATTTCCTCCAACAATATCCACAAAGATTCAACGCGCTCCTGCGTTGAATACAATTTTACGGAATATCTTAACATTTGCCCTGGCTTTAAGCTATTGATATCTAGCATGGCACAACTCTCTTTTGTATACCTACATTATACACGCTTTTAGAGAGAAAGTAAAGAACTAAATTGTCAAGAGAATGTCAAGTCGTCTTTCATTTGACCTCCAGCGTGAAGCTGCTGGAATTATGCGGACCAAAACAATAACTGACATTACAGTTGGTGTCGATGGAGTTTCTGCTATCGTATAGATGATATAGTTTAAACGTTCGGCGTTCGCCAGATTCGATTTGCTGCTGATGGAGCAGAACATCGCCGGCTGGGTGTTCCTCTTCCTCCAGCAATATCCATAAAGATTCTATCTTAGGTTCATTGTTGAATCCGGCAGAATATTTAATTATCTGTCCGGGTTTGAGATTTTTAACGTCTAGCATGATACAGTCCTCTTTTCTATACCTATATTATACAGTATTTTCAGGTCTGTGTCAATGATTAAATTGTCAAGAGAATGTCAAGAACTTTTATTTATAATTTGATGATGCTTGTTCAGAAAAATAATAAAATCAACCAGAGCATCACTAACCTCTTTCTTATAAAAAAGAGTCGCTATATGGTCTGCCCTCCTCTTTTCTTCCCTTAGAAGCTGGAGAATCAAGGCTTGCGTTTCATATTGCATAAATTACCCCATGAGGTGTGAAGTAATCCATAGAATATTCGTCAGTTATATAGCCTCGAATGGCGCTCATCGTTCGCGTCTCTGGTTGCCTCCAGGTGGCTGGGCGAAAGACAGCGCCGTCTTTTCGGCGTATAAACGCATAAACCGTCGACGAGGCACCTCCCCAATCATTTCTATTTTCAAGAATAAGTTTAAAATAAACTCGGCCTTTCGAAAATGTCACGACCGGAGGGCGCAATTCTGTCAAAAAAGACTTTCCAACTATTTTCACATGAGCGGTCGGATAATATTTTTCGTAATTTAAATCAACCCTTTCCTGAATTTTCAGCAGCAGAGCCGCAAGGGCATGCTCGATTTCAAGCTCGGAATAATTTGTGTCTTCCATTGTACAAACTCCTTGAACAAATTTATTATATTATACTATATAATATCACTTTTTTACCCATTTGTCAAGTAATTTCTTAAATTTCTGCTGGCTCCGTGACGCGAACAAGCTCGGGAAATACCGGCACGTCCGAGGCAGATTGACGAATAACAACCACCTTTTGAGCGTAAAATGAGAATAAAGTAATTTTCCTTGTCACAAAAGTAGCGTAATCGAGTCCAGTCAAATCGTCATACGAGCAATAGGGATAATCCATATAACCTATTTGCGCAAATTCCTCACACTCAATAACGAGTCCATAATAATATTCCACATCAGCTACGAACGCTTTCCACCTTACAATATCTCCGCGTTTGAAAGATGGGGCTGACATTTCATCGTTTTTTCCTTGTGGCCTCGTTTATCGACATCATTTCATCGTAAGCTTCCCTCTTGAGGTCGGACATCTTCTCAAGCTCGCCGCCGTTTCTCAAGGCTTTGAAAACTAAGTTCTCAACTGAAAATTCACCGCCTGTCTCTAATCCCGACTGTCTATAATTTCTTATCTTTGCTTTTAATCTGTCAGTGTCTCCGTAGACTTCCTCATACTTTTGTTCTTTCTGAAGTTTCTCAATCATCTTTATCGTGTCTTGGATTGATTTATACTTTTGCTTTATCGCGTCTTCACTTACTTCGAACTCTGCTGGCTCTGGACGGATTAGCCAATCGCTGTCCATAATGGAGTAAACACCAGTTGAATGGTGAGGTTCGTTAATATTCTGGACATAAAGCTCAACTTCGTGACCTGCGATGATGATCTCGTGGTTGCGATTCCAATTTGTTTTCGCTTCGGCTAAATACTTTTCCACAAGCTCTACGTTTTCATCTACTGCTGAATAATCTATCACGATATGCGCGTCTAAATCTGATTTCTCGGTCCAATTATAGTTTGCCATGGAGCCGGTCAAGGTAATATTTAGAACTGGTGCCGGTAAATCCAGCTTTTTATAAAAGTCTTCGGCAATTCTTAATAGTTTTTCAGCGATCTCTGGTTTTAGTTTGTCATCCTTTCCCCAGATTTCTCTGTTCAAATCTTCTTTAATCTCTGGAACTAAATCTGTTGACTCTTCCATCGCACCTAGACCGGATTTACCCAGCGGTGGGGCCGCGTTTGTATATGGAGCCGTATTTGGTTGGCCCCCTTTGGACGACATCGCCAAACCTTTCTTCCATTGTTTCCTGTATTTTCCCTGCACTGTCTGTGTAGTTTTCATTTCTTTTAAGATGCTCTGGTATTCTTCCCATTCTTCAAGCATTGTTGATTTCCTCAAGGTCCGCCAGTGGGCCGACAACTGTGTCGCCGCCTACGTCAATTTCGCTCGGCTTTACTTTTAGCATGCTTTCCAGTTTTGCGACTCTTGTCATCAGCTTTTCCATCTTGAACATCAGGTCTTGAATATTCGGATCTGCCCGTTGAGGTTCGGGCTCAACTTCCGCAGCGGGAGTTGGCACTGTCTGTGAGTGTCGCAGAAGCGGCATAGGGCTAAGACCACTATCGTCGTCCTCCGTCATTTTTCTCATCTCTTCTTTGATAATCTGAATTATCCTAGATTTCTTAATATTCATAGCATTTTCTCCACTTATAATTAGTTTCCATAATGGTCTTGTTCCCCATCTTGATAAGTTATAATTGTTTTATTACCTGGGTGCGGTTCGATATGAACTTTGATAAAGTCTGTCATAGAATCAAAGATGGCGATACCTCCCCTTGGTGGCGGGTAAAGCCAGTGGACTATACATTGGCCCGTGCCGAGGACTACCCCCTCAATGATAACTCCCTCGCCAGAAACTCCCGTTTCGTCGAGTTGCCGACAAACAGTAAAGGATCTGATTCCTCGTGGTGCCAGCTTGGATGGCGGTTTTGGCTTGAGGTCTTCCGTGTCTTCATCTTCACCAGAAAAAATTTCTTCTAAATCATCCAAATGTCTTTCTCCTCAAATAATCGCTAATAATATCTTGTGTTTGAAGATAATCAGTTACAGAATGAACATTATCACTTTTATTTAGTGAAATTACCACGCTGTAATCATTACCGTCCTCGCCAGTCTTGTCCCCAAAGAAACAAATTTTGCCGGTGGGGTGCCGCTCTCTTAAATAGCCTACTGACTGCCGCTTATCGCAGCCATCTGGATAAATATCAATGGAAATTTCACCACCTATCTTCGCGTCAATCCCTGGAAAGTGAGCCATTAAAGTAACGACGAGTTTTTTCCTTTCGAGGCTGTATTGATCCCACTTGTAATATTCTTCTCGTTCTTCCTGGGATGCGTTGCGACCTACGACGCTAAAGTTAATCATGCCTGGGCGATGCTCCAGATGATTTCCAGTCTTTATCCTGTAATCAGATTTTTCAAGAAAACGTTTTAAGAATACCATTAATTCTTCTGGAACCTCCAACTCATTTTTATAAATAAGCTCATCGCCTATATCAAGCTGGTTTGCGGAACTGCTAAAAACGCCGTGGCAATCACTCAAAATATCTTGTGGCACCTGTTCTTTAAGTTTTGCTAGGTCGCTTCCCGAGACTAGATAAACAGTGTGATTTCTAACGAGATACCTAAAGAGGTCAGCAAAGTCTTTTTTCATCGGTTGTCTTGGTTCGGTAAGGGTGCCGTCGACATCGAACAAATATATGTTTTCCATTGAAATTCCTATGCTTCGCCGATCGGCTTAAAGTCTTTCATCATTTCATCGGCGAGAGTCTCTTGTAATTCTTCCATCAAAAGTCTCATTGTGCTTGCATGCTCGGATATATCAGACTTCTTAATTTCGTCTAGCATATCCCACAGAGAGGCGTTCTCGTCTTTTAGCTCTTCGTTTTCTTTCGCGGTTTTATCGAGCTGCTGTTCCAGAAGTAAGATTTCCTGAATCAGGAGCTTTTCTCTATACCTCGGGACATATCCAAAAAATTTCAAAATGAAATCAAAAGTTTTGTGTAACATAGTTAATCCTGTTTATAATAAATAGTTCTTATATTATTATAACTCATGATTATTACTTTGTCAAGGGCTTGCTGAAGAATTATTTACGCCTAGTTCAACTGTGTGATTTTTTATATAAGAATACTCTTTTACCTCGTAGCCAATCTCAACGTGGACTCCCTCATCTGGGAGAATATCAAAGTATACTTTATTGCTTGCTTCATCAAAATGCCAATCGCTGTATATGCTTCCATCAGCGAAGACAACTACAGTATCCGTATAAGGAATATGTGTGAGTCTGTAATCTTCATATGGTTCAATTTCGTTGGTTGCTTCCTCAACTGCGGTTGCCCAATCGTCCTCGCAGATGTCGATGACGTTTCCAGAGAAATAATCTGTCGCCTCCATGTACCTTACGCCGATGTTGCTCACATATGGTGGCGATGCACAAACTGAATCAGCCGCGTTTACGTTGACAATCGATGCCACGTAAACACTTTGTCTGCGGTTCTCATACCAAGTCGTAAATTCGCTTACTGTCATCGTCGACTGTTCCTCTTCGTCGGAGACGAATACTATCAGCATTGAGGCATCTGGTCGCATCCAAGTTTGCGCGTATGCGTCGGTTGAAACGTAGTTCTTGGCCGCATCAAATCCCTTTTCGTAACCATCAGCAGGGAGCGCGTTTAACATATCAAGTGCGTCGGTGGCGGTGTCGCCTCTGGTCAGAGGAAACGTGGTGGGTTGAACTATATAAGAACTGCCGCCGGCTGTGATCATCTTCAAGCGCCAATTGACATCCGTTGGAAGAACGCTCATCATGGCCTGAACGCCGTCAATCAAGCTATCATTGTGAACGCTCATTGAACAAGACTTGTCAATGACCCACAGAATGTCTATTTCATCGAAGGCACCCACTTGATCAAAAGAGTCAATCCAAATCTCGGCGTCGGGTTCAACTTCAACTTCAATATATTCTATGATCGTTTCTTTCTCTCCTTCTCCTCCGCCGTGTATAACATAATCAATGTTCGTCGTGCAGGAAGACATCATCAGCGCGCCGCAAACGGCGATAATGGATTTAAATTTAAAAGCCCACATTGGTTGTTCCCTCCAGTTTGTCTAAGTTTTGCCTCAAGTAAACAGTGTCAATCAAATTGGCTGGCGCCACATAAACGACGGCCCCTATCAATTGCCCCCCTGCGGGGCTTGGCCCAATCATAATGGAAACCAGGACTCCGACGAACCTGCCGTCAGTATCGAAGACGCCAGACCCGCTGGAGCCTCCCCAAGCGAAAGAGTACATGGCGAGGTCGGCACCAAATCCTGATCCGCTTATCTTGCCCGGAATAGTTAATAAGCTATTCGCACCGGGGAAGCCTGAATATACAACTTCGCAGCCAACCTCGTAGGATGGCGTTCGTTTGAATTTTGCTGGTGTGCGGCTGTCTAGTGTCGGCACTTTAAAGACTGCAATGTCTGTTATTCTGTCAATATAAACCAGAGTTCCAATTACTTTCTCACGAGGAGTGATAATCATAGCCTCGCTTATAAGAGGGGTTGCGGGACCAAGCGCGTATAAGTGCGCGGCGGTCACCACAATCGTGTGGCCCTTAAATTTGAAGTAAGTTCCAGTACCTCGAATGGAACCCTCTGGGTATCTTATCCTAATCTGAACTGCCGAGTTACGCGAGATGCGTTCTGCATAACTCTTCGCCGACTGGGAGTTTACTTTGTAAGATAGATAGCTGTAATCTACCTCGTTTCCTGCTGATAATGCGATCTCTGACGAGCGCGCTGCGTCTCCCGGTAGCGTAAGCATCGCCGCGAAACACATAAAAATTACTAACTTATTTAACACCTTCCTTGCTTTTTTCATTGCTTTAGTTTCCCCGTAGATCAAGACATCTACATAAGTAACTATCAGTGTTGCGAGCAAAAGAAGTATTATTTTATATTTCTGGAAGTCCCTCTATTTCTTCTTCCGATAGGATTTCTGGTCTTACTTTTATCTGGTCTTCTACTTTCTTTTTTGTACAAGCCGGCAAACATAGCGCCAAAATTAATATAGCTGTCTTAATCATCCCCCTACCTGCTCTGGTTTAGATATTATTCTGATAACGGTGCAGCCGGGGATCTCTTTGCTCCTAATAACTGGAAGAAGATGATCTCCAATGAAGGTTTTTGGACCCGTTAAATCTGACTGTGGGTGGAACTTAATTCGGATACGACTTAGATAGGAAGAGGTATTTTTTCTATACAAAGAGTCAAGAGCGGTTACGACAGTTACGCCGCCGACAGAACGAATGTCCTGTAATGTCTCCTCAACCCCGAACTCTGCTTGAATCTTTAAGAGAAGCTCCACTTGGAATATTCTTAATTTATATTTCTCTTCGTGAAGAAGATCTAATTTCTCCTCGATGGCACGATCTATTTTTGTGAAAGTCATTTGTTTTCCTCACAATAAATAGTTCTTTTTATTTCCAAAATACCTGAATACCAACGATAGCGAAGGATAAAATTACACATATTAAAGTTTTAGGAGCCAGTATGCTCTCGCCAAAGTAATAGTAAGTTAAAAAAGGGAAAACCAAGTAAGAAAGTCCGAAACCTAAGAGGCGCGGACCCCATGCTTCACCCATTTCTTCTACTGCAAACTTCATTCCAAATATAAATAAGTAACTTGTAGGGACAGCGAATATCAGGGGAATAAAAATGATGTTATCTTTGCACCATACCCAAATAAACTGGGAGTATGTAGCATACCACGCGACGACGTGGCCGATTAAGATCAAGGAGCAAGCAAGATAGAGCTTAGGAGTCATTATTCTCTCCTGTAATCATCTTCCAGCCTAACAACATCATCGAGATGGTTGGTACTGACCTCAATCAATTCAACATTTGATTCCATAGCTGCAAATCTGTGAATCTGTCCCGGCTTAACGTGGAAAGATTCTCCCGGTACGAGTCTCTGAACTTTACCGTCTTTATCATAGTTATAAAGAACACCACTTAAAACATAAATGGTTTCCTCTTTTATATTATGATATTGTCGCGATAACCTATTGCCGGAAGTTATGTGCAATAGTTTGCCAACATAGTCATCGGTTTGCGCCCAGATTATTTCGTGACCCCATGGTTTATTAATTTTCTTCTGATTCACTTAGCACCCACTTAACATATTTTAAAAGGCTGGAACAATAATTCTCTTCCCAGACTTCTTCTTTTATTTTAATTCCCAATTGTTTTGAGAGATGGCGAGCTTCGTGCCAAGCCATCATCTCTTCATGCATTATATCCATCTTCCCCTCTATCGATTCTCTATCAACTTGGGCTGGAAATTTATTGTACTTCTGTCGAAAGATGACGTGGCCGGCCTCGTGAAGCAAAATTATCAACTGCATCAGTGGAGTATTTTCACTATTGATCGAAACAAGCCCTGGATCTTGCGGATCATCTGGATCAAACCAATATTCGTCGGTGCCAGACTCATCAAAATCCACACACACGTCATATTCTTCCATCAAAAATGCTTCAACACAGCAGATTTTTTGATCTATCACTTTCTTTTTGTCCCCTTCAGCGCGCGACCACGAGTGGAGTAGTTTTTGTTCATACTCTTTTTGTCGCTGCCTCTTCCCCAGAAGTATTTACTATTCTTTTGATTTATGACAAGCGAAACGCTAATCTTATCCTCGAGAAGATAATGCTTATTATATGTCAGCTTGCCGTACTTTGGCTTTCGCGATCGCTTGGTTGGGGGCTGATTCAAAAACTCAACACACCCCTCAACAATCTGTTTCTCGGTTAACCCTTGCTCCAGATACTCTCCTATGGGCTCGTCTGGAATAATATATGCAAGGACAACCCAGTTTTTATGACCGTAACCCTCCACATTTAAATTGCCTCCGGAATACTTACCCAGCTTCCTTTTATCAGATTCAGCCGGCATTACGACGGGCTCTAATTCCCCAATCTCTTTAAATCTACATGAAATTTCCACGATTATCCCCTCAAAAGTTGTCTTTTTTCAATGTTTAGCTTCTTGTAAGTTTCCTCAATCGGTCCAACGACGATAATGTCCTGGCCGTAAGTGCCTTTGTTAATTGAGACGCAAGTAAATACCTGTCTCTCGTCCAGATCACCTGGAAGTTTTCCCTCTCTCAATAGATTGTTTGTATCAATGTCCTCCCTCAAACAAACGACATAATCTGGGTTAATAAATACTGACCTGAGAGAGTAACTTCTACGGGTTGTCCCGACTCCACAGTCATAAACCTCTACAAATTTAACACTCATTCTCTTCTCCTTTTTCATAAACACTTTCTTTGTGAACTGTCCAAAGCTCGCCCTGATAAAATACCCGGCACCAGTCTCTATCTATTCTTTCTAGAAACATTAAATGCTGCGGCTCTTCAGTTCTCGTGCTCTTTTTGAATGCATTTGTCCCGATGGGCCACACGCTTTGACCTTTATCATAAAGAAACATTACAACATTAGATGGAATATAAACGTATTCCCCCTGCTTAAAGTTCTTCGTCATCATTTGCCACCTCTTCGTGCGGATTAGCGGGGGGTTGCTGGCCATGCTCCATTTCCGGCTTGGATGCTATGGCTCGAACATATCCCGACATTATGTGCATGGAGTCACCAAGCTCCAAATCTAATTTTGCCAGCTTTATTCTTAACTTATCTAAGTCGGCGATGACTTGAAGGGGGGATTGACCTATCGCCTGATTGAGAATACCATGAATATCCCTTAATTTTCCCTCGCATTCCTCTAGAATCCTGTCTACCTCTTTGGGGACATCTTCCAGTTCAATAGAATAACTTATATTAACTCTCACTCACACCTCTCACCGCTTATTTAAAAAAAGTATGCCAGACTGTTGCGCTTGAAAGGCCGACAATGCTCGTCATGATCGCCCAAGTAATCTTGGAAGAAGATTCTTTCCATTGCTCAAGGTTCCGGAGGCGCGCATAGAGCCCTTCGTCTGGGTTGTAGACTGCTTCTTTGATCTTTCCGATGTCATCTGACATTCGATCCTGACATGATCTGATCCCTTCCATTCCGTCGACGATCCTTGACAATTTTCCATCTAACTCAATGATATCCACCTTACTAACTTCATCTTCCGACATGTCATCTAACCCTCCCAGGGCCACTATTCCAACATTACTAAATAGTTTTAGCTTTGGATAATGGCATAGTTTGTTGTAATTAAAGTGCCGGAAACAGAGGCAGCATTTTGCAATGCAGTCCTCGTAACTTTGACCGGATCAATGATGCCAGCCTCGATCATATTGACGATCTTATCTGTCACAAAGTTATAGCCCTTCTCGTCTTCTTCCTTTAAAACGAGGTCGCAAATGATGTCTGGAGACTTTCCAGCGTTTAGGGCCATCTGTCTGATCGGGGCTTTAACAGCCTCTTTAACTATCTCAACTCCAAGCAACTGATAATCATTATCTACTTCAACCTCCAGATTCTTTGTGGCGCGTAGTAGGGCCGTTCCGCCTCCAGCAATGATCCCTTCCATTTGTGCCGATCGGACTGCCTCCAATGCGTCTTCAATCCTGTGTTTCTTTTCAACCATCTCAATTTCAGTTGATGCTCCGACACGGATGATAGCGATGCCGCTAGCCAATCGTGCGATGCGGTCCTGAATCTTTTCACACTCGTGAAGGTTATCTTCCTCGATCAAGTCAGATTTTAAGTCGTCAATCTGTTGGTCAATGGAGTCGGAGTCTCCGTCTCCGCCAATGATTGTCGTTTGGGTTCTGGTGATGTCGATGCGGTTTGCAGTGCCAAGGTCGACTAATTTAATATCTTGGAGCCTCCGGCCATTTGAGCGACTGATGAATTCAGCACCCACAGAAAGAGCCAAGTCCTTGAGTATGTTTTGCCTTTCCACTCCGTAGCGAGGAACTTTAACCGCTGCGATTTTCAAGGTTCCTCGCATTGCGTTCATAATCATGGCAGCGAGGGCTTGACCTTCTATCTCACCCGCAATGAATACGAGTGGTCGTGCTTCCCGTGCTGCTAATTCTAGAACTGAGAAGATATCTTGAACATGTTCAATCTTTTCGTCCGTGACCAATAACAGGGGATTGTCGTAGGTTACCGCTCGGCGTCTCTCATCGGTTATGAAGGCCGTTGCAGCATAGCCAGAGTCAATCCTAAACCCTTCAACAAGGTCTAGGCTGGTTTGAAGCGAGCGCGCCTCCTCGACGGTAATAGCGCCATCTTTTCCCGCTGCGCTGACTGCTTGTCCAATGAGGCTCCCGATTAGTTTATCGTTGTTGGCCGAAATAGTGGCAACGTGGCTTATGTCCTCCTCGCAGGTAATGGGGCGCGAGGCTTCCTTCAGGTTCTCGATGATGACTGCGACTGCTTTTTCGATTCCCCTTTGAAGTTCAATGGGCGGGACACCGGAAGAGATATACTTCTGTGCTTTGTTCAGGATGGCCCGAGACAATACCGTAGCAGTTGTGGTTCCATCGCCAGCGTCAAGGTTCGTTTGTGCTGCAGCCTGCTTGATGATCTGAGCACCAGCGTTCTCAATGGGATCTTCAAGGTCCACGAACTCTGCGACCGTGACGCCATCCTTTGTAATGATGGGTCGCTTGTTTTTCTCTTGTAAGATAACGTTCCGACCCCTTGGTCCAAGAGTGGAAGCTACATTGTCTGCTAGGATGTTGATTCCCTTGAGAATCTTTTGGTTCATGTCCGAACCAGAACCGTAATGTTTAGTCAATTAACACCTCGTATGTTTAACTACTATTATATTATAACCATTTTTGAACCAAAAGTCAAGGATTATTTTATTAATCTTTCAACATTGATTAGAGATTAATTTCTCTGGCTCAAATTGCGCCGCCTTTTCTAAATCTTCTTTGATCTTCAAAAGTACTTCGTAATCAGGATCGGTAGCAAATTTTAATACGGCATTAGAAAAAATTGAATAAAAGTTTGTCAGTGCCTCAATTGTCTCAATTATTTTAGCGATGTTCTCTTCGTCTGCCGAGGCGATCTCTGGCAATATCATTTTGATATTTTCTTCCGCGACGGCCAAATTAGAAATCCCAGGCTGGCGATCGCTAATCAGTCTTTTGAAGTCTTGATCCAACACTCCTGTGATATAAGACATTGTTGCTTTCTCCGGCTTGCGATTGAACACAAAAGTTCCATCCTCATCGATGCTATTGCTTTGATCCTTCATTTTCTCAATGATCTTTTCTCTATCGACTCTGAAACTTGTTATTCTGTGTGTGTCAGTTGTCTTGCTAAAGAGAAGGTAATACAAACCTATTTTGTGTACGGGCGTATCATTTGTGTTAGAATAGACCTTGCTGCCGAATTTGAGGCGAAATTTAATGCCCAGAGTCTTCATCAAATTTGTAAATGATCCAGACAGTTTACCGGCTTCTGCCGCTGTTTTTAAAGAAACCCCATAGGCCCCACCTCCTAATTGAAAATCTGCTATTGATGTATGCCCACCCTCAATGGAAACTGTTTGTCCGCCCACAAGACCAGCAACAAAATTTTCGTTGGCGAAACCGGCAGATTGTGCGTTGTATTCTTTAAAGATGCCCAAGTATGCGTCCAGAATAACATGCTTAGTCATCATCGCACCGATACCGACACACGGTTGTTCTAGAATGTCTGCTGGTGGAGAGAAATAATAATTCAAAGCCTCGACGAGTTTCGCTGGGAACTCCTCCATGCCCGAACTGGGCAAGCTTTCGATATACGGGTTTGTCTTTCTTAAAGTCTCGAATGCCTCCTCGACATCTGGAAGTCTAGCTGATGATTCAGTTCCCCTGATCAGCTTTCTGGAGATTACAGAAACGTCTAACAGTTTTTTCCCGCCGGTATCTCCGTCGACAGAAGACAGCTTTCCAGGGTCATCAGCGGCCGAGAGTTCGGGTGTTCCAAGGTTGGTTTTTTCTAGAATCTCAACATCTTGCATAGTTTTCTCAACCATTTCAAGGAGAGTCTCCATAGAAAATGTTTCTTTCTTTCTCTTTTGGTAATGTTTCTCAATTAATAAATCTAATTCATCCATATCAATAAATAGTTCCTAAATTACTATTAAGCCTAAACAATAATATCTGCAATGCCATATTTAACCGCTTCCTCTGCGCAGAGATACACATTCACATTCTTTGAGATCATTCTCTTTAATTGTGCTTTTGTTAAACTTGTCTCGGCAACAATTGCTTCAATATAAAGTTCCTGCATTCTCTTGATCTCTGCCATTTCTGTTGTCAAATTGGAGATGTTGCCCTGTGTTCCAGATGCTACTCCGTGAAGCATTACCCGACAATAGCGTCCGATACGTCTGTGACCCTTGGTGCCGCTAGCTAGCAAGAGAACTCCTGCCGACATTACCTTGCCAAGACCAAAGGTTTTTATATCCATATCATCTCTCAAGTATCGGACAGTATCGTATATGGCAAACATATCAGTTGCGTCACCGCCGACTGTAGAGATTAAGAAGTCCACGGGCTGAGGTTCTTCTTTGAACCCTTTGGCGATGTCCTCGTAATCCACGGGAGTCTTCTTTGTTCTCGTCATATGCGCGGCATGAAGGCTGAAAATAACTTCTTCAGACCTCGTTTCGTTGACTTCTCCGAATAAACCAATGGTCCGAAGCTTTTCTTCTTCATCGAATTGCATATGCAACAGAGAAGTGTCGAGTTCTTCTTCGGGGATTTCCCCCTCTTCTGGGGCGGCTGCCTCCTCTTCTTCGGGAATTTCTTCTTTTGTATCAGGCACGTTTTCTCCGGCGGTCGATGTATGCTCGTCCTAGTTTGTATGGTTTATTCTTGGAAGATTTTGATCCAATCTCAATAAGTTGGTAAGGAAACTGTCTCCCCCACTTCAGCCATTCCTTTTCGCTCTCAAAGGACTTCTTGAAAATATACATAGTTTCTTTTGTCTTGGCATTGTATCCGTTTCCACAGACATCCCACTCCTTCATCTCTTTCAAGATTTTATTTTCTAATCTCTTGCCCTTTATTTTATCAATCTGCACCATGTAGATAACGTTAGTGTTATCTATTTTGCTTTGCTTCCATCCAGTTGCACTCATTACTTCCTCCTGTTTCATCTATTATAACACCTTTTAATCTAAATTGCAAATCTTTTTTCTCTGATCCTCAAAGTATTTCATTGCTCCTGTCCAGTCTCTATATTGGATGGTCTTCCTATAATTAGGTGGATATCTTTTAATTAGCCTCTGGATAGCCTCGCTTTTCCATCTGTCCAAACTATGTCGATCTTCATTTCTGGTAAATTTTATGATATTATCCGAATAATTACCCTTATCAATTATTATCTGCTTCGTGGTCTTGATGTTGGATGCGTCTTCGAGAGAGAGTGCGAGCAATTGCAAGCACATATATTCTGCTTGCCTGAAGATAAGAACTCCATTGCCTGCGCTCAACAGAATAATGAGGCCTCGATAGATGGAGATCCCGCATATCGCGCCCATTCCAAAAATTAACACATTCTCCACTTACTCTCCAAATACAGAAATACCCTGGCACTCCTTGCGGAAGTACTAGGGTATTAAATTATAAATCTTATTATTAGCTACGGCGCTTTTGCGCTTTTGCGATTCGTGCGAGGCGATTTTTAACTCTCTTTGTAACTTCTTTGATAACTTTTTCGTCACTGAGTACTTCAACTTTAACTCCACGGCTCTTTGCGCGCTTGGTTTGTTTTGCTTGCTTTACTCTTGCCGGTTTGGTTCGTCGGCGAGATTCGTTCTTTTGCCAAGGTTTGCTGGATTCTTCAATATCTTCTTCTTCCTTCAACTCTTCGTCGTCTTCGGAGAGAATAGAATTAATCATCTCTTCTAGGCCGGCGTCTTCCATGTCTAGCTCACCTTCCATGTCTAGCTCACCTTCCATGTCGTCAGCAACTTCAAGGTCACCGAGGTCTTCCATATCGTCAGCAACTTCAAGGTCGCCACCCATATCGTCAAGGCCGTCAAGATCAGCGTCAGCGTCTTCGCCGCCGGCGAGGTCCACGACTACATTGTGCTCACGGGCCCAGTCTTGAATTTGGGTGAGGAGACTCATTACAAGCTCTTCTTCGCCTCCGGTTGGTGGCGCCGCGATTACTTCTTCTTCGTCCTCGATTTCAAACTCTTCGACTCCGGGCTCTTCGACTCCGGGCTCTTCGATTTCAAGTTCATCCTCGACTCCGAATTCCTCTTCTTCCTCTGCGTCGCGGGCATATGGCGCTTGATCTTCCATTTCACTAAGGAAATTGAAGGTGCTGATCGGTTTAATTCCAGCAAGACCACCAAAGCGGCGGATAGTTGATTCTTTTAAAAGCTTTTTGCTCATTGTGTTTCTCCTAATTTTCCACAAGAATGGTCAATTTTCACTTATAAATAGTCACTGGGTTTACAAAAACACCTTCAATTTTATAAATCAGGAAGCTCTTTTTCTAATATATCAAAAATGTTTTCTATTTCCTTGTCATCTAGGCCAAATTTTCTTTTATTTTCCTGTCCTTTTTCTTCCGCATCTTTAACAATCTTTGATTGCTTCTTGCTTTGAAGACCCGAGGACTCTTTCACCCTCTCAACGAAATCAACAATTGTATGATCTCTCTCTAAATATCCGGTGAGCAACTCCCTAAAGAACTTTGTCTTAGTTAGTCCGTCGTGTTTTAAACGGATCATCAAATCTGCACTTCTCTTATCTGTATCCATAAAAGATATTCGCTTGTCTCTCTTTCCGTAGTCCTTCATTTATTTTCTCCCTAGAATGTGAGTGCCACTCTCGGACTGACCTGCAGGAGTCTGCATAAGAAACTCTGCGCGTGAGTGAAATTCTATAAGGTTCCTCGCTCCCGAATAAGAAAAGCCGCTACGGATTCCATTGTCTAAATCAATAAGTATCTCTTCCACGTCTCCGCGATATGGAACCGTCGTTGATATTCCTTCGTTTGAACTGTGTCTTCCACGCCAATCGTGCTGTGCTTCCTTGCTGGCCATACCTCTGTATGCTTTATATTTCTTTCCTGTCGGAGAACGAAGGGTTGGACCAGGAGTTTGCTCTGTCCCAGACAACACAGAACCGAGCATCGCAAAGTCCGCGCCGGCTGCTAAGGATTTGACGATGTCTCCGCTTGTGCGGATTCCCCCATCTGCAATTATTTTGACATCGCCGGCAAGCTCGGAGGAGGCACAGTCAAGAACAGACTGAAAGGTGGGAACCCCGTGACCTGTCTGGATTCTGGTGGAACAGATAGAGCCTCCGCCGATGCCGACCTTAACGGAGTTAGCGCCCCAGCGAGCCAAGTCTTCGAAAGCTTCCTTGGTTGCTACGTTCCCAGCCATAATATGAATGTAGGGGTATTTCTCTCTGATAGTTTCAATCGCCTCCTTCATCATGACGTGATGACCGTGGGCAATATCAAGGCAAAGTATGCTCGCCCCCTTAAGGACCAGCAATTCTGCCCTGTCAAGATAATCTCCTCCTACTCCAATTGCTGCGGCTGGGTGAGTGACTCCGCTCTCTTTACATTTCCACACAGACCACGCTTGTTCTTCCGGAGAGTTATACCTGTGAATTATCCCAAGGCCTCCGGCAGCAAACATAGCGATGGCCATCTCATCTTCAGTTACAGTATCCATCGGAGAAGATATAACCGGAAGACCGAACCGGATTGCATCCCGTCCAACTGTGGTGTCTTGGTCATGCCACGGTTGGGTCCGATCATGCAGCGAGCTTCCAATATCTACTTCTGACCTTGACCGAATATCGGAATAGTGCGGAGACAACAGAACGTCGTCGTAGGATAGACTCTTCTTAATATTAATTTTCACAGTTTATCTCCAAGCTCCCATCCGGGCGGCATACTGAAGGGGTCTACCACCTGCTGTGGAGGGTTGTTATCTGTTGAGCCGAGTGCTCCCGCTCCTCGGTCGCTCATCGTAATTGGATACCAGTTATAAAGGTTGTCCTGTGATGTCTCCAAGGCTCGGAAATGAACGACGGGGACCATTACGACTTGGGCGATCTTCATACCTCGCTCGATGAACTGGGTTTCTGTTCCAACATTGTGAAGATTAACAAAGACTTCCCCATCGTATCCAGAGTCAACGACGCAGGCGCCGACGAGCAGGTTACGTTTCGAAGCGTTGCCACTTCTATTCTTAACTTCAAGCATATATCCGTGAGGAATTCCAAATTTCAAACCTGTTGAAAACAGCTTGCTCTCTCCCGGTTCAAGGTAAACCCCCTTTAGCTCTCCGTCATCAGGGCTGAAGTGGACATCCAGTCCAGCGTCCGATGGGTTTGCTCGGCTTGGGGGAGTTGCGTCCCCCCGTGTTCTATAATATTCTAAGATCATTGTACATCCTCTAGCATTTTATTTGCTATTTTAATAAAAGTTTCGTTAATTTCAAATCCCATACCTGCCATTCCCAACTCTTTCACCATTGCCAATTCGGAGCCGGAGCCAACAAACGGAACCACAACAATTCCACCCTCCGGGGGCTTGGCCGCAAGAAGCAGTCTCCTTGTAAGCTCAAAGGGTTTTTGTGTTGGGTGTTTTATAATTTTGTGGCCTTTGTGTTTTTTCTTTTCTGAAGGTGAACAAGTGATATTGCAATCTTCACAATGAAAGTATCTCTCCTTTACGCCGGCTCCTCCAGCAAGGGCTGATACCTTTATTACATCTCTAGGTAATGCACCTCGATCATCCACTTTATATACCGTTTCCTTGTCTTCGCCAGCCTTGTTCTGGAACCTCCCCTTTGTTGGCGGTCGCGTACGTGGCGCTTTGCCATCTATGGCGGAGTATCCCTTCTTGAATGCTTCCGTGTAAGGCTCGCGAACATCGTCACGATTGAAGGTTCGATCCTTGGCGGACTTCCAACCAACAATGATTGACTCGTGACTACGTTGCCAAAACCTCGAAGAAGGCACCGTCTTGTTTGTGTAATGCCAAATAAGCCAGCGGTGTGGAATCTCCATGTTTACAGACAAGTGAGCCAAAATCTCGCTGAATCCATAAACATAGAGAGTCCCCGTGTCCTTCAAAATCCTAACGGATTCGTCCATCCACTGCTTACACCAACTAACATACTCTTGCATTTCCATTTTATATTGGGAGTTTCCAAAGTCCTTCCCAATATTATAAGGAGGATCAACCAACACAATATCAACGCTGTTGTCGGGAATCTTTTTGAGCCCCTCAATAGCATCCATATTCAATATCATAGAGTTTGGCCGGTGTATTCTTTAACGAAGGGAAGATTGAAAAGAGCTTGGCATGCAGTGTGACCAGCCACAATGTAATCATCATTGTTTGCTTTCTTTCCGCCCTGTTGGGCGCGAAAGGGGAATGTATTACTCTTATTCATGTGCTTAGCAAAGTCCGCATGTTTCATCGTGTAAATTCGTTGAGAAGGCCATGACGACCCATCTTTAGGTGGCCGAATATTAGGGTTATCCTTCTCGGGGTTGATGCCGACAAACCAGAAGACACCCCAATCTTTACCCACAGCAATGTGATTAAAGGTAAATGAATCTGGATCAATCAGTTTGCCATCTTTCAACTTGTTGGAACTGGCAACAGAGAACTTAATTTCTGCCGGGCTTCCGTCGATAATCCTATCGTGTCCAGTGCCATATGGCGGACTAACTTCATGGCCACCACTTTCAAGATAGGCTTGCATCGCAGCTTCTCCGAATCCGCCTTTCTGCTTTGGTCCCAGGAGGCAATACTGCTCCCAAGGGGTGCCTTCCCAGTTTGGTGCGTATGCTTCTCCGTAAAGAGAATCCATCAAATCTTTGTCTTCTTTCAGCATTTTTGTGATACACATTGTTATGCCCTCCCTGTAATCTTTGTTAGCGACTCGTAGATATTACTGAATTCGTCAAAGTCAAAGTCTTTTGTTTTCATCATTCGATAAGCTTTAACTGTCATCGAGATTTCATCCCCAGTAAGCCAGTCGGCCTCCTTGAAGTCCGTCTTCAATTGACGCTTCATTTCTTTTAAAGGTTCCATCTGATCTTCAATCTTTTGAAGCTCGCGAACATACTCAAGCATCTTCTGCTCTTTCGTGCTTACGTTCTCGTCCTCCACTTCTGCATGAATCTCAACTACGTTTTCAAATATTTCCAAACCACTCGTCATATGTACACACCTTTGTTGTTGTTTCTAATGTCATTATAGCATTAGTATTGTTAATTGTCAAGCATTATTTTTAAAATTTTGTGATTACCCAAGCTCCCTCATTGAACCACATTTCTTTGTGACACTCGAGATCGTGGCGGTCAACTATTTCTTTTATGAGATCTGAAAAACGGCGTGAATTACCACTTACAATTTTTACTGGAAGATCATCGAAGTTGTCTGTTACAAATTTCTCAATAAGAAATTCTGCATCTTCGTAATCTACTCCATGTAAGTCAAGGCATTCCATAATTATTATTCCGCGTTAAGATAAGATTCTGAAAGTTCTTCGTAGGCTGCGGGTTGAAAATCCCCACTTCTCATTATGTTCTAGCTTCGCCATGTATGGCTTGTTGACATGAATACGGTCATAATCTTTCACACCCCAAACTCGGATACGAGTCAGAGTGTTTGTATCGTCGATGACCTCGATGACCCAAAACGTCTTGCCATTCTTTGTTTTCTTCGGTACAACTTTGCGCGGGATGAACCAGACACACTCACAAAGTTCAGGGTCGTAGTTCGCGATCGGAGGGATGAAGGCTTCATTTAGTTGCGCATAGATCTCCGGCTTCATAACTCTGCTGAATGGGAATACTCCTGTCAGTTCGACGAGGTGACTGATCTTCTCTTCGTCTGTGAAGTCTCCTTCTGGGGCGAAGCTCGCAATGTTCTCAAGAAGGTTTTTCTCTTTCCTCGGCCGATCTATCGCAACCGCAGACCAGAAGTGTCTACCTCCTGTAAACCGGTCATCCATTAAGACATCCAAGGTGCCGGATAGGCACAAGACATCAAGACTCTTCTTGTTAAGTTTGGAGTAAGTTATGTTCTCATTGAATAAGAACTCCTCAATGTTTGCGAAAGGGCGGTGCGCCATTATCTGATCGATCGCTGCGTCTCCCAGCCCCTTGATTGAAGACAAGGGCTGGATCAACATCGTTCCATCCTCGGAGATCTCCCATACTCGTCCGGAGGAATTGATGTCAAGGCTCTTGATCCCAAGACCGAAAGACTTGGCGACGTTAATCGCTTTCTCTTTGCGAGTCTCTGGCTCTTTGTCCAAGAAGGCAGCGAGCCACTCAACCTGATAATAGTTCAGAAGCCAAGCGCATTGATAAGAAATCATGCAATATGAAACCGCGTGAGACTTGTTGAAGCCGTAGCCCGAGAAATACTCGAATGTTTCCCACAGCTTTTCTCCGGTCTTCAGCGGCAATCCCCTTTCGGTGCAGCCCTCAACAAACTTATTGTGTAGAGCATCCTTGACTTGTGCTTCCTTGCCTGTTCCTTTCTTGGTCAACACCTTGCGAAGTGCGTTGCCATCGTCAAGAGAAATGTCTTTCCCAAGTCGGTGGGCCAATTCAGCAATCTGTTCCTGAAAGATAAGGAAGCCGAAAGTCTCTTCTGTCACCGAGCGGTGCTCATCGTTGATAAACTTAAGTCGGTGCGGGTTCTCCTTAGCCTCGACGTAATCGTTATGAACGTTCGCGCCCAGAGGTCCGGGTCGATAGATGCTTGTGATTGCTGCCAAGTCAATTAGATTTGTTGGCTTTGCTAATCGGCAAAAGTTCTGCGCTCCCGCTTCAGCGAACTGGAAGACACCTGCCCACTTCCCATCGTGGAAGATGTTGCTGTATACTTGCTGGTCATTGAAGTCCATCACGTCTGGATGAAGATGCTTGTTATAAAACTCTTTGATGTCTTTGAAGGTCGGGTTCTCAACCCCGTGGTGCCTACGAAGAATATGATAGATCGCGCCATCAATCATCTTTAAAGTCGAGAGACCAAGAACATCAAACTTAATGAAGCCCATCGGCTCAAGATGGCGGACGTTCATGCCCTCGGACCATGGAGTTTGTCGGACACCACCGGAATTGATAAGAGGCATCCTGTTATTCAGCCCTTCGCCGACGACAATACCTCCCGCGTGACGTGAACAGGAGCGGACTTGGCCGTGTAAAGCCTCAACGTGAGTTTTAACATGGGGATATCGAGATAAGAAGGCTTTCAGTGTGTCGCTGAACTCCATTACTTCATCAAAGGTTGGCGCGTATATGCCAGTCTTAATGCCGTGCCTCATCTTTGCTGGACCCATAGCCTCGTAAAGCATAACGGAGGTCACATCATTGACTTCCTTGAATGGAATTTCATAATACTTTGAGATGTCTTTGACGAGACTCTTGAGTTGAAGGGTGTTCCAGTTAGAAATGGGGGCAACTTTATCTTCTCCCCACTCCTTAATGAGCATCTCTTTTAAGCCCATACTGTCCGCCACATCGTAATCAATGTCGGGATAGTCTGTGGCATCAGCGCGCATAAAGCGAGAGAACTGAAGGCCATATTTAAGAGGATCAACCTGTGTAATATTCAAGGCGTAGGCAACGAGCGACCCAGCGGCAGAACCTCGGCCGGGCCCGGTGAGCATAACTTCATTGGCTTTCTGACTGATCTGATTCATAGTTAAAAAGTATTTAGAGAAGCCTCGGTCTGAAATAACCGAGAGTTCCATTCGCAAACGCTCGTTGTATTCTTCGTTTGTATGTAACCCAAGGCGCCGTAAACCCTCAATGCAAAACTTTTCAAGCGCAGTGTCTGCTGTTTCTCCCCCTGGAATGACAAAGTCTGGAAGACGGACAGTATTGTCTGGCAAGAAGTCAGCGACTCGCTCGTGAGCGATACGATATGTATTTGTAATGGACTTCATCACCAAGTCGTCGTCGTACTCGACAGCGCAAAACTCTGAATACTTCTTGTATGCTTCCCACATTTGCTCGCCGTTACGAGGATAGAGTTCATAGCCAATTTCCTCAACGCCTTCGGGGAGCCCTGCGTTTTCATATCCGGGTCGGGGCTTGCCGAGCCACCCAAGCTTCTTATAGAGTTCGCGGTCCTTCCAAGCATCCGGGTTAGGATAGTGAGAGTCGGAAGTCGAAATCAGTTCAATACCGAACTCTTCGTGCATTTGAATGATATATTTGTTGAGTGCGTGTTGCTCTGGAATGTTGTTCCATTGAAGCTCTCCATACCAGCGGTCACCGAAGATGTCAATCATCTGTTTGGTGGTCTCACGCATGGCGTTGAGGACCGCTAACTCGCCCTCCTCGCGGTTCTCCCAGTAATTACCGGCGTATACGCCACCGAGACAGGCGGACGCCCCTATGACGCCCTTAGAATACTTTTTTAGTGTTGTGTAATCAACACGGGGATAGCGATAATAGTTGTTTGGACCGAACGATTCGGAGATCATCGCAAAGAGATTACTCAAGCCTTCTTGGTCCTGCGCCAATAGAATGAGGTGTCGGCGCCGGTTAAGAACGTTTCGGACCTGCTTCTTGGAGGCGTCCTCGTCTTCAACTGTCGTCGCAGTGACATCTTTGCTTAGCGTCTTGCGCTTTTTCTTGTCTTCTTTCGCTGCTTCGTAGTCATCGCGCCACTCGTCGAGGGAAGGGATGAAGTAAGCCTCAATGCCAAAGATAGGCTTGAAGTTCTTGCCGTCCTCTTTCATCTTCTTTGCGTGAAGAACTTGATGGGGCAACCCATTCATATTCCCGTGGTCGGTTAAAGCTAGGGCATCCATGCCGTTTTCAAAGGCAAAGTCCATATGTTCTTGCGGATAGCCGATGGCATCAAAAATGCTTCCAGCAACCGAGTGAGCGTGTAATCCGACAAACGGAATCTTATTCATATATATTCTCCAAGTGTATAAGTATTATAGCACACGAGCTTCGTCGTGTCAATGATTATTTTATTTATTTAAATTTGCGGCGCTCATGGTCTCAAAGCCATAACTAAGGGCCGAGAGCCAGCGCGAGAAGCCATGTGCGTATACTTCAAATTCAAGATTGGCCATGCTTTTTGTGGGGCGAATGTCTAAAATCACACCACTCCATACAAAAGAATTTCTAAACTTCTTGTTTCCCGCGCCTCGGCCGAATATTTCAACAAAATCCCCAATCGTAGGCTCTGGTGTAATTAATTCACTCACGACTTGCCCCGGCTGGATGAACTCAATGTTTCAAACAGATAAAAACCGTCGTCATATGTCTTGGCGGTACCGTTGATAAAAACAGAAATCATTTTTCTCCCAAAGGTATTGGGCAAGTCAAAGACTTCCAAAATGACCCCGGAGCCCTCGAAGCGCTGGCCAGGTTCATTGTGCTTGATTATCACAAAGTCCCCCTTTGTCATTATAGTGCTCCCGTTAACGCACATACGAGAAAAGTTAAGAGCCCGATGGTGGGGAATACAATGAAGATTAGTATAAAGGGTATAAGTGGGTGTTTAAGATTCATCATCAACTCCTATTTCAAGTTTTTCTTTTGCTGCAAGAAGGCCATCGGGCGTACCGTCAAATTGAATACACAAGGGATTATTTTCAATGTAGGAAGAGGGAATCTTTGGATCATTAAGATGAATCTGTTTTATTAGAACGTCACGAAGTTCTGCATCAGAAGCCTCATCCAACAGATCCTTCAATCTTGTTGATTTGCCATTAAGGAGTTTATCTCGTTGAACTTCTTGCCAACCGTCCAACCATCGGGGTGCGCAATACCAGTGCTCATAAAACTCACCATTCTTATCTTTATCGTAATAAGTCACCACCCAATGAATGTCGTCGGCATACGCATTATTTTGAAAACACGGCAAAGTATAATTGCGAGTAGTAGAAAACTGTCCGGCGCCGTGGTTGCCTGTTTTGAGGGTGCTCCGCTGACCCGTTTTTAGTTCTATAGATTCGCCTGTTGGAAATGTCGCGTCTGGAAGCCACTTAGATCCCCTTCCCCCTTTCTCGGCAGCTATGAGATCATATTTTTCTATCTGGGAGGCCTCTCTTCTATTCTCTGCCTTCATCATCAACTCCTATTTCGTTCCATTCGTGATATTTCATAAGTATTGGGTTAGGTCTTTCAACCTTTTTCCGTTCTTCGGATCCCAAATAATTGCAGTATTTATCCCAAGAGTCTATGTTGTAATACCATGGGACTTCAACCTTATTCTCTATATCTATTATAACAGGTTTGAAGATTTTGTCAAGTAAAAAATGGCGTGCTGACCACCTTTCTTCTTTTGGTAGTTTCTCTCTGGGATATAAGCCGTCCTCTAAAACCTCGGAATTGTACCGGCCGGTGCCTTCGCGGAGCATTCGACGACAAGCAACAAAGTCATCGCGACCAAACGTAAAAGCGAGATACTCGTTGTCCTTGACGGTCTTTCCGTTGTGGCTCAACATGAAGGGTCTTTCACTGGAGATGTCTTTTCTATGAGGCCTCAAAATCTCCGGATCGTAGACGCCATAGGGGAAGGCTACATAGTATTTTTTTGGGACGACCCACTTGCTCAGCTTGACCGAGACCCTGAAAGCGCTGGTTGCTCCCCAAATAATACTCCAAGCGAGGCAGTCTCGTTTGCCTACATCCTTTGCGTGGACCGGAACATAGAATATGGGGATCTGTTTGCGGGCCTGCGATGGATAGACCTCAAGGCGTCTGCCTACCCAAACAGGATCTTGAACCCATTCGCCGAGCCGGTGTCTGATCAGCGGCGTCATATCTTCATTACAGACGATCCAGATAGTCTCACACCCAGCCCAAGCGCACTCGGACACTGCGCGTTCAACTGCGAGATAGTCAGGCGCGATCGGCATCAGCGCGTCGTGCCAATCCATTTTGAAATCAAGTGGTTGCCCTGCTACAGGGATGATACCAGCCAGATGAAAACTACTCATTTGCCCTCTCTATACTTTATATTTCCACCAAGCGTACAAACAGCGCGAATCAAGATAGTCAAGATCATCATCGTTGTCGTATGCCTCTTGCTCAAATCTAATTCTGTAATATGCCTTTTGCGAATCTCGGTATTTTATAAGTCCGTGAAGAAAGTCGACAAAATAAAGAAGCAAGAAGCCGATGACCAGTAACTCGACGTATTGTCTGTGGTGGATAGTTTCGTGTCTCTTTGTGCCTTCATTGAGTTCTCCTCGGCAAAAAACAAAAGGAAAAAGAGTTATTGCCCATATTTCAATAACCCAGCTTAATAATATTGGTATCCTGCTGTTTTCAATGAAAATAGGTTCTTTTAGCATTATCTATCCCTCAGACCATTTCTTCCAGTTTCTGTGAAGCCTCTCGTTCAAAGACTTCTCGGATTCAGATCCAGCCTCTTTTTCTAGAAAAAACTCCGGGTTGTTCAGCGAGTTTTTCTCGCTTTTAAAGGGAAGCTCTTGTTGTCTCACACTATCTTTGTAGCTGGTTACGAACACGTTCGTGTTTTGTTGTATGAGAGCCTTATATGCTTCTTTGGCTACTTCTTCGACGTCTTTCTTTTTGATATGTTGAATCATACTCAACGCTGGAGCAATGACTCCCTCGGGATGTTCACTGGTGATTGTGAAAGAAAGACCAAGGCGCGCATGTCCTGCCCCATTGTTTCCTCGCCTCCCCACATACCTGCGTGTTAAATCAGGATACATAGATTCCTCATATACAAAACCAGGGACTTGATCGAAAAGCTTTTTCTTAAACATTGTTCCAAAATCTCTTGACATTCCGATGTCTTTGATTGCTTGATCTGTATAAAAAATATCCTCTAAACCCTTGATATCATCTATTTTAAACTCGACCGAGATATCAATATCGACTCGATCTTCGTCCATTATGACGTCAAAACTCCAATCGGTATCTTCAAAGTCCTCGAATTCTTCCTCTTCTGCCTGCTTCATAAACTCTTGGAACTTTGAGCTTTCAAGAATGCCCTCTCTCATGAGAGTTCTTTTCATCATATTTTTTAACCACGGATCAACTTTCTCATCTATATCGGATTCAATAGCATCAGCAAATTGTTCAAATTCCTCTACGCCATATACATAGCTACTGCCAAGAGAATCCCCCGGTCTGAGATCTATGTTAAGCCTAACTTCGCCAGTCGCCTCCACATAATATGCGATTGCTCGATGATTTTCATCCCCATGGAAGTCTGCCCACATAAGTCCCCCGATATTATAAAAATCATTCGTAATCTCCACACCATAGACTTCCCTACCTTCGTTGAGGGTGTATATACCATCGGTTGTAATTTTCCCGTCCTGTCCACCCTCGTCGTCCAATTTTGGCTTGCCTACATCGAGATTCATCCACAATTCAGCATATGCGTCGATCACCGGTCCTTCACCGTAATCTTCAACATCAGCGTAGATAGTACAATAGTCATATCTATTATTATAAAATTCAACTAGCTCGGAAATCTCGTTTTCTACTTCCTCTGTCCTACCGTCTGGTATATCAATCTCGTTTTCAGAGGAGTCCTTGTGCGGCGCGCCAACAACGCTGGGAGCGTAATCGCCAGATCTTTTGGCTTCTGGATCCAGCATTCGCGCCAGAATTTGTTGGAGAGGGTTGTCTTGATAAGTACCTCCGATCAGAGTCATTTTTCCAGCATCTATTTTTCCGATGTCATTCACCGTATACAGGTTACTGTCTACATCGTCCATATCGACCTTGGGGAGATGTTGGATCGTGCCCTCTTGGTTGTCGACTAGCCATGTTTTAAGCGTTTCATAAAAGTTTGAAGTGTCCGCGCCATATATTCGCGTATCAGGAACTCCGATGTAATATCGGTAGTCATAATCATCAAACCTCCCAACTCGGACTCTTACCCTGGATACAGGCTCTATATCTCCAATATCTCGCGCTGAGTCGCTTAACACTTCATCATCGGTGTCTTCTATCAATTGATCATTTTCTTCCTCCCAATCCTTTATCTCTTGAGTGGGGACAACATACGCGATTGCGCCGCCATCAATAGCCTCCGCATAAGCACATTTAACAAATGCTCCGCGCTCTCCTGACCTGGAAGCGAGTGTATGGCATGATTCAATAGCATCAAAATCAGACATTCTAAGAACGTCGGTTGGGTGCCTGCTTATTATAATAGAAAACCCAGCAAGAGCTTCTGGATCATTCTTAAAAAATCCAGCATTCTCTTCCCAGGCTTTGATATAATAATTGACATCTGAAACATGGACACGCCGATCCATTCCCCTGAATGCTTTCTTCCCTATTTCTTTAAGTTTCTTCTTTTCTAAATCATAATCGGAATAAGCTTTATTAAAATCGTCGGTGAGCTTGTCGGAGTCCGCACCGGAGACTTTATATCGCTCAGTATGATATTTGGCTCGTTCCGCAGACAGTTTCTCGTCTGTGTCTCTCTCCTTTTCTTTATGTTTAAGAAGTCCGTTTAAAACTTTATTAATCTTGAGGGTTTTCTTGCCTTTATAAACCTTTCCTTCATGCTCTCTTCTTGTCTCATATGAAACTGTGCCGTCTTTAAGATCAACAGTATATCCTGCTTCCTGAAACCTATTGACCATTTCGCCAACTTTCCCGCCAACCGTTTCGAGGGGGATCACTTTTCGAAGTTTTCCACCGAAAGCTCCGTTCATCGGTAGTTCTGCGGGATCTAAATTTGAGAGAACATTGTGGAGAACCTCGATTTCTTCGGAGCTAGCCTCGTGAATAATTTTGTTTTCGTTGAGAACATCTTTTTTAACTGATGCTCTCCAATTTAAAATAAAGTTCTTCATATTCATTTTCTATTCTCCGGCAGTTTTGATTCCAAAAATTCTACCAAGGACTCAATGTCAGATCCATATGGCGGGCAAAATTCTGGAACCACCGCGTGAAGCATCTGGGCCAAGGATGATAAAAGAAGGGTTGATCCCACCTCGAAGGCGTGGCGGAAATGTTCAAAGTATGTTTCATTAACGTCTTTTAAGTGGCCCATCGTCTTATAATTAGTTATTTTTATACAATAACTCCGTTATTTTAGAAGAATAAGAGCAAGGATTGCAAATATAATTTTCAATAATTTCTTCCGGCGTCTCATAACGAAACTCAAAGCGGTCATCGCCGTGGTAAAAATTCTTAACATTTCTCCTCACCTCCCTTTCCACTGCCTCCACCTTTGGAGAATAGTAGCGATAGATGTTTGGGTTATACATATCTTTCCCGTTTCTGGCGCCTTTAATCCCGGCGTCCTTCATCATTTGAGTTATTTTAAACTTGGCCATCGTGTCTGAATAATCAAAATCATTTAGTTGAGCCTCGTCAAGATGCGATATTGCCACAAGGTCTTTTCTAACTCTTCCCGATGTTTGATTTCCAAATCTGTCCGAGGGGTAAAAAATGACTTCTTCAATGAAATTGTCTTCGGTCTGCAATAAATCATGATCGTGCTCCATACCAGAGCGAACGTGAAACCAGTCAATAACTCTGCACTTTCCAATTTTCTGTTCTTTTATCCCAGGAAGGCCGCGAATATCAACGTCATTAAAAATGATCAACTTTTCAAACTCGAACCTTCCAAGTCTGGAATTTTTGGTGATGGCCTTCAACATGTTCTCTTGGATGCTGATAGATTGTGTTTTATCAGACATCGGCAGGAGTCCTCCGAGAGACAAGGAAGCAACAAGCCTTTGCCAGATAGTCAGTCTGTTTTGGTCATCGCTTGATCCGAGGAATGAGAAGTCGTATTTGTCATCAAATACATCAAACTCAAAGGGAACATCGGGCTTAGAAAAAATACAAGGGCAATTGTTATAATAAGAGTAGAGAAGGGCACTCAGTCCCCCACCGATGACAATTTCTTGATACTTATACTCGTGCTTATCAAGCTTTTCCACTCTTCTTTTCTCGCATCTTCTCTCGAATGGTCTTTTTTGGCTTTGGAGACTCAAGCAAGACTTCCTTTTTTGAAGCTACTTCCTTGACTAGATCCTCAAGCAAATTCATAAATTGTTTATCTGTTAGTTTCATTTCTGTTTATTCCTTTAACACGCCTACGACGTGGTTTTCTAATACTAAATAGACTTTACCTTCTCCAAAATCTACTTCTTCAATCATGTGCGCCAAGACAACAACGTCGAGGCCTGCTTTTAGATATGGCTGGGCATCAGACGATACTGACAATACCTTTACTCTCTCGTGTTTTTCTTGTTTCTTAAAATTATCTGGAAGAGCAATCAAGCTCTCCTCTTCCGGTTTTACGCCTCGTTCAATTAGCAAATGCCTGTTGCAAGGTTCAAAAATCATATTTCCTCCAAATTTTGTGTGGCTCTCAAAGCATCTAAATATTCTGTTGGCATTTCACAAGCACCTCCGGCGCAGGCCGATTCGGCTTCAAAATTTACGTTGTCTTCACCTTCTAGCATTAAAGTCCAATCAACATCCTGATATTCTTGGGCTAATTTTTCCCACAACTTTAAGTTATAGACGTCTTTAAGACAGTAAGTCATTTTTCTAGCACTTCCCTCAAAGTGGCTATCAGCGAATTTAATGGCTGCCTTTGCCCACTCCTGTTTCACTGGCGATGCCTCGTGTAATGGATCTCCGATTCCCAAAAGACAATCGCAAGCGGCCCAAAGGTCACCTCCGAAAGAGCCTAGGCCTCTCTCAATCACCCCAGAAGCAAAAAAAGAACCTGCGCCGTACTCTCGAAGAATATCACTGGGATAAGGAACTGCGCAGAATGGGGCTTGAGGGTAGTCTTTGTCGCCAGAGTTTGGAATCAAAGATATTCCTGCAAAGTATTTTCTATTTTTATAAATATAGTCTGTAATCTCATCCCACTCGTTCTCTCGAACGTGAATTGTATTTGAAACATTGTGGCTTAGCCATGGCTGGACACAGAGTTCTTTATTCGCGCCATAGCGAACCCAGTTCTGTTGTGTTAGTTTGACGCTCTCCAATAGCGATTGAGCATCAATTTGGTTTTTTGTCTTTGCTCCGACTGGAACTTCACATAAGAAGGTGATAACTTCAGTTACCCCATTCGGATCCCAGACTGACTGCTCAACCGCGCGAGGGTTTACCTTCTTAAAGTGTTGGACTGGATTTTCTTGTGTGTTGGCCTGAACACGTCGGAAGTATCTCTTTGCATGGTGAGGGTGAATGCCCGAAGCCGTGCCGAGAATGCAACTTGTTGAACCTGCAGGCTTGACGCAGGTTGTTCGCGCGGCTTGATTGATCCCGATAATGGAGGCCACTTCTTTATTTATATCTTTAACTATCTTTGCGCCGTCGCGTTGGATCTGTGGATCAAATAGGACTTCTGGATTGTCCATCATTCCCGTGATTGATACACCGAGCAGGGCTTCGCGCCTTGTGATCTTCTCGGTTGTTTCCCCCAAATAGGGAAAATCCGCATATGCAGACTGAAGTGTTCCTATGATCGCGGCTGCTCTACAAGCATTGTGGAAATTCTCTGGAGTATTCGCTTTCTTGCCGTTAATCTCGGTTAAATTGCAGAACTGCCAACCAGACTTGCCAGTCTCGATGTCAACAGGGTAAAGGCCAATCTCAACACAGGGGTTAAATCCCATTTCTTTGCTGTCTGCCCAGACAAATCCGGGTTCTCCGAACTCTCTAACCCAACCCATCAATTCATTGAAGGTCTCTTTGGATGTTTCATCTCTGACGAGGAGGGCGCTGTTGTTTGAGCGGCCTCGCTGGGGGTTCTCGACGAACCAATTGCCTGTCTTCGCTGTTGCCATGGCCTTATCGTCCGGAGAGAAGAGGGCGATCGTCGCAGATCGCCTGACTCCGCCAGAGATGACAGCATCGGCAGCGTGCATAATAATATCGTAAATATCAACGGCGCGGAGACGAACTCTGTTATTGTCTCCAAGTTGGGTTTCAAATACTTCGCGAATCTTCTCAATGGAGCGTCGGAGGCCATCGGGACCAGGGGCTTTTGAGCCAGAGCTTAGAGGAGAGCCAGCTACTCGGATTTCAGAATAATCAAAATTAACTTTGAAACCAATATATTCATCAAACTCTGGGTTGCCACCAAAATAACTTGTAACTAAAACTCCGATAGCATCAGCCCAGCCTTCGATTGTATCGGGAACAACAAATGTTTTTGGTCCCAGAATTCTGCTCGGGCGTGCTGCCAGGGGAAGTTGCTCAACGTGGTGAGTCTGAACTGAAAAGCCAATGCCACAGCCGCACAGGAGGAGATACATTAGCTCTTGGAACGCTCTCACTCGACTGAAGTGTCCAAACCCGCAATTATATACGCGAGCGTTGTGCTTAAAAATAGGATCGCCGCCAAACTGTAAAATCCTTTGGGAGCCGAGTACTTCTTTCCTCTGGACGGCTAACTCTGCTTCCTCAATCAGTGCCATCACTTCATCGTTGCCCTCAAACTTCTTCCTATGCATATCAAAAACGCGAGTGACCTGCTCTTTCCAAGTTTCTCGGCGGTTTAAGTCCGGTAAATACTTTGCGTATTTGGCTATTCTGGTATATTCTTGTAGTGTGCTAATTGACATTAATTATTTCCTCCCTTTTTTACTTTTTTATACAGTGTAACTAGCTTCTGAGCTTGTCTCTTCTTCGCTGATTTCTCAACTTCGCCGATTGTCTCGCCTGTTGAAGAGTGAATTTTAATCGTCACATTCCGAGTGTCCATGTGTATTGGATAAATTATTCCATCAGGGCCGTTTCGGTTCTTCGCGACGAAGATGCGTCCAGAGTTGGACAGCTTATCTTCTACGGTTCTAGATATTGAAAATATAAAATCCGCAACAAAACATTTATTAAAAGCTTCCGAAATTGACTCCATTGTAATAACTTCGGCGTTCAATCCAGACCGGTTCGTCTGTGATGCGGTCCAAACACAACATTCGTGTTCTTGCGCCATCGCTCGTAGCTGTTCATAAATAGTCTCCAACTCATGTCTTTTCTCTCTTAAAGTTGAGATTGGCCGTAATAAATCTCCATAGTCTACTACGATCATGTCTGGCTTAAAATCTCTGCTTGCCATTTTTTCAACATGGTTCTTTAAGGTTTGGCAACTAGCTGATTTGGTCGGATACTCCTTGACTATTAGCTTCCCCGCAACCATTTGAACCTTTTCGTAGATCTCTTCCTTGAACGCAGGCAAGTCGTTAAGGGGGACGTTGGTTATGCAACTATCAAACCGGCTACCGACTACTGTATCGGATAGCTCAAGTGTGTAATAGATCACATTCTTACCGGCCGTGATCGCTGCGGAAGCGATATGGACGAGAGCCATAGATTTTCCGGCGCCGGTTGGAGCGATGACGACTCCAAGCTCGCCTTTTCCCAGACCTTGGTGGGTTATGGAATCAATCTCATCCCAGCCTGTGGAGATTGGGTACCGCGACTTGAATTCAAACCTTTGTTCAAAGTCTTTTAAATAGTCGTGTCCGAAATTAGAATCGGACCCCAGTTTAAGAGCTTCGTTAATGACCTGAGAGATCTCATCGAAAGAGGAGTTCTTGAGGAGCTTTACTGATTTCAGCATTGCTTCCTTGAGCTTCTGTTTGCGACAAAAATCAAGAGCCGTTGCCGTTATATACTTGGAATCTTCTATCCTTGTCTTCGAGATCCTCGCAAAGAAATTTCTAAGCTGCTGCTGAACCGCCTCCGGCTCATTGCCTATCTCGGTCCTCAGAATGGAGGTCATTATTTTCTCTGTCGGATGGACAGAAAACCTCTCTCGGTAATTTATCACCAGCTTTACAAAGGTCTGGAGATACTTCAACTCAAGAAAATTTATATTTATAACCTCGAACATTTGATCTGCGAATGGTCGGTCGACCAAAATCAAATGACACAAAGTTTCTTGAAAATCTTTGCCGTATTGGCTAAAATCTTCTCTTGACATTGAACCCCCCCCCTGCTATTACTAATTTAACACATAAAGCGCGCTGTGTCAAGCATTATTTATCATTCTCTTGAAGGTGGTAAACAAATCCGAGGTATCCCAGTTTCCAAAGCCATCTTCGGCCATGCGTTTAATTACCTCTGTCTTATTAAATTCTGGGTCAAAATTATCAATTGCGTACTTTACCCTGCTTTTGTCGTCCAAAGACATAGATGGGGAGTAGAGTTGCATGATTTTATAGTTCTCTTCTATCACATCTCTAGCCTCGCAGATCGAAGTAAACGCTCTCAACCCTGTATTATCATTTTCACAGAATTCTATGAGTGCAGGGATGGTCACCGACTTCGAGTCAGCAAAGAAAGTGAGTCTCTTCGCGATTGTTCCGAGGCCGACGCCCCTGACGCCTGGAAGATTATCGGATGTATCTCCGGCCATGGCGCGAGCAAGAGCGAAATTGGTTGGGTGAATCTTAAATTCTTCCAAAAGGCGCGGCTTGTTCATGAATTTCTTCTGGATCGGTCGGTATAAAACCGTCTCGTCGTCGCACAACTGGAAGAAGTCTTTATCGCTGGAGATTATAACTTTCTCCCAGCCCTTGTAGTGCGGGGCTTGAGACACATAAGAGATCACGTCGTCGGCTTCGACAGCGTCAACTGTCAGTTGGATCACGGGCATGAAGTTAAGCATCTCCATAAGGCGGTATTGTTGCCAGACCTTGTTCTTCGTCTCCTCATCTTTCGTGAGAACCCTGATGTCGCGATTTAGCCTGATTGGTTTTCGGCCAACTTTATAATTAGAGTTGATTGCCCGTCTTTTTAAAGAGCCTCCTGCTCCATCCCAAGCTATAACGATTTCATCGGGCTTCATCTCTCGGCACAACTTCTGTAAGATCCCAATGAAGCCCTTGTATCCCCCGATGGGATGGCCGTTCTTGGAGAGGCTGGGGTTAACGATATACGCCCTGAAGTATGCGTTCAGGGCGTCAATAATCATTACTCTTTTCATCTTATCTTACCCTTCACCTGGTTCGTAAAAGTCTTCTGCCTTTCCTTGCCGATTGTGAAATTTATAAATTATTTCTTCATCAATGATTTGATAAACTCTTTGTCGGAACTTATCAATTTGCATTTTCTCTGCCCACTTTGATGCTTGAAACTTCTCAGTTGAGCCGTCCTCAAAAACCATAGTGAACCATGCACCTGCTTGAAGAATATTGTCAGAACCCTTTACGGCTTCAAACAAAGATTCGTCGTCCTGAATGCTTACCTTGTCTCCTCCCCACAGGATTTGGAAGTTACAACGGCGGCCTTGCGTTCCAAAGCGGGACTTCTCAAGCTTCACTTTAACTTCGGAGCCAATGCGGAATCCGTTTTCATCCAGAACGAAACTTGCTTTTGCCTTGCGGCCAGTGAGCCAAATGCGGAGCGAGTATGCGTAGATCATCGCTTTACCGCCAGGAGTCACATAGGGCGTCGTCATTGCCTCGCTTGGTGAGCGCGTGATGTTTGTCTTCAACTGGTTCAAGACCAAGAAAGTTGATTTAGTGTTCGCGATGGATAGCGTCAGTTTTGACATTCCCTTCGCCAGAATACGAGCTTTGACAGCCATAGAGGACTGTGGATTGAAGTCTCCTTCAACATCGGAGATTGCCGGCGTTAAAGCCAGAGAGTCCCAGATGAAGAGGATTTGGTTTTCCGAGCCAAGAAGTTCTTCAATCGTCTCCAGAACGAACTCGACAGAGGTTGCTTGAATATAAAGCAACTTGTCGAGATCGCATCCGGTGTTCTCAAGGAAGGTTGGGTCGATGGCGGACTCGGAGTCAAAATAAACGACGTCCATACCCATCTTCTGGGCGTTTGCAGCGACTTGGGCGGCCATATAGGACTTACCTGTTGCCTCTAAGCCTGCGATTTCCGTGACCTTTCCTACAGGGATGCCAGATAACTGTCCGCGACATATAATCGAGTCAAGCCAGCGGGAGCCGGTAGGTATCCATTGAGTGACCTCTGTTGGGTTTGCTTCCTTGAGATTGTGGGCGACATTCATGCCCGCCTTCTTGTTGATAAGTTTTCGCATCTCTTCCATAGAGAGCTTGCCTGTTGACATTGATTTCCTTGCCATTTATTTCCCCCTTTCTTCGCGTGCTTTGCGCATGAGGCGCCGGATGACGGCGCGGTCAAGGTTCTCCTGATGTCTCTTCTGTTGCTTGAAAATTCTTGCAGCTTTTGATTTTAGTTTGCTTTTCGCTGTCTTGCGGTTCAGGCGGATTGCTCGGCGATTTTGGTATTCTTTTGACATAGATATCTCTTGATTGAAAAATGGGGGCACTTATTTTAAACCGCGTGCCCCAAACGGTTGGGGATTACTAGTTTCCGGTCAGTTCATTGAAAGCGCTGACTACATCAAGAGTCTTGCTTGTCTTTGGAGGAGCCGTATAAGCACTCGTCTCTTCTTCTCCATTGTTAGACAATGACTCGATAAACCCGTCCAGTGCCGTCTGGACTTCTTCCTGCGTCTTTTTGGGGAAGAGATTATCAATATCAGGAATATTATCCATCAATCGAGTACACTCCTCATCTCCACCAATCGCTTCATCACAAAGCGGAGAGGTACGACGACGCGGGGTTAGGGTTGTTTTTGGAAATGCTGCCCCAGGCGGCTTCCCGTAGGTGAGTGTGAGGTCGGTTCCGTCATCAACGTCAGTGATATCACCATACTCGGGATTTAATACCAAATTAAGTAGAGAGGTATAAGCCTCTTTTCCATAGCCCCAGATTCGAATACCCTCTGCTTCCTCACCACGCGCCATTACGGGTGAAAAGAAGCGTTGTCGAGGTGACAAATCTTTCGCCAACTTCATAGTGTCTGGATCTTGAGTACTGTTGTAATCTTTCCAGAGTTGGTCTTTAAAATCACAGATTGGGCAATCTTCCCCGTGATTCTTTTTCGGACAAAGAAGTCCTCCTCGCTGATCTGGTCCCAAGTTATAATGGAACCAATAATCTTTGAAGGGGTCTCCGTCAGCAGTCGGGACGATTCGGATGATTTGAGTACCATCTTTCGGTCGCCAGAAGCTTCCTCCTGCTTTTCCGTTGTTTTTTACGCCTTCGAGTCGTGCTCGAATTTTTGTGATGTCTAATGCCATGTTTTTATTTATCCTATATTGTTTTTAGTTGTGCCATGTTGGCTAAAGTAAAGACGACAAATCTCTCGCCTTTCTATATATAATATAACCTTTTTTTGAATGCTTGTCAAGTATTATTTTGATTTTTCTTCAAAGTTCTCGAGACTTTCAATATTGAAAGTTTCAAGCTCTCCAACAATTGTATTCTTGTTAAAAACACGAAATCCTTGTCTGTCCAAATCCCAAACAAGGTTGCTTCCCTCGGTAAGATTCAATTTCTTGCCGGTGCCCTTTGTTTGAGAGGTGAAAAATCCTTCCGGAAGGTCTTGCAGGGCGACAAATTTCATCGTCCTCAAGGTTCCGTCTTTCTTCTTAAATGTTCCTGTATTTGCTTTCAATTTCAATTTACTTCCTGTATTTGGATGTTGGGGGTTCTTTCAATTATATAACCGAGGTCATAATCATATTTGGACGAATATACAGCATAAGTTATGTTTAGGTCTTCTTGTGCTTTCGACTTTACTTGATTTTTTAGTTTCTTGAACAGTTCTTTGTCTGTTCTTAACTTGTCCTCGCTTATACTATAAATATAACATGATTCGCGAGCATTGTCAAGGGAAAAGAACATCTTTTCTTCATTTTTTTCGGCGTCGAACATGCCAATCGTCATTATGCGGTGAGCTTCCTTGGGTTTCTCTATTTTGCCAATTATTGGCTTTGTATTCTGGAATACATTCAACATGTGGAAGGTTGTTGCGAAAATTTCATTGAGTTTCTCGTGATATCCGATGATTGGGGCGCCGCCGAGGATGGTGTCAAGGTGTTCGTTGGAAACAATACAAATGTCATCAAAAACTGCAGAGCGAGCGTACTCTTGGAGCACCCCAAAGACAATTCTGTCTTGCATTTTTTGAACTTTGTTTAGCAATTCGTGATCCGGCTTGATATAAATGATTGAAATTGGAAGATGTTTGATTTCTTCGAGAACTCTAAGAGAGGCGCAGGATATTTTCCCAGAACCTCCGACAATGAAAAATGTTTTTCCTTCAACTCCTTTAAAGAACTCGTCCAGCTTTGGAAAGTTATGGTTCTCATACTCTTCCGCTGTTCCGAGCTTAATTACATTATAGCACTTATCGCCAGAGATGTCAACATCTATTTTAAATATTTTATATTGAGAATATTTCGAGAGTGCGTCTGCTATTCCGCAGCCGGCAGAGCCTAGACCAACAACGTTCATACTGTTAACCTCTTCAAATTACCAAAATTTGTTCCAACACTGACATTGACCTTAAATTTTCCCAATGCCGTATTGGAAAAGATTTCTATGATTTCTGGCAGCTTTTCCCTTTCTTCTTCTGAGAGGTCCAGCACAATAGAATCATGGATCGGGAAAGCAACATATGATTTGCATCCTTTTAGATGATCGGATACTTTTATCATTTGCCGCAAAACACTTTCAGCGCATGTTGATTGAATGATATAATTTAGGGCTGTCCTTTTCTCAGAGGGAATCACCTTGTCCCAAAAGGTTATCACTTGGCCCTCAGTGAAGTACTTTTGTACCACAGAATCTCTATCGTAAGCACGGCTGGCGAGGTAGTCGTCGCTTTCAGGATTGTACAGCCAAGCAAAAATTCTCTTCTTGGCCTCGTCTCTCGTTCCCAGTCCTCGGAAAACATTCTGGATATTCCAGTCGTGGAGATCCCCCTCCGGTTGGGGCTTTCCCTGTAGCGCAATGAGCGTCCTTAACTCCGCCGCATTGTAATCAAGCTCCACAAAATAATCGTTATGTGGCTCTATGACACAGCGAAGCTCTTTCTTCAAGGTTAAGATCGGGAAGCTCTTGGGCTCTGTTGTCAATCTTCCTGTCTTGGTGCCATAGATGTTAAACTTGCATGAGTGTGTAATCTGTTTTAAAGTCTTAACAAATTTTCTATGATCGGGCTTGAACATGGAGAGGTTCTTTTGATTTATGTTCAGCTTCCGATATTTCATGTCCTCGATGATTTCAGACAGCGAGACAAGATAATCGTAGTTCTTGGGCTTCTCGCAATTTTCAAAAACATGCTCGCATATCTGGTTCTTGACTTGGCAGAACTCAATCAGGAACTTTTCAGGAACCAAATCAAAAAAACAGTTCTCATCAAGCGGTACGCAAGCCGTAGCAAACGATTTGATTAATGCCCTTAACTTATCGCTTGAACGCTCCCAGCGCTCCATTAAGGCCTCTGGACACGCCATATCCAAGGTTGCTCCTCCACAATACAGCTTGGCATATTCGATGTCTCTGTTTCTGAGGAATCCTGAGTAAGACCAGGTATGAGTCAGGTCTTCTGAGAGGTCTTGGTTGAATGATAGCTCATCGTTTAGATAAACTCCGACGCACTCTTTTTTGTCGTCCAGTGTTTGAAAAAGCAATTTTACCCCAATTCTTTTCTGTAAGATTTAACTATTTCTTGAATATATTTATCAAGGTCTTCAAATGGCAGAGGACTTTGATCTTTATAAAAGTTCTTGTTCAGGTTCCAATAATATGAGCCCTCGAGTGAAGGTATATCTTGGAATACACTACTAATATACCTCATTGCGCGATGAATGTCAACATATTTCTGATAATCTTGTGCATTTTTTTTGATTTTCGCCAATTCATGGCGATCATAGTTCAAATTCTTTTCCACATTTTTTAAATCAACGTAGAGATCAACCCAATAAGTTTCTGGGTAATCTTGATCAAACTGGTCTTTTTTAAATTTCTCGCGGGTCACTCGGGTCTGCACGGTGCAACCGCTAACTGGATTGACCTTTTGAGTTTTAAAGGAAGGGAACCTGCGAGCGTAATCTCTATATGTCGTGAACGCTACATTTTTTAATATTTCCAAATCGTTGTTTGATGCTTCGCTGTAATAATCATTGAAGAAGCTGTATAAGCCGAGCCAGCTTTCTCTTCCAGTTATAACCGGCGAAGCAAGATTAACAACGAGGCGCCATGGTGCGTTGTAGTCCACAAAGAACCCGTACTTTTCCGCTACTCCAACATAATATGAAAAACAAGGATCACTTGCAAAATCTATTTTATCAGAATCCTTTGAAAAGTCTAAATTTGCTATTTCGATGCAGAGGGCGCTATTGCGAATATTTGAATTACTGATCAAACAAAAAGAAGAAAAGGTTACAGCGTCAAGTTGATCAGCTATCATCATCAAATGTTCTTTGAAAACAACCATGAAGCTTTCAAAATCTATAATCTTTTCTTTTTTATTGAATTTTTTAACATATGCTGGAAAAGATCCTTTGACGACATCTTTTATCCATCTGTTATATTCTACATTTATGTCCTCGTAAGCATTATAAACTTTCATCTCCGAAATAAATGGAATATCGCTCGAAAGTTTTCCGCTTGCTATATCTCTTTGTATGTGGTTTTTCATTTTTTGAAAAGCTGACTCGATAAAGCTAAAAGAGAATTTGTTTTCATCGTCAACCGAGGTCAGAAGACTCTTGTTCGGAATAACTGCATTGAAATCAGTGTCAACTCTGCCATATAAAGAATTTTCAAATATTCGAAAATCTCTGATTGGCAGCAACTCTTCTCTTAATCCGCTTGCGGGTGCTGGCGTATATGCGATTTGTTTAAACAAAGATCTCTTATAAAAGATTTTGGTGCTCCCGAGGTTGTTTGTCGCATTCAGGGCCAATCTTTTGTTTAAATTTGCAATTTCTTTTTTAATGTCGAAAGCCATTTATTCTCCTTTATTTATGTATGGTCACCAATGGATCTGGTGGCGGTTATATTATAAGCACGTCCCAAGTCAGCAAACCACAGAAAGAGAGGTCGAAGGAACCTAATAATCCTCGGTTTACCCTCGATGTGGGCTGCGAACCGCTCTCCGTAAGCCAAGTATAATCTTCGATACCAATGCGGAGCCAGGTGGTCGAGGTAGACTCGCGCCTCTTCCCAGCGATCCGGAATCACGACTCTCGCGACCCAACAGCGGGGGTTGCCCCTAGGGGTGGGCGTCGAAGAAACAGACGGTTGCCCTGCTGTATCCGGCGATCTCGGTGGTTGCGCAATATCTTTTGTGGCGGTTCCCGCAGAGGAGGCAATACTGCTGTTATTGCAGTTTGAAGTTGGAGTTGCCCCTGGTAAACTTGGGCAGCCATCGCCGGAGAATTCGAAAAGAGCCTTGACTTCGGTTTCAAATTTGCCACTTTCTATAAAATTATTAACTTCTGTTATCAAATGATAACCTCCCAAGCCAAGCTGATTTGAAATCGAGCCAAACCCTTTGTTGCTCGATCGGTCGTCCGGCAGCCCAAGGCCGTTGCCGAAACCTATTGGATTAACAAAAATGTATTGCCCAGGCCAAAAAATTGTATTTCCAATTAATTTTAAATTAACATTGTAAGTTGCTGCCAACTGAGCCAACGGATTCAAAGATTCTTGCTGGATCCTAGCCTCTCGCAAATATTGTGCTGAAACTTTTGAAAAACTAACAGATTTTACAAGACCTCTATCGGCCCCCAGGTAGAGGTGATAGATGCCGTTTTTAAAATCTCTTTCTTCTCGAATCAGCGCGCCTGGGGCGGGCGGGCCAAGCCCGATATAACTATCCGAGTTCAAGAGATAAAAAACATTTAAATGATAAGAATTTTTTAGAGTCTGCGACTCACTGCTCGCTCTTTTAGATAAATTAAGTTCGCCGGCGTCGTACTTATCTGGATTTATAATAGCGCTCGCATATCCTGTTTCTGACCACTCTTTCACCTTTTCAAGTGGATTCCCTCCCAAACTATTTTTTCCTTGAGCAGCAGGATTTCCGTCGAGCTTCTCGCTTGGCAAGCTTATTGCCGTTGTTTTCAGAATAAGTCGGGATATTTCATATAAGGTCGCATCACCGGGGGTCCTAGCTTTCTTTATCGGCGAGTAAGAATCTTGCTCGAGCAACGGGCCCGTACTGGCGGCCTGCGCGTTGCTAAGCTTCGTGTTAAAATCCTCGGCATTGAACCACAACTGTCGGAATGCTGGACTATCATAACAATCTTTATTCAAGGTGCCTATAACAGCGTCACTAATAAAATCTCTCAAAAACTCCAAAACAGGATAATTCCTTTTATTGGGGTTAATTACGTTTTCAAGGTACCATTGATTAAATAATTCCAGCGAAATTGGAACATCTGCCAGGTTTGCTTGAATTGTCTCAGTATCGCCTTTGTCGTTGACTTCTTTAATTGGGAAAGAGGAGAAGAGAAAAATAAAGTTTTCCAATTCAACAGAGGAAATGGCGCCTGGGGAGATGAGATCCGTAGAAATATTAACATCGAAGCAGCGCCTGATGACAGCGTTGGCTAGATCTCCAAAATAAAACCATGGGATTAGAATTTCCTCTTCGGGCTCGCGTGCAAGATTAGAACGTTTCTGCCGGGGCGGAGGTTGATCAACAGAAAGAAATCCGCCGCTTTCCAATTCTGTTTTCTTTTTCTCCTTCTGTTCCGTTTTGTAGGCTGGTGACTCATTATCTAATGCTGTCGGCGTTACAAACCTCTTTTTTAGATCTTCTTTGATTTCGGCGCGATAGGTTTCTTGCCTCGCGTTGATGCTATCGATGACGTCTTGTTTAAAAACTTTAAGACCGGTGATATTTCCAGCCGCTGATGTCGAAAAAGCTTCAAAAACTGGGCCGCTGAAAAAATCTTTTCTGAGAAGTTTCGTGAAATATATAACACATTGTAAGTCATCAATGAGGCTCTCAGTTAAAATGTCCCTCTGAGCTTCATCGATGGATTCAATGGCTTTCGTCTGTCTACCTATCAAGGTGTCAGTGCCGCAGGTCTTTTTTAAATCGTGAATCTTTATCAACCTCTCATTAATTTCTTCTTTTGATTTGGCGGTTGATAAAATATCCATTCTAGGATCATTCTCTATCGCTTCGAGGCGGGCACGATAAGTTATCGACAATTCAAATGTTCCCTCTTGCGTGAATGAAAATTCATGATCGATCAAGGTGAGAAACATGGGTAATTTTTGAGACTTAATAGACTTTAAGAGATTTTTGCTCCGATCTTCATTCCCGGCATCTAAATTTGGAGGGGTGGCCCAACCTACCAACGCTTTTATTTCATAAAATTTTGGATCATAAACTATGTTGTTGTTCTCTGTGCAATTCGGCATAGACTCGGGCGGAGCGGACGGCTGAGCATCGTCTTTGGGCTCAACCGAAGGCCTTAACAATAAGTCCTGGTATTGAAAATTACGGGGCTCTCCTGTTATGGTGCCTTCTCCTGCGAGGGGTCTTAAAAGTTCGTTAAAACTTTCAAAGAACAAAACGAGAGTTACTTCGATATCATTTCTAACTGTAGCTGGATTTGTAGCATTCAACTTCCAATCAAAACTTTTTATTCCGACTCCGGATCTGGGTCCCAAAAGGGCATTGCCAAAGTTTATTTCCACTTCGTCGGCCAGTTTGCCTTCTTCGTAATAACTCTTGTATAAACGGATCATCGGAACCAGTTGAGAAATTTCGTGGGTCTTTATTCCAATAAAATGTTCTGAATTCTCACAATAGGCGAGGCGATTGATTAAGGTTGTCCCATTTCCGTAAGACAGGTAGATCGATTTGTGATAGCGGGGTAATTTTGCAATCGGTGTCGTGGCCACATTGGCGCTGGTTATTTGGTGGGCCCTTACATAGTCGCCGATATTTAGCCTTAGTACACATTGAGCAGTCTCTAGCAACATTGTGGCTCTGGTATCCGGGTCTTTAAAAGCCTCGAGCACTGTGTGGGCCTCGTCCGAGAGGCGGCCGGCTGCTTGTTCTATCTTTGCGAACTTCAAAATGGGGGCTAGGTCCGGGTTGTCTCCAACCGCTTCTTCGGCATCTTCTATTAACTTCTGAGTCTCGGCTCGGAGATCTTTGCGCGCGCTATCTTTTTTGTTGTATAGGTACAAAAGCACATCTTGCATGTCTGTAATAAGAGGAGAGGCATGCCAGTCATCATAGTTGCCTGTTGTCCTGGCGGTATTATTCCAATCTACCTGGCCCAAGGTTTTTGCTGCTTCTGACTGGCCAACGTTACTGGCTGGCAAAATATAAATATCTTGGGGTATGCCGAGCAGTTCTGCAACGAATCTGTTTAACTCTTTTACATATCCCTCATAACCGCTTCCGCCGCCTTCGTTGGATGTTATAACGAGGTCGTCATGTGTCGTAACCCACTTATCGTAAGCGCCGGGTTTGAGCTTCTCGGCGTCGTCTTTGGTGGGGGGCGCAGGCTTTGCTTGGTTTATCGTTTTCGCAAAGAAGGCGTCGTAATCTTTAAGAGCGAAGCCGCCTGGCGCTTTCGTAATCCCCAGCCATGGCTCAATTGGGTTTTGTGAGTTATCAGCGAGGGTTTTCCAATCGCCTTCAAGCGCTGCCCTGAGTGCGTCATCGGCGCCGATAATGTCTTTTTGATTTTCTTCGTAATACTTTCCCATAGTTTAATGCAGCCCCTTATTGACTAAAATAAGTCAATGCCCTCTCGGAATCAACTGGGACCATGATTGTATCGCCGATGTTGACATGGCTCTCCGTTGGAGTTTGATTGTACCAAGCAATAAGCCACCACAGTTCAGGATTCCCATAATATTCATATGCCAATTTATAAAATCTATCACCCAGTTTCCAAACATAATTATCATACTGAATTGATCTTCTTCTCGCGACTGTAAGCTGAGGGAAGCTGGGCGATGCGTATTGAACAACTTGTTTAATGTTCCTGTTATCCAGGAATTCTTGATAAATTGATTCGGCGCCTTCGTCGGTTGGGTTATTAAGTAATTTTCTTCTTCCTGAGTATCTTGACATTTAATGTTTTTCCTTTTTAAAAATTCAGCGCCGACTATCGCTGGAAGCGATAAAGTTTATCGCCGATGGCACGATAGTCTTCACTAGTCAACTCCATTCCTGCGGCCTGGCGGGCTTCTGCGATATTCGCTGATAGCTTTCTTGCGCGGAGTTGCTGTCTATCCGCCTTTTTCCGGGCGCGGTCGATTTGCCTGTCCGAAGTGATCATGTCCGCATCGGCCGCGTCCTGAATCGCTTTATCAAGGGCGGCATCGAACTGAGCTTCTTCTTCTGCTTCAAAATCTTCGCCACGTCGGGCTTCGTTGGCCGCTCCGAGCCGCGAGATAAAGCGAGAAAAAGGTAAATTTGGAAACCTCGAAAGCTCATACGGCCATCTGTTGTTGCCATTGTGTCCGATAGTTGTTTGATGTAAGACCGTCATGGTACAGGAAAATTTCAGTAGTTTAGGCACCAAGTTATCCCCTTTCATGAAACCAACCTCTCTGCCAGAAGTAGCTAGTGAGTCCTCGTTTGATTCAAACCAGCCGGCTTCTAGATCTGGCGCGAAAGTTATTCCGTCAAGTGTGACAAGCAACTCTGTGCCGTTCAATCCTCGAATCAGGTTTCGAAATCTGACTTTGATCATCGGCGACTTATTTATTGTAGAAACAGATCCCAGGGCGGAGTCGGAGCTTCGGCGTTGTTCATATGATGGGTATAACATTCTTGTTAATTCTGCGGCATTAAACATGTTGGTGGCCGCTTCTTTAAAAGAACCAGCAGGCGCGTCCCAGCCGATGCTTATTTTCCGCGTTGTATTTTTGAAAGTTTGGATTGGATCGTTTCTTCCGTAGACCTGTTCGCTGTTCCATTCACTGCTAAATTGGTCTTCATATTGAGTGAGCATCGCTTTGAATTTGACGGATACTCCGCTTATAGTTGATGTAAGCCATATATAATTATCAAGAGCATTCGCATATTTGTCCGTCGGGTCAGACCAGAATGACCCCTGATCGTCGCCTAGATTACGACCGGAGTGAAATTGCGGATCTATCACTTGTGGATTTCTTCGTGCCTCTCTTGCTTCGAGTCTTTGGACCTTTCTCGTCGCCTTGTCTTTGCCTGTGTTTTTTGCCATTATTTAGTTCCCATCCGTAACTGCGCTGAGGGCTTTATTAGCTGTGTCCTTAATTGTCCCCTTTAGATATCTATCGGCATGGTCGCCCCACTCCAATTTGACGACTACTTCTTGCGCAGCCGCTGGGGCTGTTGTCAGGGTAGAAGAAGCTGCTGGTCGAGAAGAAGCAGTGTTCGCGGCTGCGAGGGCCGTTGTTCCCACTCCAGCTTCGGCGCGAACTCTTGCTCGGGCAGACCTTGGGCGCTGGGCCTTAGCGAGAGCCTTCTCACTCCTTAGTGTGGAGATACTGATATCACTCGTATTTTTGAGTGATTTGTTTAATTCATCGGAGGCGCTTTTTACTCCGTGCATTTCTTCTCCCAACTTGTGATTTGCTTTCCCAAACTTTCTGATGCCTTGAATAAAATTTGACTCGCCAACGTCAGTAAAAAACATCATATTCATCAGCGCCGTGAGTGCTGCGAGGGCGGCGCCTACGGCGACGACGATTCCAAGTAAGGGCCACGTTAAGCCATACATCGCAACTGCGACGGCGCCGGTGGCTATTGAGAGACCCCAAAAGGCAGCCTCAAGAAACCCGAGTTGTTCATAAAGCGCCATTGTGATTCCAATCGCGATGAGGACTGCCCCCAGAGGGAGGAGGACTGCCCCCCAGCCGAACGCTGCCGAGATTCCCATTGCGGTCCAGGCGGCGGAAAGAACTAGGATCGTAGCAGCGAGCTTTACAATTGATGGTCGAATTTCTTCAAATGCTTTTTTCTGTTCCTGGATACTTTCGAGAAAATCTTTAAATTTCTTGATCACTGGTCTCATTTGGACTGCGAACATTCTCATAATTTGAAGTAATTCTTCACCAATCTCATTGAACTCTTTTGTTTGCTCGGCCAATCTTTGAATCTCTGCTTGGCTTTTCTGGGCTCCGCCGGCGACTCCAGTAAAATTTCCGGCCATAACGAGAGCAAGTTCATTGACATCAGATAATCCTGCTGCTGCTGCGATTGATTTCTTTTCGTAATATGTTAGTTGATCAAAACTTTTCCCGGCCTTGTTTAATGCTCCGCTAAGCATTCTCATTCTTTCTGTCGGATCTGTCTGCATGACCATTTCCATAGAATTCAAGAATGGTCCTCCGAGAAGAGCGTTTAGTTTTCCGACTGATGTTGCTGCGCCTTCGAATGTATCGAACTGTTCAACGATTCCGAGCATTTGCTGGACTTCCATGCCAGAAGCGCGAGCGGCTGTTGCCAATTTCTTGAAAACTCTTCCGGCGTCTTTTCCAAATGCTGCTAGCTTAGGTTGGGCGGATTTGAAGCCCTCGGCCATTTCTGCCGGTGGCATGCCTATTTGTTGTGCGAGGGCGAATAGCTCTATTTGGTATTTAGCAGATTCTTTAACGCTCATGCCCAGGGCGCGGGTCATAAAATGAACATTCGCTCCTGTTGTATCAGCAGAAACTCCCAATTCTTGTAATATTGCAGTTGTTTCCATCAAATCCTTGCGGGCTAATGATGACATGGTTTTTAATCCGTGAACCGTTCGAACCAAGGCACCGCCAGCTTCGGCCGCGTCTGTCATATTGACACCGTGTGTGTATAAATTTTCTTCGAGGGCTGCTAGTTCATCTCCGTATAGCCTGGCCGCTCCGGTCTGCCTGTTGAAAGAGACGAGTGCGGCATCCTGTTCCCACATCAGTTGGGTGGTTGCTTGAGTAAATTTTAAAAGTACACTGTAGGCCATATTTTGGATAGAGAATGTCTTCATCATCGACCCGGCCCATTTCTTAAAAGCTTTGCCGCTTGTCAATGTGGCCGATATCGAACCGAGCATCGACGTCTCATAACTTTTGTTCATTCCAACAAGACCGCCAAGAGCATCGGTGAGAGCTTGCGTACTAGCTGTCTGCTCCTTGTCGAGTTCTTGTAGTTTCTTTAAGTTGGCGATCTTTTTCTCTTGACCGCCTCTGAGGATTTGTTCTGCCTGGGCCAGCTTAAGATCGATAGCGAGGGTTAACTCACCCTGTTTAACAGCATCCCTCTCGATGAGAAGGAGTTCTTCGAGGAGTTTCTTTTCTTCCTCAAGATCGGCTAATCGTTGTCGTTTGCGTTCTTCGCGCTCGGCAGCTATCTCTCCGGCCCGGCGATTTTTTGCTTCTTCTTCTGTTTCGGCCATTTCTTAAAGTTTTCCTATTTGAACGGCCATTTTATGCCCGTCTTTTTTTCGAATGCAGAGACCGCTCGATTGAGCCTTGATTTCTGTCTATATGTTGCTGGATCGTTTAAACCGTGCTGCTTTGCGGCTTCAATATATTTCTTCTCATTTCCAACGGCTCTCGCAAAAGCCTTAATATCCTCTGGCTTTCCCCTGATTCCTCCTGTGACAAAGGGCATTCCGAACATATGTTTGACAATATTCTCAACCCAAAATCCCATCATTCTCAAAAAGCTTTCGTTTAATTGATCATTCTTTTTTAGCTCTTCAAGATCGATGATAACCTTTACGATCTCACCTTCATTTAAAGATTCCATATATAAACCCTCTCATAGCATGCACTACAATAAATAGTAGCCCAAATAAAAAGAAGCCGGTAATCCCGGCTTCTTCATTTTTTACTTGAAAAGCGTGACTTCTTAGATGACTTTTCGGAGGCCTCTTTTTCTTTGTTCATTTGTTCAATCAACTTTTCCAAGAACCACCTTCGAATACTTATTGGCAGGTTATAGGCCTCTGTAAAGGACCAGCCACCATAGTATTTTAGGACAAAAAACTCTTCGTAAACGCTTTCAATGTATTCATTGCTTAGGCCAAAAGAAGTCCGTCGTAAACGGCACCTCCATTTGATCCGTTTCGTAATCACATGTATCACATGTAAATTTTTGAGCTAGATCAATATTAGGCACGATTCTTTCATATGCTTGTCTAAGATATCGAGCATCTTTGGCTGATACGTTGTCAATGAAAGATGTAATTGTCACATTGTCTGTTCTTTCATTGATTGAAACGATCATTAGATGCAATTGGTCGGTTAAAGGGGATTCCGGAAGTTTGTTCTTCTTCTTTGTCTCGGCGATCTTCCCCAAGTATTTTTCGTCTCTTCCTGTAAACAATCGGACTTCTACGTCAACTTTTGTAACAGGAGTCTTAATAATATATGTTTCATCTGTTTTCGGAGTGATATCAAAGTCTTCAAACTCTTCGCCGGAATAAAGGTTATTCTCGTCAAGATTGAAAGAAAACTTATTTGTCGTTGCGCAAACTGGGCATGTAACCTGCGTATCATAGCTTGATCCATAGCCAGTAACTCTTGCTCCGACAAGAATTGCGTTTTTATCCCCAACATAAAGGGAATCCATATCAATACTCTTGTCGACAAGAATATTTCTCAAGAACCTGTCAAGAGCAATCCCCTTTTTGAGAAGGGCCCTCGAAGTTAGAATATCCTCGTCTTTTGCCGTCATGTGACGAATTTCCACTACACTTTCATTGTGCAGCGGGTGTCCCTCTGGATAATACCGACCTTCTGTTGGAAGTTCAACGAACTCCGTTGGTGTCGAGAAATCAAGAGGAGCCATATTTGGGGACGGAGAACTAATTTTCTTCGCGCCCGGCTTCTCATCTTCGGCACCTGTGCGCCGAGAGTTGTTTCTAGCCAAATATCACCTCGCATTTTATTTTTAGCTTAATTGTTTTCCCCAGGATTAAAGAAAGTGCTGCTGTCCACGGGCTTTCCGTCAGGTCGTTTAGCGCCGGTCTCGGAAGACTCCTGAGTTTCAATAATGGCCCAATCATAACGAAGTGTCAAAGTGATCTCGGTCATATCATCAGAAGAATAATCAAGATCTCCGTAAGTAACGTTGGTAATGAACGGGTTCCACAGAGTCCATGTTTCAATTGCCTGACCCTCGGAATTGATCTGAGAGATTCTAACTGATCCCATTGCTGCCACTGCTGCCTGCTTAGAAATGGTGGCTGCATCGGTGACATTTTTGGGAGGATTATATCCACTGGCTCGGATAAGCGCAGCAGTATTGATTGCTGCATCAGGGCTCACAGGATCAACCAAAGTAATGGTAACTTCAGACCACTCTGCTCGGCCGGGATAATAAAATCTATGGTTCAAGAAGTTGTGTTCAATCGTAGAGATTGAGATCTCTGGTTTCTTGCAGCTTTTGGCGTACCAAGTAGCTCCATTAGGCATTCTGGCTATATCAACCAAGAATCTATATGATCTTTTCGGATCTTCAAATTGTGCATCGGTCCAAAACGCCATTTAATTATTTCTCCCTTGTGTTCTCTGTACTAGTAAATAGTCTTTCAATCTTTTATTCGTCTTTTTAATCATCACTTTAATCATCAAAAGATGCTCCTGTTCTTGTGATTACAAAATCAACTGCGATGAATTCGATTGCTCTTGCGGGCTTCAAAAAGATCTTGGCATACATGATGTTCTGATCAATCAAATCTGGAGTTGTTGTCGTATCGTCAAGGATGACTTTCCATTCGCTCAATCCAAGTCTGGACTGGACGCTTGCGAGGAAGGGTTGAACCTCTCCCAAGAACCGATTCCAGGTTACTTGAACATTTTGATCAAATAGAATTCCTGATGAAATTCTTGAAACCTGCTTTTTGATGTAAATCAGCAAGCGGCGAACATTGATTCTGTCCATTGCGGATCTCGTAACCTGCAATGTCTTTTGCCCGAAGACCACGATTCCCTCTGATGGGAACGAAGCGATCGGATTAATGCTTGCCTCATATAAGTCATCTCTGTTTTTGGAAGTCAGCCTTCTTGTAACATTGAGAACTGGCCATCCTGCGGCACCTTCTGTCAGACCGCCTCTGTTAAATCCAGCAGGAGCGAACCAAACTTCGGACTTTGCTTCCGATGAAGCCATAGTGCCCAAGGTGACAACCGAGGGCGGAACCCACAGAAGACTGTTTGAAATTGTATCCTGAATCTGAACCCATGGGTAATAAGTGCATGCGTAAGAGGAATTGATTCCTCTATCTCTAAGTGTGCTGACGCATTGACTAATAGTTGCGCTGTTTCTTTCCTCAAAGTTTTCGGTTGAGTCGGTGAAAGGTGTATAGACACTTGGCAAATCAATAATCGCCAAAGCGTCCGCTCTGTCTTCGCACGTATCAATCAAATGTTGGGTCAAACTCGAGTTTGTGACACCGGGAACTGTCATGATGTTTGCCTCAACGAATTCTGGATCTTTGACTGTGTCAATTGCCCGTTTGATTGAGTTAAAAGCGTAGTTTGATGTATCCAAGTTTTGTGGTGAACCCAAACTAAGGTAACCATTTCTAAATGGCTCCGCTTCTGTGATGTCAAGGCCGTCAAATCCTCCGTACATCGGCGCGGTGATTCTGTCATAGCCAAGTCCGAGAATCGCTGTCCAATTCGCAGAGCCAGAGGCTGTCTTTGAGAGTCCTAATGCCCTTGAGCCAGACTGCCAGTAAGCTATGCCGGTTGATCCAGACTGAACAACATCATCAAGGGACACTGCCCAGCTATATTCTACGAGAGGATCGCCACTGATTCCGGCGATGGTGTCTTCGTTCGGAGTCACGCTAGCTGGCATTCGCCACAAATAGTCTCCCCAACCCTGGTCAATTCTAGAAGAACGTGCCGTGGTGGTTGACATAGGACCAAAATAAGCGTCCGTCGGATCTGCAAGGCCACCGTCAGAGGCAGAAACTCGCAACAATTGCTTTGGAAAGTCAAGCTGCAGCGATGTCAGAAGGACGGTGCTGTCCCCCATCCAAATCCCATTACCAGGGGCTACCTCGCCCGTGGGTGCAGTATTTCCCGGAGTGGATCCGCTGCCAAGAACCATGCCGGCGCCGAGCGGGGAGCCGGAAACTGCGGTTACTGATTTAAATCTTAGCGGGCCGGTGCATCCAAAAGGAAGGAATTTAGCATCGGGAGTCATGCCGTTATCGATAACTGGGTTAACATCAACTCGAATATATTTTGATTTATTGACATACTGCCCATATTGTCTCAGAACTCGCTGAGTATAATCAAAGCTGTAATACGTGTCACCAATGACTCTTCCGATATAGTTTGCAGAATTGGGATTTAAGTTGAGATTTGTAAACTGCTCAACAACTTGAACAACGTTATCTCTATCCGATGCGGCGCGAACCAAAAGGTTGAATGAACCGTAAGGATCCGATGTGTTGGTAGAAGCTTTAATTGCGTTGATTGAAATTTTAAATTTATCTTGAACCCAGCGGCCGCCGTCGAGTGCGACGACGCGAAACAACTTTATCATGTCTGTGGCTTTGTAGCTTCCCGTGCTGTTTGTCATATCTTGCGAGAAGAAATATCCAGTCGAAGCGTACGAAAAATTCATTTTATAATCGTCTTTATCGTCGGAGCCAGTCGCGATGGGCAACAAAATAGCCCTTGATTCGCTGTTGAGGTCTCCAAGGGTTTCTTCGACATCGGACTCAAAACTCTCCCCAAGCCAATATGTATTTTCTGATTGTTTTAGAGAGGCTGTGGTGACAAAGGCTCCGTTTGTTAACTGAGGATTTGTGTTCAGAACATTTCTGATAAACTTATCGTCGTCCCTATTGAAGTTGAATGAGGTTGTATAGTTCGGTGTAGTTTGGGCGGCCGTGTTATAAATATTTAATTTAAATTGTGTGTTGGAACCTTCCGACTCCATTACGGCGCTGTTGCCAATAAAACCAGTTGCTCCGCCGGTACTGGTTGAAAGAGCAGTTCCCTCGAGGGCAATGGAACCCGAATTGATGTAAACGATTGCGCCAAGGGTTCCGGTTGCAGAAGCGACTGCTCCACTTGCGAAAACAAAAATTCCATAAGCTCCTCCGCCTTGGGTCACCGAGCGCTCTTCTTGACATTTCCAGCCCGCTTGAAATTCTCCGCCTGACTGGTCTTCGTTCTGTTCGCCAAGGAGACGGACCATAGTAATTGGTCCAACGCCAGCTTTTAGATAAGCCATAGCGGCGTATGCTGCGTATGTTGGGCCGGTTAAGTTACCGCGCCTCCACGTATCACCAGAAGCTCCTCCTGGGGGGACTGGGTTTCCAAAGACTTGAACGAATTCTGAGGGGGATTCGATGCTAACTGGGCGCATTGATGGCCCTGTTCTGGTTCTTCCGATAATAACTGGGCCAACCGCCTGGCGAGATGCCGGGAGTTGAGAATTGTCTACTTCACTCAGGAAAATACCCGGAGAGACAAATTTGAACTTCTTAACTGACATGTAAAGATTCTCCTATCAAGCAATTTAGTTTTACTTTTACATCTATAAATAGTTCATCAAAGCCTCAAAACCTCATAAATTATGGTCCTATTTCTTTTCAGGAGGCTTTCCAAATTCTTTTAGGTCGCCCATAATGACATGCTCGCGAGGGGTTCTGACTTCGACTGCGTTTTCTCGAACTGTAATTTTTGGTCTTTCTTCGTTTTTTGCGGCGCCTAGAAGATATCCGAGGATCTTAATATTGATTGTTGTCCTGTATATTCTCTCTTCATCTCCGAGGTTTGAAACGTTGTTATCGAGAGAAAATTCGTTCTGAATGAAACCCTCAAACTTGTGTCCGCTGTCTTTTATAAAAAAGTTGTTAATTTGTCCAGTTCTCACCATGAACGGGGTGAATATCTCGTTTAGCTGTTGCTGATATTCAGATTGAATGATGACGTCATAGTTTGCGACGACGTAAGTTGGAACCGGAGAGGTTATTGTGTTATAAACGATCTTCTTATTGGTCGTTGGAAAGTTCTTTTGCCCTCTGGTTTTTTTATTTGCATCTTTGTTCGCAAAATTTGAAGTTTTGTCCTGATTGATCCTTCTTGCCATAACAATCGCGCCGCCCCGAGCGTCGTTTTGAACTGGAATGTGGGCCCAGGCAACCCCCTTCATGGCAGGGTCTTTTATCAATGACGTTCTATTGACGGTCATTATGGGAAGTTTCAGCCTTCCCTTGTCGTCTCTTAAATCTTTGTTGTTTTTAATCTGATAAGCTCGTTCAGAGGCAACCCAGATGACGGGCACCTTGTTCCATCCTTGATTTGAAGATGCGAAGATGTCAAGCTCTTCGTTGAGCCAACGAAAGAAGGCTGTATCAATCGTTTCGATCGTCGAGGGCATCAAGACCATCTCTTTTATTTTTTCATTGCCCTCCATCTTCTCTTTGAAATATGGGCGATAGCCTTTATATTTGTCTTCTTCACTGGGCATCGAACAGCGTCTCCCTTGCCAATGAACATTCTGCTGTTATTTCAAATGAATAATCAATTTGGCCAAATAGCATTCTTGGCTCAATTAGCTTTGTTATTTCGTACAGACTCTCACCGTATTGGACAAAGTCGCCTTCTCGGACAAACATGTCTTGATCTTCTGTCAGTCTTCTTCTGTGGAAGTGCAAAACAATTTTCCAATCCTTGTCCAATCCGATGTTGTCGCTGTAAACCGTGGAGGAACCTTCCCAATCAACGAGAACATAGACTCTTACAGGGGGCAGGAAGGTCTTCTCTATAGCCTCACCGTAAAGGGGGTGATAGTTGGTTGCGGCGATGTCTATGGGGTAATATGCGATCTGTTGGCCTATAACTCGCTCCATTAGCTCATCATTGACCTGCTTGACAAGATTACGCTCCGGCTCCCCTAAAAATAGAGGTGGCGGTGGTGCTGCCGGTTGTTCCCATTCGTTGTCATTTGCCATTCACGTTGTTATCCTTGAAAAATTAAATTTGGTATGCGTTTCTGAATCGTAAGAACGTTCTCCGACTTCTCGGCGTCAAGCTTTGCCATTTCAGAGTAAGTAACCTGATCGAGGATTTCCTTGAGTTCATCTCTAAGCGCTTGCTGCTCGGTTGCCGCTTGAGACAGGAGGGTGTCAGCATTCAAATTAACACTTTCTCCTGGAATTGGGATTGTTTGAAACTTGCCCCTTATTTGGCCAAGAGTTTCTTTTGATAAGGCGAGCGCGAACCTGCGGATCCACTGTTTTCCGATCGCGTTTATGCTTTCGTACGGTATATTATCAAAAGGAAGTGTATTCATATTGTTTATTCCGTTCACGCCGGCATCGTAATCCGGAGGGTTATCCCAACTATTTGGAATCACCGAGAATTCAACCCACATAAAACGATAAGTGCTTACCAGATCTGGTGCGGGGAATATTCTTAACTTGTTATTCTTAAGTTCGAAGGAATAGTGAGAAAGTCTTGTATATAAATGATCCTCAAAGGCTTTGGCCTGTAACTTATTTTGCCAAGCAGGAATAAGCTCAAAACTCGAATCGTCTGTGTATTGTCCATAATTATTCATATTTCCGACAACGTTGAGTCCGCCGAAGTATCCAAAGAATCTCCACATGGCATTGGGGGTCTTAAAGAAGACTTTTTTGACTATGACTCTCTTGTCTTGAACGACGCCGTCAAAAGCAACCGTGCCACCGGTGGCAGGATCAATTCCAGTAGCAGAGGATCCTGAAATAATGGCTTGCAAATCGTAATCTTGCCGTCCCTGCGTGAGCGCAAAAGACGCTGAATAAATGGGGATTGTTCCTCCGACGCTGGCTTCAAAGGAGAATGCGTCGGCGACCCTGCGTGCATATTCGAACATAACGCGAGGATACTTTAAATTTACATTTTCTGGACCGGTAACAATGTTTCCATCTTGATCAAAAGTGCCGGTTGCTTGGCCAAGAACATCCGAAAGCATGTTTTTTGATTGATGAAGGTTGACGAGATAACTGTATTCTAAAACGGATTCTTCGTAATTCGCGTAAACGTTGCTGGCTTTCAATTCAATATCTAGAATATTTCCGCCTATTTTGCTATAGGTATAAGCCACTTGATCTGCAGCGCCAGATAGAAAAGGTGCTGAAGCTGAATAAATGCCAAGAGGCAGCGTGGCTGCTACGTCTCCGGCTGTGCCTGTCGCGGGCAAAATAGATTTACTCATTTGACTGGCTGGTGATAATGTTGGCAATGCGGCCATATATAGTCCCTCCGCTATTAATTAGTTTACAAACAAACAAACCCCCCTCCGAAAAACGAAGGGGGGCAATTTATTTAACTAATCCGGTTTTTTAGACGAGATCTTGAATGATAACGAGACCATACATATCAGGTCGAACCATCTTCTTAGCATAACGAGTCATGACGCCTTTGCGCGGCACGAAATCCTCTGTTCCGAAGATCGTCGGAGTCATCTGGAGAGGTACATACGGTGCATATACATATCCGCTTTCGAGGAAAGAAGAACCTTTACGTCCTGCGAGAACAACGTTCCGTGGGAAATAAGGATCAACGTAAACGTCAAACTTCTTGCTCAAAGAGCCGACTTTAACAGCACCAACTTGACCACGATCATCATCATGAGTCACAGCGCCTCTAAATCCAGCGGTAAACTCAAGAAGGTTTGCAACTTCAGGTGAAACCACCACGAAGTTTGCGCCGCCTCTAAGGGTTTTGCGATGAATTTGAGCCGAGACATCATTGATGGTCTCAATCAAGGTTTCGTACCATTCACTGACATTACCAGTGAAGTCTGGGAAAGCGCCTGCTCCAGCAGGATTAAGCGACTGACCCGTTGTTCTGTTGACGAACTTACCAGGAAGTCGTGACCAGTGTAGCGTTGCAGCAGTTGAACCTTTAACCAAATCTTCCAAGATTTCTTGGTCGATCTCAAGAGCGATGTGCTCGGACAGAATTGAGGTCAATTCGACTTCGGCATCCAAGTTGTGGTATGCGTTCAAGTCTTGAGCCAATTCTGGCGTCCACTTAGCCTTGAGCTTCTTGGTTTTTGCAGTAACAGCCACAGAGTCAACCTTAATGTCGATTTCTGGAATCTGTGCAGACCCTTCCAAGCCCCAAGTGAATTGACCAGTGACAGAACCAAGCGCTCCACCCGTATTAAACGAGTCGTCAGCGACGAATCTACAACCATTGATGTTCAGCATTGACGCTGACAATTGGGCAATCGTGGCCGCAGAGCCAGTTGAAGCGAGGACAACCAAAATGTTACCTGGGGTAACTGGATCGTCAACAGTTAGACGACGAATTTGATGGCCGGCATCTGGAGCGGTGATAGGGGTATTCGCCGAGTCAGTCAATGTGATTGTAACATAATCTTTGACATTTAGAGAACTCGTCGTAGGAGTTCCTGCGAGGAGCAGAGATAG
>Ga0233415_10000028_pt1 | contig 65660 bp, 71 predicted proteins | sample Na_anoxic_12_MG_FD_188631 | JGI IMG/M metagenome (GOLD analysis project Ga0233415, IMG submission 188631) | Seawater microbial communities from Saanich Inlet, British Columbia, Canada - Na_anoxic_12_MG | ecosystem: Environmental > Aquatic > Marine > Inlet | place: Canada: British Columbia...
TAACTTTATAATCATCTGTATCTTTTGTCCATCTTAGAACAGTATCATTCGGATGATTTTCAATTAAAGATTCATCTTTTGTATTTTCAACTATTTCATCAATAAATTCTCCAATCTTAACATCAGTACTATTATTACCATCTTTAAGAATTAGTATTTTTTCATTATATGCTACACTATTTAGTGTCAACTGTTGATTTGATTCACCTAATGATTGTGCCGCGATTGGACCAACCATTTCACCGGGCTGTACAAATGCACTAACTAATTTATTTTCAATTTGTTTAATAATATAATCAAAAGCAATTTTATTTAATTTATGATGTTTTATAATAACTTTTGAAGCCAAATTTGTTTTAATAATAATTTTTGTTAATTGATTACTACTTTTATCTTTTATATATTTTGTTACGAAATCACATAATTCATTTACTCTATTAATTATATATACTGGGCTTAAATCAGAAACATTATGTTCATCAATATTAAATTTAAATTTAATAGCCGGTATATATTTATATAAATTAAATGGCATATGAGTATTTATGTCAATAATATCTATGTTTTTAAAATAATAATTTCTTAATTTATCTCTATTATCTAATAAATATTGATATTCTTCATCAAGATATTTCTTATAATTATCAACTTGTAATAGTTCTTTTAATGCTGGTTTTAATAATACATTTAACCAATCTTTTTCCGTTGAATAATTAAATTTAAATTTATTCTCCATCTCTAAATTATTATATTTAATTAAATCAACACTAACTTTTTCCAATTTAGTAGGATCATAATTATCATCGCCATAAACAAATTGCACAATATTGTTCACCGAATTTCTAACTGTTCCATCATATAAAATTTTAACATCTTCCGCAGCTCTCATTAACTTTCTACTAATATAACCTGTTTCTGCTGTATCATATACATTTAAACCATTTGCTAAAGCAAAATTATTTGTTTCCGGAACTGTTAAGTCATACAGTTTTGGATATTCTTTATCACTAATTATTTCCATTGATACAATTTTATCTAATACAGTATTATACTGTACTTTAAAAGAATCATCATAATTGTTTTCACAATTTAATTTAAAAACAATATTTTTAAATTTATTTGACCATTTATTCTTAATTAATAATCCACCTTTATTAATAATCGCAAAAATACCAAATCTATTACACAAAATATTAATAAATTCTGTTAATTCAACCGTTTCGGTTTTAACTTCAATATATTTTTCACAAATAAATCCATTTTTACTAATATATCCATTTAATAATCCTATAATAAATTCATCGGAATATGATAACCAATCATAATTTATACAATCAGTTAATAAATTCATACCAATATTATATCCTTCTTCCATAAATCCTTTTGAAATATCACCTACATTTGATAATTTATAAGTAGTTGGAACATAATCGCCTATATTAACTTCAGGTGTCAATTTTTCCTCATACTCTTCTTTTTCTGGATTCCAAATTAATAACGATTTTGATTCCGGAACTTTAACTTCTCGGCCTCCTAATGTTTTAATTTTATATAAATAATTTCCAGGGTCGTGCCTTGTAAGTGCTGTAATTTTTCCCCAACTTGTATAACCTTTCTCATCACATGTTGGAATATAAAATTCTTTATCATCTGTTCGAAATAGTTCCAAATTCTTTTCCTCATAATTTTCTATCTTATCTTTGTTATTATCTAAATACTCATCTATCCAATCACCAATAAATACTCTTTTTGTTTTACAATTCTCTGTTATAATAATTGGTGTATCACCTGTTACAGATTTAACAGCTGTATCAATCATACCAACGCGACCACCCATCATAGAAAAGAAAAATTCCTCAGGATTTAATCCCTTAATATAAGAATTTTTAATAAAACCTTTTGAACTTAAACCAAAATTATTTTTATGAAAATGTGGTAATGTTCTATCCGTAAATCCATTATGAATACGATCACCCCAAATTTCTTGCTGACCAACAGTCCCCATAATTTGTTGTAAATTTAATTCTTCACCTTTCGCACCAGATGTTGCCATAATATTAAAACGATTTTCAGGTGTTAATCTACTTTTAATATATTTTAATACTTCATTCTTTGCTTCTGAAGAAATTTTTATCATTTCCATATCCATTGATTTCAATCTTAATTCATTTTCTAAAAATGGTTCATATAAACCTTGATAAGCAGAAGTAATAACTTCTCTCGATTCTTTTAATTTATTTTCAATAATAATTTCAATATTATTTTTCATATCTTTATTAATTGGTACAAAATCGCCAATTCCAACACTAAATCCGTGCGTTTCCATCCATCTTGTAAAAATATTCTGCGTTTCATCCAAAAATTGATGACATCTTTTAGTACCATATGTTTTCAAAATATCTTGAATTAAACCACTATTACCAATAATATTTTTATCCAAATTACCCTCCAAATATTTACCATTTTTAATTAAAACTGTTTTATCACTATTATTTTTTAATCTTAAACTAATATCCGGTAAAATCATCGAAAATGCTGTTCTTCCTAACCAATATTCATTTCCATTTTCATCTACACCATCCGCATCTGGTATAACACCATTGAACGTTTTAATATTCATTACTAAATTTTCAATCTGCGGTTTATAAATTTTTTCATTATCCTGTGTCATCAAATATGAAGCAACCAAAGAATCTTGTACTAAAAATATAATTGGATTACATTTTGAAGGACTAATAATTTGTGTTGGCACAGAAGCAATGTTTTTTAATTCTTCGTGCGCAACAATGCTATTACAACTATGCGCATTCATCTCATCACCATCGAAATCAGCATTATATGCTTTACATACAGTCACATTTAATTTAAATGTTTTACCCGGTAAAATTTTAGCCCGCATACCCATCATACTCATACGATGTAAAGATGGTTGTCTATTGAAAACACAATAATCACCATTTTGCATATGTCTATTAACAATATCACCCTCGTGTAAAACAATGTTATTCACATCAACATATTTTAATGTTAAAATACAAGGACTAGGATTACCATTACAATCATATTTTAATTTCTTAATACTTTTAGCACCCGGATAATTATTTGGACCATTGCGCACTAATTTATACATATCATTTATATTATATTTAGTAACAACTTCCGGATATGTCATATTCATAGCAATTTCCTTTGGTACACCAAACTCATCAATACTTAAACTAGGATCTACAGAAATTACACTACGTGCACTAAAATCTACGCGCTTACCCATTAAATTCCCACGGATACGACCTTCTTTACCTTTTTGTCGCTGTGTAATTGCTTTCAAACATCTACCTGAACGATGCGCACAAGCAGGAATACCTGGCAATTCATTATCAATAAATGTAGCAACATAATATTGTACCATTCCGTGATACATATCAATAAATCCTTTCGCACAATCTGATTCTATTTTTTGTTTTAATATTCTATTGTTTTTAATAATATTAACCAAAGAATATGTTAAATCATCTTCAGACCTTTGATTATTATTTTGTCTAACAGATGGTCTCATTGCTGGAGGAGGAACCGCTAATGTTGTTAAAATCATCCATTCTGGTCTACTAAATTTATATGAAAATCCCAAAAAATTACAATCCTCAGCGCTTATTTTTTTAAAAATATTTAAACAAACTTGTGGAGTAATTACCTGTTTAGAACTAATAATTTTTTTATCTTTAATAGCTTCTGCCGGAAATTCAACACTAATTTGATGAATTAAATTTTTTTGATAATCCATCGTTTTTTCAGGACTATTTTTAATATACTTAGTTGGTTGTAATACATTACACCCATCATTATGAATACATTGTTTAACCTTTTGAGATAAAGCAATAATAGCATTAAATCTATTTTCACCTGTTTTACTATTTATTAAATTTAATACAGATGGATCAGATTTATTAACTAATAAATTAGAACATCTAAAGCATATACATTTCAAAATTTTTAAAATTATTTCAATATATTGAATATTATAAATCGGTAATGATAATTCAATATGACCAAAATGACCTGGGCATAATTCAGCCCTATTTTCACAAGTCGCACAAATTCTTCCATCTTCAATTACACCCATTCGCGGATCAAATAAACCACCTATTTTTGGCTCGGTGCCATCATAAGTATCCGGATGAATAATTTCTACAACAGAGCCTTTTCGAATATTTTCAGGGCTTAAAATTCCAAATTGTAAACTTTTTATAAACTCTATACCCTGAATATCTTCAATTTGTTCTGATAGTCTTGACATATTAATATATTATAGTATTATATTTTTTAAATACCTTTGTAAACAAATTTTAAATCATTTTTTTATAAAATAATACATAAAAATATAAAATATGATAAAATTATATAAATGGGAAATAAGCAAAGTATTTGTAAAAATATAAATTTAACACATAATAAATTTATTACAAATGATATTTTATATATTCATCATAATACATCAAATGAATATTATATCTCTCATAATAGAATATTAAATCTTGGTTCGGAATTAAATGAAAATTTTATAATACCATATAAATTATTACCCGAGTCTATTATTGAAATAACAAATTTTGAAGTTAAAAATTCAGAATTAAAATTATTAGCAAGAATTACATCTAAAATTACGGATTTAGATAATATTAAAGAATTATGGAATAATAATGAAAAACAAGTTAATGTTATATCTCTTTTTACTATTTCGCCAAATAATTATTTAGATAAATGTGATTAATAAATTACTTAAATAATTATATATATAATTCTTTTAATGAATAATCAACAAATTATTACAAGATCTAAAAGTCTATTAAATAATATACCAATTAAAAAAAGAAAATTAACAAATTTAATTCACCAAGATATTATTAATGATGAATATGGCAATGAATTAAGCGATACAGATTATAGTGATTCATGTGATATAGAATATAGTGATACTACTAGTGATAATGATATAGAATATAGCGATATAAGTGATAATGATATAGAATATAGTGATATAGAATATAGTGATACTACTAGTGATAATGATATAGAATATAGTGATATAGAATATAGTGATACTACTAGTGATAATGATATAGAATATAGTGATACAAATAATATAAGTTATAATAAAACGCGTGAAAAAAAAGATAATATTTTTTGTAAATATAAAAATTGTAAAAAATGTGATATATGTAAAATACCGAATGGATATAAGATATATAAAAATATGATAAAAGATAAATATTTTAAAAATTTAGATAATAAAAATAAATTTGAATATATTAAACAACAATCTATTTTAGATGAATATAAAAAAGAAATTATTCCAATTAAATATAAAATATTAAATTCAAATATAAATATAAAAAATAAAACAATTATTATTGATAAAATAAATGAATTATCTGTATTATCACCAGAATCAAGTGAATATAGTAAATTAAAAAAATGGGTAGACGGCATAACTAATATTCCATTTGAAAAATATGCAAACATACCAATTTCAATTAATTCAACAGATGATGAAAAATATAGTTTTTTATATTTTGTTTATGATAGATTAAATAAAAGTATTTATGGTCAGGAAAATGCTAAAAATAAAATTTTACAAATAGTATCACAATGGTTTAGCAATCCAGAATCATATGGAAATGTAATAGCATTAGAAGGCCCTCCCGGTATTGGAAAAACAACATTAATAAAAAATGGTTTATCAGATGCATTAAATATTCCTTTTTGTTTTCAAACATTAGGTGGTGCTAATGACGCATCTATTTTAGAAGGACATAGTTTTACATATGAGGGTTCAAGTTGGGGGAAAATAGTAGATATGTTAATGCGCGTTGGTTGTATGAATCCAATAATATTTTTTGATGAATTAGATAAAATTAGTATGACTGAAAAAGGTAAAGAAATATCTGGTATTTTAACTCATTTAACAGATTCATCGCAAAATGATCAATTTCATGATGTATATTTTTCTGGAATTGATTTTGATTTAAGTAGGTCGTTGATGATATTTTCTTATAATAATAGGGAAAATATTGATCCAATATTACTTGATAGAATTACAACTATTAAACTAGATGGGTTTAATATAGTGGATAAGATAAATATTTCTAAAAAATATTTAATACCTTTAATTATAAAAAACATAGGTTTATATGAGAATGATATAATAATAGATGATAATGAGATTAAATATATTATAGAAAAATATACAAATGAGGCTGGTGTTCGTAGATTAAAGGAATATTTGAGTACTATATATAATAAAATAAATCTTTTAAGGTTTGTTAACAATAGGAAAGATATATATATTGGTTATAATATAGAAAAATTTTCATTACCTATTAAATTGACTAAAAAAATAATAAATAAATTATTAAGCGTTTAAATTATTACACCTATTTTCACAAAAATGGGACACTTTTATAAATTTTTTTATGAATATTTTTTACACCTTTGCACATTTAAAATGCCGAATTAATAAAAATTTATTTCATCTGTTAATTTTAAATATTTAATGGACTTTTTAAGTAGTAAAATTAAATTTTTATTTTTGATTTTATTACATTTGACGCTTTTTTTTATTATAAACTCAAAAGGAAAATTTTTATGTATTATAATATTTTCAGGTTCAATATCACATACATATAAAGTTGGTATTCCATCTGGTTTTCTATTCAGTTTAAATTTTATTTTATCACTAAACCCATATGGTTCTTTCAAATCATCATCTGTCCAAGTTTTATTAGTATCTGTATAATATAAACCCATATAATAAGCAATATGTGGATATAAGGAAACATATGAATTATTATATAATTTTTTTATATTATGATTTGGTGAAGAATGATAAACTTTCATTTATAATATATAGATATATAATAATTTTTTATAGTGTTATTTTATTAGTTCGGCATTTTAAATGTGCAAAGGTGTAATAAAATATATATTATAAAATATATATAATATTATATATTTAATTTTATATATAAAAAAATAAAGGTAATAATAAATATGGATAATTTATCAATTAATAGTAAAATATTACCGATAATATATTTTAAGTATAAAGATATAAATAAATATAATATGTATGAGAATATTTTAGAATATAGAAAAAAAAATATAATAATATTTAAATTATTTATAAAAGAAATATTAAATAAAAAATTAAATAAAAATATTGTTAGTATTCTAAAAAAATATTATTTAATAATTGATAATAAATATTTTAGCAAAAACATAAAAAATACCAATTCTTTTTATAAAATAAATAATAAAAATCAAATAGATAAAATTTATAAATATAATTATAATAAATATCTCCATATTATTTTTAATTTACAAACACTAAATCATATTAATTATAAAAATACAAATTATAAAAATACAAAAACTAACAATACAAAAACTAATAACACAAAAACTAATAATACAAAAACTAATTTAACAGATATTAATATAAATTATAAAAATTATGTAAATAAATTTTATATAAGATATAATTGTAAAAATGATTCTATAACTGAAAGAATAAATATACAATGTAAAAGAATAAATGATTATAGTATATTATTAAATCAAATTTTTAGATGTAAAAAAGGTATATTTAACAAATTAAATAATAAAATATTAAATAAAATTTTTGTAATTATGAATAAAAAAGAACCAAACTTAGGATTTATATATGTAAATTGTATAAATTTTGATAAGTTATATAAATATATAGCAGTGATTGAAAAAGATTTATTTATAGATGAATTAAATTATAAATATCAGTTAAATAATATTGATAATGAAAATTTTTATGAAGAATAATTATAAATAATACTTAAAAAAAATATACACATAATATATAAATGACCGCTATTTATTATATTCATCCACAAACACTTTCAGTAAATATTCGTGAATGTTATAAAAAATATGATACAGCATTAAAAAATTTTAATACAGATATAACTGATTTTGTCAAATCAATTAAAAATATCGAAAATGTATTATTTGTTAATTCTAAATCAGAAATTAATTTAAAAGAAGATGGATATTATTTAAAACAATCTAATAAATATCCAAATAGAATTACACTTTACGAAAAAAATAGCAAAGATGTTGGATATGTTTTTTCAAGTATTATTACTGAAATTAAGAAAGTCCTTGCATTTGGTTTATTAGATCTTGCGTGTGTACCAGATGGTATTAATCTTGATATGAATATTGGCGAAATTGCGAAAACAATTGCACCAAAAGTTGAATTATTATATATTGAGGAATTAAAACAAAAATTAGAAGAACGTAGTAAGAAATATGACTAAAAATTTATAAAAGTTAATTATAATTTATAATAATAATTTATTATAAATTAATCAGTGGTGTAGCTTGATTTGCCCATCTTTCTCTTAATATTATAATAATATATATAATGTCTTTATCATTATTTTTTTTTAATTGCCGATTTAACATAAGATTCTTTGAATGGTATTTCAAACTTTTTAATAGATTTATATTTGGCATCATTCGTGAAAAAATCCAAATTTGCCTTTTCTTCATCTGTATAAACTGTGAATTCTAAATTAGAATCTCTATTATCTGGATTTGCACTAATTACAACCCATATATTGGAACTTTGATAATTGGAAACACTAATGAGCCGCTCGTTCCAGTCTCCCGTTATATAATCTTCCACTTTATCATCTGGTATTAAGCTTGATGTTATTCGATTTTTTGTACAATCACAATCGTTATCAGTACAATCTTTATCAGTACAACACCCTAAATCACACCGGAAATAACGCATGTAGACATAATATGCGGTCCCATTCATTTTTTCTGAAGACGGTGTGTATGGAACTATTAGAAGCTCTTTTATAAAATCCACTATAATAATCATTATTATAATTTCATTTTTTTTTAATAAGTTAACATATGTTCTAGCAATGCCATCCTTAAATATAATCCATTTTCCATCTGTCTAAAGTATGCTGCCCGAGGGTCATTATCTACTTCTTCGCTAATTTCATCTACTCGTGGCAGTGGGTGCATAATTATAATATCATCTTTCGCCTTGTTTAACATTTGCGGTGTTAAACAGTATTTATTGTTAATAATAATATCATTATATTCATCAATATCATCAAATCTTTCTCTTTGTATTCGCGTCATATATAGAACATCTGTTTTAACTAATACATCTTCAATATTTTCTAAATCATATACTGTTTGTTCAATATTTTTTAATGCCAATTCATCCATAATTTCACTAGGTATTCTTAATTGTTTAGGACTAACATAATTTATTTTTACATTATATACAGACATTAATCTTACGAATGAATGAACTGTTCGTGAATATTTCAAATCACCATATAATGTAATAGTTAAATTATTCGCTGTACCTTTTTCTTCACGAATAGTATAAATATCTAATAATGCTTGTGTTGGATGCTCTCCATCACCATTACCAGCATTAATTAAAGGAATTTTTGTTATTTCTTCGGCCATATATATATCTTCTTGTTTAGACGACCTTAAAATAATTAAATCACTATAACATTCCATTGTTCTCATAAAATCTTTTATACTTTCACCTTTCTGTACTGATGATTGTTCAGCTTTAATTTCAATTAATTTACCACCTAATTTCTGTACGGCCGCATTAAATGATGAACTAGTTCTAGTACTAGGTTCATAAAAAATACTTGATATAACTTTACCACTTAAAACATCTAATAATGTTTTATCGCCATTTTTAACTCTTTTTTTCATATTACTTGCGGTTTTAAATAATTCCCGTAATATATCTCTATTGAATTGTTCAACAGTTATAATATTACCTAAATTTAATCTTTTACTAATAATCTTTTTTTCCTCTATTTTTTTCTGCGGAACATTATACAAAATAGTATTTTCTTCAACATAACTTATCGGCTCTACATTTTTACCTGAACTTTCACCCAAGATTTCACCATCTATATAAACCGTCCGATTGTTTAATACAACTCGTCTTACACAACCTTTAACTTTGAAACCAGTAAAAGGTGTCCAATTACATTTTGTTTCTTTCATCTTTTTTGGTAGAATCCATTCTTTTTCTAAATCTACCTCTATATACGTTTTATCAATCGATTCAGGATTAATATTAAATATTTTACATGGCATATCATGATATTTTTTAACTATATCTTCTAATGTTAATCTACCTTCAGAAACAGCAGTTAATAATAATGGTAATGCGGTTTCTAACCCCGGAAATCCCGGACAACATTTATCCATTTTTTCACATAATTTATGCGGTGCGTGATCCGTCGCAAAACAATCAATATATTCCATATTATCCCATAATGCCTGCTGATCTTCTAAATCACCTAAATGAGGCTTAACCTGTTTTAAATTATCAATTAAATCAATATCATTATGTAAAAATAAATGATGTGGACTAACTTCACATGTTAAATTCATACCCATTTTTTTACTTTCTTTAACAATTTCAATCTCATCCTTACTTGATATATGACAAATATGTAAACGCTTTTTATATAAATTCGCAATATGAATAATAGCAGCTAATGTTTGTTTTTCAGCGTGAACACAAATTGGCTGTTTAGAATTCCAATTCTTTATATGTTTAATCCAAATAGACATATCCGATAAAACTAATGGACCATATGTATTATTTAAATACATCTTCATCCCAATAGCATCAACTTTATCACAAGTTTTACTCATTTTATCATAATTATCTCCACTTGCCCCCAAATATATTCCATAATTACAATATGATTTTTTAGTAGCAATTCTTTTAACCAAATTATATTTTTCTTCATCTATAACAGCCGGATTAGTATTTGGCATAGCAAAAATAGTTGTAATCCCACCCGCTAAAGCACTCTTACTACAAGTCTCCCAATCTTCTTTTTCCTCGCCACCTGGTTCGCGAACGTGAACATGGACATCAATTAATCCTGGTAAACGAACTGTATTATAAGATGTTTGACTATCAATATATGGTATAACCGGTAATGATTTTATTTTATTCATAGAATTAACCAACAATTTAGCACATTTAATATCAGTAATTAAAGGTATATTTAAATCAATCGCAATACGTCGAATTAAATATCCAAATGTATGTTGTTTTGATTTAGAATTAGTAAAAGATACATTAATAATTAAACTAAAATTATAATCTTGATAATATCTAATAATATTTGACGAATCATTTTTATCTAATAATATTGGTTTAATATTAATATTACAATCAGTATAATAATCTGCTGTACCTTTACTACCATATAATTCATATCCCATTTTATCTAATAAATATAATGAATTTAAAAATTCTTTTTTATGCTTATAAGAACCAATTGATACAAAAATTTTACTACCAATTTGCGGTAATTTAAATCCCGTACTAATTAAACCTTTTAAATATGCCTCATAATGCGTTTTACCAAAACAAGCAACCTCACCAGTTGACATCATTTCAACACCTAAAACCATATCGGCACCCTCCAATCTATCAAATGAAAATTTAGGAACTTTAACACCAACAAAATCTTTCTTCAATACTATTTTATCATCATTTTTAATATCTAACATCATATCAATCGCATATTTCGCAAAATTAATATCTAAAGTTTTTGAAACAAATGGAAAAGATCTTGAAGCTCGTAAATTACATTCAATTACTTTAATATCATCGTCTTTCGCTATAAATTGAATATTAAATGGACCATTTATCATTAACTCTTTCGCAATTTTATAAATACTAGTTTTAATTTTTTCAATAGTATTATTCGTTAAATCTTGTGGCGGTAAAATTAATGTAGCATCCCCAGAATGAACACCCGCATTTTCAACGTGCTCACTAATCGCATAAATTTTAACATCACCGTTTTTCGCAACAGCATCTACTTCAATCTCTTTCGCATCTAAAATATATTTAGATATAACAATCGGATAATCTTTCGATATTTCTATTCTATTTTTTAATGCATTTGATAAATAATCCTTCAGGTCATTATTATTATTAACTACATTCATTGCTGCACCACTTAAAACATATGATGGACGAACTAAACAAGGATATCCAACATCTTCACAAAAATTAATAGATTCTTCTATGGAAATTAATTCTTTCCATTTAGGCTGATTAATATTAATTGTATCTAACAATCTAGAAAATTTATATCTATTTTCAGCATTATCAATCATCTCGGGGGTTGTACCGATTACTTTAACATTCTGTTTATGTAATGACATAGAAATATTATTAGGAATTTGCCCACCCATCGCCAAAATAATACCAATCGAATTTTCAATTTCATAAATATCTAAAACTGTTTCAAAATTTAATACATCAAAATATAATTTATCCGCCTCATCATAATCTGTTGAAACAGTTTCAGGATTACAATTTATAACAATTGCCTTATATTTTAATTCTCTAATTCTTCTAACACTATTAACTATACACCAGTCAAATTCAACACTACTACCTATTTTATATACACCTGAACCTAAAATTATAATACTCTTCTCCAAATCAGATTTATTATCAAAATCATTTTCAATATTATTTCCAACATCATTTTCAATACCATTATATGTTAAATATAAATAATTTGTATAACACGGAAATTCACCAGCTACAGTATCTATTTGTTTAATACAAGGAATAATTTCATTATATTTGCGCATATTTCTCACAGCAATTTCAGTTGATTTAATATATTTTGAAATTTGTTTATCACTAAATCCTAATTTTTTAGCATCCAATAATAATGATTTATCTATTTTACTATTATTTATTTTACTATTTTCTAATGTTTTAATTGTACTTATAATATTATTAAATTTATTCAAAAACCATCTATCAATTTTAGTTAATTTATATAATTCATCAATATCATATGAATTATTATATAATGCTGTTGCAATACCTAACATTCTATCATAACTTGGATTTATTAACTCATCTTCAGTACTTTCAATCAAATTTGGAACAAATCCATCAACAACATCTGTCATCCTTAACGCTTTTTGAAATGCTTCCTCAAAATTTCGCGATATTCCCATCGCCTCCCCTATACTTTTCATTGATGACCCAATCCGCTTATTCACAAAAGCAAACTTATTTAAATCCCAATATGGCACCTTAACAACACAATAATCTAAACTAGGCTCAAAACAAGCAGTCGTCTTCTTTGTAATTGAATTTTTTAATTCTAATAATGAATACCCAATACCCAATTTTGCCGCAATATATGCTAACGGATATCCAGTTGCCTTAGACGCTAACGCAGATGATCTCGACAATCTCGCATTAACCTCAATTATATAATATTCCAACGATTCCGGATTTAACGCATATTGTATATTACACTCTCCAACAACATTTAAATGTTTAACCACCTTTATTGCTACACTCCTTAACATATTATACTCTTCATCAGATAGTGTTTGAGAAGGTGCTACAACTATCGACTCGCCAGTATGAACACCCAACGGATCAATATTCTCCATATTACATACACTAATCGTATTATCATATCTATCTCTTACCATTTCATATTCAACTTCTTTCCATCCTTTTAAACTTTTATCAATAATAACTTGATTTGTTTTAGAAAATGTTTTTTGTAATAATTCAACTAACTCACTTTCATTATTAACAAACCCAGAACCTAATCCACCTAATGTAAATGCCGCGCGAACTAAAAGTGGATACCCCAATTCATTCGCAATTTTTATACCATCTTCTAAATTATCAATTGTTTTTGATGGAACACAATATTCATTAATTTGTGATAATCTATTTTTAAATCTTTCTCTATCTTCTGTATCAATAACTGTTTCGATAGATGTTCCTAATAATTCAATATTATATTTTTTAAAAACTCCAGAGTTATATAATTCAATCGCACAATTTAAACTTGTCTGTCCACCAAAAGAAACTGAAATACAATCTGGTTGCTCATTTTCTATAACCTGTTCAACAAATTCAGGAGTAATCGGCAAATAATACACTTTATCAACAAAATTACTAGAAGTTTGTACTGTAGCAATATTAGGATTAATTAATACAGTATAAATACCTTCCTCCTTATAAGCCTTAACTGCTTGTGAACCAGAATAATCAAATTCACCTGCCTGTCCAATAGATAAAGCACCTGAACCAAGAATTAAAACTTTCTTTTTCTTTGAAACTACAACTTTTTGCTTATTTAATTTCATATCATACACAAAATTATGAATCCTATTTTCCAAAAATACATCAAATAAATAATCTGTATCTCTCGGACCAGCATTCGCTTCCGGATGAAACTGAACACTGAAATATGGTTTATATGTGTGATATAATCCTTCGTTGCTACCATCATTCGCATTTTTAAATAAAACATTCCAATCATTTGGCAAATTATTATCAACCGCAAATCCGTGATTTTGAGATGTTATCGCACAATATTCTGTATTCATTAATTGACAAGAAATATTATGTCCCCGATTTCCATATTTTAATTTATAAATATTCGCACCTGCCGCCAAAGATAAAATCTGATGACCCAAACAAATACCAAAAATAGGAACATCTGGCCTTAATTCCATAAATTTACTCAATCTTTTAATTAAAATTTCACACTTACGGGGATCACCAGGCCCATTACTAATAAATAATCTATCGAATTTCTCATCCAAAAAATTATAATCATATGGCACTAATTTTATTTCAACATCTCTTTTTAATAACATTCTAAGTTGATTATATTTAATACCACAATCAATTACTAATACTTTTAATTTACCACCTTTATTATAAACTTTAATATTTTTTGTAATTACTTTATCAACTAAATTATCCTCATTCGGATCATAAAATTTAATATCACTCTCACAATCGCCAATATGTCCTAAAGTTGAACCATTTTCACGAATTATTTTAGTTAACATTCGTGTATCAATACCACTTAATGCCGGAATATTATTTTCTTTTAACCATTCACCCAAAGATTTATCAGAATTCCAATGACTATAATTTTCAATATATTCAGAACAAATTAATCCAGAAATTTGAATTTTATCAGATTCAAAATTTAATGGTATGGCATTATCATCTAGCTTAAATTTAGGTACACCATAACTACCTATCAATGGATATGTTAATACTAAAATTTGACCCTTATATGAAGGGTCAGTTAAAGATTCAGTATATCCAACCATACCTGTTTGAAAAACAACCTCTCCACTAATAGTTTTATCAGCACCAAATGATTTGCCTTTAAATATTTGACCGGTTTCTAATGTTAGTGTAGACATAATTCTAAATATAAATTATATTATAATCTTTAAATATTATAGAAATATAAATTATTATAATATAAACTAATAATATAAACTAATAATATAGAAATATTATAATATATTATATTATAATAAATATAAATGGGTGGTTATTTTAGCACTGAAATAAATAATGACCAACTAAAAAATTTACATGAACGTTTAGAAAAAATAGAACAAATTGACCTCGATGGAGATGGTATAATATCTAAAAATGAATTTGAAAAATGGAGAAATGATATTGAACATAAATATGAAGAAAAAGTAGATAATTTACAGAATACATTGCGTAATTTACATAATGAGGTCGATACATTAAAAAATGTGAATGAAGAATTAGAAAATACTTTACTAGATAAAAATGCTTTAATACAGCGGTTAGGAGCAAATATTGAGACTGATAGCGATGTTAAAGAATTAGTTAATATGTTGTCAAAAGAACAGATAAATATGTATGTAGAGGAGTTATTGGCAAATGAAGAAACTAATATAAAATATTTACCGGATGTAGTGGAACGACAATTATATAGAAATGTGTTCCGCTTAGCAATTAAAATATTAAATAAAATTATGAGTTCAATGTCATTTGAATTAATTAATCATAAAATGAATATTAATATGATACCTAATATAGGGGTAGATGAAAAAGATGCTATATAATTATAATAAAAATGAAAAAACTATTTTAACATTTATGTTAATACTAATTACTAGACACCATAAATATGATGTCTACGCCCAGTGCTCCAGTTATTCCTTACATTGATACACATTTATTGTGTAGACAATTTGATTTAATTCAAGTTAGAAGAACTAAATTGGGAGAATTAATTACATTAAATAATGTAGATTTTTCAACTTTAACAATTAATGGTCAATTATCAATAATAAATGCTATTTATAGTGAGTTTATTACTAAAATGAATAATAGAGAATTAGGCGTGGCGATAAAATTATTGAAATATTTTTCAACATTTTGTAGATTTTTATCATTGCGGAAAAATATAAGTAATGATATTAAAAAAATAATGACAGTATTATACAATAGTTTTTCAAATGTTGTAAATGTATATAATCTTTTTCATAAAGATATTAAAATACTTTTTAATAAAAAAATTAAAAAGTATTCTAGTATTAAATCACTTATATTATCTCTAACAAAATTTTTAAACTTATACTATTCACCAATTGATGATAATAATACAAAAATTTATACAAATAGCATTATTCAAAAATATATAATTGAAAAAAATATGATAGAAAATGCTATTGGCGATTTATCGTTTTTATATTGTAAAAATAATAAATTTCCATCAAATTTTGAAACAATAACAATTAATGATGCTGTAAGTATTATGAGTAATATAAAATATGATTATATTACTCATCTTTCAGTAAAAATTTTTATATTTTATTCTAGAAAAAATAATAAGATTGCCATATTTAATTTAGCAACTTGTTATTTACACGGAATTTATTTTGAAAAAAATGAACAAATCGGAAATTTATTATTAAAGAATTTATCAAATAATAAATAAATTATCTTACATTATACTTCTATATTTTATAATTGTTAAAATTGTTTCTAAATCAAATAAAATTTTATCATCGCTTAATAATTTATACATATGATTCGCATTATTATAAGCATATAAAATATAAATTATTGATAATAATAAAACATATCTTTTACTCTTGTTAAATAAAAATTTTAATTTTGTATATAATTTCATATATAATTATTTTATTTTTATATAATTATTTTATTTTTATATAATATTTTACACAATATTGTCTTTTATATATTTTTATCTTTTATATAACTATTTAATCACTATTTAATTTATAAATTATAATAAAATAATTAAAATATATATATACCACAAATAATTCAAATAAAGTACAATCCATATATTATATATTATTTATTTTTATAAATTATTTAACACGCAATTACATATCATATTTATTATTTTTATACATATAACTATCCCACCCCCTTTCTCTATACATTTTTAATGATTCTTCCACATTTTCAGCCATATATATACCCCTACCAACTATAATCATATCAGCACCACAATTTAATATTGCATTTTCTGGACTATTATATTGTTGTCCAAATTTATCACCATTATCAACTATATTCACACCCGGCATAGCATAAAAAAAATTACTATTTAAACTTTTTCTCTCCTGTGAAATAAATCCTGAAACAACATCTATATGCCCTTCAGCAATTTCAATAGTATTATTAGAATAATCATTATTAATTAAATTTCCTTCAGAAGAAACACTCTCCAATAAAAATATACCCCTTTCAGACTCTAAACTATTTTTATATAATACATCTTTAATCGCTTTTATAGTTCCTTCTCCCATTATACTATGAACTGTTATAAAATCCGCCCATTCAACTATTTTATAAATACCATTTTCATATTGATGTTTTACAGTATTGCCAATATCAGCAAATTTTCTATCTTCCATTATCATAAAATTATGCTTTTTAGATAAATTAACCAATTGTTCAATTAAATCAGTATCAAAATCTTCAATCATATCAATATGAGTTTTAACAATACAAATATATGGCCCGGTAATGGATACTAAATTTAAAAATTCCTCTTTTTTTAAAATATCAGCCGATAAAATTAAATTTGTTTCCTTCTCTAAAATTAATTTATTTAATTTTTCAGCCATTGGATTATAATTATTACCAAAATAATTATTATATAAAATTTTTTCAGCAATATTATTATCTAAAAATTTAATAATTTCATACTCATTCAAAACACTATGTAAATTATATTCATCAATATCATTTCTATCACTTCTGCGGTCTATGAATACAATAATATCATTAACATTTATACCATCCATATTTAAAATATTAATATTTTCTATTAAACTTGAACCAGTAGTAATAACATCATCTAACATTAAACAAGATTGACCACTTTTATAAATACCTTCAATTAATTTTTTAGTACCATAATCTTTCTTTTCTTTGCGAATAATAAGCATCGGAATATCATTATTTAAACTAATTTTTGTAGCCATTGGTATACCAGTGTAAGCAATACCACAAATTAAATCAAAATTAAGATGTGAAATTTTTTGATACATCATTTTAATGACTTGGTTTAAAATATCCGGGTACGCAATTAAAGTGCGTAAATCAAAATATATATTTGATTTAATTCCTGATTTTAAAATAAAATTACCGGTTTTTATAATATTTTTTTTAAATAGTTCATAAATTATCTTTTTATTATCCATAATTACTTTTTTATAGTTAAAACTATTTAAATACTTTTTAATATAATTTATTTAATGTTATCCACAAATATTGGAAAATTAAATATTAAAACATGCATTTATAATGCTTCTGGACCACTTTGTACAGATTATAATGAATTAGAAACATTAATGAACAATCCACATACAGGTATTGTCTTAACAAAAAGTTGTACACTTGATATGAAAATAGGTAATGATTTACCAAGATATTATGAAACATATAATTCAAGTATTAATTCTACTGGTTTAGCAAATTTAGGATATAAAAAATATTTAAATTTTGCCGATAAATTAACTGAAAAACCATATTTTATGTCCGTATCAGGCCTATCATTAGAAGATAATTTAAAAATTATTACAGAAATAAATGGTAATGTTAATGTTAAAGGAATTGAATTAAATTTATCTTGTCCAAATATTATTGGTAAACCGCAAATTGGATATGATTTTGATTCAATTGAAAATATTTTAGATAATGTATTTGAAAAATGTGATTTTAATAATAATCAATTATTTGGATTAAAATTACCACCATATTTTGATAATATCTATTTTGAAAAATTAGCCGATATTTTTAATAAATATCCTAAAATTAATTTTTTAACATGTATTAATAGCATCGGCAATGGATTAATTATTAATGATGATACAATTGCTATTAAACCAAATAATGGATTAGGCGGTTTAGGAGGCGCGTGTATTAAACCAATCGCATTATCTAATGTTCATCAATTTTATAAACTATTAGGTAATAAAATTGATATTATTGGATGTGGAGGAGTTGTAGATGGCCAAGATGTATTTGAACATATTTTATGCGGTGCCTCAGCAGTACAAATAGGGACACAATATATTAAAGATGGAGACCGTTGTTTTAAAAAGATAAGTATGGAATTAGAAAGAATAATGTCAATGAAGGGTTGCGTTGAAATTAATGATTTTAAGGGGAGATTAAGGTATTTATAATGTTTTAGCAAAGTTTATATAAAGTGATATAGCTATAAATTCTATTAAAACTAGGAAAAATATTAATACTATACCGGCTAGATAATCTTCTAAATGTATTGTTTTATTATATAATTTTATATCTATATTAATCGGCTTATATGTATCAATTTTATTTTGAACTTTAGTAATAACATAGGGTATCATTTGTGTAGGCGCTAAATATGTAATTATATACATTAATAGTGTTATACTAACACCTATCCATATATTTTTATGATGAAAAGCGTGTAATATACCATTCCAAGAAACACCCATTAATGCTATTAAATTTATAAAATTTGTTGATAAAAATGATATTATATTATTAGGGGATAAGCTATATAAATCTTTAAAAATACTATTATACCCGCCTGATGCTGAAAACGAATTCGCAAATAAATCTATCATTGGAAAATAAAATCGCAATGTATTAAACCCATAAAAATTTTTAATTATATATGGTATAATTGCTAAAAATATAATATACCATACAATAGTTGTTAAATGATTTTCAATAGTGCTTTCTGAATTTTTACTTATAATTTCATTATTAAAAATATACATTATATAATATATATTTTTATATTTTTTTTATAATTGCCCCCGTTGTTCTTGAAGGACTCTAAAAACAAATTTTCTGCAAGTTCAGCAGACGAGGCCGTCATTTCATCCCCCATGAATGTTGGATTTCCAAAGGTGTCTACATCCTGTGAAGTGCTGTCATAGGAGGGCATCTCAGCATCTCCGTCGCCCTGGTCATTTTGATCAGTCGGCGTGAGCACATGTGCGCAGGGCGAGGAGGTGTCCCGTTGCGTCTGCGGAAGGAACAAATCACATGGGGGGTTCTCCCCCTTGAGTCGATCGTTCTCCTGCGAAGCGATGTCCTCGGGGGGCATCTCAGCGTCTCCGTCGCCCTGGTTCCCAGGTCGTTTCGGGCCGAAATAAGACCTCCTCTGTTTTCTGACATCTTGTGCCATAAACAAGGAATCACAATGCCTCCTGAGACGCGTGTTCTCATTCTGAAGTTGCGCGTTCGCCTTCTGAAGTTGCGCGTTCGCCTTCTGAAGTCGCGCGAGCTTCTCCTGAAGTTGCGCAGGTTCGTTGCCGCCATTGTTCTGGGGCCTACTAGACGACACGATGTGTTTCTGCTTCGGGCGGTCTATTAACTCCATATCCTTGGCTTCTTTTCGAGTTAGCCCCAGTACCTTCAGGGCTTTATTTTCGCAGTTCCTACGTGAACCCACGCCCGAACTTGCAGCGCTCATATCCTTATTTTCCGGCAGAAACGTGCTAGCAAAGGCGTTAAAATCAGATCTGGTTTTAATGGGCACATCTACGTGCGACATCTTTTCTCTGGTAATGGGCACATCTACGTGCGACATCTTTTCTTTAATATTATAAAAATTACAATCGACATTTTAACCATCATTTTTTATTTGCTGATTTGATTAAAACATTTTAGCTTACTCATAAAATTCATGGAAAACAGTCTGAAGGGTTAATAATAGTGCTGTTTCCGAATACTCCACGTCCCCGACGTAGTCCAGAAGAGATAAATACAGTTTATGTGCGGAGTTCGCATCGAGAACCTCGGATAAGAACTTAATGTCAAAAAGTTTCACCCGAACCTTGTAGGGTACCTTTTTGAAGAGAACCTTAACCTTAAGGTCAAGCAGCCGAAAGAGAGAGGCCCATCCCTCCGGTGAGGGATAACACACATCAGGCATCTTGTTTTAATTATTATAACAATATAAATATATTTTTTCATTTTTTATTCGCTGATTTGATTATTGTCTTTCCCTTACCGCGACATACTCCTGTGGTTGTTCATCGGCAATAAAATCTCCGGACTGTTCGTCGAGAATGTAAGAAGCTTTACATATTTCTTCAAAGAGAACATTCAAAATTTTCTCATTCTCCTCTGTAGGAGAATTCAGAAAATCAAGAAAAGTATTCATCAATTCGATAGGTTCCATGTTGTTGGGTAGACTATCATAGAATTTTTGGCTGAATAGAACCTCGTCAATATCCCATTTCTTATCAACAAACTTGGATTTCTCGGTATAAGTCTCCTTTATTTCACTTAACAATTGGGGAATCTTTGGGTTGAACCACATTTCTGCCATCTTCGTTCCCTAACGCCAACAGATATATTCTTAGATACTATAAACAAATTTTTACCATCATTTTTTTATATATCAATATTTATACCTTTATTACTCTTTCGCGATCTTCTCTGTTTTCTTGGATTATAACTAACATTGTGCATACTTTCATCACCACTGGCATCCGATATTAAATCATCAACATTTGTTGGCCCACGCATATTGCCTCCCATATTTGAACCACCATATTGTTGTGCCTTCATATTAACACTTTGTTTCATCATATTAGCAAAATCTTCATCACCACCCATATTATTATTCATATTGTTTACAGCTGCTTCAGAAATATTCCTCATAATATCCGGGTTTTGTTTGAGAATCTCATTTAAACTAGGTACATTAGATTTGAAAAGAGTATTTGTTAAATGGAACATAAAAGCACTGCCACCAACCATCATTAATAATTTTAATTCCGGTGCAACCTCAATCTTCTCAGCATATTTATCGTGTAATTCTTCAAATACTTCATCATAATCATCAATATTTTCCATAACACTTTCAGACCAACCATCTAATTTCGCATCAATTGGGTCAAATTTATTATTTAAAAATTCCATTCCACTAGTTATAGCCATTAATGCTTTTCTTTGAAATTTAACACTTTTATCTACATCTCGTTGTTTTTTCAACTTTTCATATTCATAATTAATATCATCAATATTAGAAGCCATAGTGAATCTACGGGATAATTTAACTTTCATACTTTTTTCCAATCTTTCTAATTTAAATAATAAAAATTGTTTTTCTCTCTGTAATTCTTCATATGTTTTTTGCGGTTTTATCTCTTCTTTATCAGAAAATGAAGAGATTGATAAATTATCTTCTCCATAATTTTTATTAGATTGTGTATGATTGTAATTATTATAATTATCACTATTATATTCACTATCGTGAGAATCTTGTCCATCATCAGAAGGTATAGTATTATCATTCTTAAATAAATTATTTAAATTACTATTAGAATTATTACTATAATTATTACTATAATTATTTCCATCAGAAGAACTATCACTTAAATTACCAATATCTTTATCTGTATCAGTATTATTAGCGGAAGATTCATATGTTTTTTTAGGATTAGATAAAAGATCTAATCCATCCATTGGTACAACTAATTTTGGTTTTTGAACTGGTGTATTTACTTCATCTTTTGTTAAACTAGGTTTTAAATTATTATTATGTTTTTCTGGTAATATAGATAATGAAATATCTTCATCTTCTTTATTAATAATAATATTATCTTCGGTTTTAATATTAATTTCATTATTCATCATATGACTATTAGAATTTGTTGATTTTTCAATTTTAAATTGTTTTTTATAATTTTCATCTTCCATTATTATATAACGAAACTAGAAACTATTTTAATAAAATATACGCAAATTTTTTTAAATATTATTAAAATTATAAATTAATAATATTTATTTATTTTTTTTATATAACTTTTTATATTTATCTAATATATATTTTGCTTTAATAAGTTCTTCATTACTAATAACACCGTCTTCATTAAAATCTAAATAACTTTTAGGCAAAATACACATTCCACTCTTTTCATTTAATAATATTGAAAATAATAAAATATATACTAATGTAATTAAAAATGAAATTTTAATATCTCGCGTAGCAATAAAAACAATACAAAATATTACAAGTCTTCTAATTAAAATATTTTTAAAAATATTATCTAAACTATGAGGCAAATCTTTAGAAATATATCTTCCACCGATATTCATAATTATCATCGCACACCCCGCAAATATTTTATTATTATTAATGTGAAATACTAATTGGTCCATATATATATAATAATTATAAATTAATTTCATCTAGCATTTTTTGTAATTCTATATTATTTATATCATTATCCATATCTCCATTCATTTCACTATTCATTTCGCTATTCATTTCACTATTCATTTCGCTATTCATTTCGCTATTCATTTCACTATTCATTTCACTATTCATTTCAACAGTTGTATTATTGTTTAGCTTAGTATCTATTTCGCTATTCATACCAGTATTCATTTCACTATTCATACCAGTATTCATTCTAGTATTTGATTGAGCATTTGTATTATTGTTTATATTATTATTATTGTTATTTATGTGTTTATTTATTATATTTTTTGAATTATTATTTTCGGTATTTATATCTAAAAAGTTTTTAAATTTAATTTTACAGATATTTATATATTTTTCATATTTAGTATATAAAATATTTCTTATTTTTTCATTATATAATAATATACTCGCTAGCCCTAAAAAAATAAATATTAAATTTAAATTATTATAAAGAAAATATATAATAATTAATAAGAATATATTTTTATTATGTAGAATATTTTTTATAAAATCTTTATCACCTGAAAATAAAAATATAATAATAATTATTATAATAATTGCAATATAATTATTCATATATTATATTTAATAAAAATAATTATATTTTTTAACTTAATTATATACTAATATAAATTAATTAAATAAAATATATATATATAATATATTATATATGGCTTCTAAGCAGATATCATATTGTTCTTTAGAAGAAGCTTGGGGCAATGATTATGCTGATTTATATAAAAAAGATGAAGATATGTTAACTAAAATGCCTGAATTTAATGATGAACAAAATAATAATGTATTAAATGATAGAAATATAACAAAAGTTAGTAAACCAATTAATAAAAATAATATTAATAGTGATTTAGATGAAGAAATGAGCCAATATTATATGGATATTAAAGGAGAATTAAATACAGAAAAAAATAATGAATTAACTACAACTGAAAATTGTAATAATATTCTTGAACATGTATTAGATTGCGAAGGATGTAAACATAAATTAAATAAATTATTAAATAATTCTTCATCTAATAATTCAATAATAGAAAAATTTAATTTTACAAAAAATATGGATGAAAATTATTTAGATATTTTAATAATATTTTTAATAGGAATATTTATAATATTTATGTTAGACTGTTTTGTTAAATTAGCAAAAAAAATTAATGTTATATAATTTAAAATCCTGCCAATTTATAGCCCATTTTATTTAATTGTGGTTTATCTATTTCAACCACATCGGGAATTGGTCCACCATATGTTCTCGGATTTTTAGGAAATAATTTTGGTTTATTAGCCCAATGATTTGTTGTTCTTAATTCTGTAAAAGCTTTTTGCTTCTTTCTAATTAAAGCATTTGTTGATAATTGTCGTGGCATCATACAAATATATACAGCATTTCTTATATTATCGCCTTCTCTTGTTTTTATAGGCTCAGTTCCACAATGAATAGTGCGACTATCCCAAAAAACCATAGAACCTGCTTTACAAGTAATTCTTTTTTCTGTACAATCTTTTTCATCTAAATAAAATTTTAGTTCATCTTTTGTATGTTTGTACCAATCACTTTTATCTTTAATATCATATTGTTCAGAAAATTCTTTATGATATTTATTACTATATTCTAAAAATGCTAATGTAGCATCATTTTCATTTACATCATACCCTGTTACCCAACTTTGTATACATTCAAAATTATTTCTAGTATAACTTTGGTCTGTATGATACCACATATTTCCACGATACCATCCTCTATTTGTAATTTCCGGTGGCAAGTGAAAACTGGCACCATCAAAACTAACTAATAGGTCTTCATTTTCACATTTCCATAGATTCGCAAAAATATCAATAACATTATTATTTTGTCTAATATCCCAGATAAATTGAGAGTGTCCTATACCCCAGTTTTGTAATAACATAGAATGTTTAGGATATAATTTAGTATATTCACTCCAACTCTCTTTATTGTTCCTGTTAATAGGTTTATCGAATTTTTGTGTAATATGTTCTAAATAATCCCACATACCTGTATTCATATCTTTAATTTCATCTTCATTTAATACATTTTCAATAATGGCTACACCATATTGTTCAATTGTATTTTTAAGATTTTCTTTAGTTGTTATATATTTTTCACTCATATTTAATAATATATATAACAGGATAGCATATATTTTAATCATTTTTTTACATATTTTATTATATTTTTATTAATGACGCTACTTACCTCAAAACAATCTTCTAGTTATATTAGAACATATATCTTCTAAATTCACCCCAGAATATACATATTTTATAAACATTTATATACTATCTATCTTTTATAAATTAAATGTATCTTATAAAATTCCCGGTTGGTTGATAATCTGAAATAGATTTAAATTTTGTTTGTATAGGTTTATCTAGAGTAATATTAACTTGTTTAGGTTTATCTAATGTAATATTTGGCTTATTATATGTAATTCTTTTTGGTCCATTATTTGTGAAAGATGGTATATTAAAATGCCACGATATAAATATTATATTTGGATTAAAAAATTTTGCTATAAATCCTTTATTTCTTAGGTCGTGTATAATAAACGCGGCACAATATGCTAAATTATATTTTGGTATACCTAGAACAAAATCGGGCATTGGATATATAAAATATGTATTATCATTATCGGCAGTAGTTTTAATTCTATAATAACATTTTTCAAGTAATTTTTTATAAATTTTAGTTCTATTATCACATTTAATGCGATATCTATCTCTTAAATCTTCGGCATTAACATAATATTTTTTTGTCATTATATATAATAATATATAAAAATATATAATATTAATCTTATATATTTATGTATTCGCATTTAATTATCAGTGGAGGTGGTATTAAGGGCATTGCTATAATAGGTGTATTAAAAGTATTATTTAAAAATAATTTAATAAATAATTTAGAAGGATATATAGGTAGTTCTGTAGGAGGGTTAATATGTTTTTTATTAAATATCGGATATACTTATGTTGAATTAAAGCATATAATTTTTAATATTAATTTTAGTGAATATAGAAATATTAATATATCTAATATTTTTAATAATTGGGGGTTAGATAATTGTGATAATTTAATGAAATTAATAATGGCAATAATTAAACAAAAAAATATATCATATGATATTACATTTAAACAACTTTATGAAAAAACTAATAAAGAATTAGTACTAACTGGTTCTGAACTTATTAAAAATGAGATAAAATATTATAGTTATAAAGAAACACCAGATATGAAAATTTTAGAAGCAATTAGAATTACAATCAGTTATCCGATTATATTTAATCCAATAAAAAAAAATATAATATCAAACAACATAGATATTGATAATATAAATAATAATGATATAAATAATGATGATATAAATAATGAAAATAATAATATAACAGCAGATAATATTGATATAAATAAAGAAATATTAGTAGATGGTGGTTTATTTGCTCCATATCCAATGGAATATTTTAAAGATATTAAAAATAAAATAGGTATAATAATACATAGTAATAATATTAATAATATAATAGATAGTGAGGATTATTTAATTAATATTATTAAATGTTTAACAATAAGATATGAAAAAATATTTTTAAAAGATTATGTAGAAGATACTATAATAATAGACCTTAAAAATATATATAGTATGAATTTTGAATTGTCAGATAATGATAAAAATGAAATATATAAAATTGGGATTAATACAGCAGAAAAATATATAAATGATAATAAAAGTGATTTAAAAAAGGAATAAATATGACAGTATATATGAAACGACAACAAATAGGAATTATTGGCGGTGGTCAATTAGGTAGGATGTTAATACAAGCGGGTATTAATTATCCGATAGATTTCCAAGTTTATTCGAACAGTGATAATTTTTCATCTAAAAATATTTGTAAAAATTATACTATTGGTGATTTAAATGATTATAAAAAAATTGTAAATTTTGGTAAAAAGTGTGATATAATTACAATTGAAATTGAGAATATAAATATAGATGCTTTAAAATATTTAAGAAATGTTTTAAATAAAGAGGTATATCCACAACCAGAAGTATTAGAAATAATTAAAAATAGAAAAATTCAAAAAGATTTTTTGATTGATAATGAAATTAATACAATGGGATTTTTATTTTATAATAAAATAACAGATATTAGTAAAAATTTACAAACACCATTTGTAAATAAATTATGTGTAGGTGGTTATGATGGATATGGAACACAAATTATTTATGATAATAACTATGTTAATAAATTATTTCCTGAAAATAGTATAATTGAGGAATATTGTAAAATGGATAGAGAATTATCTGTAATTGTTGGTAGAAATATTTTTGGAGAGATAGTTATATTTCCTCCTGTGGAGATGATATTTACAGAACAAAATATGTTAGATTATTTAATATGTCCAGTTAAAAATATAAATTTAAAAAAGATAAATAATATTGCTAAAAAAATAGCAAAATCCATTAATTTAATTGGTATTTTAGCAATTGAATTATTTGAATTAAATGGTGAGTATTATGTTAATGAATTAGCACCTCGCCCACATAATAGCGGACATCACACCCAAGATATGTTTAATTTTTCTCAATTTGATATTTTAATTAAATGTTTATTGGGTTTTAGATTACATCTTGTTAAACAATTATCTAATTATGGTGCAACAATTAATATATTAGGAAATACAAATATTAAAGATGGTGTAGCTATTTATAATAATTTAGATAAAATTTATGATGCTCATTTGCATATTTATGATAAAATAAATACAAAACCTCATAGAAAAATGGGGCATATTAATATTTTATCAGAAACAGAAAATGAATTAATAAAAAAAATAGAAAATATTAAACAAATTGTTAATAATTGTATAGATATTGATAATACGCCAATATCTACAAATCCTAAAGTGGGTGTAATTATGGGTAGTAAATCTGATTTACATATTATGAATCAAGCAATTGAAGTATTAAAAAGATTTAATATTAATTATGAAGTCAAAATAGTTTCAGCTCATAGAACACCTGAATTAATGATTAAATATGGGACGAATGCACACGAAAGAGGGTTAGAAATTATTATTGCTGGGGCTGGTGGCGCCGCTCATTTACCGGGAATGATTGCTTCTACAACATCATTGCCTGTTATTGGTGTTCCTATTAAATCTAGTAATTCGATAGATGGATGGGATTCGGTTTTATCAATTCTACAGATGCCTAATGGTGTTCCAGTTGCAACTGTTAATTTAGACGGTGCTATGAATGCTGGTTTATTAGCAGTTAGAATGTTAGGTGAAAGCGTGGAGATGGATAAATATAGAGAAGAATTAAAGGATAAGGTTAGAAAGATGAATGATGAAATTTTATAAAAATATATAATTATATTTAACGCAATCTAAGTACTAAATGGAGTGTACTTTCTTTTTGAACATTGTAATCACTTAAAGTACGACCATCTTCCAGTTGTTTACCTGCGAAAATTAGTCTTTGTTGGTCAGGAGGAATTCCTTCTTTGTCTTGAATTTTTTGTTTTACATTTTCAATAGTATCGGATTGTTCTACCTCTAGTGTGATTGTTTTACCTGTTAGTGTTTTAATAAAGATTTGCATAGTTTATTGAAACATTATTATATTATATTAAAATTATATTCATTTTTTTTATTTTTTAGATAAGAAATTTAACCAAGAACTTACGCTTCTATCGCCATTATATTCTTCTTTATCTTGAGGATTATTAAGACCACGTGGTAAGTAATAAAATGTAGGAAAGCTTTGTACATCATATTTTTCTGCTAAATCTTTATTTTCATCGCAATTAATTTGAACTAATTTTACATCGGATTTATTTTCTTTTTCTAATCTTTCCCACTCTGGTTTTGCTTTTTGACAATGTCCACACCAAGGAGCATAAAAAAATGCGAAAGTCTTCCCTTCAAAACTCTCATCTAAAGATTCAAGTGCTTCAAATGATACTTTACCACCTAAATTGCCAACATTTGCTGCGAAACTAATACCTAATAAGGGTTTATCACGTGGCCAAAATAAGGCAAAAAGAATAACAAAAATTGCTACAACAATAAGTAATTGGTTATCAAATTTCATTTTCATTAAATTTTTAAACATTTTATATATTATAACAATATTTTTAATTTATAATAATTCTATTTTATATTATTGATTTTATCCATAAATTCTTGTATATCATTCTTTAAAATTTCTAAATCTTCGTTCCCATCTAACCCTTTTACAAAATCTTTTAACATATAATTTTATTTATTTTATTTTCTTTATATATTATAAATGATACCTGAAATAATGAACAAATTAAATAAATTATGTTATTTAATTAAAAAATTACAAGAAAGAGAAGAAATTTTAGAAAATACAATTAATAATATAACAAATGACAACGAAATTTAAATTACGAGAAATAAATTTAATTATTATATAATATATATTATATATGGCAAATTTTATAAATTTATTATTTAATCGTCTTTCAAATGTTGAAAGACATATCACACAGATGGATAATAAATTAGATAATTATTATAAAAAAAATAATTGGAGAACTATAGATGGTAGTTCTAATAATATTTTACATCCTGATTGGGGAAAATCTAACATAAAATTATTAAGACAATCTGCTTCTAGATATGAAGATAATATATCATCCCTAGCAGTTAGAGGTATAAATAATCCTAATCCAAGAATTATAAGTAATTTATTATGTAAAACTAATGAATCCATAGTTAATGAGAATAATTTATCTGATATGATGTGGATATGGGGACAATTTTTAGATCACGAAATAGATTTAACACCTTCGCAAGCAAATAATCCCGAAACAGCTAATATTATAACACCAAATAACGAAGAAGACCCAAATGAAGATTTTCCAGATAGAACTATATCTTTTACCCGTTCTAGTTTTGTAATTAATAATAATCCTAGAGAACAACCTAATAATATATCTAGTTATATTGACGCGAGTAATGTTTATGGTCACAATACAGAACGCGCATATTATCTAAGAAGATTAGATGGTAGTGGTAAATTAAAAACAATAAAATCTAACAATGGGGAAGATATTTTACCATATAATAATGATAATTTTTCAAATGCGTCGCCTGGTGGAACAAATCCTGAGAATTTTTTTATTGCGGGTGATATACGTTCTAATGAAAATATATTTTTAACTTCGATACACATATTATTTGTTAGAGAGCATAATCGGTTATGTGATATATTTGTTCAAAATAATCCAAAATATACAGATTTTGACGAGATAATTTATCAATATGCGCGTAAAATAGTTATAGGTATTATGCAAAATATTACATATAATGAATTTTTACCAAAATTATTAGGAGAAAACGCAATAGATGAATACAGCGGATATAAATCTAATGTTAATCCAGGAATTAATAATGAATTTTCTACAGTTGGATATCGTGTAGGACATAGTATGTTAGCATCTGTATTACATATTAACAATACAGATAAAATTACTTTAAGAGATGCTTTTTTTATTCCATCACATATTCAAGAGAATGGAGTAGATAATTTATTATTAGGTGGTACAAAAGGTTTAATGCAAAAAATAGATACACGAATTGTGGAAGATGTTAGAAGCTTTTTATTTGGAGCACCTGATGAAGAAAATTTATTAGATTTAGCATCATTAAATATACAAAGAGGTAGAGACCACGGTATTCCTGATTATAATACATTAAGAGCTGCGTATGGATTAGAAAAAGTTTCATCATTTACAGAAATAACAAAAGATACAGTAGTAAGCAATGGTTTAGCACAATTATATAATACTGTAGATGATATAGATCCGTGGATTGGTGGATTAGCAGAAGATCATCTAAATGATGCGAATGTTGGCCCATTATTTTATGAAATAATTCGTGATCAGTTTATTAGATTACGGGATGGCGATAGATATTATTATAAAAATGATGATACATTAACTGATAGTGAAAAAATGTATATAGAAAATACAAAATTGGGTGATGTTATTGAGAGAAATACTGGTTTAGAAAATTTGGGAGATGTTTTTATAGTATAAATAAAAATTATTAAATAAATAAAATTGTTAAATAAATAAAAATTGTTAAATAAATAAATAAAATATATAAATATAATTTTATTTATTATATATAAAATGGAATTATTATATAAAAATAATAAATATAAATTTATACCTGAAGAAGTTATATCATTTTCAGATGTGAAATATTTAGATAAAGTTTTAGAGAATGATTCATTTACAAAATATAAAGTAATTACAATGATTTCTGGAGAAATGATTATATGTAATGATATAAATAAATTAAAAAATAAAAATAAAAAAATACATAAGGAAACATATGAAGAATATTTAGATTTTATATCTAATAGAGATATTGAAAAAGATAGATGGATTTATAATATTATAGATGGTTTATATGAACAAGATTCTATTATTTATAGAGATAATACATTTATTATTATACCTACATTTGAATGGAATAAAGATATAAATAAATTACATATTTTATCAATACCAATTGATAAAAAATATAAAACTTTAAGAGATTTAAGAAAAAAAGATATTCCATTATTACAATATATGAAAAAAAATACTCTTATGAAAATTAATGAATTATATAAATTAACAGAAAATGATTTAAAAATTTTTATACATTATACACCATCTACATATCATTTACATATCCATTATGTAAATATTAATTATAAAGAATGTAATTCATCAATTGAATATTCTCACGAATTAGATAATGTTATATTTAATTTAAATTTAGACGATGAATATTATAAAAAAATATTATTAAACAGAGAAACATAGACCACACATATTTATAGTAAAAAGTATTTAAAGTTTAAAATATATGAGGGGTTTATATAAAACATGACAATTATCGGTATAGATTTAGGAACTACAAACTCTTGTGTAGGTGTATGGCAAAACGATCGTGTTGAAATTATTGCAAATGACCAAGGTAATCGAACAACTCCATCTTATGTTGCTTTTACTGAAACGGAAAGATTAATTGGCGAATCGGCGAAAAATCAATCAGCTATTAATTCTAAGAATACTATTTATGATGCTAAAAGATTAATTGGAAGAAAATTTAATGACGAAGGTGTAAAAGAGGATATTAATCATTTTGTGTATAATGTTGTGAATGATGGAAATTGTCCTAAAATCGAGGCTTCATATAAAGATGAATTAAAACAATATTCTCCTGAAGAAATTTCATCAATGATTTTGGTAAAGATGAAAGAAATTGCGGAATCATATTTAGGAGAAAAAGTATCAGATGCGGTTATTACTGTCCCTGCTTATTTTAATGATAGTCAGCGACAGGCAACGAAAGATGCTGGACAAATTGCTGGTTTAAATGTTAAGCGAATTATTAATGAACCAACTGCTGCTGCGATGGCATATGGATTAGATAAAGATTTTCAGGGTGAGCGGAATGTATTGATTGTCGATTCAGGTGGTGGTACGACTGATATTACATTGCTTACAATTGACGAAGGTGTATATGAGGTTAAATCAACAGCAGGTGATTCACGACTAGGTGGTGAAGATATTGATATGTATATGGTTGAGCATTTTAAGGCAGAATTTAAGAGAAAATATAAGGCTGATTTGAGTGATAATCCTAGGTCATTAAGGCGTTTACAGACAGTGTGTGAGCGTGCTAAAAGGACATTATCATCTGCGAGCCAAGCTTCAATTGAGGTTGATTCATTATATGATGGAATTGATTTTTATACATCAATTACCCGTGCTAAGTTCGAGAGTTTATGTGATCCATTTTTCAATAAAATTATGGCACCAATCACACGTGTTTTAACAGATGGTAAAATGAGTAAACAAGAAGTGCACGATGTTGTATTAGTCGGTGGTACAACGAGAATTCCAAAAATTCAAAAATTATTATCTGAATTTTTCGGTGGTAAAGAGCTGTGTCAAAATATTAATCCAGATGAGTGTGTTGCTTATGGTGCTGCTGTTCAAGGAGCGGTATTAGGTGGTGTTCAAAATGATAAAATTAATGATATTATTTTATTAGATGTTGCTCCATTAAGTTTAGGAATTGAAACAGCAGGTGGAGTAATGACAAAATTAATTGAAAGAAATACAACAGTGCCGGCAAGTAAATCGCAAACATTTAGTACATATGCTGATAATCAGCCTGGTGTAAATATTCAGGTATATGAGGGTGAGCGTGCAATGACGCGAGATTGTAATTTGCTAGGTAGTTTTGAATTAAGTGGTATTCCGCCTGCTCCACGAGGTGTTCCAAAAATTGTAGTTACCTTTGATGTTAATACTGATGGAATTTTGAATGTAAGTGCTAAAGATGAGACAACAGGTAAGTCTCAAAATATTACAATTACAAATGAGAAGGGTAGATTAAGTCAGGAAGAGATTGATAGGATGGTTAAAGATGCTGAAGAGAATGCGGAAGATGATCGTAAAAACAAGGAGAGAATTGAATCGAAGAATGATTTAGAGAATTATTTATACAGTGTTAAAAGTAGTATTAATGATGAAAATTTAAAAGATAAATTAACAGAAGATGATAGAAGCACTATTGAAAGTTTATTAGATGAAAAACTTAAATGGTTAGATGAGAATCAATTAGCTGAAAAAGAAGAATATGAACATAATAAGAAAGATGCTGAAGAGGTAATTATGCCAATTATGACTAAATTATATCAATCAGCTGCACCTGATATGGGACAAGGAATGCCTGATATGGGACAAGGAATGCCTGATATGGGACAAGGAATGCCTGATATGGGACAAGGAATGCCTGATAATGAAACTTTCACCGCAGAACCAAGTATTGAAGAAGTAGATTAATAGATATATAATATTAGATTGTAAAATATTAGATTGTAAAAATTAATACATAATGTAGAATGTTATGTATTAATTACTTAAATAAAGTTATATTTTATAAAAATAAAAATGCTTAAAGATTATATTAAATAATATAAATATAATGACAATTATAACAATCGAAGATACAACAGAATTTGAAAATTTATTAAATACAACATTTAATAGATTATTAGTTATTGATTTTGGGGCATCGTGGTGTGGCCCTTGTAAAAGAATTGAACCATTAATTCAAGATTTAAGTGAAAGTATGTTAGATATTACATTTTGTAAAGTTGATATAGATGAAGTTGAGGAATTAGTAGAAAAATTTAATATTACTAGTGTCCCAACATTTATTTTTATTAAAAATAATAATTTACTAGATAGAGTAGAAGGAATTAAATATGACAATATCCTTGAATTATGTAATAAACATTCTTAATTATAATATGTTAAACTTTAGCATAAAACATATGCTAATAAAAAATATCCGATTACACCTAATAACATACCCGCGTGGTATCTATATTGCATAAATTTATATACTTTGTACCATTCATTAACTTGTTCATTAGTTTGTAAATATGGTAATAATGACATTTTAGGATATAACATATAATATAAATATTGTGTTAATAATATTATTGCTGTTATAGCACAACTATTTTTAATTATATTTGTACTTTTTTGAATTAAAAATAAATAAACACATGCTAATACTGCTCCTAAACCTAACCCTTGTAATGATACATTTAATCTTTCTTTAGAAATAGATTTATGAAGAATTAGTTGTTCTTTCGATAATGATTTTTTAAATTCTACGAATGGTGGGCAATTTTCGCATGTAAACATTGTGTATAATGATGCGCCAATAAAAAGAAAAGATAGTAAGCAGTATGTTTTATTCATTTATATTATATATAAATATTTAATTTTTATTTTTAATTTGTTCCATAATATTTGAAATATTTCTTTGAGATATATCTGTTAAATCGCGTTCAGCATCATTTTTAACATTTATTGATTTCCAGATATCTTCTATTTTTTGTTCCGCATCCATTTTAATATCTTCCATTTTTTGTAAAACATCATCTTTCACTAGTTCAATTATTTTATATTCACAAATATTTTCTAAATTATTGATATTTTCCTCAATTATTATATAAATATTTAATTTATTAATATCTTCTTTTTCTTTTATAATAATTTTCGCTAATATATTTGAATCCATTATTTCAACCAATGTTATTAAACATATTGAATTATTTTCACTATTATCTATTGTTATTTTTATTAGTTTATAAATTCTATTATCACCAATTGGTATAAATGTTTTTTGAGATAGAACATCATATAAATATCCAATAGCACGATATCTTTGTCCCGATGATTCTATAATATTATTCTCTAAATATTTTGCTAATATACGTGTAATCTGATTCATTGTGATATCATCTTCCATATAATTATAATTATAAATATATATTTTTCTTCCTTTTATATAGTTTTATCCATCACTATCATAACTCATTGTGATATCATCTTCTCCTTCACTATCTGAACCATATGGTCGCGCCATATTGCCACAATTTCCTTCTTTACATTTATTATCTCCATTGCGCCTTGTTTTTTGACAAAAGGGGCATTTAGTAGGATTTTGTGAGAAGAAAGAAAACCTGGGCATTTCTATAAAACATACTCTATTCAGAATGATTATTATATTTCATTTTTTATATTAAAAAACAAATACATCCAACTTTTTAACTATTTTTATAGTAGTTATAAAGCCATTAGTACCATTATAATACCGAATTGTATTTATTTTAGCATCTAATATTTTAACAACCTTTTTCATCTCATTTATTGATATTTCCATCTCTTCTTCTGTTATACCAACTGGTTGGCCATCATCAGTTATGCCAATTATATAAAGAGCTTTCCCATTACCTTCATATAATCTATATTTCATTTGAGATACAAATTTATCAAAACGGGTTGTATCCATTATATTTAGTTTTAATTTATATTCCCGATTGCCTTCTTCAATTTCAGGAGGTTGTTTATAAAATAAACTCATTTATATAAATATATATAAATATATATAAAAATCTTTATATCATAATATATATATGACAACTACTGGATGTGGAATGATACCTATATGTAAACACCAAAATAAATTATATTTATTATGCGGTGTTGAAAATAATGATAAAGTATCAGATTTAGGTGGTAGAATAGACGCTGGGGAAAAAATTAAAGAATGTGCTGCCAGAGAATTTTATGAAGAATCGGTTGGATTATTGTTGCCTTATGATAGATTAGTACAGTCGAAGGTTTATAGAAGGGTTAAAATAGGATATGATAAGAATTATATTTCATTAATAATTAAAACCAATTATAAAAATGTTGAAGATAAATATCGGGAATTAATAACTTATGTAAAGGAAAATAATTGTAAAATGGATAATAAATTAGATTTCAAAAAATATAAGATTCAAGATTTATACGATACAAAAACATATCCGGAGGGATTTTTTGAATTTAAAGAATTAAAATGGATATCATTAGATGATCTTAAAAATAATAAATATAAATTGCGGAATCGTTTTAAATTATTATTAAATAAATTATAGATAACAACATTTGTATTTATTATTTTTATTATTTTTATTTTTATTATTTTTATTATTATGTATATTAATACCTCGTGAAACTTTACTTAATTTATCGAAATGATTATGTTCTTTTATATTTCTATAAACTGTATCATTTAACATATTGAATATATCTTCAATATTTTCGCCTGTTTTAGCTGAGCATTCCATATAGTTTGATATTATTTTATTTTCGATCATTTTTTCAACATCTTTGGGGTAAACATTTTTATAATTTATATCATTTTTATTACCTATTAAAAATATAGATGGATTATATTGTTTATCATTTTCTAAATAATACATATTAGTAATATCATTATACCAATAGCTTATATTTTCAAATGAATTTTTATTAGTTAAATCAAATAATAAAAGGATACCATTACAATTTCTGTAATATGTTTTAACGATTGATTTAAATCTTTCTTGACCGGCTAAATCCCACAAGTGTATTTTAATATTTTTTTCATCTATTTTTAAAGATTTTGTATAAAATTCTACACCAATTGTGCTATTCATTTCATAATCATATTTATTATTCATATATTTATTTAATATGGATGATTTACCAACGCCTGAATCGCCAATTATAATATATTTAAATATATAATTTGTTTCATTATTCATATATTGTTTATTTATATAATAATTTATATTTCTGTTATTTTTATATAATAGTTAAACTGGCCATATTATATCCTTCTACATTAAAAATATATTGTTTATATTTAGGTATAGAAAATATATATTTACCAAATTTCATATTATAACTAATATTTTTCATCATTGTTGTATTTGCGAATAATTCTTTTTGTCTGTATTTATATCCATGTGCTTTATCAATAATACCTAATAATATCCATAATGCTTCAAAACTATAAACATTATATTTTTTATTAATAAAAGGTTTTTTTTCAATATTAGTGAAAAAATGAGATAATAATTTTTTTATATTTTTTAAATATTTAACTTCTAATTTATAAACTTTTTCATTTGGATAAGTTATATGCAACATATCAAACTCCAATTTTTTAGTGGATGAAGTCTTTTTTTTATACACAAAATCAAATAAATCATTTAAATTTTTTGTTATTATCTCTGTATCATTATTTGATAAATTTTGCATATTATATTATACTATATTATAATTTTTTTTATATTACTAATTATAATATTTAATCATTATGACCATCCATGAGAATTAGCAACTCTATAAAATGATTGTTTTGCTTCATCCATAGTATATTTTTGTCGCCAACGATTCATATCTATTTGACCATCTCCTTCTACTATTTGACATTTAATATCTATAATTAAACTCTCAATAGAATACATTGCGGACCATCCAGATTTTGTTAAAAGTTCCATACATATACTTCCACCAGATGTAATATGTCCTGTTTGATAGACAAATCGTGGACTAACTATACGAATAAATGGTGGTTCAATCGGATATCTTTCGGGGAAATTAAGTTCCATTTCAACTTCTTTTATATCAATTTTATCTAAATCCTGTTTAATTTTAGGATTATTATCAAAGTTTATGATAAAAATTTTCCAGATATCAAGATTATCTTCTTCCATTAACTCCACGCGAAATCCAACATTTGCAGGGTTTAAAGCAATAATTTTTTTATATTCACTAAAAAGTCTTTTAGTTCTTATATTATTACTTCTTTTTTTGACTACATTTTTCTCTTGTTGAATTTTTGTATTAAATTTTTCATTTAATACTTTATTCAAATCAAGTTGTTTAATAAAATTTATACTAGGTGGTACAAATAAATATCTAAGTAAAAGTATATTTTCATCTTTAACAACATAAATTGTATTTGTATAATGTATTTTTTCACTAATATGTAAAACTTCATAAACACCAAATACACATTTATCATAGCCAACATATCCTAACGATAGATTTATATTATTTGATAAATAAATCCCATTACCTTGAGCAGCACCTGCCGTCATTAATTTTGTATTACTACAAATTTTAAGACCATTTCTAATAATAGAATACCAATTTTCAAAAGAACTTCCGTGAAATAGAAAAAGACTGCTATATTTTTGAACTTCTTTGTTAAAATTATCTTCAATTTCTTGGTTATATTTAACTTCTATTTGAATAAAATTATTAATTTCATCTAAATATTTTTGTTTACTGTAATTATTGCAATTATATGAACTATTAAATACAAAATTATTGATAATGCCACAAAGTCGCATATTTGTTTTATTTGAATTAATAATAAATTTAATTAATTTATATGCTTTATCTCCTATTTTATCAGCAATTTCTCTATCTGTTTCACAAGTAGTAATAAGTGTAGCCAATTTAGAAATAGGATTTTCTTTAATAATTTCGGTTAAACTATTAAAATCTTTGTAATTACTTAAATCTTGTTTATATAATGAACTCAACTTACCTCTTTCCATTTGAATATTTTTATCTAATAAAAAATTGGTAGGAAAAGGTTCAAAAATATTATTTCTTCTAGTCGAATTAATTGCATAATAAGCAGTTTCTAATAAAAATTTAAAAATAATTGGATTTTCAGTAAAATAATTTTTTACAAAATTATCAATAATTAATTCTTCAACTTCATAAAGACAACTATCTATTCCACACGTAATAAATTTATTAGAAGTATATTCTAATTTATTACCACAACATATACAATAATTCTTTAATATTGGGATTATTTCTTTACCAATTTTAATAATACCATCTATATATATATAATCTATTATCTGTTTTAATAATTTAATAAATAAATTTTCTTCAGGTAATTTATTTACAGCATATATATCCTTATCTGTTAATTCTATACTAATATTAATATCATCCCAAATAAAATTAATTGTTTGTTCATCTATTTTATATAATACTTTTTTATCCGTATATAGTGATGTCATTTATAATATTAAATATTTATATAATATTATAATAATCAATTTTTATAATATTTCAAATACTTATTTTTCATTTTCATATAATAATTCCCAAATTTTTAATTGACTAGTTCTACCAGGTCGCTGTGCACGCCCTTCAACTTGTATTTTTAATGCTGGATTCATTCTATGAAATAATATAATATCAGTTGTATTTTCAAGATTTAATCCACTGCCAAAATAATTAGCATTTAATAATAAATACTGTATTTTACCTGATTTATATTTATCAACAGTATTACCTATATGTGAAGCACTACCAATGATTTTAGACCAGTTTATTTGATATTTTGATAAAATATCAATCATATCAGAAAATGACGTATCATATTCTGAAAAAATTAATATTCGTGATTCTGAATTAAATTCATTTTTAATCAAATATTCAAAATTTTCTATTTTATTCATTTCACATAATTTATTTTCAACTTTTAAGCTATTATGTAAGTCATCAAATTGATTATCACTATCTATGATAACAATATCATTAATATTTTTAATATCAGCATTACACATAGGACATTTAGGTCTATTAGATAATGCCATCGATAAACATTCAAAACAAAATATATTTTTACAACATGGTGTTAAAGATTTATTTGTAAAATCATCTAAACAAATACCGCACATTTCTGAATCTTTAATTCTCTCTTCAATTAAATTAATTTTATTATTAATATCAGAAATTCTAATTTCAAGATTTTTAAGAGCTTTTTCTTTACTTTTAATAGTTTTATATTTTAATTGCTCCTTCATCTTATATTTTATTTTTAAATTCTCTAATTCATCAAAATAATTTTTACAAATTAATTTAATAACATTCATATCATCAGTAATTTGTATTTCATATTTTTCAAATACACCCTTAATATCATTCGCATTTATCATATCAAGAATATCATCATTAATAATTCCCGATAAAATATTTAATGATTGTGGTGATTTACAAATCAAAATATTACGAATAGGTTCTTCTAATAAATTAGATTTTTTAATAAATTCTGTTGAGTTTTTTAAAAGAATATTTAACAAATAAGTGTCAGGACATTTACTATAAGAACCAATATCATTAAATATATTTTTAATAAATCCATTATTTCTAATACAACGTCCCCAAATATCCCTAACTGATGCTGTAATAAAATAATACATTCCAGCATTTATTTTTGGACAATTTGGAATATTAATACTATCCGCCTCATCAAATATTAATCGGGAAATATATGGAGAGTTAGACTTGTTATTAATAACATATGCGAAATCTTTATATCTAGTAGAAGATACTAAAATAATCTCAAAATTTTTGTAAAAATTAATATTATCTTTAATATCTTTCTTATTAGAAATACTATAAAATTTCATTTCAGTATCTATTTCTATATATTTTTTCCATTGTTTAAATATTCCAATAGGTACAACAATAACATTAATGTCTAAATTATTATACTCTTTATATTTATGTAAAACAGATAAATATTGACCATATGAAGCCATTATATGTTTAGGCTTTATATATAAATTATCTGCGATTATTGATAAAATAGATAATGATTTACCTGAACCAACATCATCACCTATAATACATACACTACTACTAAAATAACTTTCAAAATTTTCATATTTAATATACTTTAAATCATTATTGTCATTTAATTCAAGTGCTCGTGAAGCATATAATGTCGCTAATTGATGATCTTTTAATTTTGTGATGATTTTATCGGGTTGCGTTGCTTTCTCGCTAAATTCATTTAACGTATCAAAATTCATATTTATATTATTATATATATGAATTTTATAATAAAATTATTCATTTTTTAATACCACATGTTTTTAAATAATCAATATTTCTAATAACTGTCTTTGTATCCATACCGCCACGGACCCAATATGTAGGGATTAAATGCTTTGGATTTTGAACTTGTCTCTCGATTTCAGGTATTAAAGGAATAAATCTATCTATCTCTTTACCCCTTAATGAACCCTTGTCTTTTGTTAATTCACCACTATATAATCTAGACATAACATCCGGTTTTAAAGCCATTGTACGCACAGATTTATTTTCAGGATTAAATCTATCGCTTTCAGGATTAACTCTTTTTGTCTTATCGTGGGTTAAAATTTCACCATATTTACCTAATTTAAGTGAAGAACTGTCGTCAATATGACTAGGAAATCCAGCATAATTACCAGTTTGATATACACCTTGTTGTTCAAAGCTATTTAAATATTTTTCTCTGGATGGGTCAACATTAGATAAATATGGTTGAAATCTTCTATCTAAAATATCTTTATTATTTGAATTTAACATTTCGACGGAACATTTATCATCGTGAAGATTAGTATTATTATTAATATTAAAACGATTCATTGTTTATATAATATTAATATATTTTTATTTTTTTATTAAACTTAATTGGTACAAAATTTACTTTTAATATAATTATAAATTTTAACTAACATTTTTTTACCATGGCTAAAATCTATATGACCTTTTGCCGTTTCAACTAATTTATCAATTAAGGTTGGCAACATCATTAATGTTAATGTTAATGCTTGTTTTTGTTCTATAGTCATATCCGGATATAAGTCAAATATATGTTCTTCTAATTTTTTCATTACATCTAAAGCAAGTAATTTTTTCTCCGGTCCAGTTAACATTGGATATTCTTCTACCATTATCATTAATTGTGTTAATATAATGAATAAATTTAAAGAAATAGTATCTGCTGTAAATCTTTTATTTTTAATAAAATTAACAATTCTATTATACATTTTATTTACTAGTTCATCCATATCAACCTTATCCTCTTTATTCAATTTATTTTTTTTGCCAAAATTTAATTTATCATTAGAAGTTGAAATAATTACTTCAATAGCACTAGGAACTAAAGTTGCTAAATCTTCTCTATCTTTTTTATTTAAATTAGGTAATAATTTTATTGTTTCATATATAACTTTTTTAGCTACATATAATTTATCGTTACTAGATAATGTTAATGGCGATTTTTCAACTAATAACATAATATATACTATTATCTCTACTATATCGCCACCTTTCATTTTTTCATCAGAATCAAACTTTTCTGTAGCTTTAACAGATAATTTATCTATTAAATCTATAATTTGTGTTTTTCTATCAGACATCTATATTATATTATTTAGATATTATAATATAAATTATATAATTTTATATAACATATATAAAAATTATTGTTTATAATTATCAAATCTTTTTTCCCCATTTTTATAATTATCACTTACAACTGGTAAATATTTTATAGAATATTTTAATTCTTTATACTTATTTGTTAAATAATCTACTTTTTTTTCTAATTCATCAATTCTATTATTTTTATTACGCAAATAAGAATTATAATAAAAATTAATAAAATTTTTCCCCGGTGATACACAACTTAAAAAATTTGGCTCATTTATATTATCTAATGTTATACAATATTCATACTTATCTGAAATCCACATTTTTTGTATGTGTTTAACATTTATAATTTTTTCACCAAATTTTATAAATTTATAATCCATATAAATTTATATTATCTATCTATTTATATACTATTAACAACTAATTATTAACCAACTTCTCAAAAAGCTGTTGATTTTCTATTGGAGACCATACACCTGTACAATGTGTCCCATCTTCTTTACATGTAGGTGGAGAACTATAACACCATTTTGCGAAACTATTTTGGTCATTCATAGCTTTTGTATTTGGCATAGTATAAAATTCTCTTTGTGAATTATTTTTACTATATAAATCTCCGACATCTTTATATAAATTATTATCAAAATTTTCTTCAATCTTTTCTTTTATAACATCATTATCAAATGAGCTACACGCTGGTCCTCTTTTCCTATCATCAGTTATATTATTAAAATTCATAAATGGATTATCAGGGGTTGGTTCAACACATTCTTCTCCATTATTACATACAATTTTATCATAATCTGAAAAAAATTTCTCAACATTATCTTTTTGCATTTTATATATGAATATTGTAAATAAACCAACACCTATCACAATATATAAATATAAATAATTAAATGTTATTAATGTAAGTATAATACTTATATACAACGATAATCTCATAATAGAATTTAATTTTTCAACTAAATTCATATCAGGTGATGGATAAAAATTATCCAAATCTTCAAATAAAATTTTATAATCTTCATACCAAAATACAGATTGCATTAATATATAATATCATATTATATTATATTTTAAGAATTTTAAATTTATTTATTTTTTTTTATTTACTCTGCGCCCCTTCTGTCTTCGTGCACTTCTATTTGTTTTACCAGCATCACCCATTCCAGACATCATATTCATCATATTTGATAACATATCAGGACCACCTGATTGACCACCTGATTGACCACCAGACATTTGTCCAAATAATTGTCCCATATTTGCCATCATATCATTCTCTCCACCATTCATTTGTCCAAATAATTGTCCCATATTACCCATCATATTTTGTGCATCATTTAATAATTGTTCTTGTGTAATATCGCCATTTTTCATTTTAGTATCCATTTTTTCTGTAACTGATTGTATAATATTTTGTAAATTACTTCCACCCTCCGCATTTGGATTAAATAAATTATTTACTATATCACTGACATTTTCAATATTTCCTAAATCATTCGGATTAATTTCTGAAGATAATTCTTTAGCTAAATCACCTATTATTGAACCTTCAAACATATTTGATATATCAGGAATTTTATTATCACCGTCATTATCACCGTCATTATCACCGTCATTATCACTGTCATTATCACCGTCATTATCGCCATTATTCTTATTATTACTTTCACCACTATTTTTATTACTTTCATCTCCATTCTTTTGTATATTTTCAAATTGGCGTCTTAATTCAATTTCTTCATCTGATAATTCTTCTTCTTCTTCGGAAGATTCATCTCTTTCAATTATTGGATGACCACTTAGCATAATATTTTCAATATAAATATTATGATTATCTAAAACTTTTAATAAATCTTCATTATTATTATATCTTTTTTCAACTATATTTTTTAAATCACAAGAATTATATAATATTATATATAAATTATGTAAATATCTCCATATTGATTCTAATGTTCTTGGTTTATTATAAATATGGTCTAATACTCTTTTAAACTTTAATCCTCTAATTAATTGCACATCAACTAATTTATAGCGAAATATATCTATATTTCTAATAGAAATGTTTTCAATATTTGCTAAATTTAATTCTATAAAATCTTTTAAATAATTCTTTTCATCTATAGATGTATATTTTTTATATGTTGGAAATTTTTTAGATATGTAATTCAAAAATTCTAAATAATAATTATTAAACTTTTCCATTATAAATATATTTAATATATTTATAATTATTTATATACGCATTTTTACACTTGTTCCTTAACATATTTCTCACATAATACTACCAATACTCTAAAATATGTCCATAATGTTTCTTTATGTTGTTCATTCATTTTAGTCCATAATGTTTTTAAATTTAATGCTTTAGTTAAAATAAAATCATTATCGGTTCCTAATTCATTTTGTATATCTTTATTATTTGTAATATTATCAGTTAAACGATCACTTAAAAAAAAATCTTCATTTCTTTCTAAAATTTGTTCCTTATATGGATATATATATTTTAAAAATATTAAGATAATCATTTTCGGATTAGCACTTTTTGCTAAATAATATTTTTCTCTAAAAATTTTGATATCCATAAAATCAGGGAATGTATCAGATAAATCATTTAACAAATTTTCTAATTGAGAATTAAATCTACTTAAACTACTTCCACTCATTTTATATTTTATATATTTTTTATTATGTTTTTTTATATTTTATATAAACGAAGTTTTATATATTTTTTATTTATTTAAAATATTATTTATTAAAATATTATTATTTGAAGTATTTATAAAAATATTATTATTTGAAGTATTTATAAAAATATTATTATTTGAAGTATTTATAAATCATATATATTTTATAACATTTTTATTGACGAGCTACAGCTTGTGGTACATCATTATTCCTAGAAGCTTCTAAATCTTTCATTGATCTTTCATATGATTCACTCTTTAATTTATCACTATTTAATGAATCATCATCCGGAATTGTCATTCCTAAATTACTATTAACAACATTTCCATCTAAAAATTCAAAAGATTTATCCATAGGGGCAGCATTATCACTTAAATAAGAAAACCCATCTGAAAATCCAGACATACCAAATGGGTCATAATCTGATATTCCATTCTGCTGTTGTTGTTGTTGCGGTTGTTGTTGTTGTTGTTGCTGCGGATTATTATTTATATTTTTCATCATATCTAACCATTTAAAAACATCATTGCCTACAAGTATTGAATTTTTGCCGTAATTTCCAGGAACTAAAATAGTTGGGACAGATTTAATATATGCGGGTAATGTAATACTTTTATCATTAATATCAACTTTAATAAATTTCTTAAATAATTCTATATTTTTATATAATTCAATTAAAAATTCATTTGAATAACGACATTGTTTGCTATAAAATATTATGTGATTAGAAGACATATTTATATTTATAATATTGATATTATAATTTATGATTCTAAACTAAAATATATAAAAATATATAAAAATATATAAAAATATATAAAAATATATAAAAAATTGAAATAATTATTATATTATATAATTTATAATTATAAATGACATATTTCACTGATATTAAAGAAAATAATAACAATTTAATATTTAAAATTAATAATAACGATGAGATTAAATTAAGCTTTGCGAATGCTATTAGAAGAATTATAATTGCAAACATACCAATTTATGCGATTGATGAAGAATCGATTGTATTTAATAATAATACTTCAATGTTGCACGATAGTTTTTTATCTAAAAGATTAGCATTATTGCCCGTTGTATTTGATAAAATGAAAGACTATGATATAAATAATATTAAAATTTCTCTTAATATTAAAAATAATAATGATTATATGTTAAATGTTTATTCAAATGATTTAAATATAACATATAATAATGAACCAATTGAAAATATTTTTACACATTCTAATATTTTATTGGCTAAATTAAAACAAGAACAAGAAATTGATTTAACTTGTAATATTAATAAAAATAGCCCAGAATCAGGAGGAGCATATTATGGTTCTGTTTGTAAATCTATAATAACTTTTGAAAGAGATGAAGATTTAATTAATAATATTGTTAAAGATGTAGATAATAAAGAGCAATATATAAATGTAATGGGTGAAACACATTATAAAAAAAATAAATTAAATGAGCCTGTAAAATATATTTGTGATATTGAATCAATTGGAATGCTTAAATGTAATAAAATTATTACTTTTGCTTTTAATGTTTTAAAAGAAAAACTTGATAATATTAAAATTTCACTAAATGAAAATATTGAAAATAAAATTAAAATAGATAAAAATGATAAAAATTTTGAATCATTTGATTTTTTAATGGTTGATGAAGATCACACATTAGGTAATTTAATTAGTTCATACCTTTTAAATAATCCACAAATAAATTATTCAGGTTATATTATTCCACATCCAAATGATAATAAAATGATTATAACAACAGAATTAAAAAATGATAATACTATTGAAGGTAATAAAAAAATATTTTTAGAAACTCTGGATTATTTATTAAATTTAACTGATAAATTATTAAAAGAATGGGATAATAGTAATAGTGTTAGTGTTCCAAAGACTAAAAAAATTATTAAAAAGAAATCTAAATAATTTTAATTTCTTTATTATTTTTTTGTTTATTATTTTTTTGTTTATAAATATAATATCCTATAATTGCGCCAATTAACATAATAACGGGTAATTTAAAGAAAAATGATATTAAATACATTAAAAAATATAAAAATACTATTACGATTAAAATAAATAATAATAAATCCATATTTTCTAAATATTTTCTACATTTATCATAACTATTGATAGATATTTCTATTAATTTATTCATATAATATATAAGGATAAATAATTTATATATTAAGTTTATATATATTATATGAATATTAGACTATTACATAAAAATGATTTTTATAAAAATTATATAAATCTTTTATCTCAATTATCAACTATTGATAATATAACATATCAAAATTTTTTAAATGTATATAACTCCTTAAATAATAATCATAAAATTTATGTAGTTGAAATTAATGATGTTATAATTGCATCTGCTACATTATTAATTGAAAATAAATTTATACATAATTGTGGAAAAGTAGGGCATATTGAAGATGTTGTAGTAGATAAAAATTATAGAAAAAATGGAATAGGGAAAAAAATAGTACAATTTTTAATAGATGAAGCTCAAAATTTAAACTGTTATAAAGTAATATTAAATTGTAGCGAATATAATAAATTATTTTATCAAAAAATTGGCTTTACTAATAAAAATATAGAAATGTCAATGTATTTTTAATGTTTTATATTATTATAGCAATGTATAAAATATATTTGTTTTTATTATTTATAACAATTATGTATGTATACTCTAACTCATACGAAAATTTTAATATTAATCATACTATTAAACACTATAAAGAACAATGTCCCATACAAGGTACTATTGAACAAATTGATAATCCCACTATAGATTCCTGCTATAAAGGTTATTATATACCTTATTTATTTAACGTCGGTACATACATCAGTGAAGTACTTACATAGTTAAAAATTGATTTATATTTAAATAATTGGTTCATATAATTATTTAAATGAATGTCATAGATATTGTGTCTATTACTAAACCTAATTACCAAGAGGGGGGTGTAAATAATAATATTATTAAAGGATATCATAATTTAAATCATTGTTTTAATGGAGATATGGTTGAAATAAATGATAATAAGGTTATTAGGGTAGTTAAATCTAATATTCCAAACAAAATGATATCGGGTGTTTTACATATTAATTCTAAGTATAAATTTGGATTTAATAGAAAAAAAATGCCTATATATAGATTTACACCATTTGATTGGAAATACCCTGATTTTATGGTTGCAACATCAATGAAAGGTGATGATAAATATGTCATAATTCAATTTATGAATTGGGAAAATAAGTTTCCCAGTGGTAAAATTGTTAAAGTATATGATAAATTTAGTTATGATATGTTGTTGTATAAATGGGATTTATACAGGTCGAATATTAAATTTAATTTAAACATAGACAGTGAGAATTTTTCACCTGTAGAATATTTTTCAACAAATGAGCTATTACATTATCAAGATTGTAGGGCCATAGATGTATTTTCTATAGATCCATATGGTTCTAAAGATTTAGATGATGCTCTATCAATAGAAAATATTGAAAATAGATATAGGATTGGTATACATATAGCGGATGTAAGTTTTTACATTAAAAAATTTAAATTAGATAAATTGTTAGAAGATAGATATACTTCTATATATTTGCCTGATAGGGTTATTAATATGTTGCCTGAAATATTTTCAAATAATATTTGTTCATTGCTTGAAAATAAAGATAGATTAGCATATACTATTTGGATAATTTTTAATGATAAATATGAAATAATAGATTATTCATATAGAAAAACAATTATATGTAATAAAAAACAATATAATTACAAAGAAGCAGATGAAATATTTATTAATAAAGATATATATAATATCAGCAAATATATTGGTGATAATATGTTTAATATAAATACAAATAGATGGGATACTCACAAAATGATAGAAGTATATATGTTATTATGTAATCATTTAGTAGCAATAATTTTGAAAAATAAAAACAATGCTGTATATAGAATTCATACTCAAAAAGAAAAGTGTATAGATAATAATATTCCGGATGAATTAACAAATATCATGCAAATATTACAGTCTAATAGTGCTGAATATATATTATTAAATGATACTACAGATTTTTTTCATAATGGATTAAATATAAAATATTATACACATTTTACTTCTCCAATTAGAAGAATAGTAGATATATATATACATCAGTTATTAAATTCTGAGACAGATATATTAAATATTGATTGTAATAAAATTAATAACTTTAACAAAAATGTTAAAAAAATGGAAAGAGATATAAATAAACATATTTTTATACAATCTATTTTACAAAAAGAAAAATTAAACTATGAAGCATATATTATCAAGATTGATGAAAAACATTTAACTATATATATACCATCTGTAAATATAATTTATAGATTTAGAGTATTTGATAAATTATTAGATAATATTATAGAAAGTGTAATTAATATAAATAAAATTAATTATATAAATAAATTAACTATGGAAGAAATAAATATTAAATTATATCAAAAATATAATATAACAATTCATAGCAAATATGATAACAGGAATATAAATATTATTATTGATAAATTAAATAATTTTTATTAAAGTTTTATAATTTTTACAGTTGGTATCCATGTTTAATTACCTAGACACCTAGAAATCCATCAAGCTTCTTAGCCCTCTGTTCCTCGAGCTCCTGGTCATGTTTGTCCATGATTTTAAGAGTTCTTTTCGTGAAGGAAATTACCCTTCGTAATCGAGACTGTCTTCCCCAGTACATCTCGAGAGTGGTTGGACAACGTATCTCCACAAACTCGTCCTCGAGATTAACCTCTTTTTTTGCGACACTAACACCGTCATTCGGGACAGGTGATGCCCCCTGAGTGTTTGTGGTGGGAATGCTTTGTTGACTCAAGTTCATTGAATCAAAATCCACTTCACCCGCGGCATGATCTTCAGAGGCGTCATTCAAGTTCTCAGGGGGGGGTCCCCGAAAGAAATAGGGGGTTTCCATCCACAGGTTCTGTGAAACAAAGGTCTTTCGCAAAAAATCTCTGCGCCCCTTGTTTATACAAGGGATTGCAAAAGCAATTTTAGGTTCCCCTTCTGAACCCGATTCCAGTTTTTTCCACAACAACAAGCGGAAATTCGCAAAGTTCTTTAAGGTTGGTGATTCAAAATAGATCACCACATCTGAGTTCACGGCGAAGACTGTATCCTCCATCTCAAACAGTAAAATTGGTATTTCCAATTTTAGGTTAACGCAAACTCTCATCGTTTGCGGCAAACAACGTGAGTTTGCGTCGACCTCGAAGATGTCCCCCTGACTGTTGCCAATATAGTATTGTAAAGTTCCGGGGCCTATAATATGAAAGTAATGATTTGCATCCTTTCTTTCAAGGAATGGGATCATTGAAAGAAAGGATTTCCCATAGGTCTCCCCTAGGTCAGCCATCTTCTCTGCTCTCTTAACAATCAATCAACATTCTTTATGATTAACCCATCATTTTTTTACTACTTATTTATTATAAATACCCTCATCAATCTGAGGATAACTGTTCAGGCAGCGAACCATCATCAGAATCATCACCATCAGACTCATCACAATGAGAGTAGGGGTCATCATCTGTGTAAAAATCGGAATCGTCTTCCTCATGTTCCTCGTAATGTTCCACGCTCTCTGGAAGTTTTTTGAAAAACTCCTTGTTCATGCCGAATCCGGGAACCATGGGATTAGGTATCGTAATAACCATCCTGATTTTTTTTTCTTGGTTTTCTTGGTTTTGTTGTGTCTCTTGGTTTTCTTGGTTTTGTTGTGTCTTCACCAAAAACATGGCGTTCTTCCCATTCAGGAAACGGGGGGCCTCGAAAACCCAATCCCTGTATTTGCAAATCGGTAAATAGACCAAATCATCATCGGTTGATATCCCCACAACGTTGTTACGCGCAATGTAGATGCGTAGGTTCATTGGCCCCGGTTTTTTATGGAGAAAGTACCCCCTAACAATGAAAGTTTCTTCATAATTGGTTTCGGACCAGTATTTCAGCTCCATCAGCTTGTAATAGTGCGTGGTTTTCTCAACCGTGTATCTCCTGGCCACTCCCACTTCATTTAGCTCCGCTTTCGCGACACTTAGGAATTCTTTCAAATACTCGACGTGTGTCCGTGGGTTGAACCGACTGAGTATGCTCCTTCGACCGGTCTGGAAGTCGAGGACTTCTTCTTTCCCCGCGTCGTCGGTGCAGTCGTTCGCGTCGTTCGCGTCGTTCGCGTCGGTGTCGTTCGCGTCGGCGTCCTCGCTGGCAGAAGATAGCATCTCTTGAATGAAGTCAAAATTTTCTTTCGAATCTTTTGGGACAGTAAATTTCAGAAGAGGTTCTGCTTGGTAAAGCAAGGTGTAGCCTAGCATGTTTTTTGTTATGATGGTTTTACGATCATTCGGTAAGATATACCAGCGAATACCATTTGCGTTTGTTCGGATCATGACCGCAGGTTTGAAATCTATTATCCCAAACCTTGCAAATTTGTCATCGGAAGCACCCATGACGGCTAATTTCGCTGTGTTGTTTCGCTTGGTACCGGACAAGCGTAATTCTCCATCTTCTTTGGGTATGACTTCTACATCTCTGTGTTTTTGTAGGTCATCCCATATCTTTGGATTAAAACTATAGCCTGACACGTCAAACATGTTCTTTTCTGTCTTAACAATCAAAATACATTCTTAATGCTTAGCCTATCATTTTTTTTACGATTTATTTATTATATAAACCACTTAAAGCCATATAAAATTATATTTTAATATATAATAACAGTTGTGTATGCAAATAAATACTGTCCCTGATTATTTGCCTATTAGTAAAATACAATTTCTTAAACACATATATAATGTATTTAGACCAAATAATACAATGCCACTTTATAAGAATTTTTATGATTATACACAGGTATATGGATATTCTTGTAGGTCATTATTTGAATCATTAATAGTATCATTAAATAAACCAGATATTAAAATCGCTATAACTCCATTTCATCATACATCATTTAGGGATATTATAGAAAAATATATAGAACCAAAAAATATTACAATTATTCAATTAAATGATAGATATAATGGCATTGAAAAATTCCCTGATATAGAAAGGTGTGATATTTTAATAATAACGCATATATTTGGTCAGGACCTGATAATAGACCAAGAATCTATTGAAAAATTCAAAGGATTACATAATTGTTTAATAATAGAAGATAGAGTACAGGGGGGGACATTATATAAGTCATTTAGTCATAATTATGTGGATATATCTATATATTCGATGGGTATGGATAAAAGGCCTGTAGCATTAGGTGGAGGTTTTGTAAATATACGGAATAATTATGAAAATATAATTAAGAATATTATGGATAAGATATGTAGTTATAAATTGGAGAGTAGGTGGGATAGATTTAATTTTATTATAAAAAAAATCCCTACATTTATTTTATATAATAATAGATTTGTGTTAAATATTTTAATTAAAATGGTTAAAATATGTTCATATTTTAATAAATCGATTACACTATTAAAAATCAGTGAATATTATCGTAAAAAGAATCCTGGATTTAGTCATAATAATTATTTAATTAAACCATCTAATAGTTTATTGTATTCAATTGCGAATAATATATTAAATTTTAAGCAACTTGAAAAAAGATATGAAAATCAGTATCAAAAGTATATTGAATTAGTTAGTGAAAAAAATATTGAGATATTTTATCCGTGGAAACATCGTGCAAATTTATTAACAGCATATAATCCTATTTATATACCAGATAATAATATTAATAAATTTTTAAATTATGTAAATGATAAAAATATATGTATATTAGTAAATCCAACATATAAAATTTTTAATTTTGATTATGAAAATAGAGATAAAAATAAAGAATTTATAGATAATATATTATATCTGCCATCAATCGCAAATATGAATGATAAAGAGATGAAATATTTATCAAATATATTAGATGAATATAATAGATGAATATAATAGATGAATATAATAGATGAATATAAAAATTATTCCCATTTTGTAAGATAATATGAAACTAGCCATACTAACCAAAAAATAGAAATTCTCATATCTAAATAAGTTAGCATTGAAATTATAAATGCGATTATTGCGTGTCGTGTTGCTTTTTTTAAATTTAATTTATATAATTTATTATCTGTGTCATAGAAATACAAAATAAAAACGCACCAAATTAGTATAATTATAAATGAAATCATCCATAAAGGATTTTTTATTAAATTAAACAATAATAAATATTTTTTACAATATATTATATGTAAAATTGAAAAAAATAAAAATATTGCTGAAGAAACTATAAATTTATTATTCATATATAATATATTATAATATTATAAAATAATGACAAACACTTTTATAATATTACCAAATCAACTATTTAAGAAAAATCTTTATAACAAAAATGATAAAATTATTTTATGGGAACATCCGCAATATTTTACAAAATTTAATTATAATAAAAAAAAACTTATTTTACATCGTGCTTCTATGAAATATCAATATGATTATCTTAAAGAAAATGGATTTAGTGTAAAATATATAGAATTTAATGAAAAATTTAATACAAATATTAAAGAATATCAATTATATGACCCAATAGATAAAATAAAATTACCGGGTAAATATGAAATAATTGAAACACCGAATTTTTTAATGACTAAAGATGATTATCAAGAATATCGTAATAAAACAGATAAATATTTTTTTAATGCTTTTTATATGTGGGGTAAAAAGCAGATAAATTATAAAGATTGGGATATAAAAAAATGGGATAAAATTGTTAAAATGAAATCACAAGATAAATTAAATCGCAAAAAAATGCCGAAAAATATAAAAATACCAGAATTACCACCCAATAATTTTAATAATTATCAAAAATATATAAATGATGCTATTAAATATGTAGAAAAATATTTTAAAAACAATTATGGTAATGTCGAAAATTTTGTGTTTCCGATTTCACATAGTGATGCGAAAAAATGGCTTCAAAACTTTATAAAAATAAAATTTAATAATTTTGGGGAATATCAAGATTCAATTATTAAAAATGAATCATATTTATTCCATTCTATCCTTTCTACATCAATTAATATTGGTCTTTTAAATCCAAATGATATAATTACTGAAATATTAAATTATAATAATAAAATTCCAAATAATAGTTTGGAAGGATATATTAGACAATTATTTTGGAGAGAATATCAAAGATATTGTTATATTTATTATAATTTTAATAATAAAAATTATTTCGGTAATAATAAAAAATTAAATAAAGATTGGTACAATGGCACATTGGATATTGAACCTGTTGATGATTGTATAGTTAAAGCATTTGATACTGGATATTTACATCATATAGAAAGATTAATGATTGTAGGAAATTTTATGAATTTAAGTGGTATTTATCCTGAAGAAGGATTTAAATGGTTTATGGAATTTAGCTGTGATAGTTATGAATGGGTTATGTGTCAAAATGTATATGATATGGTATTTTTTATTTCTGGAGGAGATACTATGCGTAGACCATATATATCTTCAAGTAATTATATATTAAAAATGAGTAATTATAAAAAGGGAGAATGGTCTGATAAGTGGGATAATTTATATCATAAATTTTTGGAAAAGAATAGGGAGAAGTTATGGAAATTTAGATATTATTTTAGTTTTTTAACAAAAAAGAGATAATATATTTAGAAGTTTTCTAGAAAATGTTTAGTTTTATTTTTAGTTTTATTTTTATATAATACGGGAGAATTTTTACAATCACATAATTTAATATATTTTTTATCAATACTACTTATTTTATTCTCAATAATAGATTTAAGTGGTTCTGTTGTAATACCTCCTAATGATAAAACATTAACATATCCTAATTTTTGTAAAATATTTTTTGCGTAGTTTGCTCTAATTCCTTTTTTACAATAAACAAATATCAATGAATGTTTATTTTTAATTCCTAATTTTATTAATTTTTTTTGTAATAAATTTAAATCTTCTTTTTTTAGGGGAGGAATTGGTGTTTCAATATTTATTGCTGAACATAAATGTTTTTCACAATATTCTTTTTTTGTCCGAACATCTAATAAATAAGGTTTAAATTTCATTAAATTATGTAATTGCTCTATATATAAAATGTCTTGATTAGGCATATATAATATAATAATTTAATAAAAATTTATATTTTTATTAATATTAAAATAATATATATATATTATATATAAATGGTAGAAAATACAGATGTTGCTGAAATTAATACAGGCGGTCAAGCTACAGGCGGTCAAGCTAATACAGAACCGGGTATGTTTTCACCGATTCAAATTGAAGAATATGTTTGCAATTTAATTGCTGGTAGAACAATTCTTTCAGGATTATATGACGCAGTTGAGCGCGCTCGTGCATCAAGAGCAAATGGAACACAATTTTGCTATAGATTTAAATTTCCTTTATTCGATGATGGTAATATATCTGAAATTAAAAGTATTTTATTAACCGGTAATCAATTGGTATATTTAGCAAATAAAGCACTTAATTGTAGTCTTGAAAAATTACTAACTGATCATTGCGCAGACCCTACAGATGAAACCGCAATATTAATTTTATTAAAACTACGCGATACAATACTTGGATTATATCAAGCTAGATATCGTGCTATGTTTATGAAATCAACCGGAAGAATATTTTGTTATAAATTTACTAATCCATTTAAAAATTTTGATATGATTGAAAATTTTGATAAAGATTGTTTAACATTTAGCAATGCTCACACATTTTTAAACTTTTTCTGTCAATGTGAAAAAGGTGATTTTATTATAGGTGATGTAGTTCCTAAGGTGCCTTCCAATCCCGACTCTGCTTAACTCAATAATTATAAAAAAATAATATATAATATTTTATATAATAATATATTATATATGTCTGCTAAATTGTGTTCTCCACATGTAGAAGATAATAGAATATCTTGTTATTCGTTGGAACAATTAAAAAATATAGCACGTGAATATAATAAGACATCTTCTAAAAAAATTAAATTAAATAATCAAACTAAAAAACAATTATGGAATAATATTAGAAATTCTTTAAGTGATAAATGTAATAATGAGATTTGTTGGAGTGAGCAAAAATTTATTAGTGATAAGAAATCGTTAGTTGAAAATTTCCGTCCCAAAATGCCAAAAGTTTGGAAAAAAGAGAATTATACTACTTGGTTAAATACAGATGATATAAATCGTGTAATGAGACAATATGAAAAAAAACACAATGATTTTTTATTTATCGGTACAGTACCATTAGATTGTGGTATACATAATGAATTAAATTGTCAATTAACTAATTTTGATATAAATAAAGCTTATAATAATGGTATTAAAACGATAGGTATTGTTTATAATTTAGATAAATCATATGAAAATGGTAGTCATTGGTTTAGTTGTTTTATAGATTTAAGAAAGAGTCCTTATTTATTTGAGCATTATGATTCTTATGCGTCAAAACCTAAAGATGAAATTTATAATTTATATAATAAAATTAAATTACAATTAACAAATAATAATAAAGATATTAAATTTAATAATAATACTGTTTTAAAACAGAAGGATAATTTTTCTTGTGGTATTTATAGTATGTTTTATATTATTAAACGATTAGAGGGTAAAACATTAGGACAACTTGAAAAAATGAATTTGGATACTCCTAAAATGCAGAAACTTAAGAAGGAATGGTATAGAAAATGATAATATAATTTCTATAAAATAATTTATAGAAATTATAAAAATTAGATAGTTGAAATTTTATTTTGTAGTTTTTGTTCTAAGTTGTATTTTTGGTATAATGATAATTTATTTATAAAGTCTGTTATATTTTCGTATGGAAATGGTAATTTAATATCATTAATTGATAAAAATGTGAAAGTAGTAATATCTTGCGATTTTTCAAAAAAAATAGAATCAATTTTATATATAACATCTTGAAAAATAAAATTTATTTTAGTAATTGGAGAATTATATAATAAGGTGTGAGTTTTATTAATATTAAATTTTGCGGCAACTAATAAATTCATATCAGTAATATAATTAATCATTTCATTATAATCAAATAAAATATCAACAATAATTATTTTCTCTTGTGAAAATAAATTATTATCTAAATTGCAATTAAATAATATATATACATCTGAAAATTTAAAAAAATCTTTATAATTATTTATTATAAATTCATTTATAATAAAATTATCTGGTATTTTATCATTATTGAAATAATTATAAATATCATCTTTATCAAATGTAATTAAAATTAATTGAGAATCAATATTATTGGAATATTCATAAGAGTATTTATTGTTTTTATTGTTTTTATTATTAAACTTTATTAAAAAATATAGAGTTGTGTACATATATTTATATAATTTTATGTAAAATATTTAATATTAATTAATAATCATTTTTTTATAAATATATGAAAAAATATTTATATATTATTTAGTTAAAATAATATGTAAAATATCTATTATTATTTTAATATGAATGTACCAAAAGAATTTTATATAATAGATGAAAGAAATACTAAAGATTTCTCTATTGGCACATTTAGTGGATATAAAAAAACCGATGTTATTAAACAATTTGAAAACTCAATAATTAATAAAAATATAGAAGAAGCTTGTAATTGGTTAGTAGAATTACATATATCTGGTAAAGTTGATAATATATGGGATATTATATTTAATATATCATCAAAAAATATTAATATAAATAATCCAAAATTAATTTCTTGGATATATGCTAAATATATAAAATATGAGAATTTAATGAATAAATTTGATAAAAAATATTTATATGAATGTAGAAATAATCAAGAAATTAGAAATTTATTTGTCGATATAATAACAATATTAACTTTTTCAGATAAAATACATACTTTTGATAAATTACCTAAAATAAAAGATTCTGATTTAATTTATAATAATTATTCAATAAAAATTAAAAATAATACTAATTATTTTAGTGAAATATTTACAGAAAATAATATTGATAATGAATTTATAGTTATAATTAATGAAATTATTCATTTAATTAAAATTGGTAAAATAAATAATATAATATATTGGTGTTTATGGCTTGACAAATTACAAAAGTTTAAAAAAAAAAATAAAATAGATTTTATATGTCCTAAAATAGAAAATATAGATGTTAATCTTAAATACCATTCTGATTGGATTTGGACGATATGGTATATAATATTATTAAAATCAGAATATATTAATTCTGAATTAAAAATAGAAATAGAAAGTTTATATAAAATATATAAAAATAAATATACAACTGCTTCTATTAGTAAGAAACAATATATATTATATCACGCATTATTATTATTAAAAAATAATATTAATACAGATATACCATTAATAAATAATTATAAATACAGAATTCAAACTTGTTGTAATATTAATCAATTATATAAATTAAAAAAAATATATGAAGTTAAAAATAGCGATTCTGTTAATAATAGCACCAAAACTGTTAATAATAATGATAATAGTAAATTAAAAATAAACATAAAAACTGAAATTGAACCTAAAACTCCTTTTAAAATAAAAGAAAAAGAAACTGAATTAGATAAAACAGAGCATAAAATGATGAAAAAATTAGATTATTTTAATAACATAATTTTATATAATAATAAAGAAGTTGTTAAAAATGATAATGATGAAAAAATTAAAAACTATGAATATAAAAATATAAAGTTAAAATAAATATAATAATGATTTATATTTAAAAAAATAATATAAAATTATATATAATGAGATATTTTTTTAATTTAATTTTTGGTGTTATTAATTATTTATTTGATTTAACATTATATTATAAAATTTATACACAAGAAAGTAAATACTTTAAAGCTATTTATGAATATATTTATCCTAGTAAACATATTATGTATGCGAAATTATATTATGATAAAGATATGACAGATATTACAAATAATTTTATTAATTTGACAAATATTAGTAAAAATATTAAATGGGATTGTATTGAATCTAATTTAGATAATATTGATAATATTGATAATATTCATTTAGAAGTTAAGTACTTAATTAATAATAATTATTATAAAATTATATTTATTAATAATTCTAATGATACAGAAGATATTGTATTTCCACCATATGAACAAAATGAAATTGACCAATATAATAATAAAATGGGGTATAAAAAAATGATATTATCAGCGGAAATAAATAAAGATAATAAAATGGAAGATATAACTGATATAGTTAAAGAATATTGTGGACCGTTAAACAATTTTTATAATGACCGTGATATTATTATTCCTGTTTATTTAATTAAAAATGATTCAGGTGAATATTTAATTAAAGAAAATAATACTATTTTTATTACTGATACATATGCTGATGATTTTGAATTTAATATAAATGATAATTTATCATTAAAATAATTTTCTAGTTATAATATATAATATAAATAATGACAAATCGTAATGTTTTGGGATATACTAATTATACATCATATAGTGTTTCTATGCCTGCGCCAACAAATTATAATATGAGTTCTGGCGTACTCGGTTCATACGGTGGTTTAGTTCTTAAACCTAAAGGCGATTCTACTTGGAAAGCTTATCCTAGTAATACTCCTTTATTAAATAATCCTATATTTGTTTCACAGAATGGTGGTGGCCCATTAAAAGATGAAGTATTACCCGTTAATATTCCAAATGATTCTATGTTTGTATTTGCTAAAAATAGAGCAAGTCCTTATTGTCGTTCTAATTTCAGTACAAGTACCGGACAAGTGTGTACTAATAAAGCGCAAAGAGATTTAATAGGTTTACAAAGAGGTATGAATAAATCGTATCCGGGAAGTAATCCCGATTTTTAAATTTAGTTTTAATTTATAATATTTAAAAAATTGTATATAATGAATATTATAAATAATGAAGATTATTTCTTGGGATATTGGTATTAATAATTTAGCATATTGTATTATGGAAAATAAAAATATTATTAAATGGGATGTTATTGATATTTTAGAAGATATTAGACCTACTGTGTATATATGTGAAGGATTTCTTAAAAATGGTAATAAATGTGATAAAAAAGCATCTTTATATAAAATAGTTGATGATAATAGACATTATTTTTGTGGAATGCACGGAAAAGGTTTAGATAAAATATTAAAACACGAATTATGTAATGGTGTAAATAAAAGTAAGAAATCTTGTAGAATGAAGGCACACGTTTATACGAATTGTGGTAAATATTATTGTAAAAAACATATAGAACAGAGTGATGTAGAATGTAAATTATATATTACTGTAGATAATATATCTTTTTTTCAAAGAAGCAAATTTTTATATAGCAAATTGGATAAAATAAAAGATGATATTTTAAATATTGATGAAGTTGTTATTGAAAATCAACCTGTTCATAAAAATCCTATTATGAAATCTATACAAATGTTATTATATGGTTATTATATGATAGAATGTATTAATAAAAATAGTCGTATGAATAAAATCCATTTATTAAATGCTACACAGAAAATGAAGGTGTATGATGGACCAGAAATAGAATGTGAAATTAAAGATACACACGAGAAGAATAAATATTTAGCAAAAGAGTATTGTAAATATATATTAAAAGATAATGAGGATATGTTGAATTATTTTAATAAATATGATAAGAAAGATGATTTAGCTGATACATATTTACAAGGATTATACTTCCTAAAATCTAATAAAATTATTTAATTTTACATATAATACAAATTTATAATTTATAATATTTTTAAATCCATATAAGATTCTAATGTTTTTTTAGGATCAGTTAATGGTTTATTTCTTTTTAATTTTAATTCTACTTGTTGTACATTATTTTCATTTAATGGTATAAAAGAATTATTATTGATAATATCTTCAAAAATATGTTCTTCAACTGTTGGTATTAATGAAATCATTGGAGGATAAATAACATTATATTCTTTATTAATTAAAAAGTTTTTTCTAAATTCTTCAATACTTAAAAATCCTCCAAATATTTTTAAAGTTTTTTTAGGAGGAGCTAATTTTATTTTCATATATTCCGTATTATATATCTTTTTATATAATAAATTTAATAATGTATACCTTTCCCATATATTATATTCTGTCTGATCAAAATTATATGAAGCAGCGCAATTAAAACTACAAAAACATCCACTCAAATAAAATTTATCATTTATTAGTTTTTCTGGCAACGCACACGGTATACAATCAAATTGATGACAACACCATAAACAATAAATATTTGTAGTCTTAGGCCATTCTAATCTATTATTTCCATCAATAAATTCATACATAATATTAGATAAATTTCTTTTAACTAATTTTTTATTTGAATTATCATTAACTTGTTGTAATTCTTCATAATTTTCTGTTGTATTTTTATTAGGAGATGTTTTGATTTCTTCATTAGTCTCATATTTATATTCTTCTTTTTTAACATCTTTATTATTTATTTCTTGAAAATTTAATTCAGGTTCATATGGATTTGGATTATCTGTTTCATTATCGTTATATTCTACTAATGAAGAATTATTAATATTATCAATTTCAATTTGTAAAATAGGTAAATGTAATATAATATTTTCTTCATTATTTTCTTCATTAATAAATTGTTTTGAAACACTATATACTTTTTCTTTTGGTTTTCTACCTCTTTTTTTAGGAATTTTTTCAACTAAATCAGTTTCTGTTTTAGGTTTTGGTTTTCGTCCCCTTTTTTTAGGAATTTTTGTAGTAGGTTCTATTTCAACATCCACTTTTGGTTTAGGTTTTCTACCCCTTTTTTTAACTACTTTAATTTCATTTTCCATATTATATTTATATTTTTTTACATTATATCTTTAAGTAATATCGTAAAAAATATATCACATACATATATAGTTAGAAATTATGTCAAAAAATGATTTACTAGTAACGTATTCTCCATATATTTTTAATGAAATTAATAAGACTTATATAGAAATATTTAATATATTAGCTAATATAAATAAATTTTATAATGAAATAACAATGATAATATATAATAAAATTATAGATAATTGTAATAATCTTAATAGTATATCTAATAGTATATCTAATAGTATATCTAATAGTATTCCTTATAATTTAATTAGTAGAAATAATAATAGCAAGAATAATAGAAATAATAATGGAAATAATAACTCATATAATATTTTTTTAATTCAAATAAATAAATTTTTGAATAAATTAATGTCAGAATTAAATTCTTCCTCAACAGTGTCAAAAAATAATTCTTGTAATAACTCGCAAATGTCAACTTTAATACTAATTAACTTAAGAGACTGTTTCAGTAAATTAGAAACTTTTAAAGATAAGGATATATATGATAAAAAATTTAATATTATTATTGATAAGGAAATGACCAATAACCAAAACAATTTTGGAACAGAGGCAGCTAAATTAACTAAGAATAATAATAATATTACTCATATGGGTCTTATTAATGGGCATTTAAGAGCAATATATTATGGTTTACGCTATTTTTTTTATAAAATTTTACATGATAATTCTGAAAATTTAACATAAATACCAATTAAATTTTAATAAAAAATTGATTAAAAACATTATATAAAGTTTTTGTAATTTTTAAATTAAATAATGAAAATTACAAAAGGTAAAATTGAATTAATTATTGGCCCAATGTATGCCAATAAGTCAACTGAACTTATTAAAATATATAACAGATATAATATAATACAAAAAAATATTATTGTTATAAATCATTCGATTAATAATAGATATGGTAGTAATAATATTACAACACACGATAAATTAATATTAGATAAATGTATAAATATTGATAAATTATCTATTATAAAAAAAGATTATGAAGATTTATATAAAAAATCTGAAATAATTATAATTGAAGAGCTACAATTTTTCCCAGATGCTTTCGAATTTATTACAAATGCCGCCGATATTGATAATAAAGTAATTATAGGAGCTGGATTAAGTGGTGATTTTAATAGAAAACCATTTAAGAATATTATGAATTTAATACCACACGCTGAGAAAATAACAAAATTATCTGCTTTATGTAAATATTGTTGTGATGGAACAACAGCACATTTTAGTAAATTAATACAAAATGATGTAAAGAATGGTGAACAAATTATAGTTGGTGGAGTTGAAAAATATGAGGCAGTATGTAGGAAGCATTATTTAGAATAATATAATATAATTGCTGCGATTAGGCATATAATAATTATGGTGATTAATTTATTATAAAAAAAATCATTCATTAATATAAATTCTTCTATTGTATTAGTTTTTTTAAAATTTAAAACATTTTCATCGTATTTCGCATAATTTTTTCTTTGGTCTGATAATTTTTTTAAATTATCAATCATAATTGATGATTCTGAATTTGAATTATCTATCATTTTAATTACCATATATATAATATTTAAAATATTATTATTTATAAAAATAATAATATTTATAGAATAAATTTTTATAGAATAAATTTTTATAGAATAAATTTTTATAGAATAAATTTTTATAGAATAATTTTATGATAAGGTGCTATTATATTTTTATAATTAAAATTAACATTCTTCCCACCTATATTAATATTTAATGGCCTAGCTAATTTAACACGTGTTCCGGCATATTTATATTGTTTATTTTTATTACCAATTTCTTGTATAGTAAATACTAAAAAATTTTTACTATTTGTATTTTTTAAATCTATTTTACGACATAATTTCGAAAAAGCTTTGTGGGCTGCTCTTCCCGGGGTTGGACTAATATACCTTCCATAATTATCACCTACTTCTGGATAATCAATTAATGTAAATGTTCTATTTATCATAATATATATACTAATATATTATAATTTTTATAAATTAATAAATTAATAAATTAATAAATTATTTTTGATCTGCGCGAAGTACAATAGCTTTAAAGTTGTAGTGGATAAAAACTGTTTTACCTGTTTTTGGATCTTTACGAGGAATCTTTCTTGGTTCAACTAATTTAACGAATTTGCCAACATATGGGCCATATGTTTTATGCGCCGAACCTTTAGTTGTTTCTAATAAAGTGAATTTAACTTTGCATTTATTTTTATTAGTTTGTCCACTGTGTCTGCAGATTTGTTTGAAAGCGTGCTCAGCACCTTTGCCTGGGGTATTATTTTTTCTAGTACCGTGGTAGTATCTAGTTGAATAAGCTTTATTGTTAGACATATTGCGTCCATCAATATTTACAACACGGAAACTGCGAAGTGGATTACCTTCGGCATCTAATTTACGATTGCCTGAAGCACCACCAGTTGCATTATAGTCACTTATTAAACTAGTTAATTCTTGTAAATCTGCTTCGAATTGTTGTTGAGAATATTCAGAAGATGGCATTTTTATATAATATATAAATATTTTTTTTTATTTTTAATTCAATTAAATTAATTATTATTATATTATTAATACTAT